>Ga0265295_1003568_pt1 | contig 22408 bp, 21 predicted proteins | sample Munlansysbiofilm_FD_192503 | JGI IMG/M metagenome (GOLD analysis project Ga0265295, IMG submission 192503) | Leachate microbial communities from a municipal landfill in Southern Ontario, Canada - Methane capture system biofilm | ecosystem: Engineered > Solid waste > Landfill > Unclassified ...
AGGTTATCGGGATTAGCGGTATAAGCTCTACACCCAAGGCATACACACCTATACTCACAACTACTACAAATTTCTACCATGTCATTACAAATGTTCCAGTATTTTTGAAATTCTTTAAGATTGTATACACTCACAAGAGTTGTGTTCTTTATATTACCCCAATTTTTATTCATGGAAGGACAGTTTTTGATAAATCCATTTTCATCTATACTAATCATCCTGTTTAAACAGCCATTATACTGTTTAATTTCCATTACTTTTGCAATATCGAAGGATCTTAATGTGTTTAAATTAATCATGCCACAATCATCCTTACCGTTTATTTTTTTATTAGATAAACGCAAATTGAGTTCTAAAGGAGTGAATTTACTTTTTATTGAATATAATTCTTCTAAATTTGTGTCAGGAACTCCATATACGGTTAGTTTTAACCTGTAATTTTCTTTAATTATTGTAGAGAGTTTTGTCATTCCCTCTTGTGTAAAAAGACTTGTATCATATGGAATTAATAAATATAAAGCAGAAAAATTGTGTTTTTGAAAGGTTTCTAACAATTGTGATATTTCATCCAAAGTAAAATTTCTATAAACCCTTAACTCTACTTCAGGGCAAAGTAATTCGGAAAGTTGAGAGAATATAAGGTCGAAATTATGCCAAACATCTCGCACATCAATTATAGAGTATTTAATATGATAAGGAGTGTCCCATTCTTTCTGCAATAGAGGGAAATTATCAATATTATCTACAAATCTGGCTAATTTATTCTGGATGAGGTATACAACAAAATCCTCAACCACTTCTTTATCATTATCATTTAGATTTTCAAGTATTTCATTTACTTTTTTTGCTCTAAACTCTTTTTTCGCTATTTGATACAAACACATATCAAAGAAGTGTAGTTTGTTTTTTGTAGTATCAAGTATTGAGAATCTATGCTTTCCGTCTGTGATAAAACAATATGCATAAATATAAAGGGAACTATTAAAATCTTCTTTCATTTTATTCTAAAATTCGTGAAAAATCATTGTGGAATTCTGGGTTTCTGAACTTTCTGAACCTTTTGTCATAATAGGTTAAATCAATCCTCTCCACATTATTATTAATTACTGTACAACAAACATAATTATAATACAGAGGAAGTCTTCCGCCTAGATTATTGGGGATAATAAAATTTCTATTATCTTTTTTTTCTTTTCTGAGTCTCTAGAATTATCTTGTTTCATAATAACTGCGCGATTTTTTTGTCAATAAAATAATTGCACGGAACTGAAGTCATTGCGTATTGTCCAACTGGATTAACTTCTAAAAAAATGTACTTACCATCCTTATCCAAGATAAGATCTATTGAGCCTGTATTTAATCCAACTTCAGACATTAAATTCGACAACTGAACCTCTATTTTTGCTGGTAATTTGTATGGTACACATTTAAGTGGTGTTTCATGATGAGGATTCTTCCTGTAATCAACTTTTGCGGCTTCTTCGTCTTGGGAGAAGATTGCCATGCAATAGAAATCATTATTAAGCAGGAAGGCTCTAATTTCAAACTTTTTGTCTATATATTCTTGAAACATACTTGGTAAAAACGTTGGTTCCGCAGCATCAATTTCTTCCTTTTCTAAAAACCTTGTATAGGATGCGAAAGTAGCTTTATGTTTTGCAAGAACCAATGGATCTGACAAGGGCTTTGTGATAATCTTTTCGTGTTTTTCTCGAAAATTCAAAAGTGAAATCTTTGAACTAGTAATAATAGTTTGGGGAATTATTAATCCAACTTTACATGCAACGCTTAACATATCTATTTTAGTAACCTGTAAATCTGTTGGCTTATTAATAATAAAGCAATTGTTGTTGGTAGCGGCCAAGTATTTTTTTAATATACCCTGCTCTTGCTCGACAGCATACTGGATTTTAGTGGTTTTTCCCAACTTAGCATTCCAGCGTCTAAACCAAACAACATCATCCTTATGAAGATAATCTCTTTCTACTTTCGTTGAATCACCAAATGAAATATCCGTAAAATTGTCAAAATCTAAAGGGAAATTATTGACTCTTCTAACTGTATACCCATACCAAGTTAGCCAATCTTGAACTTCATCCGATGTAGTATCGCTATCGTTAGTATAGATGACAATCATTTTTTTTCTTTAAAAAGTTCTAACTTAATCATAGCATTACCAACCCTTTGGTCTTTATGCAAAGGTAGGCATTGCTCCCATTTTTGGGTTTTGAAAATAAATGACCACGTTCTGCCATTATTCACATCCTCAAAATTTACTCCAAAATTCAAGGTTTTCATTTTTCCATCAGCATCGTTGTGCTCTTCAGTATTGGGCAAAAATTCGATGCCTGCAAATACTCCATTTTCTGGGTAAGTAATTCCATATTGTCTCAGACGAACAGAAACCCACTCGTCACCTTTCTGGGGTTGCGCGTATACAGCTTCGGGCAATAAATCTTCTCCTGGTTCACCACTTTCAGGATTCACAGAATACAACCTAACTCTAAATTTTCTTAAAGAACTCCACTTTCTTATGTAAAAGGATACACTTCCTACTGGTAATCCAATAAGGTTGCCTCTCTTGTCGGGTGGTATAAAAAGAGCCATTTGACCTCCTCCAGAAGAACCGTGAGAAGCACGGCTTCTTTTTGTGAAATAGCCTAAAGGGATTTTCGTTATTCTTTTTGCAGTAACTTCAACAGCGTTTAATTCAAAGGTTTTGGCCTTTAGTTTTATGATTGCTTTACCTCTTTCAAATTCTAATTCCGCAAATGCTATAGTGTACTGTTCATAGCCTAGACAGCGAAATGTTAATGAGTCAATGTTATCGGGAAGAGATAGCTCGCCTTGCTCATTTGTAATCCCATTAAATTGAGACGATAGAACAATTGTATACGGAACCGGGTTAAGGCTGCGTGCATCAATTACAGTAACCATTAATTGAGGCTGTAATAATAATAGTATAAAAGAAATTACAAGGCCCATATAAATAAAATATAAGAGAGTGAATAATGTATTAGCCCCTTGACAATAGAATATCAAGGGGCTATCTATTTAGTCACAATTGCAATTGTCTGTTCGAGTCTCATCTGTTCCATTCAATCCCCACCAGTTACGCCTTTGCTCCATTGTAACCCCAGTTTCAACATCTTCATGAATCTGTTCCCATTTAGACCAGCCTTTCCCTTGTATCATACTCATATCCATTTCAGATAGGTTTTGTTTTTCAAAACTTTCAATTGGTGTCATAGTTTAATGTATTATAATATTAACAATAATCAATATTAACTTTATAGTCATCTGTAGGGGATCCGAAAATTGTGTATCGCCTCATAATGTTGTACGTTTGGATTGTACCATCATCATATGTATACACTTCGGCAACATCTACGCGCCAACCACCTCCTTCAATAAACTTCATTTCATCGGAAGTTAGCTGTTGGAATTTACAATCATTTAAACTTTCCATAAACTTAGTATTATTTACCCTACTCATTTGGGACTATCCCGGGCTTTTCGGATTTCCGCCCACCAAACCACCTTTGGCGCCTTATCAGCAATTTGGTATACCAAAAGTAATCCAGCTCGGGGACATGACATGTCCCCGAATAATTTCCAGGCATGCTGTACAACATGTTTTGCCCGCTGCAATTCGTATGTTGTTGTATATGTGGCAAATAGGTTCATCTTGTAGTTTAATGTTTCTATTAAAAAAAACGATTATTTTAGAAAGACAAACCATTTTGCAGCTATGTTGCTTATTCTGTGTAGGTTACCTCCTCCCCCCCGTTTGATGGGGAGTCTTCATTATCTATCTCTGGCTCAAACCCAAACCTAAAGGTTATGGGGCTGGCAAAGTAGTAGCTGTTAAGGTGAGTGCAGTACTTAATGTCGGCACCCATATCTCGTAGCTGGGCTATGCAGCGTTTAACCGTACGGTCGGTTACCCCGAGTTGCTGGGCAAGTTCGGTTGGTGTTCCTGTACACTCGTGTTCTATTAGTTTTACCAAGCTTTCGAGTAGTTCCTGTAGCTTGAGAATGTTCATGGTTCGAAGTTTTAATCAGAATATAAGGAGGGTAAACTATTATACATCGATTTGAAATAGATTAATTTTAAAGTATGTAGGCTACATAACGTATTTTTTGAAAACACCTTATCGTTTTAGTTTTGCAATTACAACCAAAGGATTATCACTCTCACTAATCTGCTTTAGATTTAAAATTTGGGGAGATAATACATACTCTAATTTATTTTCTGAAAGCCATTGAACTATTTTATGGGCATCAATTAATCCTATTAGTTCATCATTACTAGTAATACTAGATAATGTAAATGGGAAAAGATTATGAACGTCATTAACTATCCCTCCTATGGTTTTTGCATCATCAGGGGTGCTAAACCTTATCGCTTGGGTTGCTTTGTCGTAGGCAGCAGTGATTACTTGCCTACGATACCTAAACGTATAAAACAAGTACCTTTCAGACTCGAAAATGCTGTTAAAAAGAAAATGATTGGCTGATTCCTTGGAGGCAAAGTCTATTGTATTCTGTTTTTTGTAAAGTGGAGAGTACCTGCCTAGGTTAAAAAGATATCTTGCTTTAAGTTGATTCGAATTTATGCTATATAAAGTATCATTGAATAGCTCTGCAAAATAAGTCTGATTATTAAACTTATAGAACCAGCCATGAGGATTCCAAACATTGATTGCATTTTCCTCATTTGGCGCAATGCTATGGTTCCTGAATTTACTTAAAACATTTCCTAGTGAATCGTACAGCGAAACCTTAACGCTCTCATTCCCTGTGAAATTAGGATGATACCCAGCAAAGTAGTTAGTCGAAATTTTTACCACATCAGCTACATCAGAATTAAGTAGTATTGAGCCTTTGTACTTTCCATCGAATGAATAGGATATCCGCTTGTTATTGGTTAAGGCAAAAATTGTTTGTGTTCCTTCCTCAACGGGTGTTAGAAGTGTGGCTCTGGTATATTCTTCAGGCCCATTTCCAATTTGCCCAATTTCCCTAACAAACGCTCCATCCTCCCTGTTAAATTGCAAGATTTGCCTAAAGGTAAAAATTAATATAAAATCTTTTGTAGCGTAAACAACCGGGTTCCTCCCAATCATAATATCATTGCCTGTCTCCAGTGGGATATATTCAACCTCAGTAGCAATATCGCTTAAGTTTAGAAACTTTTTTGCGTCAAACGATTCTGCCAAATCAATAACTCTTAAATCCTCTTTGTTGTTATTGATATTACAGGAAACAATTACAAATGACGCCACAAGAAAAAATAAACCAATTCGCTTCATATTAAACATTTAATGTATTAATTATGATTGCCAGTAGCGATTAGGCTACTGCCAATATATATTAGTTTTTAGAATCTTTATTCATATTCCACAAGTGCAACACCCCAACCGCAAAGCTTAACGCATCCCATCGCGCTATCAGCATCACCTACATAAACGCCATTACAACTGCAGGCAAATTTACCACCTTTCAAATCTCGCATCTCCTCCGCACTAAGCCTCCGCTCGGGGCTATTTAAAATTGATTGTAAAGTTTTTAAAACCTGCAAATTTAGTTAACTATAATTCTCAGGGTTTGAGAATGAGCTACTCCTTAAATGTAACTACCATCAGCACAGGGTTGTCGTCAATCTTGAGGCGGTTGGCTAGAGCCTCGAGCTCGCGCTTGCGCTCGGGGTACTTGGGGGTGGAGCCGCGGAACTCCTCGGAGGCCACGTGTGCCTTCAGGTCGTAGGCGTTGAACCAGCTCACCAGCGTGCGCTCGTTGGGCGAGTACATGGGGGTAAAGTTAATGCCACCATCGATATCATTCTCAATGCCCAGGGGCTCCAGCTGGTGGTCTACGCCCGAGGGGGCCACGAAGAAGAACTCTTTTGTAGTTTTGTTGTACACGCCGAGGATGTCGTATTTGACTTTAGTTGGACCAAAGGGTGTTTGTACCTCGCGAATAAAATCAAAAGGATATTGTTTACGGTATTGGACTTGAAAGAAGATGAGACTATTTGTTTCTAAAAAAGTTTCCACTTCAACAGAACGATTGAAAGCATCTCTGAATTCTTTGCTAGTTCTTTGAATACCAAAGAGCTGATGATTTAGCCCATGCTTTCCTCTATTTAGTATATATGCTGGATAAATTCTCGAATTATCGATTTGCCAGACGGTGTCACTTAGTTTGTGAAAAAGCCTGTAATTCTCTTGAAATTTGTACATATGATACGTCATATTAACTGATCCATACGCATAGTGGTCATTCGCATTGTTTTTGTAGAGTTTGAAAAATGTTGTGTTTTCGAAACCTCTAAGTAACTTACCGTTAATTCCAACTTCCATTACTCTGTATTTTTCCTGACCATTAATATTAATTTTGCTAACAAGGTATGATGTGTCCGTGAACTGTATCCAGTTCTTTAGTCGGGCCATATTATAAAGTGATCGTTCTGGGAAATTTACCTGATAAAGTTCTTCACCATAGGTATTGTATATTTTCATTCTGTTCCTTATGTAGTCAGGCACGTAAATTTCTCTATTGTTTAACCTTGGTGAAGCAATGCTCAAATGCTCATGAGGGCCTCTCCCCTTTTTTGCTATTTCCGAAATAAATACTCCATTTAAATTGAAAAGCAAAAGCTTGTAAAAATCGTTTACAATTAGAAGGGAATCATTTAAATCAAGATTAAGGATTGATTGAAGAGTTGTCTCATCATTTGTCTGCAAAGGGATATACCTGACACTGGCATTGAGGGTACTTAGTTTGAGAATCTTGAAGTTTAATAGATTATTTTCAATATCAATTGTGATGATAGGGTGTTTTGTTTCTAATGGTGTTTGCTTGTTGTGGCAAGCAGAGAATGATATTAGCAAACCAATTACGAGACTGGTTATTTTAAGGAAGAAATGTTTTTTAATTGCTCTCATACGAAATGTTTTTTAAGAAACAAACCCTGTGGGGGGGCATAATGATTTAGGCGGAAAACCCCCACAGGGTAAATACAATTATGCGGGGACACAAGTTACGCCAGAAAACATACTATCATAGTAATAGGACAGCTCTGCACCAGCGCTATAGCAGTCCATACCACTAACATTCCCTTGGGTACTTGCAGCTGGTTCACCATCATTATCCCAAAAGGTACAATTGCACTTTGTGCTTCCACCCTTTATTTCTTTCATCTCCTCTTGGTTAAGCCTCCGCTCGGGGCTGTTTAAAATTGATTGTAAAGTTTTTAAAACCTGCAAATTTAGTTAACTATAATTCTCAGGGTTTGAGAATGAGCTACTCCTTAAATGTAACTACCATCAGCACAGGGTTGTCGTCTATCTTGAGGCGGTTGGCTAGAGCCTCGAGCTCGCGCTTGCGCTCGGGGTACTTGGGGGTGGAGCCGCGGAACTCCTCGGAGGCCACGTGTGCCTTCAGGTCGTAGGCATTGAACCAGCTCACCAGCGTGCGCTCGTTGGGTGAGTAGGTGGGAGCAAAGTTAATGCCGCCGTCTATATCGTTCTCAATGCCCAGGGGCTCCAGCTGGTGTTCTACGCCCGAAGGAGCAACTGAGAAATATTCGTCCTTTTCTTTGTCGTAGATAACAATTATGTTCATTGGAAAACCAAAGCCAAATCTTGAATTTTTAAATTTGAATGGGTAATTTTCTCCGTATGCTCTTACTAAAAGAAAGAGGTGTTGTTTTGTCTCAAAGACCCGCCAAACCCAAATTAAGTTCTTCCTTATACTCATAATATCAGGTTGTTCCATATCTTTACCTAGTAGTTGGGTGGGTATGCCGTAGCGCCCCCTATGGGTTATATAAATTGGCAAAAGAGTATCGTTTGTTATTTGCCTGATGGTATCAACAAGCCTTTCTGACATTCTTAATGCATTTCCGTATTCGTAAATATTGCAAGCTTTTGAGATAGTCCCACCCACATAGGTTGATGCTGTAGGATCCATTTGAAAGAAGGTAGTGTTTGGAAAAGTGCTAAGCGTGTCACCTCTATCGTTTATCTCGATAAGCCTGTACTTTTGATCTCCTGAAGTGATTGGAACATAAATATACGCGCTTGACTTTGATGTTGGATGCCAGTTTTTTAATTGGGGAGTTCCCGAAAGGTGATTCTCGGGTACTTTAATTGAATTGACATGCTCTCCTTTGAAGTTGTATATTTGTATTTTACTACTTAATAAATCAGGTACATAGATTAAGCCGAACGCTATTTTGGGAGGCAAGGGTAGTATGAAATCATTTGGTCCTCTACCCTGCTTGCCAATTGTTGAGATGAATATGCCGTTCTGTTGGTATAGATAAACTTTTTTTTCCTTACCACTAATAAGTATGTACTCCTTATTTATTTCAATTCCTGTAATGGTGCCAATCGTTACGGAACGGCTTGTTTCTAAGGGTATATAATTTATCGAGGCGCCAAGTTGACTTAATGATGCTGGTTTAAAGTTTTTCAGGTTTTTCTCAAGATTAATTACTATGGGTTCTTTATGGTTGGTCTTATTGTCCTCGTGCAAATTGTTTTTGCAAGAAGTGATAAACAATAAAGAAATAATAAGGGGGCTGTAATGATAAAATTTCATTGTAAGCGTTTTAGAAGTTGTTAATAACTCCGTTGCCATTGGGTAAAAACACACCATTAGCCTTCTCAACAGCAACGGAGTTTGAGGTTTATTTTATCAGAAGTTACCACATTTTATTTCATCCCACACATCACCATAGTATGACTCCAGAATCTCTTGAGCTCGACTGCAAGTTCCAGTACCTTGCATCACTCCATAAACATACTGATCCCCTGAAGTATACTTGCAATAACACTTTGTACTTCCACCTTTAATTTCCTTCATTTCTTCAGTGCTAAGCCTCCGCTCGGGGCTATTTAAAATTGATTCTAAAGTTTTCATAATCTGTAAATTTAGCTTGGTGATATAAATCAACGAGTAAAAAGTTAATTATCCAAATAATCTCAGCTAAAAATACAAACGATTGCATTATTTGGAGTAATTCTATTGCATTGTATCTTTGATTTATTGTGATGAATGGCCTGATTAATAATATTAGGGTAAAATATACAGTATTGTTTTTTGTGTAATACTTTACTTTATCACAAAATGCATAATGCAAATAGGTTACTTTTTTGTTATTCAGGAAAAAATATTGCAAAAACAACCCATTAAATCAGGGATATTCAATGGCCTAACCCAAACAAACTGTTCAATCCAAATACTCGCAAATCCCCATCTTTTTATATCTTTGCATCTTCTTATTAAATTATACAACACCAACGCTTTATGGATTACAATTTCTCTGCAATAGATAGTAAATGGCAACAGTACTGGAAAGAAAACAGAACCTATAAGGTTGATATTGATACATCCAGACCAAAATTTTACGTTCTCGATATGTTCCCATACCCATCGGGTGCAGGGTTGCATGTTGGGCATCCACTTGGGTACATTGCTTCCGATATTTATTCGCGCTATAAGCGTTTGCAAGGATTTAACGTGCTTCACCCCATGGGCTACGATGCGTTTGGATTGCCAGCCGAACAGTACGCCATACAAACGGGTCAGCATCCGGCCATAACCACCGAAATAAATATAAAACGATACCGAGAGCAGCTCGATAAGATTGGTTTTAGCTACGATTGGGACCGCGAGGTACGCACCTGCAGTCCCGATTACTACCATTGGACCCAGTGGACTTTTGTGAAAATGTTTAAGCATTGGTACAACAATACCACACAAAAAGCTGAGCCCATTGAGGTTCTAATTGCTGAGTTCGAGAAGAATGGTAACGCTAAGGTTAATGCAGCTTGTAGCGAGGTTGAACCTTTCTCTGCTAATGAGTGGGGTAGTATGAACGAAAAGCAGCAGCAGGAAATATTGCTGGCCTATCGCCTTGCATACCTTGCCGATACTATGGTAAACTGGTGCCCTGCATTGGGAACGGTACTGGCCAACGATGAGGTAAAGGAGGGCTACTCCGTGCGTGGTGGTCATCCTGTTGAACAGCGCAAAATGAGGCAATGGTGCCTTCGAATTTCTGCCTATGCCGAGCGGTTGCTGAATGATTTGGATACGCTCGACTGGTCCGACTCGCTAAAAGAGATACAACGCAACTGGATTGGTCGCTCCGAGGGTGCTGAGGTTACTTTTAAGGTTGATGGTTCTGATAATGGTATTTTGGTATTTACCACTCGTCCCGATACAATTTATGGTGCAACCTTTATGGTGCTTGCACCCGAAAGTGAGCTGGTTAGCGAGCTAACCACCCCCGAGCATAAGCAGGCTGTTGAGGAGTATATTACCATGACCAAGCGCAAAACCGAGCGCGAGCGACAAACGGAGGTTAAAAAGGTCTCAGGTCAGTTCACTGGTAGCTACGCCATAAACCCATTTACAGATACGAAAATTCCCATCTGGATAAGCGAATATGTGTTAGGTGGCTATGGCACTGGAGCCATTATGGCGGTTCCTGCCCACGATAGTCGCGACTTTGTGTTTGCCAAAACCTTCGGATTGCCCATTGTGCAAACGGTTATTCAGCAGGGCGAAACCCCAACCGACCCCGAAACCTGGACCGAATCGTACGATGCCAAGGAGGGGATTGTAATTAATAGCGATACTTTTAATGGCCTTGAGGTTCAGGAGGCTATTAGCACCATAAACCAGAATATTGAGAAGCAGGGTCTTGGTCGATGCAAGGTCAACTATCGTCTGCGCGATGCTATTTTTAGTCGCCAGCGCTACTGGGGCGAGCCTTTCCCAGTTTACTACAAGGATGGTATGCCCTACACTATTGATGAGGATAAGCTACCCCTTGAACTGCCCGAGGTTGATGCTTACTTGCCCACCGAAAAGGGCGAGCCACCCTTAGGTCGTGCTAAGAATTGGCAAACGGCCGAAGGTTACCCCTACGAGCTAAGTACTATGCCGGGTTTTGCCGGTTCATCGGCATACTACCTTAGGTATATGGACCCTAAGAACGATAAGGAGTTGGTGTCGAAGGAAGCCAACGAATATTGGGAGAATGTGGATTTATATATTGGTGGTACCGAGCACGCAACGGGTCACTTGGTTTACTCGCGATTTTGGAATAAATTTCTTTTCGACCTTGGGTATGTTTGTAAAAATGAGCCATTTAAAAAGCTTGTTAACCAAGGAATGATTCAGGGACGCTCCAACTTTGTGTACCGAATAAATCCCGAGAAAATGGCCGAGTATGTTCTGTGGGAACATCTTAAGGATAAAAAATTGGGAGTTGAATTTGTTCGTAATTACCGAATTGGTAACAGTAAATTCGACTTCTTCAGTCCAGATGCCAAGCTGCTTATCGAGGTTAAGAAACAGCAGTCGCTCGAAAAAGTGGCAGAACCATACGAAGCGCTTGCAGCCGAAAAAGGGTACAAGCTGCTTCTTATCCCCATTCAAGATTTTATGGGTATACAGGAAGAGGTGCTACATCGCATAAAAGAGGCCATTGAGGGTAAGGATGTTCCCGCTTTTGTTGAAAAAGGGCATATCGAAAAATTCTCTGCCTTCGTATCAAAAAATATTCCCGGTCGCGAGCATTACTCCGATGAAATTCACGTAGACATTAGCCTTGTAGAGAACGATATACTTGATATTGATAAATTCCGCGAGTGGCAGCCTCATCTCTCAAATGCCCGTTTTCTTCTTGAAGATGATAAGTATGTTTGTGGATGGGCTGTTGAGAAGATGAGTAAGAGTATGTACAACGTGGTAAATCCCGATGATATTGTTGAGAAGTATGGAGCCGATACGCTTCGTATTTATGAAATGTTCCTTGGTCCGTTGGAGCAGTCGAAACCTTGGGATACCAATGGTATTGATGGGGTTCTCAAGTTCCTTCGCCGACTATGGCGCCTTGCGCATGATGCTAACAATGAACTTTGCATAAGCAATGAGCCAGCAACCAACAGCGAGCTAAAGGTTCTTCATAAAACCATTAAAAAGATATCCGATAATATTGAGAAATTCAGCTTTAACACGGGTGTTTCGGCGTTTATGATATGTGTAAACGAGCTTAACGACCTAAAATGTAATAAGCGCGAGGTGCTTGAGCCACTTACCATTATTATTGCGCCCTATGCGCCGCATACTGCCGAAGAGTTGTGGCATTTGCTTGGGCATAACGAGAGTGTTTTTAGTGCGCAGTGGCCAGAATTTAAAGAGGAATATCTTGTTGAGGATTCGTTCACTTGCCCCATTTCGTTTAACGGAAAAACTAGGTTTACGCTTGAAATTCCTTTAAATCTTCCAAAGGATGAGGTTGAAAAACTTGTTTTTGATAACGAGCAAACCGCACGCTTCCTCGAAGGTAAAACACCAAAAAAAGTTATTGTTGTGCCTAATAAAATTGTAAATATAGTGATGTAACAGCATAAAAAAACCTCGCTTACCAAAGCGAGGTTTTTTTATTATAAGTGTTTCTACCATCCCATTCCACATCCCATTCCTCTTCCACCCATACCGCCACCTCGGTCGCCACGGGCACCTCTTCCGCCTCTGCCCATTACACCAGCACCTCTGCCTGCTCCAGTTCCTCTGCGGGTGTTGTATACTGCTTTCTGTTCGTCGGTTAGGTTGCTTGCAACGCTAGCTCTGTGGGTAGCGCTACTTTTCTGAATTTTTGTTCTAATGGCGCCCATTTCATCAATAATACTGTTTATCTTGTTTAGGTTAGGGTTATTAACAGCCTGTAAACTCCTTCGTTGTGCACGTTTCACAGTAAGCTCATTATGCAGCTGTGTCATATCTTGCAAATGGGTGGTTCTAAGCTGCGTTATTTTCTCGTTCTGTTCAGGGGTTAAGTTGATGAATTGCTCAACAAATAAAAATAATGTCGAAGTTTTTCGTCGACTTTTTCACTAGTTTCGCCGATTAACCATTTACTATAGAAATACAGCAACCTACATTTGTACCGTAAACTAAAAATGATTTCATAATAATAACAAACAGCAATGAATCTAATCACAAAATCTTTTATTTTTTTAACGCTTTATACGTTTAGTGTATTTTCGTTTAGCATTGTAAATGCTCAAAATTTAACCCAGGTTCTAAAGGGAAATATTGTTGATATTGAAACCCAAACCACACTCCCAGGCGCAACCGTAGTGATTTTGGGTACCAACCCTATGCTGGGAGTTGCCTCCGATATGGATGGGAATTATCGCATAAATAGTGTTCCGCTTGGTAGGTACAACATTCAAATCGATTTTATTGGATATGAGCCAGTTGTAATACCCGAAATGCTTTTTACATCGAGCAAGGAGGTTGTGCTTAATGTGGGCTTAAAGCAAAGTATTACCTCTATTGAGGAGGTTGTTGTAAAAGCGCATTCGCGTAAGGATAGGCCAGTGAACTCAATGGCATCAATTAGTGCAAAATCATTTACTGTTGAGGAGACCCGGCGATATGCTGGTGGAATGGACGACCCCGCACGAATGGCTTCGGCATTTGCAGGGGTAACCGTTGGTTCTATGCAGGATAATGCCATTATAATTCGTGGAAATTCACCCAAGGGTGTTTCGTGGCGACTAGAGGGTGTTGAAATTCCCAACCCAAACCATTTTGCAGGCGGAAATGTTGCGGGCGGAGGATTTATTACAATTTTTAGTAGCCAGCTTCTGACCAATTCCGATTTTTTTACCGGCGCGTTCCCTGCAGAATATGGCAATGCGCTTGCAGGCGTTTTTGATATGAAGCTGCGTAGCGGGAATAATGAGAAACGCGAGAGCACAATTCAGCTAGGCGTATTGGGAATTGATTTTGCTTCGGAAGGCCCATTCGTTAAGGGCGGTAAGTCAAGCTATCTGTTCAACTATCGCTACTCAACTTTTGGATTATTAAGCAAAATGGGAATACTCCCATCGGCTCAAGTGCCGCGCTTTCAGGATTTATCGTTTAAGCTGAACTTCCCAACTAAAAAAGCGGGCGCATTTTCTGTTTGGGGAATTGGTGCTATCGATTTTAATCAAGAACCTGTAAAAAGAGATTCTTCTAAATGGACAACAAATTGGGATAGAAACTCCTACGACTGGGATTTAGATATGGGAGCAGCAGGAGCAACCCATAAAATTATTCTGGGTAAGCAAACCTACCTAAACACATCCATTTCGGCATCTGGAACAGTTTTTAAAATAGATATGAAACGGTTTGACGATTCGCTTACTCTTCGCCCCAACCAGAGCCTTGCCGATAAATCGGGTAGGGTAGGGCTAAACACGTTTATTAACCATAAGTTTACCGCAAGGCACACAATTCGTACCGGTTTAAATTACAGTAAAATACTGTATAATATCGATTTAAGCAGTACGATTAATGAAGACCCCGAAACCTTTCAGAATTTTGTAAAACAGAATGGAAGTAGCGATTAAGCAGAGTTCTATATCCAATCGAAGTACAGCGTAACCCGAAGCTTAACAGCCAATACAGGGGTTAACGTTAACTATTTTGCGTTAAGTAACAATTATTCCATCGACCCACGTTTTAGTTTAAAATGGGATTTATCCTCTCAGCACGCCCTATCATTTGGGTACGGGAAGCACAGCCAGTTAGAAGAACTTAAGATGTACCTAATAAAGCAAGAAATTGATGGGAAAGATTACTACCCCAATAAGAATTTGGAGCTATCCAGAGCGCACCACTTTGTACTTGCTTACGATTGGTTAATTAATAAGAATTTAAGGTTAAAGGTTGAGCCCTATTTTCAGTATTTGTACAATGTACCAGGGGTAGCCAATAGTTCATATTCAATAATCAATTTTAATCAGGATTGGGGGTTTATGAGCGCCCTAGAGAATAACTCCGTTGGCAAGAACTTGGGGATTGACATAACCTTTGAGCGTTTCCTTAATAATAATTACTATTACTTAGTTACGGCATCTATTTTTGATTCAAAGTACAAAGCCGACGATAACGTATGGCGCAATACTCGGTTCAATAAAAATTTCGCAATTAACGCACTGTTTGGGAAAGAGTTTATGCTTCGTAAAAATAGAATGTTGGGAACAAATTTAAGGGCAACCATAACAGGAGGAGAGCGTATGAGCCCTTTGGATATTGCTCAATCAATGCAAAATAGGATGATTTTTTTTGATGAAACCCGCGCTTTCGAGCAGCAAGGCTCCACCGTTTACAATGTGGATATTACCATAACCTACCGAGCAAACAAAGCGAGATATTCTGGTGTTTGGGCACTTCAAGTAAAGAACGTTTTGGGCTGCCCTATGGGTGATGAATATTTGTATAACTATAAAACCAGCACAATAGAACAACCGAAAATAAAGTTAGTTGTTCCTGTATTGAGTTATAAGGTTGAGTTTTAAGCCGTATTAATTATGCTCATATTTGACTTTAGGGTAAACGGCATTCCTAATTAAATTACAGAGTGGAACCTTTTATTTTTCTATTGCCGTACCATAATAACGCTTGTTTGTGGTGATGTAATACCATAAAAAAACCTCGCTTACCAAAGCGAGGTTTTTTTATTATAAGTGTTTTTTACCATCCCATTCCACATCCCATTCCTCTTCCACCCATACCGCCACCTCGGCCGCCACGGGCACCTCTTCCGCCTCTGCCCATTACACCAGCACCTCTGCCTGCTCCAGTTCCTCTGCGGGTGTTGTATACTGCTTTCTGTTCGTCGGTTAGGTTGCTTGCAACGCTAGCCCTGTGCGTAGCGCTACTTTTCTGAATTTTTGTTCTAATGGCGCCCATTTCATCAATAATACTGTTTATCTCGTTTAGGTTAGGGTTATTAACAGCCTGTAAACTCCTTAGCTGTGCACGTTTCACGTTAAGCTCATTATGCAGCTGTGTCATATCTTGCAAATGGGTGGTTCTAAGCTGCGTTATTTTCTCGTTCTGCTCAGGGGTTAAGTTAAGGATGCATTGTCCACTGTAGTATGGCCTATCGGCATCATTAACCATTGTGCCCGTTCTGTTGGCGTAGAACCTGCCCTGACCAACGGCATTGTTTGCATACCCTCGACCCTGTCCGCGCTGTGCGAAAATGTCGGTTGTTGTGGTTAGCGCTGCGACCACTATGGCTACAGTCACAAATAGTTTTAATTTTCTCATAGCAATATTTGTTTTTTTAGTTTATACATTTTGATTAATTACTGTTTATTAGCGCTAGTAAAATTTTTATTCGTTTACTCTTCTGTTCCGTCTATTGTTCGACCTGTTTTGGTGTAGGCGTCGTTGTTCTAATTCGAATTTTCGTTGCCCATTTTGCATTCCCCGTGTAAACATTCGCAGTAATTGGTCGTATTGCTCGGGCGAGCAAACCTCGCGAAGCGTAATAAAATGGGTAATGGTTGCTTGCTGTTGCTCAATGTGTAGTCTTCCTATTTCGTGAGCCAAGCTGTCTAGTAATTCTCGTTGAGGCTCATTACTTCTTAGTTCGCTCATTATCAAACTGTAATGGTCTTTTAGCGCAATCTTAATATTTCGGGTTTGCTCGGCATAGTCGGCTCTCATCTTTTCAAATAACTCTTCTTGCTCTGCGCTAAACTTTAGGTTGTTGGCTATCATTTGCGAATGATTTGCTCTGGTTCTTCTTATTTCGCTTTGCAATGGAGCATTTGGTGCTGGTTTAGGTTTGTAAAACCACATTGTGCCAACAATGGCAAGGTTTATGGCAACTGATAAAACCAGGGTTCCTATTATTAATCTATTTTTTGTTGTGGCGTTCATAGTTTTGGTTTTATTCGTTGGTATCTAAATTATCGTAGGGCGAAAATACTTCGTTGGGGAGGTACTCTTCTGCTATCTGTGTCCAGCTGTTAATCTGTTCGTAGCTGTTCCTTTCTGAAACCCACGTATTAAAAAGTGCTCCTAAGGTTATGCCTAGTACTATTCCTGCTGCTGCAATAGATGCTATTGTTGTTCTGCGCATAGTTATAATGGGCGTTGCAGAAGGAATATGCTCATCCTGTAATTTTGCCCAAACCTTCGAGGCTAGAAAAGGGTTCGCTTTAAACTCATCTTTTTCAGTTTCAATACTTGTGTATACCGATTTTAAATTTTCGAGTTTTTGCCTACAATCACTGCATTTGGCTAAGTGTTCTTTAGTAGCTTCTTGCGCTGATTCGCTAAGATTGCCATCTAAAAAATTTAGAAAATCAATATTTATCTTTTTGCAGTTCATTTTACTTCCCTTTAATTAGTTAGACACAGCTTTTTGTTAAAACTTGCGCCAAATTCAAATTATTTTTGCATTTCCTTTAGTAAGTGCTTCTGCAGATTCGTTTTTGCCCTAAATAGAAGCGACTCAACCGACGATAGGGTTAGTTCCATAACCTCAGCAATTTCTTTATACGCTAAATCTTGGTACTTGCTTAAAACGAAGGCTGTTCGTTGGTTCCTTGGTAGCTTGTTAATGGCATTGCTAAGCATTTTTTTATTCTCCTCCTGTTCAATTCTATCATCGGCTCTGGGGGTGTAGTGGTCTTCAATATCTCTGGGTTTCGTCAGTTCGTCTTTGGATGTAAAAAAATCTTCAATTCTTTGAAGTATTTTATGTTGTTGCTGTTTGCGTATATGGTTTAGCGATTTGTTTACAGCAATCCGATAAATCCAGGTTGATAGCTTCGCTTCGCTTCTAAAGGTACTTAACGACTGGTAAATCTCAATAAACACTTCTTGGGCAATATCTTCAGCATCGGCGTAGGAGTGTACAAACCCTCGGCACGTTTTTATAACCAGCGCCTGATACCTGTTCACAACCTCTTCAAAAGCCTTATGGCTATTGTGCTTCAGTATATCGTTTATGAGTTCATTGTCGGTCATTCGATGATATTGATTGTAAAACAGGAATTACAAACTTGTTACTGCTTTGACACGTTCAATTTACAAAACTTGCGCATAAAACTAAATTTGTACAACTTTTTTTGTGTATTTTCGATTATCATAATTTAACTTAATACATTTGTGGTAAATATATGGCTATGGGTATTCGAACAAAGATGATGCTTGGCTTTATTATACTGGCCTCAATGCTCTTTATTTCGGGGGCAATTTCGGTTTTTGAACTTACTAAGCTAGGTAAATCAATTAAAGGGCTTATACACGATAATTACAAAAGCATTGATTACTCTAGGAGTATGCTTGATGCGCTGGACGAGCAGGAGAATGCTTTGCTTTTTAAGATTTCTGGAGATTCTATTCATTCAAGGCAGCAGTTTAGCAAGGCCGACAAGATTTTGCGAACTAATTTAGATAGCGCCAGTAACAATTTGAACTTGGTTAGTGAGCATCAGCAGGTGGACTCGGTAAGGGTTTCATACGAGAAATTTTATGCCTGTGCAGCAGCCAATTTCAACGATGTAAACTTCTCGATAAATAGCTACATTAGTGTTACTAACCCCTTGCTAATAGAGGTAAACGAGCACGTTAAAAACTTGATAACGATTAACCAGCAGGATTTGTCGAAATCAGCAGCATTTCTCGAAACCAGCGCACAGCGCGCATCACTGCCTGGCTTAATAGTTATTATTACCAGCCTAATTTTTACCTTAATATTTACGTATTTGGTTCATCACTATTTTGTGTCGCCAATTTTGCGATTAACAAAGGGTATTAACGATTTTATTAAGTTTCGCAAACCTTTTGAAGTGCCTCTTGAAACAAAGGATGAGTTTTATAAACTTAAAGAGTCAATCGTCAACCTAATTTCGCTCACTAAGACTTCTGGTCGGAAGTAAGTTTTTTATTATGCGCTCACATATCATTATACGCTATATAGGCCTTGTGCTTCTACTTAGCTCGGGCTTAATGTTCGTTTCGTTTTTAATTTCGGTTATTAATGCCGACAGTGGTCGTATTCCATTGTTGCTTAGTACTATACTTACTGCGCTTATCGGTATTTTCCCATTTATATTTGTGCCAGCATCAAATCAAATTTCGCATAAAGAGGGGTACGTTATTGTGGTATCCAGCTGGCTTCTAATCTGTTTCTTCGGAATGTTGCCCTATTTACTTTGGGGAGGCGAATTTTCGCTTGCTAATGCTTGGTTCGAGAGTGTTTCGGGGTTTACTACAACAGGCTCAACAATACTTAATGATGTTGAAGCGCTGCCAAAAGGATTACTTTTTTGGCGGTCGGCAACCCATTGGCTGGGAGGGATAGGTGTTATTCTGTTTATGCTAATAATTGTGCCAGCGCTTGGCAAGGCTCGAATGTCACTATCGAGGCTCGAAATGTCGCCATTGGCTAAAACAAATTTTCATTATAAAACCAATAAAACCCTTCGAATTGTGCTTATGGTTTACCTAGGGCTTACCCTGGCGCAAACCATATTGCTGTATGTTTTTGGTATGAATTTTTTCGACGCCATAACCCATTCGTTTGGAACGGTTGCAACCGGAGGGTTCTCGCCAAAGAATGCTAGCATAGGCTTTTATAACAGCATAAGCATTGAGATTGTAGTAATTGTATTTATGTTTTTGGCGGGTATGCATTTTGGAGTTCTGTACTCAATGTTTACGTTCAAAAATAACAAGTGGTACAAGTCCTCAATATTACAATTTTATGGATTGTCAATTTTAGTTGGTATTTTAGTCGTAACTTTTAATACTTGGGGCTCAACATACGACACGTTTCCGCAGGCACTTAGGCAAAGTGCATTTCAGGTTGTTTCAATTGCTACCACAACAGGTTACGCCACATACAATACAACCTTATGGCCCTCGTTTTCAATTATGGTTCTTATTTATTTTACACTTCAGTGTGCTTGCGCCGGGTCAACCGCTGGTGGTATTAAAGTTGATAGGATAGTTATATTTTACCAATCGTTAAAACGACAAGTGCTTAAACTTCAGCATCCGCAAGCGGTTATACCTGTTAGGGTCGATGGGCAAGTTGTTGAAGATGATGTTGTTGATTCGGTTCTGGTGTTTATTGTGCTGTATATCGTAATCCTTTTTCTTAATGGCTTAGCCCTTACCGCTATGGGGGTTGATTTAACCACGGCTTTTTCGGCCTCGGCAGCAACCATTGGCACGGTTGGTCCAGGGTTTGGCGAGGTGGGGTCGGTCTCAAATTTTGCTTTAATTCCCGATTTAGGGAAAGTGCTTCTAACGCTAAATATGCTACTCGGGCGTCTGGAAATTTTTGGACTCGTGCTCATCGTTTTTATGAAATGGTGGCGTTAGCAGCTAATTTCACTCTTAATAGATACTTGTTACTATGATTCCATACCTTCAGGTTGAAGATATTAGCAAATCGTTTGGCGATTTGGTTCTTTTTAACGACTTAAAGTTTACCATTGGTAAAGACCAGCGCGTGGGGCTAATTGCTCGTAATGGAGCCGGTAAAACCACGTTGCTCAGAATTATTGCAGGGGTCGAGTCGAAGGACTCGGGTTCCATTGTTTGGCAAAATGATTTACGGTTAGGTTATCTCGACCAAAATCCTATTCTCGACCCTCAAAAGTCAATAATTGAGAACGTGTTTGCATCAAGTGAACACAAAGGCGAAGCAATTTTGGCATATCAAAAAGCAATGGCTTCGCATAGTAAGCACGATATGCAGGAGGCGCTGGACCTTATGGAGAAGTATAACGCTTGGGATATTGATGTTAAAGCACGCCAAATTCTTACCCAGCTTAAAATTACAGACCTCGACCAATCGGTTACCACGCTTTCGGGCGGTCAGCAAAAACGTGTGGCGCTTGCAGCAGCCCTTATAAACGAGCCCGATTTTTTAATGCTCGACGAGCCCACCAACCACCTTGACCTTGAGATGGTAGAGTGGCTCGAAGAATTTCTGAAAACCTGCCGAATTACCCTGCTGATGGTTACGCACGACCGATTTTTTTTAAATAGGGTGTGTACCGATATAATTGAATTTGACCACAAGGAGCTATACTGGTATAAAGGGAACTACGCATACTATATAGAGAAGCGACAGGAGCGTATTGAGGCCCGAAGTGCACAGGTTGATAAAGCATCAAACCTGCTAAAAAAGGAACTCGACTGGATGAGGCGTTCTCCGCCAGCCAGAACTACCAAAGCAAAATACCGAATAGATGCATTCTATGAGCTTAGAACGAAGGCCTCTCAACGTTTTGGTAGCAACGATGTTAGAATAAAAGTAGGTGCCGCTAGGTTAGGAAAAAAAATTCTTGAGGCAAAGGGCTTGCATAAGTCCTTTGGCGATATTACCATTTTAAAAGATTTTTCGTACACCTTTAATCGTTACGAGCGCCTTGGAATTGTGGGCGATAATGGAACAGGAAAATCTACCTTTATTAATATTCTAACTCAATCAATACCGGCTGATAAGGGAGTAATTGAGGTTGGCGAAACCGTTGTGTTTGGGTACTACCGACAGGAGGGAATGGTTATTCGTGAGGATATGAAGGTAATTGACGTTGCCCGCGAGGTGGCCGAAGTGGTTACGCTTGGCGATGGGAAAACCCTTTCGGTATCGCAATTTCTGAATATGTTTCTGTTTGCCCCCGAGGTGCAAAATGCGTACGTAAATAAGCTTAGTGGGGGCGAAAAACGTAGGCTTTACCTGCTTACCATACTTATGCGTAGTCCAAATTTCCTAATTCTCGACGAGCCTACAAACGACCTTGACATAGAAACGCTTAACGTTTTAGAGAACTATCTCGAAAGCTTTCCGGGCGTGGTATTGGCCGTTTCGCACGATAGGCACTTCCTCGAAAAGGTGGTTGACGGGTTGCTTATTTTTGAAGGGGATGGCGAAATTAGCGGGTTTCCGGGTTCGTATACCGACTACTACGATTGGAAAAATGAGCAGCAGCGTATTCAGCAGCAGGAAGCTAAGGTTGAAGTTGCAAAACCAAAGCCCAAACCAGCCACCGATAAGCCTCGTAAGCTAACTTTTGCCGAGCGTAAGGAGATGGACACACTATCCGACGAGATTGAGAAGCTAGAGAACGAGAAGGCAGAACTTGAGCAGCTTATTAACAGCGGAACGCTACACCACGAGGAGCTAGCTATGCAAGCCAAACGCATTGCCGATTTAATCAGCTTGCTCGATACCAAGGGCGAACGATGGCTTGAGTTGATGGAGATTGACGAGAATGCAGGGTGATGTGATGGGTTGATGAGGTTAAGGTTAAGGTTAAGGTTAAGGTTAAGGTTAAGGTTAAGGTTGAGGCTGAGGTTGAGGTTGAGGAGAAAGTAGTGGGCAGTGAGCAGGATGGTGACAGAGGCTCTCGAAGTCACCGATTAATCATCGAAATAAAACAATCTGCGCAAATTTACCTTCGGTGAATTCGCAAAGGGCGCTCAGTTGTGTAATCTGTGGACAATTAAATAATCTGTGCTAATCTGCGTAATTTGTGGACAAAACCCCAGTGAAAATCAGTTTAAT
>Ga0265295_1003571_pt1 | contig 22381 bp, 24 predicted proteins | sample Munlansysbiofilm_FD_192503 | JGI IMG/M metagenome (GOLD analysis project Ga0265295, IMG submission 192503) | Leachate microbial communities from a municipal landfill in Southern Ontario, Canada - Methane capture system biofilm | ecosystem: Engineered > Solid waste > Landfill > Unclassified ...
TGGTGGATGCCACTAACCTTGAGCGTAACCTGTATCTGACCACGCAGCTGCTTGAGCTTGGCATGCCAATGATAATGGCTCTCAACATCTACGATGAAGCTGAGGCCAAGGGTTATAATATCAATACTGCTTTGATTGAGGAAACCCTGGGCATAAAGGTTATTCCCACCTCTGCTGTAAAAAAAACCGGTCTTGATAATCTGCTTAAAGCAGTGGTTGCTCCGCTTGCTGTGCCCAGAAACCTGAATTACGGTGAAGATATAGAAACCGCATTAAGCGGTTTGCATGATCATATTCAGCATGGTCATGCTGATCTTCTGGAGCGTTATCCGCAGCGTTGGTTGCTTTTAAAGCTGCTGGAAGGGGATGAACTGGTATTAAAAACAGCCAAAATCAAGGCTGATTCATTGCCTGCGCAACTGTTTGAGCACCTGTTGCGTGCGCATGGAGATGATATTGAAGGGCTTTTGGCAGATACCCGTTACGCGCTTTCAGCTGGTTTGTGCCGCGAAGTATTAACAAAACCTGAAAAACGTAACATTGAATTGACAGAAAAAATTGACCGCATTGTGCTTAACCGCTTTCTGGGCATACCGATTTTTGCGGCTGCCATGTGGTTACTTTTTAAACTGACTTTTGACCTTTCATCTCCCTTTGATGAATGGATTGACGAAGTAATCAATGGTCCGTTAAAGCGTTGGGTTGCTGCTGTGTTGGGTAGCATCAGCGCACCGGACTGGACCATCTCGCTGATCAATGACGGAGTACTTGCCGGCGTTGGCTCAGTACTGGTTTTTGTGCCGGTGATTTTTGCCATGATGTTCTTCATCACCTTTCTGGAAGGCAGTGGCTACATGGCACGGGCAGCCTTTGTTATGGATCGCGCCATGCATGTCATCGGTCTGCACGGCAAATCATTCATCCCGATGCTGCTTGGTTTTGGTTGCAACGTGCCTGGTATTTATGCCACTCGCACCCTTGAAAACCGGAAGGACAAAATCCTTACTGCACTTTTGATTCCGCTTATGTCTTGCGGTGCGCGTCTGCCGGTATACGTGCTGTTTGCAGGTCTGTTTTTCCCCAACAATTCCGGTACTGTAATCTGGATGCTTTATGTTCTGGGGATGCTTTTGGCGGTGGTTATGGGCTTTATCTTCAAAAAAACCCTGTTTAAGGGGGATGCACCCATGTTTATCATGGAGCTTCCGCCATATCGTATGCCCACCTTTACCAGCCTGATGCTGCATACCTGGGAAAAAGGCAAGCACTTCCTGATCAAGGCAGGTACCTACATATTTGCTGTATCAGTACTGGTCTGGTTTTTGCTGAACCTGCCCTGGGGAGTTGAAAGCAAGCATGAATCCTATCTGGGCAAAGCAGGCACTGCCATTGCTCCCATATTCCAGCCACTGGGATTTGGCACCTGGGAAGCATCATCTTCTTTAATCACCGGCATTATTGCTAAAGAGATAGTGGTTGGCACCATGGGCGAAATCTACGCTCCTGAAGCTGAAGAAGTAGAAGAGCCACCGACATTTGGGGAGGATTTGCAGGAAATTGTAGTTTCCTTTGGCGGTGCAGTGAAAAAAGCGGTCAGCACCCTTTTGTACCTGCCACAGGAGGAAGAGCCTGAAGAAGAGTTGTCAGCACTTAAAACCGCATTGCAAAGCCATTTTACACCGCTTAGTTCCCTTAGTTTTATGGCGTTTGTGCTGCTTTACATGCCCTGTGTGGTGGTGGGGGCAGCCATGCGGATGGAGTTTGGTACCTGGAAATGGGCAGGAGTGGCTTTTGTCTACTCAACAGTACTTGCCTGGGTAGTGTCACTGATTATCTACCAGGGAGGCACTTTGCTGGGGTTTGGAGGTTGATTGATGGGATTTCTTGATGTTTTACTGATGATTGCCATTGCAGGAGGAGCCATCTGGCTCCTCTACCACTCACTGTGGAAAAAGAAAGGCTGCTGCGGCAGTGAAGGATGTGGCGGATGCGATGATAGCAAGCTGTAGCAAACTGCCGTATTGCCGGCGGGTACATTCTCTACAAGGTATAAATATAATTATGCGGTGATTGCGGCATCATATTCCTGTCTGATGGTGTCAAGGTAAACTATCATCTCGTTTGACAGATTTTCAATCTCATCAAGCAGTTGATTGGCTTGTCCTTTGTCACCACTATTGCTGGCAGTAACAGCTTCTATGGCAAGGCTATGAATACGATCATGTGTTGGGTCTATTGCCCTGAAACTGCCCAGGTTGCCGCATAACAGCTGACCTTCATTACTGTCAGCTTTGTTTTGATTTTCATGCAGACACCCTTTAATGGATATTTGAAGTGTTTATACCCTTGTTGAAGGGTGAAATTATCCAGTTGCAAGGGTATTGTCAATAGTAATATGCCGTATGCCACATTCATTTTTCACCAGTTTCAGAAACAATAAAGAGCTGGAGGGAAAAAGGATGAAAAACGCCACGGAGCTGTTTGGGGCAAGATTACGGGAACTTAGAAAAAGGAGTGGATTAACACAGGAGCAACTGGCAGATGTGCTGGGTATTGAGCAAAAACATGTAAGCTTGATGGAGCATGGCAAAAGCTATCCATCTCTTGATCGGCTGATACGAATTGCCGAGACCTTGAAAGTGCCGTTGCCTGGTCTTTTTGAATTTATGCACCTTGCAGATGAGTTTGAGCAGGTTGGAAGTATTGAGCAGATGCTTGGTGAACTTGATCGGGATGTACGCAAAAAAGCGTTTAAAGTGATTACAGCAGTTATCAAATCATTTAAGGAGGATTGAACTCGTATTAACCTAACAGGTTTAAAACAGATTGAGCCGCCTTTAAAGGCGGCTCAATCTGTTTTGCTGCTATGTAACTATGTAACAGTGTATTCATCGGCAAATTTGACCAGGTTGGGCAGGTCCGGTTTGGTAAGTATTTTTTGCGCCCCAAGATCATGCCATTTACGGATGTTGTCTTCTGAAGCCAGGGAGGAGAAGATAATAATCGGCAGTTCTGCCGGAGTTTTTTCCTTGCGTATTGTGGAGGTGAGGTGCAGACCGTCCATCTGCGGCATCTCAACATCAGTGATTAAAAGCTGGATTTTGTCACGTAATGTTGTGCCATTTTCACTTGCCTGCTGCATAAAGGTTTGTATTTTTTCCCAGGCCTCAGCACCGTTTACAGCTTCAATAACATTGTAGCCGGCACCGCGCAGGGCAGAACACATTGTAGAACGGATAAAAGGTGAGTCATCAGCTACCAAAATCGTTTTGCTGCTGCGATCAATGCCGTTGCTTTCCAGAAGCTGCTCTGCTTCCAGCGGCCTTAATGCACTTGATGAACAAAACTCGGCAACTATTTTTTCAAAATCCAGCACCAGTATGATGCGATCCTCCATTTTTACCAGTCCGGTAATCTGATCAGAGTAAAGTGATGCCGAAGGAGCTTCCACATGGGTCCAGGATATGCGGTAGATGCGGGAGACAGAATGCACCAGTACGCCCACCATCAGGTTATTAAACTCCAGCACAATTACCCTGTCTGAAAGCATATCACCTGTATCTTTATTAAGGATACGGGCAAGGTTTAAAACCGGTATTACTTTTTCACGCAGTTTAATCATCCCTTCAACTTCTGGTGGGGTGTTCAGGGTTTTTGTCAACTGGGGCAGGCGGATAATCTCGCGCACTTTGGCAACGTTTACGCCATAATGGCACGGTACAATCTCACCTTTAGCGTTAAGTTCATCTACTCTAAATTCAACTATCTCCAGCTCATTGGTATCACTTTCCAGCAGGATATTGGTTTGTCGAATGTTGGCTTGTGTCATGGTCAGGTTCCTTGAGCAAAATTTTTGCGGAAGTATAGCACAACTTCCTGTAATGCAAAGTTTATTGCTGCATCGTTGACAGCTATTCTTTGGCGTGTTAGCGTGCCGCCAAATTTACAACTACTGGAGAAACCATGGTATTTCCTGATTTTACCGAATTTTGCCGCCTTGCAGAGCAGGGTAATCTGGTGCCTGTTTACCGCGAGATTATGGCTGATATGGATACACCGGTAACCGCTTTTTGCAAGATTGATGATGGTAAACACGCATTTTTATTTGAAAGTATTGAAGGTGGCGAAAAGTGGGGGCGTTATTCATTTTTAGGTTCCAGCCCGTCAATGATTTTCCGCTCCAAAGCAAATCAGGTTGAAATTATTGAAAACGGGCAACTGACCAGCTACACCAGCACAGATCCGGCAGATGAACTGCGTAAAATCATCGACCGCTACAAACCGGTGGCAACAGGTGGTCTGCCTCGTTTTTACGGTGGTGCAGTGGGTTATTTTGGTTACGATATGGTGCGTTATTTCGAGCATCTGCCCACTGACAATACGGACAGCATAAATGCCTGGGATTCATGGTTTATGTTTACGGATTCCCTTTTAATTTTCGATAGCATAAAGCAGAAAATCCAGGTGGTTGCCAATGCCTACCTTGATACTTCCACCTCACTTGAAAAAGCATATGCACAAGCCTTGCAGCGGATTGATACCCTGGTGGACAAGTTGCACACACCGCTGCCATATCCGGCTAAAATTGCGCCATCGGGCAAAGCGGTAAATTTCATCTCCAACATGAGCCGCCAGCAGTTTGAAAAAGCAGTGGAAAAATCAAAGGAATATGTCCGTAACGGAGATATCATCCAGATAGTGCTTTCACAACGTTTTTCCGGAGACCTGACTGTTGCGCCTTTTGATATTTACCGTGTTTTACGTACACTTAACCCTTCTCCATACCTGTTTTTTCTGCGTATGGATGACACGGTTGTTACCGGTGCCTCCCCAGAGGTAATGGTGCGCAAAGAAGGCAACTCTGTTGAGCTGCGCCCCATTGCCGGCACCAGACCGCGGGGAAAAACCGCAGCAGAAGATGCAGAACTGGCACAGGGACTTTTGGCTGATCCCAAAGAGTGCGCCGAACATGTAATGCTGGTGGATCTGGGTAGAAATGACCTGGGACGTGTATGCACCAGCGGCAGTGTGGAAGTAAGTGAGCTGATGGTGATTGAGCGTTATTCCCATGTAATGCATATAGTTTCCAATGTGCGTGGGCAGCTGCAAAAAGGGCTTGATGCCTTTGATCTGGTGCGGGCAACTTTTCCTGCCGGCACTTTATCAGGAGCACCAAAAGTAAGGGCTATGCAGATTATTGATGAGCTGGAACCTGTAAAGCGGGGGATTTATGGTGGAGCGGTGGGATACGTTTCTTTTGACGGCAATATGGATCTGGCAATAGCTATCCGCACTTTGGTTATTAAAGATGGCAAGGTGCATCTACAGGCAGGAGCCGGTATAGTAGCTGATTCGGATCCGGCATCAGAATGGCAGGAAACAGTAAATAAAGCGATGGCAGTAAGGCGAGCTGTTGAGATTGCAGAGCAGGGCTTATTATAGACCGCTGTCCGGATACCTCTGATAGTGTGTCACCATCAGTTCCTTTATCAGTGCAGCCAGTTCACCATCTGCCAGCTCCCTGGTCTGCTGTTCTATCTGTTGCCTGCGTTTTGCTGTAAGCGGGTAAAGCTTTATTGGTGTCTGATGCTGATTTGCTTCCGGTTCGTGCAGTTTGCCAGTTTTAAAGCTGATGCTTTTAACCTGCTCATCCCCAAGGGTGTGGTTCAGTTTATTGCGCAGTTCTTCCTTCATAAAATTCAACTGCTGCATCCAGGTCGCGCTGGAAACCAGCACTGTCAACTGTCCACCATATATCCGTAATGGTCTGGTGTGTGCTGCAATGCTTGCCCCAACCGCCTTGCTCCATTGCTGCCAGATTACCAGCTCTTTAAGGCGGTTTCCAAAAACAGAGCCGCCAAATTCACCTGTCAGCAGCTGGCTGACACGCTCAATCGAGCCTTTGCGATGTTTTTGGGACACTTTTAATCCTCCGCTTGATCTTGCCGCCAATAATCTGCCCTAAAATTGCACTGGCAAGGGTAAATGGAATTACCTTCCAGCCAAATCCGGAGATATTACGCATATGATAAATCAATGGAATGGACATGTGTGCCATCAGCAGCCAGGGTATTGAAAACTTCCTGAAATATTCCCGTATGTAACCGCAAGGTATGCTTGCTATAAAAGCAAGCAGTATCAGGATGATAAATGAAAATGCATCTTGCATGGGGTGTCCTTTTTCGGCATAGTATGCAGTTCACTGTTTATTGTCAACAAAGCCCTGTTATGGTTGCAGAAGTGGTAAGGTAAATGGAACGTGTAATGGTAAAAGAAGGTCAGTATCTGGCGGTTTTCAACTCAACACATCGAGTAATGAAAGCTGAAAAACTGCTTAAATCACACAAGTTTGACATACTTTTAATACCAGCTCCCCGTGCTTTACAAACCGAGTGCGGGCTGGCTATCCGTTTTGATGAAAACATCAAAAGCAAGGTGATGAACCTGCTGAAAGACAACGGGCTGGCACCTGCCTTTGTCAGCCAGTTTATAAAAGGCGTTTACCAGCATATTGAGGGGTTACAACAATGAAAACCATTGATTGCCGTGGGCTTGTTTGCCCTGAACCGGTTATCCGCACTAAAAAAGCTTTGGAGCAGCATCCGGAAGGTGTTTCTGTTTTGCTTGACGATGGTGCGCCAAGGGAAAATGTCAGCCGTTTTGCCGGAAGCCGCAACTACACCATTACTGAAACCAATGCAGGTGACCACTTTATTCTGCAAATCTCTTCAGGCACTGACAAGCCAGCTGCCCGGGCTGCACACCAACCAGCTACTTACGGAGTACGGGTGCTGCTGGTTACCTCAAATCAGCTTGGCAGCGGTTCTGAAGAGCTGGGCTGCCTGTTGATGCGTAATTTCATCCATACCCTGCTGGAAACCGGAACCAGACCGGATAAAATTGTTTTCCTGAATGCGGGTGTACTGCTCGCAGTGGAGGGTGCCGAAACTGTGGAGGCGTTGCAAAAACTGGTCAACCTTGGCGTTGAGGTTATGTCCTGCGGGCTTTGCCTTGATTTTTACAATAAAAAAGAGCAGCTTGCCGTTGGTGTGGTAACAAACATGTACACCACCGCTGAACTGCTGCTTGATGCTGATTCGGTAATCAAAATATAGATTTGGAAACAGTTGTTAATTCCTTGACAAGCCTTATAACTAACTTTACTATTTAACCCTTTTAGGATAAACATACTAAATGTTCGATACCCTTTCAGATAAACTTGAATCAGTCTTTAAAAAACTCCGTGGACAGGGGGTAATGACTGAGGATAACATTAAAGACGCCTTGCGAGAGGTGCGTCTTGCCCTGCTTGAAGCAGATGTAAACTTCAAGGTGGTCAAGGATTTTACTGAAAAGGTACGGGTTAAGGCTGTGGGTGTGGAGGTGCTGCAAAGCCTTTTGCCAGGACAGCAGGTAATCCGGATTGTTCATGAAGAGCTTGTTGCCCTGATGGGCGGTGCAGGAAGCAATGATCTTGATCTTGCTGCCAGACCTCCTGTTTCGTTAATGCTGGTGGGGTTGCAAGGTGCCGGCAAAACCACAACCTGCGGCAAGCTGGCCAACTGGCTGCGCAAGCAGCAAAAGCGTCGTCCTTTGCTGGTGCCTGCCGATGTGTACCGTCCGGCAGCCATTGATCAGCTGAAAACAGTTGGTCGCCAGCTTAATATAGAAGTGTTTGATTCGGCACCAGGTCAAGACCCGGTGGATATTGCAAGTTCTGCACTTAAATTCGCAGAGCTTAACGGCTTTGATACAGTATTGCTGGATACAGCCGGACGGCATCAGATAGATGATTTTCTGATGGAAGAGCTGGAGCGGATCAAGGCTGTTGCCAACCCCCGTGAAATTCTCTTTGTTGCCGATGCCATGACCGGTCAGGAAGCGGTTACAGTGGCATCCGGTTTTCATGAACGGTTGACACTCACCGGTGTTATTCTCAGTAAGTTGGACGGTGATGCAAAAGGTGGTGCAGCTCTTTCCATCAAGGCGGTTACCGGTACGCCTGTCAAGTTTGTTGGTATTGGTGAAAAACTGGATGCGTTGGAGCAGTTTCATCCTGACAGGCTGGTTTCACGTATTCTTGGTATGGGTGATGTGCTTACCCTTGTTGAAAAGGCACAGGCAGCCATTGATCAGTCGCAGGTTGAGAAGCTTCAGCAAAAAATCAAGAAAAACCAGTTTGATCTTGAAGACTTTCTGGAGCAGATGCAGCAGATCAAAAAACTGGGTTCACTGGAATCAATCATGGGTATGATTCCGGGTATGGGTAAAATGATGAAAGAGATGAAAGGTGCCCAGCCCAGTGAAAAAGAAATCAAAAGAATTGAAGCGATTATCCGCTCCATGACACCTGCCGAACGTGCCAATCATGGCATGATTAACGGCAGCAGACGATTAAGGATTGCAAAGGGAAGCGGAACCAGTGTGCAGGAGGTAAACCAGCTGCTAAAACGTTTTACTGAGGCACAAAAAATGATGAAACAGTTTCAGAAAATGGGTTCAAAAGGGCTTATGAAAGGGATGGGCGGTCTGTCTGGTCTTGCCGGTTTGGGTGGCAAGCTGGGCGGTAAGTTTCCTTTCGGGCGTTGATTCATAGCAGTGTAAACATATTATAATTGAGATTAGCAGGCACAGGATGCCTGGCAGGAGGAAACAAAAATGGCAACAAAGATCAGATTACAACGTGGCGGTGCTAAAAAACGTCCTTTTTATCAGGTGGTTATTGCTGATGAGCGTAGCCGTCGTGATGGCTGTTTCATTGAAAACCTAGGCTATTATGATCCCACCAAAAAGCCTGCTGTTTGTAAGCTTAACAAGGAAAAGCTTGCTGACTGGCTTGCCAAAGGTGCCCAGCCAACTGATACAGTCCGCCAGCTTTTAAAGCGTGAAGGTGTAATTGGCAGCTCAACTCAGGCTGCCTGAGCCTGGACAAATAAACTTTATCCGCTTTTTGCTACTTAAATAACGCGCAAAGGAGTGCAAGGATGAAAACACTTGTGGAAACCATCGCGCAGGCTCTTGTTGAAAACCCGTCCAGGGTGTCCATTGCTGAAGAAATGGAAGACGATACCCTGATCATCAAACTGTCTGTTGACAAGGAAGATATGGGCAGAATCATTGGCAAGGAAGGTCGTACTGCCAAAGCGATCCGGACGCTGTTAAATGCAGTGGCAACGCGGGATAACAAGAAAGCGGTTTTAAAGATCGTTGAATAATGCGGCAGGCAAGATGTCCCAACCGATTGCAGTTGGCAAGGTAAGTGGCGCACATGGCATAAAAGGTCAGCTACGCTTTTATTCCTATTCCGGAAACCTGGAAACATTGCAGGCAATGAAGGATATAAGGCTGTTTTTGCCAGATGGCACAATCAAGCATTCAAGCCTGATCAAAGCGGTCAGGCATGGTGCTAAAATTCTGTTGTCTCTGGCTGATGTGCATACTGCCAATGATGCTGAGAAGCTTACCGGAGCTGAGCTGATTATCGAGCAGGATCAGCTTCCTGATCTGCCTGATGATGAGTTTTACTGGCAAGACCTTATCGGACTTAGCGTAGTTACTGATAATGGTGAACATCTGGGGCGGCTAAGCAAAATCATGGAAACCGGAGCCAATGATGTTTATCTGGTGGAAGGTGCAGAAAAAGAATACCTGATTCCGGCAATATCAGAAGTTGTAAGAAATATTGATCTTTGTAAAAAAGTGATGACAGTTTCTCCTTTAGACGGACTGCTGGATTTATGAGATTCGATATCCTGACTCTTTTTCCGGAGATGTTTAAAGGACCTTTTGATGAAAGTATTATCCAGCGGGCGCAGGATAAACAGCTGATCAAGATTGTCCTTCATCAGATTCGTGACTTTGCAACGGATAAACACCACACGGTTGATGATGCACCATATGGTGGCGGTGCCGGAATGCTTATGAAACCAGAACCGCTGACCACAGCAATTGAACATGCCAAACAACAAAACCCTGCTGCATTGGTGGTGGCAACATCACCAGCAGGCGAGCGGCTTGATCAGGCGGTTGTTGCACAATTGGCTACCACAGGTGGTTTGATTATTCTTTGCGGTCGTTATGAAGGTTTTGATGAACGAATCCGGCAGCTTTACGTGGACAGGTCTGTTTCCATCGGTGACTATGTGCTTTCCGGAGGTGAGCTTGCCGCAATGGTGCTGGTGGATGCAGTTACCAGGCTGATTCCAGGAGTATTGGGTTCTGAAGATTCAGCAGCAAATGACTCTTTTTCTGACGGGCTGCTGGAGTATCCCCAATATACCAGACCGCGGTGCTTTCTTGGCAGCGAAGTTCCGGAAGAGCTGTTATCCGGTGACCATGCTGCCATTGCAAAATGGCGACGACAGCAATCATTAAAGCGTACTTTGCTCTTGCGTCCTGACCTGCTGCAAAAAGCTGACTTGTCAAAGGATGACCATAGATTTTTGTCAGGGATTGAGAACTGATATGTGTATGAATCTGGCTGTTGCCCTTGTACATTATCCGGTTTATAACAAAAACCGTGAAATCGTCACCACGGCAGTAACCAATCTTGATATTCATGATATTGCCAGAACTGCCAGAACCTATGGTCTGCAACGTTACTACATTGTAACACCTTCACCGGAGCAGCAGGCAATGGTTAACCGCATCACAACCCACTGGGATACTGGATGGGGCGGCGGCTACAACCCTGACCGCAAGGCAGCACTGTCTTTAATCAAAGTTTTACCTACTGTGGCAGATGCAGTTAAAGATTTTCAGCAGAAATTCTGCAAGCCGGTTGAGATTATTGCAACCGGAGCAAAACCAAAAGATGATGCTGTGTCTTTCAGGACACTGCGTCAGAAGTTGCAGGATCAGGATAAACCTTACCTGTTAATACTTGGTACGGGATGGGGGCTTGCTGATCAACTGTTTGAAAAAGCAGAACTTACATTGGCACCTGTAAACGGTGCGGGTGATTACAACCACTTGCCGGTTCGTGCGGCTTTTGCAATTATGATGGACAGACTTTTAGGAGATTTCAGGTCATAATAACCTGCGTATTCCACAAAAGGGATGACAGGTATTTTCAGGAGGAGCAGCCAAGATGAATGCGATTGATTTTATTGAGTTAGAACAGATGAAAAAGAATATACCGGTTTTCAATGTGGGAGATACGGTAAAGGTACATGTGAAGATCATCGAAGGTGACAAGCAACGTATCCAGGTTTTCCAGGGTGTGGTGATTGCCCGCAAAAACGGGGGACTAAACGAAACCTTTACTGTGCGCAAAATTTCCAACGGTATTGGTGTTGAGCGGGTTTTCCCTGTACATTCACCGGTTATTGAAAAACTGGAAGTGGTTGTCCGCGGTCATGTACGCCGTGCCAAGCTGTACTACCTGCGTAACCTGCGTGGTAAGGCAGCAAGAATTCGCGAACGTAAATATGTTCCTGGTGCAGTTGCACGCCAGTAAAATTATAAAGCCCCGCCAAAGCGGGGCTTTACTGTTTATGCAGCCAAAACTTTTTAAATATGATGTTACTCCGGATCTCCACTTTTTTGAGCAATATTACCTCAGCCAGGGCTATCAAAAAATAGCAGGTATTGATGAGGCTGGCAGAGGTCCGCTGGCTGGTCCAGTGGTAGCTGCTGCGGTAATACTGGCTCCTGACCGGCAGATCAGCGGATTAAACGATTCAAAAAAACTGACTTCAGCCAGGCGGCAAGAGCTGTACCCTGAAATAATGTCAAAAGCAGTGGCTGTTGGTATTGGCATTGCTTCCAATCTGTTGATTGAGCAGATCAATATTTTGCAGGCAACTCGCCAGGCTATGCTAGATGCGGTTAACAATCTGGCAATTACTCCGGATTTTTTGCTGATTGATGGCATAACTCCCATAGACAGCCGACTGCCGCAGCAAAACATCAAAAAGGGAGACAGTCGTTCTGCCTCCATAGCAGCAGCCTCCATTATCGCCAAGGTTACCCGTGATGGTCTGATGCTTGAATATCATCAAAAGTGGCCTCAATACAGCTTTGACAAGCATAAAGGCTATGGCAGCAAGGCTCATCTGGCAGCCATACGTCAGCATGGTCCATCTCCTGTTCACCGTGCTACTTTTCGTGGTGTGCGGGAGTTTTTCTAGTTTTTTTGGTGCGCAGAAAACGTTGCACCCCCTGATTATGCTCTTTAAGCGTTTGGGAAAACTGATGGGTGCCATCTTTGCGGGATACAAAGTAAAAGTACTCTGTTTCTGCAGGATTAAGTACAGCATGTATGGCATCAAGTCCAGGGTTACCGATTGGTCCAGGGGGCAGACCTTTGATGCGATAGGTGTTGTAAGGGGTTTCACGGCGAACATCTTTGCGAGTGACTGTTCCGCCAAAAATTCGTACACCGTAAATGGCAGTGGGATCACTTTGCAGCGGCATCCCTGCCTTCAGGCGATTATGAAACACAGATGAGATTAGCGGCATTTCATCAACTGCAACAGCCTCCCTTTCCACAATGGAAGCCAGTGTCAGAACCTGATGCAGGTTAAAACCAGAGTTTTCTATGGTTGTCATCAAAGATTTGCTTTTACGCTTTAAAGTTTGCACCATATCGCTGATTAACGTCTGTTCATCGGCTTTAAAACCCACAAGATAAGTGCCGGGAAACAGGTAACCTTCCACGCTGCTGCCAGGAATCGCCAGGCTTTTCAGCAAAACATCATCCTGACATGCTGCCAGAAAATCATCCTTTTTGAAGATTTCAGCCTTTTCCAACAGCTCTGCTGCTTGGAAAATCGAATAACCTTCAGGCAGTGTAAAACGGCGGGCATCTGTGTCGCCCAGCACCATTTTTTCAAGAATTTCAGCCGGAGTCATCAGATCAGTCATCCGGTAATCACCGGCCTGGATACTCCTGTCCTGCCCTTTAAACTGTGCCAGTATACGCAAATGCAGTGCGCTGCGGATAATTTTACGTTGTTCAAGCTCGGTGGCAACCAGAGAAAGCGCGGCACCTTTATTGACAGTCAAGCCATAAACCCTTTGCCCATTACCAGCCGGCATAAGCAGCAGGATAAAGAACCAGAGCAAAAAAGCGACCAGCAATATGCAGGGAAGCAGATAGTAAAAAAGATGGGTACGAAGTTTTTTCAGGTGTTCAGGGATATGCATGGACAGGGATTTTAGCTGCTTTGCAAAAGCGGTCAAGGGATAAAATCAAGATAGATATATTGACATCTTGCACAGGAAATTGTTACGGAAACTGTATGAACTATCCAGAACATATAAACTTGCCATTTAATCGTCAGGCTTTGCCGCCAGGATTTACATTATTATCAGGACCGGAAAATAGTTGCAGTGACATCGCCCATTGGGTGATTTTGCAGGGCAACAACCTGGTGCTGCAAGAAAGCGGTGCAGAACTTTTGCTTCCGGCTGGTCAGCTTCCGGCAGGGTTAAGTGCAAAATCGCCGCAACTTACTTTTGCCCATTGGCAGGGGATGCCGGTGCGCTGTTTGCAGATAAGCCAATCTTCCTGTCTGCCTGATGGGCTTGTGGCAGAGCCGTTTAACGCCTTTCAGGAGCGGATACAGCTTGAACTGATGACTGTGGCTGGTCTTGGTAAGCAGTTGCTACACGCCGACAGGATGACCAGTATCTGTCCGCGCTGTGCAACAGCAACTGTGGTTATTAAAGGGAGCTGGGGCAAACGCTGCCCGCAATGCAGCCATGAAAGCTATCCGCCGATTCATGCCTGTGCCATTGTGCTGATTAGGCGCGATGACCAGTTGCTGCTGATCCGCAAGCCAGAGTGGGCAAAGGGGCGTTTTGGGCTGGTTGCCGGATTTCTGGATGTGGGGGAATCCCTTGAAGAGTGCGCCATTCGTGAAGCCCGTGAGGAAACCGGCGTCACCATAAATAATCTGCGTTATATAACAAGCCAATCCTGGCCGTTTCCATCACAATTGATGGTTGGTTTTGTTGCTGATTATGCAGGCGGTGATATTGTACTTACCGATGATGAGGTGGAAGAGGCACGTTGGTTTACGGTGGATGACCTGCCGATTATGCCATCAAGCCGTAGTATTGCCCGCTATCTTATTGACAGCTACTGTCAGCAGTTTTTCGGGGCAGCTTGAAACCACCCCGGCAACAATTTTCTGCTTAATTTACCGCTGCATTCAGGTCAGCCAGCAGCTCTTCTGGATCAAGCCCGTGGTTAATGGCACCAAGGTCAATCGGCTCGCTTTGGGCACCCATGCAGGATGCGCAGGCAAGGTTGTATTTCTTCAGTACTTTTGAAGTTTGCGGATAGGTTTTCAACATCTGCAAAAAAGTCATATCTTTGGTTATTTTGGTGGTATTGCCCATTGTTTTTCCCCTATTCGTACTTGATATCAATTATCTCATATTCTTTGATACCTGATGGAACCTTGACAGTTACGGAATCATCCAGTTTGTGACCGATCAGAGCCTTGCCAACCGGTGATGTGCAGGATATTTTGCCCTGCTTGATATCTGCTTCATCTTCGCCAACTATTTTGTAAGTGGTTTCCTCCTCACTATTTACATCAAAAAGTGTGACAGTGGCACCAAAAACAACTTTATCCGGTGTCATTCCGGTCAGATCCACCACCTGGGCACGGGCAAGCTTGCCGTTTAGTTCCTGGATTCTGCCCTCAATAAAAGCCTGCCGATTTTTTGCTGCATCGTACTCGGCATTTTCCGAGAGATCGCCGTGGCTGCGTGCCTCGGCAATATCCTGTATTACCCTGGGTCGCTCTTCACGAACCAGGCGTTTTAACTCTTCCTGAAGCGCATCGTAGCTCTCTTTGGTTAAAGGAATTGTTTTGGACATCGCTTTGTAAACTCCTGTTTAATTTGTAGTCAAACATATTAAACGCCCCCTTCAAGCCAATGAAGGAGGCGTTTTTAAAGTGCTATATGAATATGAAGTTATATACAGGCAATTTGCGGTATTTACAACCGCTTTTATCGTAGTTATGTAGCCCTTGACCTGGATGTTAGCCAGTGCTATTGTCACAACCGTCTTTTACCGCGCTTTTAAATTAACCCTGTGAGGTTACAAAAGGTGTACCTGAAATATCATATAACTTTATCATGAAAGAGTCTTGCTGCCTGTTGGCGGAAGGCTCTTTTTTTATGTCAGCAAGAACCAAAAGGAGGAAACATATGCCGGAAATTAAAAGCCGTACGACCATACTTGATAAAAACGGCATCCGCAGGGCACTTACCCGCATTGCCCACGAAATACTGGAAAAAAACAAGGGGCTTGCAGATGTGGTACTGGTGGGTATCCAGTCTGGTGGTGTGCATCTTGCCAGAGAGCTTTCCGTTTGCATTGAAAGCATTGAAAACGAGCAAGTACCTACCGGATCAGTGGATATCACCCTTTACCGCGATGATTTTAAAACCCATGCGCCTTACAGATCAGTTGGTAAATCCGATATCCCTTTTTCACTGGAAGGCAAGCGGGTAGTTCTGGTTGATGATGTGCTTTATACAGGTCGCACCATCAGGGCAGCGATGGACGCACTGATAGATTACGGTCGTCCTGCCCGCGTACAACTTGCGGTTTTAGTTGACAGGGGACACCGAGAACTGCCTATCCGAGCTGATTTTGTAGGGCGTAACGTGCCCACCAGCCGCATGGAATCCGTTGAAGTAAACTTTGATGAGCAGGACAAAGCTGTTGAAGTTATTCTGGAAAAACAGGGAGATAAAAAAGATGAAGTTCAGGCATAAGCATATCCTTGCACTACGTGATTTATCCAAAGAAGATATGGAGCTCTTGCTGGAAACAGCAGAAAGTATGCGTGAGATCAACAGCCGTGACATTAAAAAAGTACCAACCTTGCGGGGCAGAACCATTATCAACCTTTTTTACGAATCATCCACCCGTACCCGCACTTCTTTTGAAATTGCAGGCAAACGCCTTTCTGCCGATACCATTAACATTTCACCATCCACCAGTTCTGCCACCAAAGGAGAAACCCTGGCAGACACAGCCCTTAATCTACAAGCCATGAAGCCTGATATTGTGGTTATGCGCCATGCTGTTTCCGGCTCCCATTATTTTTTATCCAACAAGCTTAACTGCTCAATTATCAATGCCGGTGATGGTGCCCATGAACACCCTTCACAGGGACTGTTGGACATGCTGACCATTAAAGACCGTTTTGGTCGGTTGGATGGTCTTAAGGTGGCAATTGTGGGTGATATTACCCATAGCCGTGTAGCACGTTCCAATATCCAGGGGCTAACCAGAATGGGTTCCCATGTTTATCTGGCAGGGCCACCAACCATGATGCCTCCTGGGGTGGAAAAACTGGGCAATGTCACAGTCTGTAGCAGCATGACAGAAGCTATCAGTGATGCCGATGTGGTAATGATGCTGCGGATTCAACAGGAAAGACAGGGGAAAACCCTGATGCCCACCACCCGCGAATATTGCCGCTACTTCGGACTTAATCCTGAAAACCTGAAACTTGCCAGACCTGATGCCATGGTAATGCACCCGGGACCGATTAACCGTGGCGTTGAGCTGTCCTCCTGTGTAGCTGATGGTGACCAGTCACACGTACTTAAACAGGTGGAAAACGGAGTGGCAGTGCGGATGGCGATGCTGTATCACGTATGCAGTGAAGAATGCGCGGAGTAATTGTGCTTCAGTAAAATTGTCATCCTGCGCTTTAGTCGCAGGATCTGGCTTTTCAGATTCTGCAACTTCGCTAACGCTTCCTGCAGAATGACGTAATCTAAAAAACTATTTCCGGATGGAAACTACCTGACTTTTATAAATGGAGTAAAAATATGAACCTGCTGATTAAAGGTGGAAGGGTCGTAGACCCATCCCAAAATATTGATGGTGTAATGGATATCCTTGTGCAAGACGGGATGATTAAGGAACTTGGTCAGAATCTGGCTGCATCGGCAGACGCTGAAATCATCGATGCCAGTGGTAACTACGTAGTACCCGGGCTGATTGATATGCATGTGCATCTGCGTGATCCTGGATATGAATATAAAGAAGATATTGTTTCCGGCACCAGGGCAGCTGTTACGGGCGGATTTACATCTGTTTGTTGTATGCCCAATACCAAGCCGGTTATTGATAACAAGGCTGTTGCCAACTACATCATCAGCAAAGCCAGAAGCGAAGGTTTTTGCAATGTTTTTCCAGTGGGTAACATCACCTTTGGTATGCAGGGTGAGCGGCTGGCAGAAATGGGTGATCTGAAGGAAGCAGGCTGCGTGGCAGTATCCGATGATGGCATGCCGGTGCAAAACAGTGAGCTGATGCGCCGTGCCCTTGAATATGCCAAAGGTTTTAACCTGCCAGTGCTTACCCATGCAGAAGAGCTGGAGCTGGTGGGGGCAGGGGTGATGAACGAGGGGCTTACCTCAACCGAGCTTGGTCTGAAAGGTATCCCGCGGGTTGCCGAAGATATCGGCACTGTCCGCGATATCATGCTGGCAGAATACTGCCAGGCACCGATCCATATCTGCCATGTTTCCACCAAAGGCTCTGTGCAGACTATACGGGAAGCCAAGGCAAGGGGAGTAAAAGTTACCTGCGAAACAGCACCCCACTACTTTACCCTTACCGATGACGCAGTGCGGGGATACAATACCAATGCCAAAATGAACCCGCCTTTGCGTGAGGCAGAAGATGTTGCTGCCATCAAAGAAGGGCTTAAAGACGGTACCATTGATGTTATTGCCACAGACCATGCACCACACCACCTGGATGAAAAAGATCTGGAGTTTAACGAGGCAATGAACGGTATTGTTGGTCTTGAAACATCACTGCCACTATCATTGCGGTTGGTGGCAGACGGCACCCTTACCCTTAATCAACTGCTGGACAAAATGAGCTGCAAGCCATCACAGATACTTGACCTTAAACGGGGTACCCTTGTAGCTGGTGCCATTGCTGACATTACGGTAATTGACCCGGACAAAAAATGGGTTCCAACTGCCGGTAAGCTGACCAGTAAATCCAAAAACAGCCCCTGGCTGGATCAGGAAATGACCGGTGCTGCCGTATATACCATTGTTGCCGGTAAAATCATGTACAGCGGGCAGTAGTGAAATGCTTAAAATCAAACGCATATACGAAAAAGCCGAGCCAGCTGACGGCTTGCGGGTATTGGTGGACAGGCTTTGGCCTCGCGGAGTTTCCAAAGAAAAAGCCGCACTTGCTGACTGGATGAAAGAAGTTGCACCATCTGATGAACTGCGCCATTGGTTTGGACATGAAGAGACACGCTGGGATGAATTTAAAAGCCGCTACATGCAGGAGCTTGGCGAGCAAAAGCAGGCAGTTGATGAGCTTGTCAGCATGGCAAGGCAAAACACGTTGACACTGCTTTATGCAGCCAAAAATGAGCAACAAAACAACGCTGTGGTATTAAAAGAACTGATAGAACAACTGCTTGAAAAAGAATCTTTGACAACCACCAATGAAAGTGATATATAGTTTATCTTTTTTGAAGCAACTTTAAGTTTAAATCAAATACGCGCTCGTAGCTCAGCTGGATAGAGCACCAGACTACGAATCTGGGGGTCAGGAGTTCGAATCTCTTCGAGCGTGCCAATAAAAAAGGTCGGCTAATTATTAGCTGACCTTTTTGCTTTCTGCTGCATCCAATAATCCCCACAAACAGTTTTGCCACAAATTTATGCTAAAAAGTGTTGATTCGTGGTTAAATGATTCATGAAAAGTTCTGCCAGGAGTCAAATACCATGCCTGAAAATAAAACACTTTATCTGATTGATGGTTCTTCCTATCTCTACCGCGCCTATTTTGCCATCAGGCGGCTTTCTGCTCCCGATGGTTTTCCCACCAACGCCATTTATGGCTTTACCCAGATGCTGCTGAAGCTGCTTAAGGATTACCAGCCAGCACACCTTGCCATGGTGTTTGATGCAGGAAGAGTTACTTTTCGCAATGAAATTTATCCTGAATACAAAGCGAACAGGGAAGCGATGCCAGATGATTTGCGGATGCAGATTGAGCCGATTCATCAACTGGTGGAAGCGTTTAACATTCCGCTCATAGCCAGGCAGGGTTACGAGGCAGATGACCTGATCGGCACTTTGGCAGCCCACTGGGAGGCAGATGGCGGCAAAGTGGTGGTGGTAACAGGTGACAAGGATCTGATGCAGATTGTCAGTGAAAACACCTCGCTGCTGGACACAATGAAGAATACGGTTACTGAAATCCCGCAGGTGCTGGAACGGTTTGGTGTGCCGCCGCAGCAGGTGATTGATATCCTTGGCCTGGCTGGCGATAGCTCGGATAATATCCCCGGTGTACCTGGCATTGGTGAAAAAACAGCAATAAAGCTGATTCAGCAGTTTGGCTCCCTTGATCAGCTACTGGAGCGTGCAACAGATGTACCTGGTAAAACCGGAGAAAAATTGCGGGAATTCAGCGATCAAGCCAGACTGTCGCGCCAGCTTGCCACCATTGTCAGTGATATTCCGCTGGAGCAGGTTTTTGAGAACTGCACTGAAGGCAGGCCGGATTTCAGCATTTTTGCCGCACAAGAGCAGGATACTGAAAAGCTGCACAATCTTTTCAAACTTTACGGTTTTAACAGCCTGATTAAAGAGCTTACTGCCAAAGCTACTTTGCAAAGCAATTACCACACAGTGCAGACAGAGGAACAGCTGCAAAGTCTGGTCAGCAAACTTGAAGCCGCAAAAGCCTTTGCCTTTGATACAGAAACCACCGGCCTTAATCCACACAACGACAAGCTGGTTGGTATTTCCATTGCTTTTGCAGCCCACGAAGCCTTTTACATCCCCATTGGGCATTATTACCTGGGGGTACCGCAGCAGCTGCCAGAGCAACTGGTGCGTGAAACCCTGCAACCTGTGTTTGCAGACCCGGCTATCCGTAAAATCGGGCAAAACCTTAAGTTTGATCTGCAAGTGCTGGCAACCGCCGGTATCAGCGTAAAAGGAGCATGGTGCGATACCATGCTTTGCTCCTACCTGCTTAACCCTTCACGCAACAGTCATGGTATGGATGCGCTGGCGCAGGATTATCTGAACCATAAAATGATTGGCTACAATGATATCACCGGCAGTGGCAAAAAAAGAATCTGCTTCAGCGAGGTTGAAGTTGAAAAAGCAACAGCATACGCTGCCGAGGATGCCGACGTAACCTGGCTTCTGCATGAAAAGCTTTTGCCAATGGTGCAGGAACAGGGGATGGAAAGCCTGCTTTTTGAGCTGGAAATGCCGCTTTTGGAGATATTGTCTGCAATGGAGCAGCATGGCGTACTGCTGGATATACCTTTCCTTGGTAACCTTGCTGATGATTTTGGCAAGCGGATGACGCAGCTTGAAAACAATATTTTTGAAATTGCCGGCACAGGTTTTAACCTTAATTCTCCCAAGCAGTTGTCAGAAATCCTGTTTGACAAGCTGGAGCTTAAATCCACCAAAAAAACCAAAGGTAAAACAGGTCGTTCCACTGACAACGAAGTACTTACCGCACTGGCTGAAGAGCATGAAATAGCCGGTCTTATCCTGGATTACCGCGGCCTTGCCAAGCTTAAATCAACCTATGCCGAAGCACTGGCAAAGCTGGCTGATGCCCAAAACAGGGTGCACACCTCCTACAACCAGGCGGTTACAACCACTGGCAGGCTTTCATCATCTGATCCCAACCTGCAAAATATCCCGATCCGCACCGAAGACGGGCGCAGAATCCGCCAGGCTTTCATAGCTCCGCCAGACTGCCTGATTATGGCTGCCGACTATTCACAGATTGAGCTACGGGTGCTTGCCCACCTTGCCGATGATCCGGTTTTCTGCGATGCCTTTAGCCGCGATGAAGATATCCATACCCGCACTGCCAGCGAAGTGTTTGATCTGATGCCTGAGTTGGTCTCTTCGGAGATGCGCCGCCAGGCAAAAACCATAAACTTTGGTGTTATTTATGGGCAGGGTGCCTTTTCCCTTGCCAAACAGCTTGGCGTGGCACGCAACGTGGCAGAAAAATTTATTGCCGCCTACAAAGAGCGTTACAAAGCTGCCATGGCTTTTCTTGATCAATCAGTGCAAAATGCACGTGAAACAGGTTATGTAACCACTATTTTGGGGCGCAAGCTGCCGATAAATGACATTAATAGCCCAAATGGTGCATTACGTTCCTACGCCGAGCGCAACGCCATCAACTACCCTATTCAGGGCTCTGCTGCCGACATCATCAAAAAAGCCATGCTTGGTGTGCAGCAGGAAATCCGCAAACAGCAGCTAAACAGTAAGCTGATTATGCAGGTGCATGATGAGCTGGTCTTTGAAGTGCCGGAAAACGAACTGGCTACCATGCAGAAGCTGGTGGTACAGCAGATGTCCTGTGCTGTGGAGTTGAAGATTCCTTTAAAAGTTGACCTGGGGTGGGGCAAGAACTGGAGCGAAGCGCATTAACAACCCTTTGAAAGCTGGTCAGGAGTCTGGCGCGGTGCGATAAAGACAGACGGTTACAAACCGCCAGAACAAATACAGGATTTTTTTCAGGGGTAACCCAAATGGAGGTATTATGATTTCAATTCCCTTAAATGATATGACACTGCAAGACAAGCTCTTGGCAATTGAATTGCTATGGGGCAGTATCAGCAAAGAAAGTACTGATGAAATTTCTCCTGTCTGGCATAAAAATGAGTTAGAAAGGCGAATGGCTACAGTAAATAAAAAAGAAAGCACTTTTGAAGATTGGGATGCTGTTAAACAAGAATTACAGGATTTAATACATTGATAATCAAAGTACTTGATACAGCTAAAAATGACATAAAAAACGGTTTTCAGTTTTATGAAAAACAGGCTTTAACAGCGCTTTGAAAAACTGATTAAACTCACGATGTGAAACACAAAAACCGACGGCTACAAACCGCCCTTGCACAGTGTATTGTGCCTTTGCAAAGCATCAGTAAAAGGAGCTTTACATGGAACGTTTTTTTAATACTGCTGGGCCTACAATTCCGGCAGACCATTATCATTTAAATCCCTTGCATCGCCTTGACTGGTCAGAAGTTTTACATTTGATTACAGCCAAACGTTACTTTGTCCTGCACGCTCCGCGTCAGACCGGCAAGACCAGCACCTTACTGGCTATCATGAAAGAACTAAACAGTAGCGGCAACTACGCCTGTGCCTATGCCAACATAGAAGGTGCCCAGGCAGCACGGGGTGATGAAACCCAAGGGATACCAACAGCCTGTAGCGCAATAGCACGCAGCATAGAAGACTATCTGGGTAACACTCAACTCAACACCTGGTGGATGGAAGAAGGACGACAGCACCAGGCACAAGACCAACTGGCTCAATTGTTGCGGCACTGGTCACGCACATCCGACAAGCCCAC
>Ga0265295_1003572_pt1 | contig 22380 bp, 19 predicted proteins | sample Munlansysbiofilm_FD_192503 | JGI IMG/M metagenome (GOLD analysis project Ga0265295, IMG submission 192503) | Leachate microbial communities from a municipal landfill in Southern Ontario, Canada - Methane capture system biofilm | ecosystem: Engineered > Solid waste > Landfill > Unclassified ...
AGCAAAGGCAAAGGCAAACAACCCGTTGAACAAGGTTGCCAAGACTACACTAAATACTGTTACCGGCGACATTGGAAGAAAGATCGCAAGAGGACTTTTGGGCGGTATAACGAAGGGACTGTTTAAGTAATCGACAATGGACAATTGACAATGGACAATTATGTTGTCATCCCGACTACCATGGAGGGATCTCGAATAAGTTGGAATGTTGGAAGAGTTGGCAAGTAGGAAAAAAGTAGGGGCGACCATTGGTCGCCAAAAAGTAAGATCCTTCGTTGCACTCAGGATGGCAGCTCCATTCCGAGTACTACAAAAGATCTTGCTTTTTCTTGGCTCTTAGTTCTTATCTCTCATCTTGCGGCCGCAGGCTGCTACTCATTCGGTACAATGTGCACCCTGTCCCCTTCCTTTACCCTGCCGCGAAACGCACCTGCGGAGGCTTCAATAACATATGCGGACTTCAGGATAAGGGGTCCTAATCTGTCGGGCTTTATTGAATCGACTACCTTTAATACAATATTTTTCTTATCAATATACAAAACATCGATAGCAAATTTCATCCTGTAGGTATGGATAGAATTGCAGGGTCTTATTATAAGCCCTTCTCCACTTGTAAGTGAGCTTCTTCCGAGGAGACCCTTAAGCCTTTTACTATAATTATCTGCGAGCTTAAGCTTATCCAGAATGACCTCTCCATTAACAACAAGATTATATTCCATTGGTCCTTCCCTCCAGAATGTCTCTTCCTGCCTCGTCCTCTTCTTCTTGATAAAGCCAACTACAATGTCAGTAAGCTTAAAGCCTACAAGAAACCCCAGTATTCCAAGAAACCACATTTTAGATAACACACAAACAATAAGTCCCAGTCCGATAATAATCAATAGCGACATCCCAACAAATTTCTCAGGCTTCATAAAAACATAGGCCTGAAGAAGCTTCTTTCTAACTCCCTCAATATAGGTCTTTCTTGAAAGGGTGTTGGATACTCCCATTATTATGCTAATGAAGAATTCCTTGAGAGACAAGGGCTCTTCAATGGTCATATCGGCATCCTTTGTATATTCATTTGTGATTTATTTACCCTGAGTATACCACTTAACCCAGTATGTGGTTATATATGCGTTTTTATCAATTTATCATTTTATTTTAGTTTTGTAACGACTTTAAATTTGTTGTTTTACAGATTTACTTTTTTCGATTTGATGATTACGGCTTGAAATGACACCTCTCAACACGATCGTTCCAACTACTATTATACCCCCTAAAAGCGACATAAATCCCGGTCTTTCGCCGTTATAGAGGAATACCCATATTGGATTCAGTATTGGCTCCAAAACCATAATGAGTATGGTCTCCATTGCTGTAAGATGCCTGATCGCAAGGGAGTAGAAAATATAAGCTAACCCCAGCTGAAACGTGCCAAGAAGGAATATGCCAATAATATTTTGCAGGCTGAAGCTTGCTCCGGATAGAAAAGGTATACCTATGGCTATGGTTATGAGATGACCAAGTAGTGTAGTTTCAACGGGGGATCCATCCTTTTGAAACCTGAGGGAAATGGTCACTCCTGCAAGTGCCACTCCACTAACAACTGCAACCATATTTCCTGCAGTACTACCTCCTCCCATATCATCAAGGAAGAATAAAAGCATCCCTACCCCTGTAAAAAGTATTGCTATTATGTCATACCATCTGGGTCTTTCCTTAAGGATAATCGCACCAAGTATCGCCACCCATATAGGCGCAGTGAATTGAAGTATTATTGCATTTGCCGCTGTTGTGAGCTTGTTTGCAACTATAAAAAGGATAACCATGGAGGAATAACAGATTGCTCCTGATATCTGAGCCTTAGAAAACGTGAACCTGGGCTTTCTTAAATAAAGCCAGACTACAGCAGCGGAAAAAACAGCCCTTGATCCGGCTATTGCCATAGAGGGCATATCAATGAACTTAAGTATTACTCCACCAGTGCTTAAGAGTATGGCTGCAGTGATTATCTGGAGGATCGCTTTTCTTTTCTCTGTGCTCATATTTCTCCCCTCCCCTACCTGGTCATTCCTACCTCAAGGAAGAACTCCTCAATGCCTTTAATAAGGCCTTCAACATCATCAACACGTCTTGATATCTTTTCAATGGGACACATATCATTGCCCTCGCGGTTTAGTATATAGGGAACTCTTTTTTTATACTCAACCAGTATGGGGTGCTGCTCAAGTATCTCTATTGCCGCATCGCTGATAAGGTCTGTGTATATCCCCTTAATTCCTGCCTCTGAAAGTAGCATTGCTGCAGCTTTGCCTGTCACTCTGTCGGCAATGTATGCTCCCTCAAGGTGATGAAGCTCCTTGGTGTATACGTCATAAACAGGCTTTATCCCCCTGTCTGTAGAGCTTGCAAGGGGTATGCCGTCCTTCATCACTACCAGCTTCAAATCATTGTCATATAGGTATTTCTTAGCAATTCCAAGCTTGTCCATCTCTTCACTCCTCGTATTCTTATCTCATTATTTTACAATAGATCGAAGGATTTTTATATAGATTTTTACAATTGCTTTACTGTAAAGGATTTTAGTATATAATAGAAAAGTAGAAAATCTAACATTAAGAGGTCGATCATGTTTACAGATATAAAGTACGAGGATCTTAGAGACAAGCTGTCATCTGGAGAATACATTTTAATAGATGTCAGGACCCCCCTGGAGTACAAGGAGGAGACTATTCCCGGAGCAATAAATATTCCTATTTTTACAAATGAGGAAAGGGCAGAGATAGGTACAGCCTATGCTCAGGAGAGCGTCGATAAGGCGAAGATGCTTGGGATTGAGGCAGTTTCCAAAAGGCTACCGCAGATGTTTCAGGAGCTTCTCCAAATAAGTAAGGACTATCCCCATATGGTGTTCTTTTGCGCCAGAGGCGGATTCAGAAGTACGAGCATAGTAAGTCTTTTAAGGAGCCTTAAGATAGGTGCATTAAAACTTGACGGCGGTTATAAGGCTTACAGGGCATATATCAACGATAATCTTCCTAAGATCGCTGAGCCTGTTGATCTGGTGGTGCTTTATGGAAACACGGGAACTGGGAAAACTCAGGTGCTTGACGCTTTGAGAGCCCAGGGAGCTGATGTTCTTGATCTTGAGGCCTGTGCTAACCACAGAGGTTCAACCCTTGGTTCAGTAGGCCTGGGTGAGCCTAACAGCCAGAAGATGTTTGAGTCTTTAGTTTTTGAAGAGCTTGCAAGAAGAAAGGGAAATCTTGTTTTTGCTGAGGGTGAAAGCAAGAGGATCGGGAGATCAGTCATTCCTGAATATCTTTTTGATAAGATAAGAAATGGAAGGCATGTAAGGGTAACCGCTCCAATGGAGCAGAGAATCAAAAACATTATGGCTGATTATGTCTATGATACGGATGATGAGCTTATTGAAGCATTGAATCATTTAAGGAAAAGAGTCGGGAATGATGTGATTGACAAATATATCATCGAAGTAAGGAATGGAAACTACCCAGTAGTGGTAGAGGAGTTGATGAGGGATTATTACGATCCCATGTATGAACATAATCCGAAAAATTATGTCTTTGAGGTTGAGAATCTGGACCCTGAGGAGACGGCAAGAAATCTCATTGAGAGATTTCTTAATTCATAATTCACAGAGCACAATTCACAATGAAAAAAGGCAAAAAGAAAAGGCGAGCAATGCTCGCCCAGCTAACTACTATATTATGTTCCAACTTTTCCAACTGGCTAAGAGGTCCCTCCACGTTGGTCGGGATGACATTTATTGTCAATTATCTTTGTTGAGTATCTCCATAAACTGTGCTCCGGTGATGGTTTCCATCTCGAGAAGATAATTGGAAAGCTCTCGAAGCTTGTCAATGTTTTCATTCAGTATATCTCTTGCCCTTTGGTGGGCACTTTTTATTATCGCCAGAACCTCTGCGTCTACCTTTGATGAGGTCTCACCTGAGCAGGTGAGTGATGTGTCCCCTCCCAGGTATGGGTTGGTCTGTGTTTCAAGTGCCATCATGCCGAAGGTGTCGCTCATTCCAAAGCGGGTTACCATTGCGCGGGCGATCTTTGTTGCCTGCTCTATGTCGTTGGAGGCACCTGAGGTTATAGAGCCGAAGACTATCTCCTCTGCTGCCCTTCCTCCAGTGATAGTGACTATCTTGTTGAACAGCTCCTCCTTGCTCATAAGGACGCTTTCCTGTTCTGCTACCTGCATTGTATATCCCAGGGCTCCAGATGTCCTTGGGATTATGGTTATCTTATGCACCGGATCTGAATCCGTCTGCTTAGCCGCGACAAGCGCGTGACCTATTTCGTGGTATGCAATGATCCTCTTTTCCTTTGTGGAAATTACTGCCTGCTTTCTTTGGTATCCTGCCAATACTACCTCTACTGACTCCTCAAGGTCTGACTGGTTGATGGTTTCTCTGCCCATCTTGACTGCCCTTATTGCAGCCTCGTTTATCATATTAGCAAGCTCAGCTCCGTTGGCACCGGCAGTTGCCCTTGCTATTGCATTATAGTCAAGGTCAGGCTCGACCTTTACATTTCTTGCATGGACTTTCAGGATCGCTTCCCTGCCTTGAAGATCAGGCAGATCAACCGGTATTCTCCTGTCGAATCGTCCAGGCCTTAGTAGCGCTTTATCGAGGGATTCAGGCCTGTTTGTGGCAGCCAGTATTACAACTCCCTCCTTGCCGTCAAAGCCATCCATCTCAGTTAAAAGCTGATTCAGAGTCTGCTCTCTTTCATCGTTGCTGTTAAAGCCGGAGGAGTCTCTTTTCTTTCCTATGGTGTCGATCTCATCGATAAAGACTATACACGGTGCCTTCTCCTGTGCCTGCTTGAAAAGATCTCTCACCTTTGCTGCTCCCATGCCGACGAACATCTGCACGAATTCCGATCCGGAGATCGAGAAAAATGGCACATTGGCTTCTCCGGCTACTGCTCTTGCAAGAAGGGTCTTACCAGTTCCCGGGGGGCCTACAAGCAGTGCTCCCTTAGGAAGATTTGCCCCGATGTCTTTGTATTTCGTTGGATTGTGCAGGAAGTCAACTATTTCCTCGAGAGCTTCCTTTGCTTCCTCCTGTCCTGCTACATCATCAAAGGTCTTTCCTGTCTTTGACTCCACATAGATCTTTGCGTTGCTCTTCCCGAAGGAGAGGACGTCGTTGCCGCCCATCATCTTCTTTTGCATGTATCTTGAGAAAAGCTGTCCTATCCCTACGAATATGGCTATGGTGATAATCCATGAGAATATTTGACTTCCCAATGTGGGCGTCGTGTCAGTGACCACTCTCGAGAAGGTTACTCCGGCAGAATAAAGCCTGTCCACCAGCTGAGGGTCGTCCATTGTGCCTGTCGAAAACAGCTCAGGACTATCTCCTTTGCCCTGGAGATATATCTGGTTGTCCTTGATCTCTACTACGCTTATCTCACCGTTCTCGAGCTTCTGAAGGAAGGTGCCGTAGTCGATCGGTTCGATCTGTGGCTTCGCCATCCTTGGGAACACATAGGAATTCAAAAGGATGACTATCAACATTGCTATTACATAGTAATACATTATCGGTTTCTTTGGTTTGTCTATTTTTTTCATTTGATTCTCCTTATTTTACAGACGTATCGATTAAGTGAAGTATAGTTCAACCCTCACCAATAGTCAAGTGAGGGTTCTGTGAAATCCTTGTGATAAGATGTCTATAGGTCAATATGCCTTCTTAAAAGCTTTACAAGCGGCGGTATTACTACTAGCTGGATAATTATGCCTGGTAAACCAGTAATTATTGCTCCCTTAATGAAGGGTATCGGCGACAGCTGAGCTCCAAAGCCCATTGAGAGTATGAATACAACTATACCTGCCGCTATCCTTCCATCGATCATCCCTGCCAACAGAGGGATATAGACTCTGTCATTAAGTACTTTCCCTATATAGCCTGAGGAAAGTCCGTATACTCCAAGCTCGAAAATCATGATCGGCAGCATTGGGAACATGGTGGGCATTCCTGTTAAAAGGCTGCTTAGGATGGGCGTAAGTAAGCCGACGAGTAATCCTGATAACGGCCCTAATAAAAGACCTGCCACGAGTACAGGTATATGCATAGGCAGAAATATCTGGCCACCCATATTGAAGCTGTGGAATATCATCGGGAGCAAAATCCCAAGGGCTACAAACATTGCAGAAAACGCTAATTTCTTTGTGTTCATCAGTTCCTCCTGTCATTGTTAAAAAGAGACCGGCTGACCAGTCTCTCTTATAGGCTATAATAAGGCAGCTGCAAGATCATCAAGAACACTTACGTCTATGTGCTCTACCGCTCCGTTATCAACTGCTGCCGCAATATTCGGATTTATAGGTACTCTGGCATAGTTTTGTATCAACTGCTCTGCAGCGACCTCTTCAACTCTGCTTTCGCCAAATACGTTTATTTTCTTGCCACAGTCCGGGCACTCAAGATATGACATGTTCTCAACTAAACCGATTATAGGTACATTCATCATTCTCGCCATTTTAGCCGCCTTGGCAACTATCATTGATACAAGCTCCTGTGGTGATGTGACCACTATTATCCCATCGACTGGAAGTGACTGGAATACAGTCAGTGGAACGTCTCCTGTTCCAGGTGGCATATCCACGAACATGTAGTCGATGTCTCCCCACTCCACATCAGTCCAGAATTGCTTTACCACTCCTGCCACTATAGGCCCTCTCCAGATAACAGGGTCGGATTCATTTTCAAGTATCAGGTTTACTGACATTACCTTGATTCCATTGTCACTTATCCTTGGGATCAGGCTCTTGCCGTTTGATACTGCCTTACCGTCGATACCGAAGGATTTTGGAATTGATGGTCCGGTTATGTCTGCATCCATTATTGCAGTCTTGAAGCCTCTATTGTTCATGTTTATCGCAAGCATTGAGGTTATCAGAGATTTCCCTACTCCGCCCTTGCCGCTGACCACTCCGATTACCTTTTTTACATTGCTTACTTCGTTCATCTTTGCAGCGAATTCATTGTGAGCAGCTGTTCTGTCATTGCATTCAACACTGCAGGTGCTGCAGCTGCTGTTACAGGTTTCACTCATTACTAAGCCCTCTTTCTATTATTATTCCTGACTTTTGTACATCCCCTGGTGTCTTCTTCTTTGTCTGCCGGGGTGCAGCCTGCAATTCTTACAGAAGAAGTGGTCCTTCTCATCATCGGAGCAAAGCTTATATGATCCACCCTCGATTTTCAGGGTTACTCCTTCTACAATTGCATCTGCCAGCTTTTTACGAGCTGAAATGTATATCCTCTGCACAGTTGTACGAGCGACATCCATTCTGTCTGCGCATTCTTCCTGCATTAGGCCTTCCTGATCTATTAGTCTTATTGTTTCATACTCCTCAACAGACATTACTATCTCATCACCTGTTGCATGTCTTCTATTAAGTGGTCCGAATAGATTTGTTTCCGGTAAACAGCATACCTTTCTTTCTTTCATTGGTCTTGCCAATCATCTCACCTCCATACCCTACCATTATACCATGGATTAAAATGGGTAGCTATATATTATTGTAATTTTGTGCAAAACCATGGCTCCCCTTTCAGGGAGCCATTTTCCACTATAATCCGAGTATTTGATCTATGCTGGCCTTGTCGAATCCTACTATGATCTGACCATTAATGTCTATTACCGGTACCCCTCTTTGACCTGATTTTTGAACCATTTCCACTGCTTTGTCGTAGTCTTTGGATACATCGTAGTCAGTGAAGCTTATGTTCTTCTGGTTTAGGTAATCCTTTACCTTTGTGCACCATGGTCAGGTGGGTGTTGAATAGATTATTACATTCATCGTATTTCCTCCTTTGGAGTTAGTTTTTATACATATACCTTGAAATAAGGGTTTCTAATCAGAATTTGTTTATTATAGGGAAAGATTATAGCTGATAGTAGGTAGTAGGTAGCAAAAAAGGAGATCCCTCCACGTTGCTCGGTATGTTCTTCATATGAAAAAAGCGGGGTTTTGCTTTTCCCCGCTTTTTTGTTACTCGATTTCGATTTTGCTTTTTACTTCAGGCTTTTCTGTCTTTGGTATAGTAATTGTAAGAACGCCGTTATCGAGCTTTGCTTTGATTGAATCCGCTGATGCATCCCCAAGATATACGGATCTGCTCATAGAGCTATATCTTCTTTCCTTGTGGATGTAATTTTTCTTCTCCTCATCGACCTTCTCTTCTCTCTCAATAGAGATCCTGAGTTGACCGTCGTGGATATCGAGGGATATTTCCTCTTTCTTAACACCTGGAAGCTCAGCCTCGATTACATACTCCTTCTCCTTATCAACTACGTCCACTTTGAAGGTGTCCCTGACCAGGCTTCTTCTCGGCATAAAATCGTCGCTGAAGAAATCATCCAGCATACCATAGAAATCACCGAAGTCCGGACCCATCAACCTGTTTCCTTTCCTGTTAAAAGGTATCAAGCTTGCCATGATCAACAACTCCTTTCTATTGTTTTTTATTGTTTTTGTTAGCACTCTTATGAGTTGAGTGCTAATTTCTTTGGATTGTCTTTATTATACTACCATTAAAAATATATGTCAACTACTTTTTATTCCTGCTCCACAAAATGGTATTACCCATAATTTTCCCCCATTTTCAGCCATTATTCTTAAATAAGCAGTATAATTTACGGCTGATGTTATTTCCACATAAATTCCTTTAGCCGCCAGCAGGGCCCGTGCCTTTAGTGTCTCATCGTCATCGATTGCAACCATATCCCCGCCTGATTTTCTTATTACCTTGAGTATCTGTTCTCCTCTTGCAGGAGCGGCTATGGCTATCCCTTCTGCTTCAGTTCTTGATGACTCTATTTGAGGTACTACATCAAGACCATCCTTGAATGCTTTATAGATGGGAGCACACCCTGATGCCTGAACTCCTATTATCCTGGGCCACTTATGGATAAAACCTGCACTCTGAAGCTCTTCAAAAGCCTTCTCTGCTCCAAGTATAAGTGTTCCATTGCCCACAGGGATTATGAAGCCGTCGGGAAATCGACCACCCAGCTGTTCGAAGACCTCATAGAAGTATGTCTTTGTTCCCTGGTAGAACAATGGATTATATATGTGGCTGGCATAGAATGAATCGTTCGTCTCAACATATTCCCTTGCTGCAGCGCCGGAAGCCTCCCTTGGTCCCTTTATCAGATTTATTTCAGCTCCATGTGCCTTTATTTGTGCAAGCTTTTTTTCTGAGGTGCTTTCAGGGACAAAGACACTGCATTTGATGCCTGCGCGGGCGCTGTATGCCGCAACTGCGGTGGCTGCATTTCCACTGCTGTCTATGGCTATACTATTAAATCCCATCTTCCTGGCATGAAGCACCAGCATAACTGCCCCTCTGTCCTTAAAGGACAAGGTCGGCATGAAATACTCAGCCTTACCCAATAAACCATCCTGCACCTTGACAAGGGGGGTAAGACCTTCCCCCATAGTTATCTCCGAGGCTGCTTCACCTGTATACGGCAAAGCCTCCTCATATCTCCACAGCGACAGGCCTTTTATACTGAGTTGCTTGTCAAAATCAAAGGTAGTCTTCCCAGTTACCAGATCAAAAAGACCTCCACATTTACATCTGTATTCCTTTGTGTTTTCAGGATATCTTTCTCCACAGCTGTTACAGACAAACTCTGTCATTTACCATTCTCTCCTTACATATAGGATAACTGTTTCATTTATAAGTGAAAATAATAGGAATTCTTAAGGTACTTTTCATCGTATTTTTCAACCATAGCCCATAGCTTGCGCTTGACAACACCAAGAGATAAAGAGTCTGCGGAGGCTGAGTTGATTGTTTTTGAGTACCATGCTCTTTCCTTATCGTCAGCTATGTCCTTGAAATATCCCCAGACATGCTCCAGTGCGTTAACTGAAGTTCCGGGTGTAGGGGGTGTGCTTAGTGCCTGGTCTAAAAGCTTGTAGAATTCGATCACGGGATATGATGATTTATCCTTAAGAAGCTCTCTTATTTCCTGGTATATCCTTGGTGAGTTTTCCAGGACATTATACTTATACCTGCTCCACTCTTTCTCAAGAGAGGTTATGTCCCTTGAATTCAGAGCACTGATTGCCTTTATTGCCGAGAGGTTCTTGTCCTTTACCTCAAGCATTATGTCGAAGTCTGTGCCTGAGGTTTCTTCCAAATATTTCAGTAACTTATAGACATCTATTGTTCCTGAGTGGGCACCTGGACTTTTGCTCTCATCCTGCTGTGAATAATGGATCTTTTGAACCCCGTCTTTTTGCTTCCAGGTATTACCAGCCTCTTTGATCCATATCGAATCGGATCCGGTATTCCCGTTTACCCGATGGTGAAGATTGTCAAATACCACAGGGATATTTCTTCTTATTCCCAGTTGGAGTACCTCTTCAATGATGTAAGTCCTGTCGTCGTTTTCAATAACGAGTCTGGACTTTATTGGGTCCATAAGTCTATCCCAGTTTTCAACAAATGCATCCATGGCAGACCGCTTGTCTCCATAGGCTCCTCCTACATGGATAATTATCTTATTGGCAGCATCTGTTCCCAAAGCCTCTAAAAATCTTAAATGGTATTCAAGGTCAAGAATAGCTCTGTCGACGACCTCTGGCCTCGGTGAATTAAGGACAGTATATTGACCAGGATGCATTGATACTCTGATATTGTAAGCTTTAAGCTTCTTCCCCAGTGCAGCCAGCTTCTCCTCAAACTCTTTGTCCCACTGGAGTTTGTTGACCGGACTTGATCCAAAGGGTATGATATCTGAGCTAATTCGAAACATATTTATACTGTTATCTCTGTTATAATCAAGTATCCTGTCAAGTGAAGCAAGGTTGTGGGCGATTATATCCCTCAACCTTGCTTCGGTGGCATTTTTTTGAACTGTTCCCTTTATATCGGTATAGGGTATTCCCCTCGTAAGACATGCATAGCCTATTCTCATGGTTATTCCTCTCTAAAAGATTATCCTGTCCAGTTCCTGGAGGTTATATTGATTTACAAGTCTTATAAGCTTCAATGGATATTGGGGATCTGTTGCATAGCCTGCTCTTCTAATAGCCCAGGCACCTGATGTATAATCGTGCATGACGTCCCTGAATATCTGGTATCTTGCGGCGTTAAGAAGCAATGCCTTATGGTCATTCCAGCTTTCCTTAGGATCCTTGTAGGCTCTGAACTTGGCATCGATCCTGTATGTGACTCCGTTGTATACTTCCCAGGTGTTGGATATGACATAGTCCTCATTTCCTTTTTGCTTTATACCGAAAAGGTTATTAGACTTTTTGCCGGTATACTTGTCGCTTGGTACACTTTGTCCCCAGCCTGTTTCAAGTATAGCCTGTGCTGTCTGGATAGCTGCTGACATTCCAGTTTTTTTCATTGCCTCCACAGCCATGTCTGATGCAAAGCCGAGGAACTTTTCCTTTTCGATTATGCTGTACGGACCATGGATATTCCCTGTATATACCTTGAACTGAACTGATTCGCTCCTCAAGATGCTTCCGTTGTAGCTCCCTTCTACCTGCACCCTCCAGTCGCCTGTATCGGTTGGAAGCGGAGCATAGGGAGCCTCCGTAAACCCTGCAGATGGCAGGATCGTTCGTTTTTCGCCAGTCTTTATATTCGTCAGCGTATATTTTACATTTGTTACATCAACATTGCTCCTGTAGTTTAATTTGGCTGCTCCAGTTATGACCTCGGTTGGTCCGATACCCAGAAATTGTATCCTTGGACTTCCATCGACCCTTACACTAATTGGACTGCTTGTCCAGCTTTGGCCATGTGTGTCCGTCACTCTTACCATTAGTTCCTTATCTCCTGAGTACTGAGGTCCGGGAAACCAGGTATATCCTCCGTATGGTATGGTAGCCAGTGCTGTTTCTGATCCTGTTGCCTTGTCCCTTAGAACATAGGTTGTATCCTTTACATTGAAGTTTCTGGAAGCAATAAGTGTCACCGGATTATTTACTGTCATTCCCTGTGATACGCCGGAAAGCGACAGCTTCTTATCGAGTAAAACAGACAACTGTATCGATCTACTGTCATAGCCCTTCATGGACATATCATATGCTGTAAGCTTGACACTGTAGCTTCCCTGCTGCTCGAAGGCTGGATCCCAGGTAAAGGTTCCGTATGGGTCCAATTCCTTGTACTCGAGTACATTACCGTTGCTTAGATTTGTCATTGTGTAGGTAACTGAATGGGGAACAAAGTTAAGCTGTGGAGTCAATTGAACTGCACCATTGGCAGTCATACCGTCGTATATCCCGCCTATTGAAACCTGCGGCATCACCTGAACAGTCACAGGTATGACATCAGATGCGATCAAAATCCCGTTTGAATCATATAGTGCTGCCGCAAGGAGCTTGCTGCCATTGTCCTCTACCTTCGGGATATATGTGACCTTGCCTGCAGAGCCTGTGCCTCTGGCCACGACAAAGCCCTTGGCATTAGACCTGTCTAATAGCATCAATCTCAGTTCATTGCCCCTGGAAAGCTCCTGTGCTCCTATTGAGTAGGATACCTCGGTGGTTCCGGTGATCACTATTCCGGATGCAGGACTTGTGATCCTCATGTTGAAGAAGGGCTCCATGGTTGAGCTTCTTGAGGAATCAACATAAACTGTCCTTGTTTCATTCTTCCACTCGATACCTATATTCAGGGCATTGCTTATGACCCTTAATGGAACATAAGTCCTGTCATTTATAATCTTCGGAGCGACATCTGAAACCATTGCTTTTGTGCCGTTGTCAAGCTGTATCATTCTGCTTCCTACGATGAGAACTATCTTCTTCCCGTCTTTTTCTATTGAGACGGCTCTGTTTGTATTATCCCAGCCTACCTTGCCTCCCAGCTCCTCTGCGACAAACCGAACGGGGACAAGAGTCCTGTTGTTGTCGAGGATCGGTGCTGACATATGGGTAATATCTCTTCCGTTTACCACCAGCCTAATTGGTTCAGCAGCGTATGCTCTATCCGATGATATCAATGATACTATCAACATAGCCATTATTAAAACAACTGATTTGATTCTTCTCAATGCTAATGCACCTCCCAATGCTTCTGCCCGCTATTCCGTCACAATTCTTCTTAATCCCACTGAAGCAGCCTTCTCTCACCCTGCAGCTGCGAAATTCCTGTTATGTCCTGGCTTACCTCGATGACTCCTTTGTAGCTGCCTGAATCGTCTCTCAACGCAAAATACTGGATCAGTACCTTCTTACCCTTTATATTGATCCAGAAGGTCGCTGTATCTCTTTCTCCTCTTCTAAAGGAGTCTACAATTTCCTCGACTATATGGACGCTGTCCGGCGGGTGGCAATTTTTTACATCACGCCCTATTATTGCGGGCGACCTTGGAAAGATCCTGTCCTTTGGTCTTGTAAAGAACCTTACTTTATTGTTTTCATCTACAAAGGTCATATCAACAGGAAGGGAATTGAATACCAATGCCATCTGATCCATGGTAAGCTCGCCGGTTTCTGTCCTGAAGGTCCCTTTTGATCCATCCACAGCCATAGACTCCTTAATAAACTCAGGGTCCCAGGTTTTTTGTATATATGGGAACTCATACTCATAGCTCTGTTTGTGCATATCGTACCACTCGTGTTCCTCAAGGACCTCACTTGCCGAAGGGAAAAGGATTAGCTCCTCCTTTCTGACCAGACCCAGCACTCCAAAGAACATCTGGGCAATTGCAACGTTGACCGCATGGTCTTCACTCTCCGGATCCTTTATCAGCTCGATTGCGTATTCGATTTCCCTTTTGACCTCGTCGTGTAGAGCCCACATTATTGTAAGGCCTTGGAATTTCTCCATTTTCTTCTCAAGATATGGAAACAGTATATTTTCCTTTTTGGTGTAGTGAGGATAGAATTCCTTAAGCTCTTCAACGAGAGGAAGTAGCTTTTGTCTTCTTATTGATGGTACAGGCTCCCTGATAACGATCTTTATACCTTCGATTTTCTTCTTCATTTCCTCGTTTTCAAGCATAAGATCCATGAGAAAGTTGTCATTCTTAGGTCTTTGGTATCTGTAGTTGGAAAGGCTTTCAAAAAATACATTTATTATCTTATCAAGGAATAACAATATTTCATACTCCTTGAGGCCATCCTGAAGAAGTCCATGGAATATCTCAAAGGCTTCCTGAGGTGTTACTGTATCTATATCCTCCTTGTATTCCAGATAAAGACTCCTGCCATCCTCCCTGGAGTTTAGTCTTTTGATGTAGGTCATCAGTCGATTTATCTTATCCATATTATCCTCCTTCGGTATATACGGTTATTATACCATTTATAGATGTCCAATGACAAAATCGGAGGCTGATTTAAGGTTACGATTTTGTTACTTTTCTAAGCCTATAACAAAAGTCCAGCTGCAGCTTTTTAGACTGCCCTGGACCTGGTATTACTTATTCTCTTTCTTGCCAAATATTTTAATGTACTCATCCCTTGTCATCGAGTAGCATAAGTCGTCACATATTTTGCCATCATATGTTACTGTCGCGTTCCTCAACATGCCCTCATAGGTAAAGCCGCATTTCTCGATCACTCTCCTGGAGCGTTCATTGTCAGGGTAATGATAAACAGACAGCAGGGACACCTTCATCCCCTCAAATGCATGCTTAACCAGCGCAAGGGTCGCTTCAGTACATAGTCCTCTTCCCCAATATTCGGGGTTCAACACATATCCGAGCATTCTCGCTCCTTTGTTGTCTCGTTTTCGGTCCTTATGTACTCCAATGGAGCCTATGACCTTGGAGTTCTCCTTGAGCTCCAGAGCCCAAATCTCGTTGTTATTTGAAAAATTCTTCAAAAGAAGAAGAGCTTCCTCACGGTCTCTGTGATAATCCCAGCCTGCATTCGGGCCGACAAGTGGATTGCTGGAATATTCATAAAAATCTCCGATATCGCTTAGCTTGAACCTTCTAAGCCTGAGTCTTTCAGTTTCAATTGACGGCATATATACACCCCGATTTACTAATATTGCGATAATTATATCAAAAGGATTATTAATTGGGAATAATTTACAGCTATAAAATGATGAGACTCAAGGCCATTAATGCCATTCCTCCGATCATACCCCATATGGCTATGTGGTGCTGACCATATTTCTCTGCTGTTGGCAATAGCTCATCAAGTGATATATATACCATTATACCTGCCACGGCAGCAAAAATGTAGCCAAACATTGAATCGTCAAAAAAGTTCATAAGCAGGAAATAGCCTGCAATTGCTCCGAGAGGCTCGGACAATCCTGACATGAATGAATACTTGAATGCTTTCTTTTTGTTCCCTGTCGCAAAATATATCGGTACAGACACGGCAATTCCTTCAGGAATATTGTGGATCGCTATGGCTACTGCAATGGATATGCCAAGGGAAGGATCCTGAAGTGCACTTATAAAGGTTGCAAGTCCTTCAGGAAAGTTGTGGATCGCTATGGCGAGTGCTGAGAACAATCCCATCCTCATAAGCTCATGACTTTCATCTGGAACTATCCTCATTTCCCTGACGTCTCTCATTTCGTGGGGGTTTTCACCACTGGGCACGAACTTATCTATTAGTGCAATAACTGCTATGCCGGCGAAGAAAGCGAAGGTAGTTGCCGCCAGCCCCATAGTCGGCCCATAAATACCCTCAAGGGACTCTCTCGCTTTTGCGAAAATTTCAACAAAGGAAACGTATATCATGACTCCTGCAGAAAAACCAAGTGCTGCTGAAAGGAATTTTTTGTTTGTCTGCTTGGTGTAGAATGCCAGTGCGCTTCCAATACCTGTTGACAATCCCGCAAAAAGGGTTATCCCGAATGCGAATAATAACTCATTTGTGCTTGGGTTCATAATGCTCCTCCATGTAAGTTAAATTGCTGTTTTTAATATTATCATATCCATTAGCTCCATAAAAGTCTGTCAGCACAGAGCTTCGCCGCTTTTCAATATCCTTACAAAGATCTCAGAAAGCTCCGGATCGAATTGAGTTCCTGCATTATCCATAATCTCAACAATGGCATCCTCCATAGTGAGTCTCTCTCTGTAGGGTCTGCCTCCTGTCATTGCATCATATGCATCGATAATGGCTATGATCCTTGATAAAAGAGGTATTTCCTCTCCCTTCAGACCTGATGGGTAGCCCTTGCCATCCCATCTCTCGTGGTGTGAAAGGATGTAGTCGGCTATTGCGGCAAGATCCATTGAGGCCATGGCTATCCTGTAGCCCATCTCGGGATGTCGTCTCAGCACTTCCCACTCTTCATTGGTCAGAGGTTCCTTCTTACTAAGAAGCTCTGAATCGATAGTTACCTTCCCAAGGTCATGTATAGAAGCAAGAATGATCAGCTGCTGGATCACTTCCTCATCCAGACGCAGCTCTTCGCCAAGCTTTTGAGCTATGCACTGAAGTGTGGACAGATTCTCCTCCCGCATCTCGCCCCTTCTGGATAGCATGTCCCTGATAGAGGCCAGTATGCTGTTGTGTGAGCTTCTGTGTTCAAAGAGCTTATTTTTATACATTATGTCCTCAGCATTTCTAATTGACTCATCAAGGCTTTCATCCCGAGTGTTTACAGTATCCAGACCAAGTGAAATGCTTATCTTTATAGGAGTATCCCTATTATTTTCATTGTACATCATTATACCCTTTTCAATTCTTTCAAGAACTGTCCAAGCGGTATCCTTGGGTGTATGCGGGAGAAATATGGCAAATTCGTCTCCACCGATCCTGGTGACTATGTCGGAGCTTCTCACTGATTCCTTTAGAATATTTGCTGTCTCCTTTATGAGGCAATCGCCAAATTCATGGCCAAAGGCGTCATTTATCATCTTCAGACCATTTATATCTCCAATAATTACAGAGATCGGAAGAGCATCATCGAAAATAAGCTGAGATGATAGCTCCGTGAAATATCTTCTGTTATATAGTCCGGTCATGGAATCGTGGTAGGTAAGGAAGTTGATCTGCTCCTCCCTTTTTTTCTGAAGAGTCACATCGACGATTATTCCTTCAAGTGCCTCTATTTGGCCATCTATATCATAGATTGCCTGCCCCTGCTCATAGACCCACTTAAGTCTGTTGTCCTTTGTCCTGATCTGGTATTCAAGGTTATATGGCCTATTCTCGCTTGCAGCAATATTAATGGTTTCCCAAACATTCTCGCGATGCTCCTCCTGTATCACCTCATTATATGAAATCATAGAATTTTGTATCAGCTCCTCAGGATCGTAGCCGGTAAGACCCTTGCATCCATCTGATATGTATTCCATGGTCCAATCCTTGTCCAATGTACGCCTGTAGACCATCCCCGGAATATTATCAAGAAGCCTGAGCTTCATTCTTTCAGATTTGGAGGTGTCATTTGCTCCGGTTATGACAACAATTGCACACCTTTTGTCATCCAGTCTTATGGCCTTTGCCTGGCAGCTGCAGCCCAAAAGCTCCGTCCACCTTTCTGAAGGCTGGTCATTCATAAGGGAGCCCAATATTATTGCTTTGATTTGTTCAAAGAGAAAGCTTCCCAGCGAATTGCCCAGTATTGTCCTATCCTCCGGGATCTTCATCTTCAGGGCATTAATTATACTGTCATTTGCCTCCACAATAACCATGCCGGCAGGGTCATTAGGGATGTCCTGGGATTCAAGTATTACATAACCCACGGAAGCCTTATTCATTATTAAAGCAATACTTGCTGAATCCATAGTTAAACCTCCAAATCACTAACAACACACTTTAAATGTTTATACCCATAAAACTTTCGGAGTTAACTGTACCAGATCCATAGATTTCACCAAACTTTCACCTGCCGGATTTGAATTGTAACCCCATCCACTCTTTTTTTGTGTTATACTGTATAGGTATTAACAGGAGAGGAGAGCTGAATAAATGAAAAGTGTATTAAACAAAAAAGGAAAATTGACTGCACTTATAGCTATAGTGCTGATTTTTGGGGCTTTTGCAGGAGCTTGTTCAAACTCAGGAGACGAAGAAGTCGTTGCGATGGTAAACGATGTTAAGATCACTAAGGGTGAATTCTATGACTACCTGGTTGAGCAAAATGGTGAAGAAGTCCTCGAAGCATTGATCCTTGAGACGATGCTGCAGCTGGAAGTGGAGGCGAACAATATCGAAGTATCTGAAGATGAGATAGACGCTGAGTATGCTGAGATGGCAGCGGCTTATGGTGGAGAAGAGGGACTTAAGAACACTTTGCAGATGTATGGCTATACAGAAGAAAGTATCAGGAAGAATTTGAAGCTTAATCTGAGCATAGAAAAGCTTATGGAGCCTTTGATCACAGTATCTGATGAAGAGATAGCACTATATTTTGCAGAAAACAAAGAGGATTTTGACGTATCTGAGCAAGTCAAAGCGAGCCATATTCTTGTGGCTACAAAGGAAGAGGCTGACGACATACTGGATAAGCTCAATTCCGGTGAGAGCTTCGAGGACCTTGCAAAGGAGTATTCTCTTGATACCAGCAATGCAGGCAATGGCGGAGATCTTGGATATTTTGGGAAGGGTGCCATGGTGCAACCATTTGAGGACGTTGCATTCAGACTTGCTGTAGGTGAAGTAAGCGAACCTGTTGAAACATCTTTCGGCTTTCACATAATAAAGGTGTTCGATAAGAAAGCAGCTGAGGAGGCTACTCTTGAGGATTCAAAGGAAACAATAACCGAGGTTCTCAAAGAGACTAAAATGACTGAGGCATACCAGACCTGGTATAGTGAAGTCAAAGGAAAATACACAGTTAAGAATAACCTGTTCAATTAGATTATATAGATCCGGGGTGCCATATGGCATCCCGTTTTTATATCTCATCCTGAAATGCCCTAAAATACGAAAAATTCAGTTAATAAACCATTGCAATATTGCGTAAAAGTACTCAACGGGGTATAATTGTTAAGGGAGTGTGAGAGGATGAAATTTTTCGAGAAGCTTAATTTATTGCTGAACATGTTTGGAATTACAAATTATCAACTTGCAGAAGCTCTGCAGGTAGACGTATCTCTGATAAGCAGATGGCGTACAGGTAATCGATTACCCTCCGAAAGAAGCAGTCATTTGGAGGATATCTCAATGCTTATTGTGGAAAAGGCGATTGAGTTGGAAATGATTAATGATCTGATTGAGCAGCTTGGACTTTCCCTGTCATCTGCATCAGGCGAATCGGATGCAATCAAAGACAACCTGATGCATTGGTTAAAGGATGAAGCACCTGTTAAAAATGCCAGCCTTATAAAAAAACTCATCGAGAAAATTGAGTTTTTTGGTATTGAACCAGGAGATCAGGATTTGAAGGTAACAGCTGATCTGGACGATTTTCTTATAACGTCCGATTATGTTGGTCTGGAGGGAAAACGTGAGGGTATTAAGAGGTTCTTATTTGAAGCAAGCCTTCTGGAGCCTTCTAATATCTATCTCTACAGTGACGAGCCATTGTCCTGGCTTATCGATGACGTAAATTTTTATTTTACCTGGACGCAGCTGCTTAACAGGGTGCTACAGAAGGGGCACAGGTTTATCCTTGTCCACTCCGTAGAGGGTGAGCTTGAGAATATTCTCGGTGCGATTGAAAAGTGGCTTCCAATCTATATGAATGGAAATCTTGAGTCATATTACTACCCTACGGATAATTGGGGTCCATTCAGGCAGACTCTGATGATTGCAGGGGAATCATTGGCACTAACGTCTGCTTCACTTGAAAACAGATCTGATTCACAGCTTAACTATTATATTACAGATAAAGCCAAGGTAAAGTCACTTATTGAAACCTTCTACGGTCTCATTGAAAAGTGTCAACCCTTGCTTAAGGTATTTACTGATAAGAACAGGACCGAGTATTTTAAGGAGCTTCTTGATGCTGAATCAATATTTTCCGAAACCTGCACCTTCAGTCAAAGTCTCAGCTCAATAACAATGCCGGTATCTGTAATTGGCGAGGTACATGAAAACGCAGGCTGGATGAAGGAAAGCGCTGAAAAATTCCTTCTTGAAAGACAGAAGCTTTTCTTTGAGTGTATTAAGGATAACAGATATATTGAAATCCTGTCCCTTCCAAGTGTAGAGGACGTTAAATCAGAAAAAGTGATGATCGATCTCAGCCACTTTTTTCCGGATGGTCCCCTTCCCTACACGCTTGGGCATTACAAGCAGCATCTTATAAATGTGATCTCATTACTGGAGACTTATGAGAATTACAGCGTGATATTACTTGAAAAGAAGCTGTTCAAGGACATAAAGATATTGGTAAGAATAGATGCTTTTTCGATCATTTCCAGATACAAGCCCAGACCTGTTACTATCTCATTCAAGTATAACGGTATAAACAAGGGTCTTTTTGAATATATAAACGAAAGGATCAAGGAGGCGGATCAAAAAGCTTACGACAGGGAGATAGTCCTTGCGAAGCTTAAGGAGCTTCTCAGAGCATTGAATCAATAATAGCGATTTTTGATATCTTAAGTCATTGCTGCTGATGGTATAAATCATTAGCGGCAATTTTTTATTGACAACTATACCCCATTGGGGTATAGTTACTTTATAAGAAAGAGACTGGTACGAACGTATTGGTTTTCAAAAGTATTGGAGGTGCGAGATGAGTTTCGAAATCAATTTACACAAAAAAACATCAGCAGCCATTCAGGATGATAATAAGATTTATGATCTTCTTATTTTGGGTGCTGGCCCAGCAGGACTTAATGCTGCTTTATACGCTAAGAGGAAGGGCTTGGAAACATTAATAATTGCCCGGGACAAAGGTGGTCAGGTAATGGATACTTCATCCGTCGAAAACTACCTTGGCCTTCCTTCTCTCTCAGGAGAAGGTCTGGTGAAAAAATTTTTAGAACATGTCAAAGAGCTTAATGTTACAATTCTTGAATATGAGGAAGTCGAGAAGGTACAAAACGATACTGAATCAAACGTCAAGATTGTCACCTTGAAGAGCGGCAAAGCTTTCAGAACAAAAACAGTCATCATTGCAACCGGGAGCAAGCCTCGAAGACTGGGTATTACTGGTGAAAAGGAGTTTTCAGGTAAGGGCGTCTGCTATTGCGCCATATGCGACGGCCCACTGTTTGCAGAGGAAGAAGTCGTCGTAGCAGGTGGAGGAAATTCAGCCGTTGAAGCCGCCCTTGACCTATCGAAGATTGCAGCTAAGGTAACGCTCGTTCACCGTTCGCAGTTCAGGGCTGATAAGGTTTTGGTTGATCAACTGATTCAAAAACCAAATGTGAAAATTAAGCTTGCTACAGAAATACTCGAAGTTATTGGTGGCAAATTTATGAGTGGAATAAGGGTGCTGGATAAGGAAAGTTCAAAAGAATATATAATTGAAGCGTCAGGGTTATTCGTGGAGATTGGTTATTTGCCAAATAGCGAAATGTTTGCGGGTTTTGTCGAGTTGAACTCCAGAAATGAAATAGCCGTTGACCGTTACGGAATGACAAGTGTTCCCGGTGTGTTCGCTGCTGGTGATGTTACTGACACACCTTACAAGCAAATCATAATGTCGGCTGCTGATGGTGCAAAATGTGCACTGGCTGCAAACGACTATATAAATAACCTGAAATAATAAGGGGGATAACAGATGAAGTATATCAATGAAGAGGTATTAGAACAACTAAAGGACGTATTCTCAGCCATGAAGGATGAAGTTAAAATCGCTCTTTTCACCAAGGAGGAACCTTGTGAGACTTGTCTTGAAACCAGGGATTTTGTTGGTGAGTTAGTCCAGGCATCCCCTAAGATGTCACTGGTTGAATACGACCTTGATAAGGATTCAGACCTGGCTGAGAAATTCGAAGTTTCTCTTGCACCCAGTCTTGTTCTTCTCGATAAGACAGGCGAATATAAGAGAATCAAATTTAACGGTATACCTTCAGGACATGAGATAAACTCCTTTATAAGCAGCGTTATAGCTGTATCAGGAAATGGTCAGCCTTTGCCTGAATCTATCACTGAAAGACTTTCAAAGGTTAAAAAGCCTGTAAATATAAAGGTTTTTGTAACTCTTGGCTGCCCGCATTGTCCGGGTGCAGTAGAAAAAGCTCACCACCTGGCATTGTTGAATGATAACATTACTGCAGATATGATTGAGGCACAAACCTTCTATGATCTGTCAGACGAGTATAATGTATCAAGCGTGCCGAAGATAGTAATAAATGATATTTACGAATTCGTTGGAAACCAACCTCTGGAAGTATTTCTTGAAGAGATAGAGAAAACTCAAGTTGCATAAAAAATGCCATCCGATCGGGAGGCCACTGAAAAACCTACGATTTTTCGACAGTCTCCAATAATGCAATAAAAAGATGCCCTAAGATCTGGAGTTTAAATCTTAGGACATCTTTTTGTTA
>Ga0265295_1003573_pt1 | contig 22369 bp, 21 predicted proteins | sample Munlansysbiofilm_FD_192503 | JGI IMG/M metagenome (GOLD analysis project Ga0265295, IMG submission 192503) | Leachate microbial communities from a municipal landfill in Southern Ontario, Canada - Methane capture system biofilm | ecosystem: Engineered > Solid waste > Landfill > Unclassified ...
AGTATGTCTTAAATTCGCAAAATCATCGCATCTGGCCGCAGCACAGCAGGTTTTTGCTCAAAAAAAGCTTGGGACCTGTTCAGCCAACAACTAACCGCCATTGGCGGAAGACTTTTGCAAGAGGTTCCTGCTATTAATAAATATCATTGCTTAAGCACAAAACAGGGTTATCCATGACCCTGCTATACGAAAAGCTGACAGTAGCTTACTATAATTTTATAGTATGGATTTTCATGATCGGACCAGGCTAACCGCTTGATTCTGCACAGGCTATTAACAGTTTTCAGCGCTTAAAAGCACCTTTTGAGTGGGTAAATGACTGTTGTAAGTAACTCAAAGCTTCACGCAGGACAAAAGAAACATCGTGCTCCTGAGTTTTGCCTGCAAAAGGTCCACGGTTAAGTTGGTTGTTAATATCAACTTTAAATTGTTGGCCCGCCCACTGCAACGGCTTCATTCCAGTCAGGTTATCGTTCTTTGCCGACAGCCTGCTAACCACAACAATTTCCTTAAAGTACTTTTTTAAGCCATTAAAAGATGCATCTAAGACTAAAAATACGCTATTTTGAACTTAATTGTTTTAATTTTAGCTAGTTAGCTTGGCCTGGCCCTGCTCATTTCTGGTTGAATCCGCCACCAAAAACTCCCGCACAGCAGCTTCCATCAGCTTTTCACTATTCTGCTGGGCTTGGTTGAGTTTGGCTTCAAGTTCGTCGCACAGGGCCATGAGTTGGTCGACTTTAGCGACGATGCGTTTTTGTTCTTCGAGGGGTGGAAGAGGTATCGGCACAAGCTTTAACTTTGCAGCCTTGATTCCAGTTGCTGTCATTCCTGTAGCAAGCTCCGATATCAGGCTTTGCACGGTCCCACTCATAATTGCAAACATTATGTATAGGGAGTTCTGTTTCCCAAATGGATGTAGATTTATTGTTCGTTGTGCAAGAGCAAAGGGTTCATCGTTTTCCACTAAACACACATTCCCCATCGGTGCCTCAGTTGTAAACAGCAAATCACCAATCTGTGGAAAGCCCCGTGTCATCCATTCGTGATATGTCTTTTCCGTGACAAACTCTTGGGGGTCTTCCTTGAGATATCCCATCCTTACGTTCTTGGCAGTAATCAGCTTTACTCCTGAGCTAACCTTTTCTGGGGTCTTACCTCTGTAGTCAATAAACTGAAAAAGATTACCCATTCGTTCAAACTCCCAACCACTTGGAGTGATAAATGGATGATTTTTTCTCTCCAAAACTGACAAGGGTTTAAATCTCTTCAATACTCCCTCTGAAATCATTGATTGCCTATCAGCCTTAATCCTCTCCAGCAAAACCGAAGCTGGCTCATCGTTGGGGTCTTGAGGTACGAGTTTGCCCTGGACGGCGAGTTGGAGGATGGCGGCGCGGAGTTTGGCGATGGTTTCGGGGTGGTCGTAGAGCAGGTCGAAGTTGGTGCTGATGCGCTCCCAGTGGTCGGCAAACTCGTTGGGGTTACTGGCAGTGAGCAGTGCGTCGAGGGCGGTGTTGTTGAGGCGCACCCGCCCCTGTTGCTGTTTTTGCTGGCTGGCTTCGAGTTCGTTGCACTGGGCCATGAGTTGGTCAACCTTGGCGACGATGCGTTTTTGTTCTTCGAGGGGCGGGAGAGGAAACAATCAAGAGAAAAATTGACTGTCGTTGATTGCAGGATAAGCGACCCCAAGCATTTTTGATTCTACATACGCAATAAAAAATGGACTACGAAGGAACCAGAAAATATACTGACTCGAAATCCCCCCAAGAGGATGAACAATCGCAAAGGCAGTGCTCGCAATCGGTTCAGGCTCAAACACTTTGCCGATCACTGCAATATTGAGCAAATACGGTCGAACAGTTGAGTAGATTACAGTTCCTGGCTGCACCAATTTTATCGCCCGAGAAGGTGCATTTGCGACAGTAGTAACAGCAGGTTCAGTAACTACGCCTTTCTCATTGTCAATTGCTGAGACTTCGATGTAACTAAACTTCTTATCGGGGACTTTTTGACCCCAATCTCTACAAATGTTCCCTATTGGCACCCATGACCAATTTTTTGGAAGAGGGTACGGCACGTTATCAAATACAGTAATCTTCTTCGGCCGTATTTCCTTTGTAGCAATAAGTTTTCTTTTCTCAGCTTCAATCCTCTCCAGCAACACCGAAGCTGGCTCATCATTCGCATCCTGCGGCACCAGCTTCCCCTGCACTGCAAGCTGCAGGATAAACTCCCGCAACTTCTGCACCCCATTGGGCGCATCGGCCAGATGGCCGAAATTGGCAAAAAATGTTTCGGCAGTCATCAGTCGTTACTCCGATTGATCAAGTTGACGATGACCTTGACGATGGTGTCTTTTTCTTCTGCCTTGCTTGCGGCAATCAGCAGGGTCAGTGCCACCAGGGCATTGTCGCCCAAGCGTTTGGAGCCATCTGCGCGATAGAGGATACCGTTGCGTGCCAGAAAATAGATGAAGATAGCGGCGGCGATCCGTTTATTGCCATCGGAGAAAGCGTGGTTTTTGACGATGAAGTAGAGCAGGTTGGCGGCCTTTTCTTCGGCACTGGGGTAGAGTTCTTTGCCGTCAAAAGTCTGGTAAATAGTGCCGAGAGCACTCTTGAACCCCTGGTCTTTTTCGAGCCCAAACAGTCCTGCAAAATCTCCCTTCATCGATTGGACAATGTCGTTGGCGGTGGCGTAGTCAAGAATGTACTTTGCGCTGCCGCTGGTTTCTTCAATGGCCAGAGAGCCATGATCGTAGCGATCGAGAGTGGAGAGGGCATAGGCGTAGTCGGTAATGACATGCAGGACATCCTTCCCCAGCGCGATGACTAGTTGTTGCTGCTCCAACGTGCGGGAGAGCAGCTCCACCGCCTGCCGCATTTCGGTGAGCTTTTCGGCCTGCTCTTCTAAGCGTTTTTGATTAAGGGTGTAGCCATTGACCAGATGTTCGCGCAATATCTGCGTTGCCCATTGGCGGAACTGAATACCGGATTTTGAATTAACTCGATAACCAACTGAAATAATGACATCCAAATTGAAATAATCGATTGATCGCATAACATCACGACCACCTTCTGTTTGAACTGTTGCATTTTTTGCAACAGTTGCCTCTCTGCTCAATTCGCCACTTTTGAAGATGGTATTCAAGTGCCTGGATATAACCGATTTATCTCGATCAAAAAGTTCAGCCATCTGATTTAGGTTTAGCCAAACAGTTTCCTGGTCGAGTTGCACTTCAAGCTTGGCATGCCCATCCTCTGCTTGGTAGATAACAACATTACTCATGCTGCATCACCTGCTCTAAAGCTGCCATCAGCTTTTTTATAGCGCTGCCAAAGATCAGCAGGGGTGGGAAACTGCGCAAGAGAGAGTTCTTGTTCAACCGGCCCTGGTAGACCAGTGCGGTCATGAAAAAGGAAGCCGTCACCATTGGAGCTGAAGGTAAACGGGATATCTAAGGTTTCCGCATAATCAAGGGCCTGCTGCATCCCTGCCCCGAGGCTATGCTTATTATCTTTTGCCTCAACGATAGCAATGGGTTGATTGGGCTTGTGGTAGAGGACATAGTCAGCGCGTTTGGCTTTACCGCGGGAATATAATTTGCCGCGCACAATGATACGCCCGGCAGTGAAGGTGACCTCCTCCCGAATTTGAGCATGGAGATCCCACCCGGAGTGCAAAAGCGCCGGGGTGATAAACTTGGAGCAAATATCTCTTTCAGACAGATCTTTTTTTGCCATGCCGTCCCCCAGAATTTTTCCACCAAGGCAAAGCATACAAGAAACAGCGTAACAATTCTAAGAATTGTTTTTTATAGAATCTTCACTCATTTTTTTATCCAGCATCTTCCCTGGCGGGGTTTCAGAGCTGAGGTTAATGGGGGCGTTGCTGGCGGAGACCCACGTAGAGCGCAGGATCCAGGATCATATATATCTGGATTTGGGCTGGATATGGTCGAATTTCATGCGTGGGTTGCAGTACAAAGCGAGGACAAACAAGAAGTGGATGTGCCGGTCTGCTCAACTAGCGCCCAATTAGGCGAGATGAAATTTACCGCAACCTTTGGACTTGATCCAGGCCCGACTTTGCGAATAAATCAATGCCGGAAGAAATGGTGAGAAGCCTAATCGGAAGCGCTAAGACTAGCCTATGATTGAACCCTCTGATTTTACCCATAAAAAAAGGGCCCAATCGTTAGACTGGGCCCTTTGTAAAATGGAGCGGGAAACGAGATTCGAACTCGCGACGTCAACCTTGGCAAGGTTGCACTCTACCACTGAGTTATTCCCGCTCATATGTAGTTGTTATAGCGTGATGCGAAGTCGTTTTAGCAAATCCGCCTGTGCAAGTCAATGGCTTTTTCAAACGTGTGTATTATTTTCAGCCTTCCCCTTGCGGAGGATTTCGCCTCGCGGTGCTGGCGCCGGCGTGACCTCCGACCCTACGGTGACTCCTGCTGCGCCGAAACACCCGCCACTGCCATGCTGAAAATGCTCCGGTCAGCTCTTGAGCATCCCTTTGAGGGTGGTGATGGTTTTTTCTATTCCTGCCGCCGCCTGCGCTATTGAGCCAGCGAGCATATATGCCGGAGTAGAGACGACGTTGAACTCTTTATCTACTATGCAGTCATTTACGCTGCACTCCACATGCTCTGCGCCCATGGCCTTTATGGCCGCCGCGGTGTCGGCATCGTTGCCTATGGTCAGTTTCACTTTCTTACCCGCTTTACCCAAAACTCTGGCAACAAGTACCGGTGCTATACATAGTGCGGCTACCGGCTTCCCTGCTTCGATCATGGCGAGAATAAACGCCTCCACCTGGGGATTGACACTGCAATCCGCCCCCTTGAGGGCAAAATCGCACAGGTTCTTAGCCACGCCGAAGCCGCCGGGAATCACCAGGGCATTGAAATCAGCCACATCAGCGTCTGCAAGATTCAGGACATTCCCGCGCGCAATCCGCGCCGATTCCACCAAGACGTTGCGCTCATCCTTTTGCTCTTCTCCGCGCAGATGATCCATTACATCCATCTGCTGCATGGATGGGGCAATACACTGCACCTGCATCCCGGCCCGGTCCAGGGCAAGCAGACTGATAACTGCTTCATGAATTTCGCTACCATCGTAAACACCGCATCCGGCCAGTAAAAGTCCTGCTTTTGCCATATCGATCTCCTCCTTTTGCCTTTGGTGTGCTCTGACTAAGCGAACTGTCCGCTGGTGGACATGTTCGCATAAATTTTTTTATGGGGTTTGGTCTCAACGCCCCGAATACAGCACGGCAATGGCGCGCGGGGTAACCTCCCCCACGGCAATATAGCCGTGATATTCGTTGGAATCGTAATATACCGAATCTCCGGCGCTGAGGCGATAGGTCTGCTCTGCGTAGCGAAATTCAACTTCGCCTTCCAGCAGATACAGGAACTCTTCCCCTTCATGGCGCACCAGCAGATCATCGCTCCATTCGCGCACCAGAAATTCAATATCGAATGGCTCCATTTTATGCTGGCTTTTGCCGTATGCGCGCGAATTATAGGTGTAGGGTTGCACTTCTCTACTGTGCTGATTGGTGCGTAGCTGGCGCGCGCGTTGTTCCCCGGCACGTACTACCAGACACTTGTTTTCATCGCGCTCGCTTTCAAAAAAATAACTTAAATTGACATCGAAGGCCCGCGCAATACGCAATAGAGTTGCCAAAGGGGGAATCACCTGGCTGTTTTCAATCTGGGATAACAAAGGCTTGGACAGTCCGGTTTTTTCAGCTACTGCCTGCAGGGTCAGACGCTGTTCCTGGCGCAGGCGCCGGATTTTCAGCCCCAGTTGCAGTTCCTTTATCTCTTCACGCACCTCTTCTTTTATATTTGTCATGACAATCTTTTCGGTTCGCTGATTTACTTAAAAAGCCGGGGGCTTTCTCCAATACGTGCCTGTAAAAAGCGCATATGGGCACGTATGGGGCACATACTAAGTTGTTTAAAATCGGGCTGGAATTTGGATTCGATGCTAAACTCCCATTATACGCGAGTAGAGACAGATGTGCAAAGCCAGAGGTTGAATAAATAGAAAAGCGTTTTGTTCCTCACCCTTTTGTCTGAGACCACGATGAAATTATGCCAAAATTCCACGGCCCTCTTTTTTTCACATCTGAATTGACACGCGGCAAGGTTCGATGTACAAACAAGCTGTTTGCTGTAATGGATTGCCATGAATATCTGAAGAAGGAGCTAGGTAAATGAAAAATATTTTGTTGGTGATTGTCCTGCTTGCGTTTGCCCTTGTGACTGTATTTCTTGCCCAGCACGATGGCACCAATTCACCCATTACCAAGGTGAGCACGCAGGAGCCCGGCGTCTACACCTACAAAGGTGCAACCAGAGGCGAAGTGGTTTTCAACCACAATACCCACAGCGAGATGCTGGGCTGTGTCGACTGCCATGGCGAAACCCCGGGCAAAATCGATGTTTCTACTATGGAAGGTGGTCACGGCCTGTGCGCCTCATGTCATAACGATATGGGCATCGGCGAGTGCGGCGTGTGCCACAGCAAGTAGTCCGCGCCTGTTAAGCAGGCGGCACATATCTACGTGCCGGCACCACACAGCGAAGGGAGGCAACTACACAAAGTTGGCTCCCTTTCTGCTTTTTTCTGCGGTCTTTCCGCTCTTTTGTCTCCTGAAATGGTCTCGGAGTATTTGAACATGCCAAAGCTCAGTGGTATTGACACTATCCTGTTTGACCTGGACGGCACCTTGCTGAATGTGGATATGTATCAGTTTATTCCGGCATATCTGGGGGGTCTGGCCGGATGTCTGCCACCCTGGGTTGATCAGTCCCTGTTTGTCCGTAACATGCTTAAACGCACTACGGAGCGCATCGAACAGGGGAGTGATGGCAGCCTGACCAACGAGGATTTTTATTTGCAGGCAGCAAAAGAGGATATGGGAATCGAAGCGGAACAGTTTCGCTCCGGGCTGGAATGTTTCTACGCCGAAGAGTTACCACGCCTGGAGCAATATATTCAGCCGTTGCCGCTGGCGCCAGAAATTATAACCCGCTGTACAGAGAAGCAGCTGCGCATTATCATCGCCACCAATCCGGTTTTCCCCCGCCCGGTGACCGAAGCGCGGCTGAAATGGGGCAGGATTGACCACTTTGACTACCTGCATGTTTCGAGCTATGAAACCAGTCGTCACTGCAAGCCAAACCTGGCCTACTTCAGCGAACTCCTGGATACCTTCGAACTTGAACCCCAGCAGTGCCTGATGGTGGGTAACGACACGGTGCACGACTTGAGCGCGATCCATCTGGGGATCAAAACCTTTCTCGTCGATACTTGGGTGATTAATCGTGCTAGCGCCATCACTCCCGACTTTCGGGGCAACCATCTGGATCTGTTTCGCTTTCTGGGCCATATCCCTGCCGCTGGATAATGCTTTTGCGCCTGAATTTATCCCAACAGCGGCAGAGATCAGAACCTAAGCATCTGTTTGACAAAATTGGGGTTTTTAGCTACGCTCTGCGCATCAAACCACCACAATAATTCTGCCCGTATTTTGTCTGCGCATGCTCTCCGGCGCAGACCACCGCATACAACAGGAGATCCTCATGGCGCGACAGGTTGAAGATCCGGATCTGGCATTTCGTCTGGCCCGGGCTATCGTTTCTGATATAGCTCTGTACAATCAGGATAAAGTCAGCGAAGGGATTAAAAACGACAACATCTTTGAACTGCTCGCCGCTGAATTGCAGGAAGGGCGCGAACACTTTCGTGAACGGGTCGCCACCACCATCGCCTCCCGCGAGCAACTTTATGATCGCGCCATCGTCGATGTGATGATTAAACAGGCGGGTAAAATCGAGAGCTCTATCTGGTAGATGGGTGAAACCATAGAACTTACCTTTGAACCGGGGCAAGTGCCGGAGCGCCTGGATCGCTTCCTCGCCCGGACCTTGCCGGACATCAGCCGTGCCCAGCTCAAGCGCCTTATCGAGACCAGACAGATCCATGTCGATGACGCTGTTATCAAGGCGGGCTTGCGCCTGCGCGGCGGTGAAAGCATCAGAATTGTTCTGCCCCAGGTGCAGGAGTATGACCCGGTCCCGGAGGATATCCCCTTAGATATTCTGTACGAAGATTCCGACCTTATTATACTCAACAAACCCGCCGGCATGGTGGTGCATCCCGCTGACGGCCACACCAGCGGCACCCTGGTTAATGCCCTGCTGCACCACTGCCCCGCCATCTGCGGCATCGGCGGCGCGTTACGTTCCGGCATTGTGCACCGGCTGGACAAAGACACCTCCGGTGTCCTGGTAGTGGGTAAAACCGATCTCAGTCATCAGGCGCTGGCGCAGCAATTCAAGGAACACAGTGTCGTAAGACAGTACGTTACCCTGGTGCACGGGCAGGTGCAGAACGCGACCGGCACCATCGATAAAGCTATCGGGCGCCATCCGAGCGCGCGCAAGAAAATGAGTACCCTCTCCACCCATGCGCGCCGCGCCGTCACCCATTGGCAGGTGGTGCGCCGCTATACCAACGAACGCCTTACTCTGCTGCAGATGCGCCTGGAGACCGGACGCACCCACCAGATCAGGGTCCATCTGGCCGCGATGAACCTGCCAGTAGTTGGAGACCGGACCTATGGCAACCCGAAACGCGCCAATGCCATTACCGACCCCCACATCAGGGCATTGATGCAACAACTACAGCGCCAGGCGTTGCATGCCTGCGTGCTGGGGTTTATCCATCCCCGTAGCGGCGAATATGTGGAATTTTCCACCCCGCTACCGACAGATATGGCACAGATTATTACCGCCCTGGATGATAAATACACCTTAAACACCCCGGATGCGTTTCAAATTACCCCTTGAATTTCCCATAGATCCAGACAGGAATCAGCTATGAAACTGGTTAAACAGGATAAACTCAACTGCCTGCAAGCCGACTGGACTTCTGCGCCAACCGTGGTTGCCGGGGTCACCACCCGCAACGGCGGTATCAGTCGAGCCCCGTTCAATTCGCTCAATCTCGGCATCAACACCGAAGACTCACGCCACAATGTTGAAGGGAATCTGGCCACCCTTACACGTGCGTTCGGCATCGCCCACCACCAGCTGCTGCTGGTGAAACAGGTGCACGGGTGCGATGTCGTGGTGGTGGGGCATAAAAACTACGATGTCAGCCACTTTCAGGATGTAGAGGCTGACGCTATCGTCACCAACCAGCCCGGCCTCATGCTCGGCATTACCGTGGCAGACTGCTACCCAATCCTGATCTTCGACCCGCACCAGCGCGTGGCTGCCGCAGTACATGTTGGCTGGCGCGGTGCCGCCTATGGCATTATCGGCGCCACCATCGCCTCCATGCAGCATGAATTCGGCTGCACCCCCGAAGTGCTGCAGGTCTCGGTCGGCCCCGGCATCAGCAAGGAGCACTATGTGGTGGGCAAAGAGGCGCGCGATGCCTTTCGCAATCCGGGGGGGAGTGGCCACTGGAAAGAAATTTCCACCGAGGTCGAGCTGGGGCAATGGAACCTTGATCTGCGCCAAAGCTGCGTAATGCAGCTGCAGCAGGCTGGAATCAAGGACTCAAACTGCGATATAAGTGACCTGTGCACCTATAAAAACCGCGACATGTTGTTTTCGTACCGGCGTGACAAGGGGCAAACCGGGCGCCAGATGGGCTATATTATGTTCAACTAGGTGCCTTTGATATGGATGGAGGGTTTGCCACCCTTCACTTCCGCCAGAACGACGGGAGAAACAGCACCAGCACCGTGAACAGCTCCAGCCGACCCAAGAGCATGCACATAATCAGCACGACTTTACCAAAGGCAGGCACGTGGGCATAATTATCCACCGGGCCCACGCTGCCAAGACCGGGGCCGATGTTGCCCAAGGTGGCGATAACCGCAGCTCCGGCAGAGACCAGATCCATACCGCACGCGGCAAGTAAAAATGAGGCCGCAACAAACACCCCCATAAACAGGGCGAAAAAGCCCAGGATCGCCTGCATCACTTCGGGATCTACCGCCTGATTTCCAAGCTTGACCAGACGCACCGTGCGCGGATGGATAAGGCGAAACAACTGTGCCAACCCATGTTTGAGCAGCAGCAGAATTCGCGCCACCTTTATCCCCCCGCCGGTCGACCCCGCACAGCCCCCGACAAACATAGTGAACATCAGCAGATACTGCGCCAGCACCGCCCATTGTTCGTAGTCAGCGGTGGCAAAGCCGGTCGTAGTCAGAATCGACGTACTCTGAAACGCGCTGTAACGCAGATTTTCAAGGAGCGAACCATACACACTCCCGTGATTTTGCCACATGAGCACAGCGGTAACGGCGATAGTGATGAACAGGTAAAAGCGAAACTCCTCATTACGAAAATAGGTGCCAACCCGCCCCCGCAGCGCATAGTAGTGCAGAGAAAAATTCGCTCCGGCTGCAAACATGAAAAAGGTGATCACCGTATCGATATATGCGCTGTCATATGCAGCCACCGAGGCGTTGCGGGTTGAGAACCCCCCTGTGGCCATGGTAGCAAATGCGTGACAGAGGGCATCGAAAAAGCTCATCCCGCCTCCCATGAGCAGCAACGTCTCCACCGCGGTGAGGGTCACATATACCCCCCACAACAACTTGGCCGTGTCCTGAATCCTGGGCTTCAGCCGGTCCGCCGTCGGCCCCGGCACTTCCGCCCGAAACAACTGCATCCCACCGACACCGAGCATCGGGAGAATAGCCAGCGACAGGACAATGATTCCCATGCCGCCTAGCCAATGGGTAAGGGCACGCCAGAACAGCAGACTCTGGGGCATATGTTCAATTTCGGTAAGGATGGTGGCCCCGGTAGTGGTAAAACCACTCATGGTCTCAAATACCGCATCAAGCGGGGATGAAATTGCGCCGGATAATACAAACGGCAGCGCCCCGAACAGGGCAAACAGGAGCCAGGAAAAAGAGACTACGGCAAAACCTTCACGCACATGCAACTCCCGATGCCCGCGAAACCGCATAAACATGAGCATTCCTGCCGCCAGGGTTATGCCGGCGCTGTAGCCAAACACCGCCGCGGTGCCATCGTGGTAGTAGAGCGCGAAGGGGACCGGCAGCAGCAGCGCCAGCGCCAAAAAGAGCAACAAAGAGCCCAGAATATATACAACACTGCGGATATCCATTTATGCAAAAAACCTGTCTACCTTAACCAGGGCTTCGGGCAGAGCAAACACCACCACCCGATCCCCGGCCTTGATGGTTGATTCTCCGGTAGCTATCTGGTAATCCGCGCCGCGCACGATTGCCGCCACCAGCGCCCCCTTGGGGAAATTCATCGATTTCAGCGGTACATTGATATGGGAATTCCCCGCCTTGACTTCCAGCTCCAGCACCTCCGCATTGCTCCCCTCAACGGTGGAGAGGGCCACCACGCTGCCGGAGCGCACATATTTGAGCATCGCTCCACCCGCCGCCATCCGCGGAGACACACACGCGTCAATCCCCAGCCCTGGAGCCAGATTCAACAGTTCCGGCCGGTTGATCAGCGCCAAAGTACGCCCCTGCGCCTGCTGCTTGTATAACAGGGAACACAGAATGTTGGTTTCATCAGAGTCAGTGACGGCAATAAACACTTCCGCCTGCGCCAGCCCTTCCTCCAGCAACGCCGGCATATCATTGCCATCGGCCTGAATAACCGTGGTCTTTTTCAGTTTTGCCGCCACCTTCCGGCACCGGCGCAGATCTCTTTCCACCAGCCGCACATCAAAATGAAGCTCCTCCAGCTGTGTCGCTATCCGCACCCCAACCTGGCTCCCCCCCAGGATAAATACCCGTGGCGCGCGGCGCTTTTTCTCCCTTTTTTTCTCGAATATATACTGAATAGCCGGCAGATCTTTTTCGCGCGCGATGATATAGATACTGTCGCCCTCTTCTATGTCATCGTCGCCACGGGGGATAATGGTTTTATCCCCACGGGTAATGGCGACCACCACAAAATCGTAGATGCCGCGTAATTCCCCCAACTCCTGCAGGGTTATGCCACGCAGGGGGCTGTTGGCATCGATACGATAGCCGAGGAACTGAATCCGCCCCTCCACGAATTCGGCAACATCGAACGCGCCACTGTGACAGGCGATTTTGACCATTTCGTCGGCCACTTCATCCGCCGGATTGATAAGCAGGTCAATGCCGAGTTTCTCCTTGGATAACACCGCATCCTGGCTGCTGTATTCGATACTTTTAACCCGCGCCAGGCGCTTGCCCACCTGATATTCGCGCGCCAGCAGGCACGCCAGAATATTGACTTCGTCCTTGTCGGTGACGGCAATAAAGATATCACACCCTTTGATCTTGGCCCTCTCCAGCACCTCAGCGCTAGCCCCGTTGCCGCCAACGGTCATAACGTTTAGTTCTTCCTGCACCCGATCGAGATGGGCTTGATCCTGATCGACCAGCACCACCTCGTGTCCTTCGCTGCACAGGCGTTGGGCCAAAAAGCATCCCACCTGGCCTGCGCCGACAATCAAAACCTTCATATCAACTCCTGTTCCATCCCCGCAAATCGTGGGGCTGTAGTCTATGGGTCGTTTTTAGGCGCTGGCGGGCAGAAAATCCAGCATAAATTCAAGCGGGGAGATCGATCTCCTTGTATTCTGGCCCTTGGCTGTGCCATCATCGACGCCATGCACATTTTTACCGACATTTCGGAAGAGCAGCTGCGTAAAGAGCGCGAGAGCGCGCGCAAGCTGCGTAAAAGTCAGTGGTGGCAGAACCGCATCGCCAAAGGGCGCTGCTACTACTGTAATGGGGAGGTGGCACCCAAAGAGCTCACCTTGGATCACCTTGTCCCGCTGGTACGCGGCGGGCGGAGCGCTAAAGGTAATTGTGTCCCCTGCTGCAAGGAATGCAACTCTAAAAAGCGTGATCTGCTCCCCACTGAGTGGGATACCTATCTGGAGCAGCTCCAAGCACAGCCTCCGGGCGGCGCTCCAGAAAAAACCTCCACAGAGACTTTTTAAGCCCCCAGCTCCCCTGCACCTTCAACCAGAAACCCCGGCACTATGAACAAGCCCTACCGCGAGTACTCCAGATATCTGAAACAGCAGTTTGGTCATCGGGTGCATAAAATCTCCGTCGATGGCGGCTTCAGCTGCCCCAACCGGGAGCAGGGGCGCCGCAACCCCGGGTGCCTTTTCTGCGACTCCGCTGGCTCTGGCTCCAGCGGCATTGCCCGGCCCCTCTCCATCACCGGGCAACTAGAACACGGCAAAGAGATCATGCGGCGCAAGTACAAAGCCAAAGAGTTTATCGCCTATTTTCAGCCCTTTTCCAACACCTATGCCCCGCTTGAAACCCTGCGCACCCTGTATGATGAAGCCCTCGCGGTTCCAGATATGGTCGGTCTGGCCATCGGCACCCGCCCCGACTGCGTTGCCCCGGAGGTGCTTGATCTGCTTGGTGGTTATACACAGCGCACCGACCTGTGGCTGGAACTGGGGCTACAGAGTTGCCACGACTCCACCCTTAACTTGCTGCGCCGGGGGCACGATTATGCCACCTTTGTGGAGGCTGTCGCCGGAGTGAAGCAGCGCAACATCCCCTTGTGTGTGCATGTAATCCTGGGGCTGCCCGGCGAAACCCGCGCGCAGATGCTCCACACCGCCGACGAGATGGCACGCCTGCAGGTGGATGGTATCAAGATCCATCTTCTCCATATTCTGCGCGGCACCGCCTTGGGGGCCATGTACAGCGGTGGTGAAATTGAGGTACTCAGTCAGGATGAATATGTCAATCTGGCGGTGGATTTTCTGGAGCGCCTGCACCCGGACACCCTGATCCATCGCCTTACTGGCGACGGCCCACGCGCGACCCTGCTGGCCCCATTATGGTCCTTGAACAAGTGGGAAGTGCTCAACGCCATCGAGGCCACATTTAGTGCGCGCGGCAGTAGCCAGGGCAGCAGATGCCGTTACCTTTGAAATTTATTTTAAGGGGCAGGGGGAGGAAGATCGCCCAAGCCCAGTAGCGGTGCTGCCGGGCATGACACCAACGGCCCGCGTGAACTGGACAACAGGGTAATATCTGGCAGAAAGCAAACAGGTTCTGCTTCGGGGTAGTGCAGGGAGAAATGCAGGATGTTAAAATGGCAAAGCAGCAGAAAAGAGCACCACGTGCCTAAAAACAGGGGGGAAATCAGGAGCGGGCGTCCGGTTGTATCGCCTCGGCGGCGGTAGCTGTACCGATACTGGCCTGGGGTTCATCCCAAGAGACAAAGACCAGTGAGGCCCACAAAATGCTTACAAGTAATATGACAATTCGAAACATGGCGGATAAATTACACGAATCCTGGCAAAAGAAGCAAGACCTTGTTTGGTCCGGCACTGTTTTTTGGTCTGGCACTGTTTTCCGTTCCACCTCCAGCACTCAGACCGCTTTAATTTAAATCATTGGTGCATTAAAACATAAAGACGCTGCAAAAGCATCCATAAAAAACGGCAAAAAACCAAAAAAAAGGATACCGATGTTACAGCTCAATCCTCCACAACAGCAAGCAGTAGAACATACTGAAGGAGCCCTGCTGGTTCTGGCCGGGGCCGGTTCAGGCAAAACCAGGGTTATCACCAGTCGCATCGCCAGGCTGTTGCACACCACCGCAGCTGAAGCGATCGTAGCGCTGACATTTACCAACAAGGCGGCACGCGAAATGCGCGCGCGCGTAATGGCTGAAGTGGGGCGCAAGCGCGGCAAAGGGCTGATAATCTCCACATTTCACTCCCTCGGGGTGCGGATCTTGCGCCAGCACATTGAGCGCCTGGGGTACAAAAAGAATTTTTCCATCTACGCCAGTGCAGACCAGCTCCGCCTGGTGCGCGATTTACTCCCTCAACGCACCACCAGCGCTGGCAAAAACATCGACGCCGAACACATTCTGCAGCGCATCAGCAGCGCAAAAAACCTTCTTCTCACCCCCGAACAGCTGCAGGCATCGAGCCACGATGAATACGCCCAGCTGGCAGCCCTGACCTACCCGCGCTATCAGCACGCTCTCAAAGCCTGTAACGCCATCGATTTTGACGACATCCTGTGTCTGTGCATTGAACTCTTCCACGCCCACCCGACGGTGTTGGAACAATACCGCACCCGCTTTCAATACATCATGGTGGATGAATATCAGGACACTAACCACGTGCAATACCGCCTGCTGCGCGAACTCTGCGGCCCACAAGGCAACCTCTGCGTCGTCGGCGATGATGACCAGTCCATCTATGGCTGGCGTGGGGCCCAGGCGGGTAACATCCTCGATTTTGAGCACGATTTTGCCGCAGCGCAGGTGATTAAACTGGAGCAGAACTACCGCTCCAGCGCCAATATCCTCGCGGCGGCCAACACCTTGATCCGCCACAACTCCACCCGGCACGAAAAACAACTCTGGACCAGTGGCGCTCCGGGCGAGCCGGTGCGCTATCTGTGCTGCGCCGATGGAGAAGATGAAGCCACCACCATCATCGATGAGATCCATACCCTGCGCTCCCGCTTTAAATACACCCACCGCGATTTTGCCATCCTGTACCGCACCAACGGCCAGTCGCGTGCGTTTGAAGAACAGCTGCGCTACGCCAACATCCCCTATGTTCTCATCGGCGGGCAGCAGTTTTTTGACCGCCGCGAGGTACGCGACACCTTGGCGTACCTGAAGGTGCTGGCCAACCCGGACGATGAAGTCAACCTGCTGCGGATTCTCAACTACCCGCGCCGGGGCATCGGCGAAACCACCGCCCAACGCCTGATCACCCTCTCTCTCGAACAGGAACAACCGTTGTGGGATATCATGCAACAACCGGAGCTTCCCCAGCACGTTGGCGAGAAGGCGGCGCAGCGGGTTCAGGCCTTTATCCACCTGATGCTGCGCTATAAACGCCTGTTCAACTATCCTGATCAGCTGCTGGCCACCGCGCAAAACCTGGTTGAAGAGATCGGCCTCGAAGAGGAACTCTATCGCGAGGCGGACGACCCCAAACAGGCGCGCCGCCGGGTGGAAAACATGCACGAAGTTATCAACGCCCTGGCATCCTACATCGAGCGGGAGGGGATCGCGACTCTGGGGGGTTTTCTGGAAAAAGTCTCCCTCCTCGATCGTGATGAACCCGGACGGAACACCAAGGAGGAAAAACTGCAGCAGGATGCTGTCGTCCTTATGAGTCTGCACTCCAGCAAAGGGCTTGAGTTCCCGTGCGTGTTTCTGGTGGGGATGGAGGAAGGCACCTTGCCCCACTCCAGGGTTCTGGAAGAGGGGGGTGACATTACCGAAGAGCGCCGCCTGTGTTACGTCGGCATCACCCGTGCGCGCGAACATCTGCTCCTTACCGGCGCGGCCCAGCGCAAGCGTTATGGGCGCATGCATGCGCAACAACCAAGCCGCTTTTTGCTCGAACTGCCTCCGGAGATCACCAGCGTCGCAGAACCCGAGCCGGACCCGCAAGAACAGGAGCAACGCGCCACAGATTTTTTCCGCCAGATGCAATCCATGCTTAAGGTAGATTAAGCAATCAGGCCGCCAACTTATGCCGGAAAATTTGGCAAAAATGCCCGCGCTGTGCTATCCATTGCGTGCGCGTCACGGTTCAATATCGTGCTTCAATTTTTTCTGTGTAATTGACTGAAAGGCTGACATCTGTGGGACTCTTTCCCTCTGAACGTGCGAAACTCAAGGCCGGCTGGCAGATCCTGCTCGGCGGGTCGGACTTTCGCCTGTTGTTTCTGGCGGCGATGGTCGGAGTTGTGGCCGGGTGCGGGGCGCTGCTGTTTTATTACGCCACCAACACCCTGGAGCATGTGTCCCTCGGGCTCGGCGGCAACTACCATCCCGCGCAGGAAGGGGTCAAAGATATTGCCGCCGTGGCAGAAGTAAACAGCCTCAGGATGGATTCAAACTGGTTGCTGTTTATCCTCCCGGCGCTGGGAGGGCTGTTCAGCGGCTGGCTGGTATTCACCTATGCCCCAGAAGCAGAAGGACACGGTACCGATGCCGCCATTGGCGCTTTTCATCAACACGGCGGCGTTATCCGCGGGCGGGTCCCCATTGTGAAAGCCCTGGCCTCCATCGCCACCATCGGGACCGGCGGCAGCGCCGGACGCGAGGGGCCCATCGCCCAGATCGGCGCCGGGTTCGGCTCCTTCATCGCGCGCAAGCTGCGCCTGAGCATGGCCGACAGGCGCATCCTCCTGCTCGCCGGAATAGCCGGCGGCGTTGGTGCAACCTTCCGCTCTCCTCTGGGTGGGGCCTTGTTTGCCGTCGAAGTGCTGTACCACGACCCGGAATTTGAACATGAAGGGCTGATTCCCTGCATTATCTCCTCCATTGTGGCGTTCTCCCTGTTCGGCTCCATCACCGGCTGGGAACCGCTGCTGGCCACCCCCGATTTTCGCTTTGAAGAACCTGCCGAGCTGATCCTGTTTCTGGCGCTGGGTTTTTGCTGCGCCATCCTCGGAGTGGTCTATGTAAAAACCTTTTACGCTATTCGCGACCGCTTCAAGCAGCTCCCGATCCCCGTATGGCTCAAACCCGCCCTGGGCGGCGTCCTCCTTGGCATATTGGCGATGTTCGTGCCCCAGGTGCTGGGCTCGGGGTACGGCTGGGTGCAGACCGCCCTTTACGGTAAAATGGCGCTGTGGGTGATGGTGGTGATCGCGCTGGCCAAGATTCTCGCCACCAGCCTGACCATCTCTTCTGGTGGCTCCGGTGGGGTGTTTGCGCCGAGCCTGGTGATCGGCGCCATGCTCGGCGGCGCCTTTGGTGCTTCCGCAGAAATTCTGTTCCCCACCCTGACCCAGCACCCGCAGGCGTATGTCCTCATCGGGATGGCCGGATTCTTCTCCGGCGTCGCCAATGCCCCTATCGCCACCCTGATCATGGTCAGCGAACTCACCGGCAACTACGGTCTGATCGCCCCGCTGATGCTGGTGTGTGTGGTCTCCATGCTGGTGATGCGGGATAACAGCATCTACGAAAAGCAGGTCAAGGGGCGGATCGATTCTCAGGCGCACTTCGGCGACTTTGTCATCGATGTGCTTGAGGGCATTACCGTCGCCGATTTGGCCGCAAAGGGGGAAAAACCGCTGCTGGTGCCGGAAGAGACCCCGCTGCCCGCGATTCTGCGCCTGGTGTCCGATGCAAAGTGTGCGTATTTCCCCGTAGTTGATAAAGAAGGGAACATGTGCGGCATATTCTCCGTCAACGATATCCGCCGTATCCTGAATGAAGAGCTGCCCCCCGGACTCATCATCGCCCGCGATCTGGCGACCCAGCAGGTTATCAGCGCCACCGGAGAGGAACACCTGACAGAGGTGATGAAAAAGATCTCTTCGCGTAACCTGGAGGAGATTCCTGTGGTAGAATCGGGGAATAAGCGCCGGGTGCGGTATATGCTGTCGCGCCGGGCGGTGCTGGCGCACTACGCCGAAGAGGTGGAAAAAACCCGGAAGCTGTATCAGCAATGAGCTAGAAGATCTGTAACGCCATGACACAATAACGCCCGCGGTGCCGGGCTTAAACTCCGCCAGGATCTATTTTGTCCGCAAAACCAACCCACAACCAGGGCCACAACCATGACCACGAATAACGAAACAGTGCTTGAAATCGGCACAACCCACAATCTTGAAATTCTCCAGATCGACGCACGGGGCGCAACCCTGGCCTGGAACGAAGGGCAGAGCGTTCTGCTGCCCCAGAGCCAGGTTCCCCCTCAGGCCACACCGGGGCAACGCATCCAGGTGTTTGTGTATCGCGGACGCAAAGAGGTGCTGATCGCCACCCTTGAGCCGCCCATCGCCCAGAGTGGCGAATTTGCTCTGATGCGGGCTAAGCAGACCAATCAATATGGCGCTTTCATGGACTGGGGTCTGGACAAGGATCTGCTGGTTCCTTTTGCGCAGCAGCCGGAACCGATGCAGCTCGACCGCCACTACATCATCCATGTGGGGGTAGACAACAGCGGGCGGCTGATCGGCAGCGCCAAAGTGGAACGGTTTTTAAATCCCGATCCCAGCGCGCTGGTTCCCGGGCAGGAGGTAAGCGCCCTGGTCTGGCAATTCACCGATTTGGGCGTCAAGTTGATTCTGGACCACACCTACGCCGGACTCCTGTACCGCAGCGATCTTCCCGAAGGGCTCAAACGCGGGGACCGCTTGCAGGTCTATGTTCAGCGGGTGCGTGAAGATGGCGGGGTGGATGTATCCTTAACGCCGGTGGGAAAAGTCGCACGCGAACAGGCCGGGGCGCGTATTCTGCGTGAACTGCAGCAGCACAAAACCCTGCCATTGCACGACGGCAGCACCCCGGAAGAGATTCAGGCCGCCCTCGGGCTGAGTAAAAAAGCGTTCAAGCGCGCCGTGGGCACCCTGTACAAAGAGGGGAAGATTGAACTGCTCCCCGCGGGCATCGGCCTGAAATCCAAACGTCCGGCTGGCAAATAAGCACTGCCCCGCTTTTTTACTGCTTCGCGCCGATCTGCAGCGCCTGCTCCAGATCGGCGATAATATCATCGATGTGCTCAATCCCGATGGAGAGACGGACAAGCTCCGGGTTGATCCCCCCCGCGGCCTGCTGCTGCGGCGTGAGCTGCGCATGGGTGGTGGAGGCCGGATGAATCGCGAGGCTGCGTGCATCCCCCACATTAGCCAGGTGGGAAAACAGTTGCAGCGCTTCAATGAATCTGCGCCCGCCCGCTTCGCCCCCTTTGATCCCGAACACCACCATAGCGCCGAACCCGTTGGGCAGATACTTCTGCGCCAGCGGATAAGAAGGATCCTGCTCCAGACCGGGATAATTCACCCACTCCACCAGCGGGTGAGAATGCAGATATCGTGCTACGGCCAAGGCATTGGCGCTGTGGCGCTCCATGCGCAGAGGCAGGGTTTCAATCCCCTGCAGAAACATCCACGAATTATCCGGCGCGATGCACGCACCTAAGTTGCGCAGGGGCACCAGGCGCATGCGCATGATATACGCCAGATGGTTCAATTCCCCCAGATCAGTGGCATAGCGCACCCCGTGGTAGCTTGGATCCGGCTCACTCAGGAGGGGATGTCTGCCGCTGTTCCAGTCAAAACGCCCGCCATCCACTACAATGCCCCCGATCCCGGCTCCATGCCCCCCCAGCCATTTAGTCAGCGAGTGGATCACCACATCGGCGCCATATTCAAGGGGGCGCAGCAGGCACGGGGTGGTAAAAGTGCTGTCCACCAGTAGCGGCAACCCATGCTCGTGGGCAATCTGCGCCAGCATCTCGATATCGGCCAGATTCAGTTTCGGATTACCGATGGTCTCGGTGAATACCGCTCTGGTCTTGTCGGTGATGGCAGCAGCAACCTGCTCCGGCTTGGCGGGATCAACAAACACCACCTTGATTCCGAGTTGGGGCAGAATATCGTTGAACTGGACATAGGTACCACCGTAGAGGTAGCTCGAAGCTACGATCTCATCCCCGGCCTGCGCCAGATTGATGATGCTGTAAAAGATCGCGCTGGTACCCGAGGCCAGCGCCAGAGCGGCAGCGCCATTCTCCAGAGCGGCTACCCGTTTTTCCAACACATCTGTGGTGGGGTTCATCAGGCGGGTGTAAATATTGCCTGGCTCTTTAAGAGCAAACAGATTTGCGGCGTGCTCTGTATTCCGAAACTTGTACGAACTGGTGCGATACAGTGGCACCGCCTGACTGCCCGTTGTTGGCTCCACGGTATATCCCGCGTGCAGAGCCTTGGTCTCGATATGTGCTGGCATGACTATCCTCCCGTAAATATTTTTGCATCTGTAGAGCTGGCACAAGTTGAATCCATATCAACTTAAACAACCACCTGTTTATGTCAAGATTATTTAGACCTGCGATTAAATATGCTGATTAAGAGTGGAAACGGCCACTGCCGAATTGGGCGGCGGCAGTGCTTTCGTTATCCTTTTTTAGAGAAACTTGCTTAATCGGCGCCGCGATCTTGCGCGACTCGCTACGCAATTCAGAAGTTGATCGAGAGTTCACCCGTAACGCCGCCTCGACTACCATCACTTGTAAGGCCTATAATCCCCCCCGGCTTCAAAGAAACCGCCTCCGTAACCTGAATGATCAGTTCCGGCATCAAGGCCACCGCGTTATAGTCATGAAAACCGCCCAGATAGGTGAGCTCAAGTACCGGCCACACATAGCGGCCCCAGGATTTAAAAATAATCGCGCCTTTGACATCAGCCCATACCCAGTCATCCCAGCCATCTGGGTGCAGATCATCGGCATCAAAATAAAACCGGATACCGGCGTTGAGCAACAGTTGAACCTCACCCCCATGAACGCTCTTATCCATCTTTGTACCGAGCACAATAATTCTCCCGGTGTGATTATACAGATCACCGGTCCCGGTATCCAGCGTAGCGGTTCTCATGCCGGCACCAATAGTGTAGGCCAGATTGAAGCCCGCATCTTCGGCAAAATATTTTTGATATTCAAATTCCAGGGTCGCGTAATCAAACACCCCCCCTTTGCCCTCAATATGGATGGGCTCCCCCCCTGGTTTCAGGCGCGCATCCCCGCTCGTGTAAAAGGGCACCGAAAGCCTGAATTGTTTATCAGCGGCAATCGGCACGGTCAGCTCAAACACGGCCGTATAGCCATCAAACTGATCGGCTTCATCCAGTTCAACATCGGAGAAGCGTTTTGCCATGATGTCCAGACTTATTTCAGTCTGGGTCTGGGCAAAGCGAGTGCTTATTGGTTGCAATGTTGAATTTTGGGCAACCGCTGCGGTCGTTACCGAAAGTGAAAGTAGGCTAGCGGCAAAAACTGTTTTCAAAAAGGAGCTATAGCCTGTCATGGTAGAATTCCCTGCGTTGCAAATAATTCAAATAAAATATTTGCCAAACGGCTGTTAAGGTTAGTCTTGCTAATTATGTATACGCGGCAGCATACGTTAACGTGCGCGTCATTTAATTATAGAGCTATGGTAGAGCTATGGCAGGAAGAGGCCGGGCACCGCTCCGGCTCGACCATGTTCAGTTTCTATCCTTTACCGCAAGAGTCAATGGCTGGAGATTTTTATAGCTGCTTTTTCAGAGGGGCGCGCTGGTTGTGTTGCGCAGGTTTCTGGGCGAGCGCTTTGGTTTTATGCAGTTGTTTGCTTTTGCGCAGCGGGGCAGAAACTTAATTTTCAGGGTGTAACTTGCACCCCTTCAACGTTTCAATTTTGCGTCAATTCCCTTTTTTGCTTTGTTCACAACACGGCGAACGTCAGCAAGACATCACCTGCTTTCTGGATGTTTCGTGGGACACTGGCAGGCTCCTTTTTGCCTTTCTGCAACGATCCTTTCGAGAATTGAAGATTGTCC
>Ga0265295_1003574_pt1 | contig 22366 bp, 21 predicted proteins | sample Munlansysbiofilm_FD_192503 | JGI IMG/M metagenome (GOLD analysis project Ga0265295, IMG submission 192503) | Leachate microbial communities from a municipal landfill in Southern Ontario, Canada - Methane capture system biofilm | ecosystem: Engineered > Solid waste > Landfill > Unclassified ...
AATCAAACTCTCCAGTTAAATTCTTTTGAATATCTTTTGTGTGCTTTCACAGCACTCAAAAAATACGCTTCATCTCTTTTTGTCACTAACCAGTTTTCAAAGATCAATAGATCGGGTTCAATAGATCGGATTCAATAAATCAGGTTCAATAAAAAAGCCTTTGTGGAAACGCCGTAAAACCTTTGCGTCTCACAAAGACTCACGGGTTCTACATGGCTTTGAGACGCTTGTCAAAGGTTTTTTTCATCATACCCCATTTTTTTATTCTCAACCCGATTCCCATGGTTACAAAAACCACTTCAAAACCCTGATTTAACAGAGACAATAACAGAATGATTCTATATTGTAAAGATATCGATAAAAGAGCCTCCTTTGGTTGCCCTGACCGGAACGTGGCCGGATGCCATCTCTTACCCCTACAGTGCAGGTTATCCAAGATTAGAATCGCTGATTCAGAATATTGACACTACCATAATTAAAACAGCCATGATAAAAGTAGAACCAATTTTTTTTCACGACAAACAGGAACAAAAGGAGTTGTTATGCTGAGCGTTATGATAGTCTACCTTATTTTAGGGGCCTGCGCCGGAGTTCTGTCCGGGCTTCTTGGAATTGGCGGAGGACTTGTGATTGTTCCCATGTTGGTGGCAAGTCTTACCTGGCAGCAGATCCCGCCCCAGTTCATCATGCACCTTGCCCTTGGAACTTCCATGGCCACCATCATCTTTACCTCGGTTTCAAGCTTCATGGCCCACCATAGAAGAGGGGCGGTCCACTGGCCGGTGGTACGAAAAATCACCCTTGGCATCCTCCTTGGTACCTTTCTTGGTTCCTGTGTTGCGGCAAAGCTTCCAGGACCATTTTTACGGGGAACCTTTGTGGTGTTTCTCTACTATGTTGCATTCCAGATGATCGCCAGCAAAAAGCCCAAACCCTCGAGGCATCTTCCAGGTAATGCAGGCATGTTCGGCGTTGGCAACATCATTGGAGGTGTGTCGAGCCTTGTGGGAATCGGCGGTGGAACTTTATCCGTACCGTTCATGATGTGGTGCAATATTCCAGTCCACGAGGCCATCGGTACCTCGGCCGCCATCGGTTTTCCCATTGCCATAGCAGGAACCCTCGGGTACATCTACAATGGAATACACGAAGCCGGGCTTCCGCCTTATTCCCTTGGGTATATCTATCTTCCGGCCCTTGCAGGCATAGTACTTGCCAGCGTACTCACGGCACCTCTAGGTGTGCGCCTGGCCCACAGCCTGCCAGTTCCCAAACTAAAACGAATCTTTGCCATACTGCTTCTTGTGGTGGCAACAAGGATGTTAATATCTCTGTTTTAGGAGTATGGTTACTATCCGATCATATCCGGTAAAAAGGTGGCGATCACCGGAAATGCGATCATGATGGCCGTACCGACAATAAGGGCGACAAGAAAGGGAAGCACCCCTATGAAGATCTCCTCCATAGGCACCTCAGGGGCGAGGCCCTTGACAATGTAAACATTCACCCCCACCGGCGGAGTGATTATGCCCATCTGGGTAATTAATACGATGATTACCCCGAACCAGACAAGATCATAACCAAGGCCTGCAACAATGGGATAAAAGATGGGAATGGTAAGTGTGATAAGGGCCAGGGCGTCGATAAAACAACCACCCACAAGATAGATGAGACAGATGAGAGAAATGATTGCCCAGCCCGGCCAGTTCAGGGAGGCAACAAGGTTGGCGCCCTCCATGGGAATCCGGGTCAGGGCAAGAAAATGACCGAATATGGTAGCCCCTGCCACCAGCATGATAACCATGGCCGAGGTTTTGAGTGTATCAAACACGGCCCGGTTAAAATTCTGCCATGAAAGCTTTCGCTGGACAACTGCGATGAGGAGGAGGGTAAACGAACCCACCGCACCCGCCTTGGTGGGAGTGAACAATCCGAAAAACATCCCCCCCATGACCACAAGGAATACCAGGGCAGTCTCCCATATCTCCAGCAGGGCAATCACCTTATCTTTGGCGGAAAAGCTTTCACCCCTTGGTCCCTGGTCTGGATAGATGGCACAATAGATGACAATGGCCACAATAAAAAGAGCGGTAATCATGAACGCCGGAAGAATACCTGCGATGAAGAGCTTGCCGATGGAGAGCTGGGTTAAGATACCATAAATGATCAAAACGACGCTTGGCGGCATGAGCACACCGATACCGCCACCTGCTGCAACCGAACCGGTTGCGAGTCTGTTGCCGTAATTATAGCGTTTCATTTCTGGAAGACCAATGGTTCCCATGGTGGCGGCAGTGGCCGTTGTGGATCCGCAGATGGCTCCAAAGGCCGTGCAGGCTGCAATGGTTGCCATGGCAAGGCCTCCCCTGACCCGGCCCATGCACTTGTGGGCCACATCGTAGAGCTTTGCACTCACCCCGGAATAATAGGCAATGAAACCCATGAACACAAAAAGGGGAACCAGGGCAAGGCTGTATGAGGAGAAAACGTCAAACATGTCCCTGGACAAAAGGGCCATGGCCGCCTTGAAGTTTGTCAGATACCAGTACCCTGCAAACCCCACAACAGCCATGGCATAGGCAACGGCAAGCCTTGCAAAAAAAAGCATCAAAAGGAGAAAAATTCCCACAAACCCCACCAGGGTGTACTCATTCATGGCAATCCCCCCGAACAAGACTCACAAGCTTTCGTGCAATCACAAGGGTCAGAACTGTGCAGCCAAAAGCCACGGCAAAAAGAACATAAAAAGTAGGCAGTTCCAGGGTGGATGACACCTGGCCGATGCGCCTCAGCTCAACAGCGTAATTATAACATTCCCAGGACATGAACCCGAAAAAAACAACCATCAGAACCGAAAGCAGAATGTTGTTGATTCTCTTTATCCTCGGAGAGAGACCAATATAAAGGATGTCCACTCCTATGTGGGCTTTTTCTTCGTGGGCCCCAGGCAGCACAAAGGCTATGAGTAAGGCGGCCATAAGGGAGACTATCTCTTCTGATCCCAGTACCGGATAACCAAAGAAGTTGCCAGCTACGTCCGTGCAGGTGACGAACATCATGGCGATAAGCATGAAACCGGAAAGGATTTTCATAAATCCGGACAACCTGTTAATCATTTGTTTTTCCTTGCAAAAACATTTTCAAAGTTGGGTCTCGATCCTTTACCGGATCTTGTATCTCAACCCAACTTATTGATATATTCCGGTTTTACACCACTTATGAGTTATTGATCTCCCAGAAAGATCAGAGATAATCACTCTCAAAGTTTCCTTGGTTGTACACGTCCAGGCGATCATTGAGAAACTTTAGCGCCTTCTTCCCAGGAACCCCTCGTTTTTCTGCCTTTTCAAGATAGGTGTCAAACACAGGCGTAATAGCTTCTTTCCAGCGAAGGGCCTCATCCGGTGCTATGCCGATCATGGTGTTGCCAAGACCGAGGGACAAGCTTACCCCCTCGTAATCGCTCTCGTCCCAGGCTACACCATGCTTTGAAGCCCATTCTTGATTGATCTTCTGAATGGCTATTCGAGCACTGTCAGACAGGGCATTCCATTTATCTTTATTTATGACCACAAAAAAACCAACCGAGTATGCCGTTGGATAGCAGGCAATGGTATAACGGGTAACCTCTCCCATTTTCCAGCCCTTGTTTGTCTCCTCTGGATATACAGCCCCTTCGACAACTCCCTTTTGAAGGGCCTGGTACACTTCGGGCATGGGCATGGAGACTGGCGTGGCACCAAGGGCCTTGAGCATTCCGGCAACTGAACCCGGGGATCTGAGCTTCAGCCCCTTTAGATCCTCCATGGTCCGCACCTCTTTTTTCTGGGTATGAATCAATCCGGGTCCATGGGCGTGGAGAAACATGACCTTTGTGTCGGCAAGTTCGGCAGGCTTAAAATGATCGTTAATCTCGTTAAACACGGCCGTTGCAAAACGTCCGCTGGGATTGCCAAAGGGCAGATTGATTACATCCATCAAGGGAAATCGCCCCCGGGTGTAGAGCAGGCAGGACATGCCTATATCGGTTCTTCCGGTTACCACCCCGTCATAGATCTGCTCCGCTTTTACCAAGGTATTCCCGGGGTAATAGGAGATTTTAACCTCACCGTTGGTCTGTTTTTCCACCTCATCACACCATGACTGGGCAAGTTTACTCTGGACATGGCTTGGGGGAAAAAAATTGCTGTAGGTCAGGTTGACCACCTTGGCCGATGCTTTCCCGGTTATAACCGGAAGAAGACCCGCTAAAAAGAACACTCCCAGCGCCAGTGCAATGATCCGGATTTGTGCTGGTTTCATTTTTAATTCCTCCTCAAGATTTATTAAATTTATCATTTCTACCCAAGCCCCCATGCCCGGACAGTCGAATTGGTTAAGTCTATTTACTTATACTGTCAATTGTCGTATGTCCAGCAAAGAACGCCTTTTCAGGCAAAAACAATCCCTGAAGAGATAGATTGGCCTTTTTCGGGCTAATCCTTATTTGCCTGAAAAATTTCTTCTTGTGCAGATGGTACCAATCGAGAACAACCTGCATATTCTCGTACCATTCAAAATGCTTTAAAATCGAAGCATTTAATGCTCTGTGACCGTGAGTGAAGATCTGCAATCCTTTACCAAATAAAGAATTGTTCAAGAAAAAAGCATTCAGTAACCATGGCATGTTTTGGTACAATCACCGGTTAATACGTATTTTTTACCTTCACATTCAATATGAGCGACTGTGCCATGCACGTATTTGCGTTTATGCTCAGCGACCTTGGGGTTTTCTCTATTGTTTTTTTGCCTTTTGGGGGTTACGTCGTCAATGCTTATATTTATTGTTTGGCTTGGCTCTTCATAGATTACGGGGTTACTCAGAAGTTCCGTTGAATTATAGTTAAAGGATGATTCTGAAAGGATCTCCTGGATTCTTTCCTTGGGTATTGATATCGGTTCACCACCCCGGGGAATCTCTGAATTGATACCAGTTTTTTTTTGATACAGCTTCCAGGTGGAGGGCTAATGCCTTTCTTATTGCGGGAAAAGCTGTTTTGAGGACTGCTATTTCACAGTCGTCTATACTTTCACCTGCTTCTTCTTTGATTGTGAACTGATAACTTCCGTCTTCCAGTGCAACAGGATTATCATCAGTTTTCTCATCGCACTCGACAAGATTCACCGTTACATTAATTTTAAATTTGCTCATTTTGGCAGCCTCCTTCTCTGGGTTTGAGATATCGATCCACCAATACATGGCATATGTCATTAACGATATCCAGTGTTTTATGCTGTGCTTACCATCAAGGCGCAAGACGAAATTGGGTGTAGGGTCCGCACAGGTCGAAAAATTTTTAGTGAAATATAATCTCACCGGTTTTTTCAGTGTCGTAACCTCCAAGGGCCATGACACGATCCTTAAAGGCATCGCTCCTTATGGTCTCAATCAGGACCTGGACCTTGTCCGTGGTGAAGAATCGATCCGGGATGATCAGGTCATACTCTTCGGTGACAACCGGTATAAAATCGAGGCCCAGGGCCTTTGCCGCCGCATGGATGCCGAGCCCTGCGTCGGCCCTGCCCGATAAAACGGCTGCAGCCACCGACATGTGGGTGTACTCTTCACTGGAATATCCCTTGATATCCCGGGAGGGAATGCCAAGGGTATCCAACTTGTAGTCAAGGAGCACCCGGGTGCCAGATCCAGGTTGGCGGTTTATGAAGGTTAGGTCCGTTGCCTTGAGATCTTCCAGGCCCTTGATATTCTTTGGGTTTTCCTTTGCCACAATCAGCCCCTGATCCCGCATCACAAGATTTACCACCCACACGGACTCGTCGGGCAGGTATCGTTTTATGTACGATAGGTTGTAGGAACCGTCCTCCGGATCGAGGAGATGGGAGCCCGCCATGTGACAGGTCCCCCGTTTGATGGCCATGAGACCACCCATGCTCCCCACATGGGTCGACGAGATGCTGACCTCATTCGAGTTTCGCCGGATCTGATCGGCCAGAACATCCAGGGTGTTGTCATGGGAGCCTGTTATCACGATGGTCTTTTCAATGGCGCTCCTGGGTCTTAAGAGTTGCGCCTCGACCGCCACCCCCTCCTGGATACCTTCGGTGTCGGCCGGGATACGGATGACGCCGTCGGCCCGGGTCAGGGTGGTGATGCTCCCGGCTCCCCTGGGAAGCTGGGAAGCGACGAGCCTATCATCCACAGATCCTATCTTTACCCGGACAAACTCCTCCTGACCTAACTTTGACGCCATCTTTCTGCCGGGTAAGACCATTGCCTTTTCCCGGTCGGGCCTGTAAAGCCCCTGCATGGCGGCAAGCAAAGGCCCTACGAACTCTTCAAAGGCGACAATGGCCGAAACAGGATAACCTGGAATGCCGAAAACAGGCTTGCCCTCAACAGTGCCAAAAAGAATGGGTTTTCCAGGCATCATGGTTACCCCATGGAGATGGATCTCACCAAGGGCCTGGACAATGGGTCGGGCAAAATCCTCAGATCCTGCCGACGACCCTCCGATGATGAGGATCATGTCGATCCCCTTGACCACAGCCTCTTTCACCGCAGCCGTCATGGTCCCAAGGTTGTCCTCTAAAAGGGTATGACAAACGCTCGTGGCACCGTTATCCCGGCAAAGTGCGGCAAGTACATGGGAGTTTGAATCGATCACATCCCCCGGCATCATCCCACTCTTGTCTATATCCTCCCACTGTTTTAACTCATTACCCGTGGGGATGATCATCACGTTTGGTCTTTTTCTCACACAAACAGAAAAAACACCGCCTGATACCAGGGCTCCGATGGAATAGGCAGTGACGGTGTGGCCCCTTGGAAACAAGAGTTCGGTGGCTACAATATCTTCGCCCATTTTTCTGACATTCTGCCAGGGAAAGAGAGGTGCCTCAATCTCGACACCCTTATCGTCAAGGATATTAAGGTTTTCAATCATGATAACGGCATTGGTGCCGTCGGGCATGATATGGCCTGTATTGACCCAGAAGGCATCGACCCCGGGTTTTAGAATTATGGGCACCTCGGGAGTTGCACCAAAGGTTACAGAGGCAGCGACGGCAATACCGTCCATGGCTGCGGCATGGAAGTTCGGGGACGAAAGCGAAGCCACGGCAGGCTCGGCAAGAACCCGTCCCCCAGACTCAACCGACGCAATGGTCTCAACATCCATGGACGGCATAACGGGGGATTTGTCAAAGATGATCTTTTTTGCCTCTTGGATGCTCTTCATCTCAAGATATATGTTTCGTTTCAACGCCATGAATTTTTCCTTATTTTAATTACTGGTGAGCCCCAGGGGTATAATCTGAACAATTGTCCCCCCCTCAAGGCCCTCGAGGTTTTCATCGATCTCAAGCAGACCGTCGGCCAGAACCATGGTTCGGATGAGGCCTGACTTACCGACCACGGGTTCCGCCACAAGGCCTTGGTCGTCGGTCTTGAGACAAACACGGATAAAATCGGTTCTGCCCTGGGCCGAGGCAATGTTTCTCGAAAGTCGGGCCGGGACCGTAATGCCAGCTCCCCGGGGAGTGGAAAGACCCTGGAGCCGGTTCAGAAAGGGAAGAACCACCACCTGGAAGATCACCATGGCCGACACCACATGACCGGGAAGCCCCCACACGGGCTTTTTGCCTGATCGTGCAAGGATCGTAGGCTTTCCAGGGCTGATGGAGATGCCGTGGACAAGAAGCCTTGTATCTGCAAGTTGTGTAAGGGTGTCCACGGTAAAATCCCTGACACCCACCGAGCTTCCCCCGGAGATGAGAACCATGTCACAGCGATCAACCGCCTGTTTACAAGCAGCAAAAAGCGCATCCTCATCGTCCTTGACAATTCCGTAGCAGAGGGGAATGCCCCCTGCACCCCTGACAAGACCCGCAAGGGTGTAGGTGTTGATGTCCCGGATCTCACCCGGAGCGGGTGCCTCGGCCACTGGAACCACCTCGTCACCGGTGGAGATGATCCCCACAACCGGCCGTTTAAATACCCTGATACGATCCAGGCCAAAGGCGGCTGCGAGACCCGTCTCCTGGGGTCTCATCCTCGTGCCGGGCGAGAGAACGACCTCATTTTTTTTAAAATCCTCGTTCCGGTCAATGACGTTGGTCATGGGGGCAACGCTCTTGTACACCTCGATTGCGGCATCACCCACCTGATCGGTGTGCTCGATCATCACAACGCCGTCCCCGCCTTCCGGCAGCATGCCTCCGGTTGATATCTTTGCCGCCTCACCCGGCAAAAGGGTGAAGTCCGGCACCTTGCCCATGGAAATGGCCGGGGCCATGGTGAGCCATGCAGGGTTTGATTCCGATGCCCCAAAGGTGGATTCTGCCCGGACGGCATAACCGTCCATGGTCGATCGCCTGAACCCGGGAAGATCCTGATCCGCAGCAATGGTCTGCCCGAGCACCCTGAAAACGGCCTCGTGAATGGAAACCGTCTCCTGTTGAACCGGATCAAAGGTATCGACCAGGGCCATGACCTGTTTGAGGGTTCTTACCTTAAAAAAGCCTTTCATGATCCCAGGGCTTCCCCCATGCGGGCCATGGCGGTCTCAACCTTGTCACGGCTGTTGAAGGCGCTGATTCTTATATACCCCTCGCCGCATCGTCCAAAGCCCGTGCCGGGAGTACACACCACCCCGGCTTTTTTAAGGAGCAGATCAAAGAACTCCCAGGAGTCACGGCCGTTGCCGTTGATCCAGACGTAGGGGGAATCTGTTCCGCCCACATAGTTAAACCCCATGGCGTCCATGGCCCGTTGGATGATCTTTGCGTTTTCCAGGTAACCATCCACAAGCGACCGGACCTGGGTCTTTCCCTCCATGGAGTAGACGGCCTCGGCTGCCCGCTGAACCGGATAGGCGACCCCGTTGAACTTGGTTGTATGGCGTCGATTCCAAAGGGAATGGAGAAATACGGGTTTACCCGTGTGATCAAAGACCCTGCAACTCTTCGGGACCACGGTGTAGGCACACCGGGTGCCGGTGAAACCTGCGGTCTTGGAGAAACTTCTGAACTCCACGGCCACCTCCTTTGCTCCATCGATCTCATAGATGGAGCGGGGGAGGTCATCATTCCTGATAAAGGCCTCATAGGCCGCATCAAACAGGATCAGGGCATCGGTATCCCGGGCAAAATCCACCCAGCGTTTAAGCTCAGGTTTTGTAATGGTCGTTCCCGTGGGGTTATTGGGAAAGCAGAGGTATATGAGATCCACGGGCTCCTCTGGAAGATCCGGGATAAAATTATTTTCCGCCGTGCACTCCATGTAGCAGACCCCACCATACCTGCCGTTGCTGAATTCGCCGGTTCGCCCGGCCATTACGTTGGTGTCAAGGTATACCGGATAAACAGGATCTGGAATCGCGATCCTTGTGTTGGTGCTGAAAAGCTCCTGGAAGTTGCCGGTGTCGCATTTTGCTCCGTCACTTACAAAGATCTCGTCACCGTCAATATCCGCACCCCTTGCCCTGAAATCCTCGGCCGCAATCTTGTCTCGTAAAAACGAATACCCCTGTTCCGGACCATACCCCCTGAAGGTGGCATCAACCGCCATTTCATCCACTCCCCTGTGAAACGCTTGGATACAGGCGTCGGGCAGACCATGGGTAACGTCGCCTATTCCCAGGCGAATGATGTCAACATCCGGACAACTCTGCTGGTGGGCCGACACCCTTTTTGCAATATCAGAAAAAAGATAGGAGGCCCTTAGTTTGTCATAGTGTGGATTTACTATTATCATTTAACATCCCTTTTTTATTGTTTTAATATGTATTAATCATTCTTCCATATCCAGGGGCCAGAGGGCATCTGCCAGTCTTAAATATTCGTCGACATTAAGGGTTTCCGCTCTTCTGACCGGATCTATTCCGGCTGATTCAAGTGCCCTTGCTGATCCGTCTGTATCGATGCCAAGCTCAGCGCCTGCAAGGGAATTTCTAAGGGTTTTTCTTCTCTTTGAAAAAGCCGCCTTGATAACCTTAAAAAGGAACTGTTCCTTTGCCCCGGAACAGGCGGTGGTTTCAAAAAAAACAACCTCGATCACCCTTGACTCCACGGCAGGTTTCGGGAAAAAGAGGTGGGCCGGGAGGTCCGCAACCTTTTTGACGGTGGAGCAGTATTGCATCACAACCGAGAGCCTGCCATATTCCCTTCCACCCGAAGGGGCCGCTATCCTCTGGGCAAGCTCCTTCTGGAACATGAGAACTGCCCGTTTAACAAGGTGGCGGTTCTCCACAAGCTTGAAGAGCACCTGGGAGGAGATGTTATAGGGAAGATTCCCGATAACGATCATTTTTTCCCCCTGGGCGAGGGAGGCAAGATCCTGACCCAGGATGTCGTTGTTGATCAGTTCAACATTGTCAACACCTTTGAGCTTTAACTCGTCCATGAGAACTTCGACAAGCCTAGTGTCCTTTTCAACGGCCACCACTGTTTTGGCCTCTCCTGCGGCAGGGATAGTCAAAGCGCCTAGGCCAGGGCCGATTTCAAGGACCCGGTCCCTGTCTGAAATACCGGCTTTCGTGACAATCATCCGGGCTGCATTGGGATCGCTGAGGAAATTTTGACCCAGCTCTTTTCTTGCCATGAGCCGCTGCTGCTTCAGCAATGTCCCTGGATAAGTCATGGGGTCTCCTGTGGTTTGATTTTTGTCTGTTGTAAGCGCAAGCCTTGCCTTGATGGATACGTAAAGGGTTTGAAAATTTACCGCTTGACTTTCATTTTGACTGCAAGTAGTTGTAATTGGGTAAAGTAACCATGGTTACTATTAATTCAAATGGGTAATTTTTGCAAATTGCAATTTAAAATAAGCCGGGGCCAGTCCAGGGGCGACCCTTGCGGTCACCCTTTATGGCGGTCCCAACAAAGCAAAAAAATAAAAGGGTAAAACTTGAAATCTACAAACAAGCATAAGCAGAATAAAAGTCATCCGAACGAGCATCAGATTGATTTGAAGGATCTCAAGCCAGGCGATAACCTTGGCAACCACACCATCCTGCGCACGGAACCTCTGGAAGAGATCAACAGCACCATGATCGAACTTATCCATGGGCCCACCGGGGCAAGACATGTCCACATTGCCAACAATGACAGGGAAAACACCTTTGGAGTGGCCTTCAGGACAGTTCCTTCAGACTCCACCGGTGTTGCCCATATTCTGGAGCATACGGTGCTGTGCGGATCTGAACGGTTTGATGTGAGAGATCCCTTTTTTTCCATGCTCAAACGGGGACTTTCCACCTTCATGAATGCCCTTACAGCCTCGGACTGGACCATGTACCCTTTTTCCACCCAAAACCCCAAGGATTTTTACAACCTCATGGCGGTTTACCTGGACGCTGCTTTTTTCCCCAAACTTGACCCCTTGAGCTTCAAACAGGAGGGCCACCGCCTGGAGGTCAAACCCGCCTCAGCTCCGGGTGAAGAGATGGAACTCATATACAAGGGCGTCGTGTACAACGAGATGAAGGGCGCCATGTCTTCTCCCAACCAGATCATGGGCAGATCCCTTGTGGCATCACTATATCCCGACACCACCTACAGCAACAACTCCGGCGGTGAGCCAAGGGATATCCCGACGCTCTCCCACAAGGATCTGTGCGCCTTCCACGCACGTTTTTATCATCCCTCCAACGCATTTTTTTACACCTATGGGAACCTTGACCTGGCCGAGCACCTGGGGTTCATCGAGGCCAAGGTGCTCTCCCGGTTTACCAGGATTGATCCAGATTCGGAAGTTTCTTCCCAGCCCAGGTGGGAAACACCGAAAAAGGCCGAAGCCCGTTACCCCCTCGACCGGGACGAAGACCCCGCAAACAAGTTCCAGGCCTGTGTTGCCTGGCTTGCTGCCGATGTAAAAGAGTCGTTTGAAACCCTGGTCCTGAGCGTGCTCGAGCAGGTGCTCCTTGGCAATGCTGCCTCCCCCCTTAGAAAGGCCCTGATCGATTCCAATATAGGTTCAGCCCTGAGCGATGGTTCAGGTTTTGACCCTGATATGCGTGATACCATGTTTGCCTGCGGTCTCAAGGAGGTCACAGGGGATGCAGCCCCAAAGGTGGAACGTTTGATCTTTGAAACCCTTGAACGCCTAGTTGAACAGGGGGTTGACAAGAGCATGGTGGCCTCGGCCATTCACCAGATTGAATTTCACAGAAAAGAGATCACCAACACCCCCTACCCCTTTGGCATAAAGCTGTTGCTCTCATTCGCCGGCCCCTGGATTCACGAAGGAGATGTCCTCTCCTGTCTCAACTTTAACCGCGATCTTGAGCGGTTGAACCGGGAGATGGCCAGCAAAGGTTTTTTTGAACAAAGAATAAGGCGCTATTTTCTGGATAATCCCCACAGGGTGCTCTTTACCCTTGCACCGGACCAGGAGATGGAAAAGATCGAAGAGGAACGTTGCCGTAAAGAGCTTGCCGCAGCCCTTTCAGCACTATCCCCCCGGGATCTTGAAACGATTGAAAAGGATGCCGCAGCCCTTGCCCGGCTCCAGGATGCAAAGGAGGATCTTTCCGTTCTCCCCACCCTGAAGATTACCGATGTGCCGCCCGAGATCGAAATCATAAGGCCCGACAAAATAGAGGGGATAACCCACTCAACCGCCTATGGTGCGACCACCTCGGGAATTGTCTATTTCACCTGCCCCACGGGTCTTGGGGGGCTGCCCCAAAGGCTGTTTCCCCTGGTGCCCTTTTTCTGCCAGGCATTTACAGGCGCAGGAACAGCCCTCAGGGACTATGCCGACATGGCCGAGCGTATAGATCTTTACACCGGCGGAGTTGGCCTGAGCCCTGTGAGCGGGACAGGTTTCGGTGAGGTAGGCGAATGTCTTCCCTTTGTGGCCCTCCAGGCAAAATCCCTTGACCGGAACGTCACCAAAATGTTTGAAATCCTAGCAGAATTTGTCTCCCAGTACAGCTTTAAAGACCATACAAGGCTCAAGAATCTTTTGCTCCAATACAGGGCATCCCTGGAAAGTTCCATTGTTGCAAGCGGCCACAGCTATGCCATATCCCTTGCCGCAAGAACCCTATCCCCTACGGGTCATCTTGCCGAGATGTGGCACGGAATCCACCAGTACCAATACATCAAGGATCTCTGCCAAGGGCTTGACAACGAAAAAATGGGCGAACAGGCCATGGCCGAACTTGCCCAGGATCTTTCCACCATGGCCGAGCTTCTGTTCAGACGGGACAATCTAAGACCCGCCATTGTGGGAGAGCCTCCAGCTCTTATTCTCGCAGACCGGTTGATCGCCGCCATGGTCGCCGATCTTCCCGTGAACCATGGGGATCAGCTCCTGCCGCCCAACCTCCCCTTTGAGAGAACCCTGCCCTTTGAGGGGTGGATAACAAGCACCCAGGTATCGTTTGTGGCCCAGGCCTTTACCACCGTACGCATGGGCCACAGGGACGCACCGGCCCTTGCAGTCATTGCCAAGATGCTGCGTTCCCTCTATCTTCACCGGGAAATCAGGGAAAAAGGAGGGGCCTATGGCGGATTTGCCATCTACTCCACCCAGGAGGGAATCTTTTCCTTTGGTTCCTATCGTGATCCCAATATCCGTCGAACCATCAAGGTCTTTCAAGAGGCCTGTGACTTTATACTTACCGGCGATTACTCTGAACAGGATATCAAAGAGGCAGTCCTCCAGGTGTGCGCAGAGATAGACAAACCTGAGACCCCGGGTCCCGCCGCCATAAAAGCATTTTACAGGGATGTCCTGATGCTGACCGATGAACAAAGGGAATCGTTTAAATCCGAACTCCTGACCCTTGATATGCCCAAGATCAAAGCCTGCGCCCAGCGGTATTTCAAAACCTCTGACACCAACAAGGGAACGGCTGTTATTTCAGGAAAAGAGCTTCTCAGGGCTGCCAATGAAAACCGTGACCCAGAGGCTCCGGCCTTTGAAATCAACAGAATTTAACGACACCACAGGACAGGAGGCTTAGATGCCATTGAGGGGTCTGAAAAAAGAGAATCAGGATGAACCTGCAATAACAACCGAAAGAATTGCCCATGAATTCAACAACATTCTCATGGCCATACAGGGCAGGGCATGCCTTATTCTCAGGGATCTGCAACCATCCCACCCCTCTTATTCCCAACTGTCTGAAATCATACAGACAGTTCAAAAGGGAGCTAGGTTTACCAGCCAACTTTTAGGATATGCCAGGATGGGAAAATACCATGTGGGCCCCACTGACATTAACGGTCTGATTCTCTCCTGTTTAAAAAAAATACCCCTGCCCAACGGGAGTATCATGGTGGAAAAAGAGTTAACCCCCACCCAGCTATTCTGCATGGTGGACAAACTCCAGATTCGCCGGGTCCTCATGAACGTCCTTGAGAATGCCGTTGCCGCCATGCCCCGGGGAGGCCAGCTTACCATTACCACAACGTCTGAACTTATCCTCGAAGATTCGGCCAGACGCCAGGGTCTCATGCCCGGTAGGTTTGTCAGAATAACCGTAACCGATACCGGAGTGGGCATGGATGATGCCACCCTGCATGGGGTGTTTGATCCGTTTCTTGCCACCGGCCTCCAGGTGAATGATATTGACGAGAAATTAGGACTCGCCTCCAGCCACGGAATCATACTCAACCACAAGGGTGTCATTGATGTATGCAGCACCCGGGATACTGGAACCACATTCTCCATTTTACTCCCCCAGTTTGAAACTCCTGCTAAACTTGACCTCGAAAGGGAAATCAATGGCCTGCCAAAGGGTTTTGAAACCATTCTGCTTGTGGATGATGATGAGGTCCTCCTGGAAATGGGACGGCAGATGCTCACAACTCTGGGATACAAGATCATAACGGCAAACAGCGGGGCCCTGGCCATCGAAATTTACGCAACGGGCAAAACAGTTGATATGGTGGTTCTTGACATGATAATGGAAGATATGGACGGCCTTGAAACCTTCCGTCGACTATTGATCATTGACCCGGATATCAAGGTGCTCCTGGCAACGGGCCACACCATTGACTCCTCTGCCGAGTCCATGCTCACATCCGGATGCAGGGGATTTATTCTCAAACCCTTTACCATGGGTGCCTTTGCCCGCAAACTCAGGGAGATCCTGGATTGACCCTGACACTTGAACAAGTTTAAAGTTCTTGACACCTCACCTCTCTTTTTTTATAGTCTTCAATCACATTGCAGCTTTAATGGACTTGGAAATTAATTCATGATACTTGATGACGATCCTCCGGCGGTTAAGCTGAAGGGAGTGGGCGATGGATTCTGGATAACCCTGGACCCCTCAAGACCGGAGCAGCTTTTAAAAGACCAGCTGGTAAAACTGTTTGAACGACTCAAACATCTGGCCATCAATGCCAAGGTGGTCATTGATCCTGGCGGAACAGAGGGATATGATGATCTCATCCAGAACCTGGGTGATTTTCTCAAAACCCGGTTTGACGTAGGAATTGTTTCAAAACCTCCGAAAAAACGTCAGGTGGCTGTGGAGCGTATTCGCCAGAAAGACCTGAACCGTGGATGGACCCGCCACAGGAGCGAGGTGCTCATGCTCAGGGGAAGGGTAAGATCGGGCCAGAAAATTGAGGCAAAAAATCATATCCTAATAACAGGGGATGTCAACCCCGGTGCACAGATCATGGCAGGTGGAGATATTCTGATAATGGGAAGATTACTCGGCCATGTCCACGCCGGGTATCCAGACAACCCATCCGCCATTATCCTGGCCCTGGATTTCAGACCGACTCAGGTTCAAATCGGAGAATATGCAGCAACTGGCCTTGACGACAAAAAAACGGACAGGGTTGAATTCGCCTCCGTGATCAAAGAGGGTATAACCGTTCAAGATTATCTGGGAGCCAACCCGTTTGGACGACTTCCCTGGCCAGAGGTGGTATAAGGATCACAGATGAAATTTGCGGTCATAAGTAAAGATCTTATAAAAAAGAGTACAGACATCTGCAACCTATAGCCAGGCAATCACAAGAGGTGTGAAGTGGAAGGTAGAATCATCGTAATAACATCGGGGAAAGGAGGTGTGGGCAAGACCACCGCAACCGCTTCTATTGGCGCAGCCCTTGCCCTTGAAGGAAACAGAGTCGCCGTTGTGGACATGGATATTGGCCTGAGAAACCTGGATGTGGTTCTGGGACTTGAGAACAGGATTGTCTTCAATATCGTGGATGTTATCAATGACCGCTGCACTGTAAGGCAGGCAGCCATCAGGGATCGAAGGATCGAAAACCTCTTCCTGATACCGGCATCCCAGAGCGACAACAAGGACGTGCTCACCCCGACCGGCGTCAAACGGATTGCCGCATTGCTGAAAAAAGAGTTTGACTATATCATCATGGATTCTCCGGCCGGCATTGAGCGCGGATTTGAAAATTCGGTTACAGCGGCCGACGAGGCCCTTGTGATCTGTACGCCCGATGTTTCGGCTGTCAGGGATGCAGACAGGGTCATAGGTCTTCTCTACGCCCGTTCCATTACGCCCAAGCTTGTTGTGAACAGAATCATGCCCGCCATGGTTGCCAGAGGAGACATGCTCAGTCATGAGGATGTCATGGAGGTCCTTTCCATCGAACTTGCAGGGCTTGTGCCCATGGACGATCAGGTTGTTATTTCCACCAACACGGGAGTTCCCCTTGTGATGCGCAATGATTCCAAGGCCGGTCAGGCCTTTCGAAGGATCGCAAGAAGACTTAACGGAGAGGCAGACCTGCCCATCGAGGTCCCCGGGGCCAAGACGGGGTTATGGAACAGATTTACCCATAAATTTGGGTTGAAAAAATAAGGAAGTACCCATGCTGAACGCTTTGATCCGAAAATTCACCGGCCATAAACCGAGCAGGGAGACAGCAAAAAAACGGCTTCAGTTCGCCCTTGTTTATGATCAGCTTGAGGTGAATGACGAAACCCTTACAAACCTTCAAAACGACATTGTGGAGGTAATTTCAAAATATTTTGAGATTGACCATTCCTCGCTTCAACTAGAGGTCAAAAAAGGTTCTAAAACCTCAGCCCTGGTATTTAATACCCCGATTCTGTGCGTCAAAAGAAACAGGGCCTGAATTGAACAACTCTAAATGATCCGCCTTTAGTTGCGCCAGAAGGCGCTTGCCCGTCTCCAACCCAAGATCGATAAAACCGGGGCCATGGGTTTTGCCAGTCTCGGTCCGAAAAGTATTTTTAATCTGGGCAAGCCCCTGCATACCAGCTGGAAAACGTCTCAAGAACTCAGACAGAGGGATATTTGCAAACATGACCATGTCCCAGACCGTGTGGGTAAAGTTGTCCGGTCCCCATCTAAACTTGTCCGCATCGTACAGGGCGTCCGAGACCAGTTGAGCAATGGCCTGGTATTCGGGAGTTGTTGCCGTGCCCAAAGCCCAGGGAGAGGCAAGGGATTCAGGCAAGGGGGAAGGTTGTGGCTTTGCCTGGAATGCCTCGTGGTTGTCAATGGCGTTGCACACGACTTTGATCTCCCTCTGGGTAAGCCCGTATCCCCCGGTTAAAAGCAGCTTTTCAGCAACGGCAGCCCCTTTTTGCGCATGACTTTTTTCCTTTCTCCGGATATCATGGAGTAGCCCCGCCACCTGGACAAGCACCATGGTCCTCACCATTTCCGGTGTACCTGGGTCGAGTCCCATTTCAATCTGAACAATGGCACCCCCGTCGATGGCCACAAGCTCAGAATGAAGCATGCCATGGCCAAAGTCATCGTCAATCAGGGGGGCAATCTGATCTTTCAGCTCCTTCAACAGATGGTGGGAATAAAAAAGACGCTTTGATCGGGCAATCTCCTCCTGGAAGAGTGTATAAAAGGCGGGTTGTGGAAGGGCTGCCACAATTTTTCTGGCGGTGTTGCGCAACTCTGAATAGGTCGCTTTCATATGGCTCAGCTTACAATGAAAGAGCTGCCCGAGTCAACAAGATCAATCCTGGCAAGGGAGATGATCGGCACATGGAGGTATTCAAGGCGTTGCCGGCCGCTTTCAAACACCTTTTCGATGATGCAGCCAATGGCAAGAAGTGTAGCACCGCTTTGCTCAACAATGGAACAGAGGGCCTCAAGGGTGGATGCCGTTGCAAGGAAATCATCCACAATGACCACCCTGTCCGTCGGACCAAGGTATCTGGACGAGATGTAAAGGGAGACATCCTCTCCCTTGGTGCGGCTCACGGCAGACCCCTCAAACAGGCGATCGTTCATAAAGGCAGGCCTTTTTTTACGTGCAAAGACCATGGGGATATCCATGGCCTGGGCCGTTACCAGGGCCGGAGCAATACCGCTGACCTCGGCCGTGACGATCCTGGTTGCCCCAGTAACTCCCCAGGCCTTGAACCCGGCCGCAAAGGCCTGGCCCATTCTTGTGGAAAACCCCGGCAAAAGCTGATGATTGATAAAGCTGTCGGCCTTGAGTATCCCGTTGCCTAGGTATTCGGCCCTGGCCTCTATAAGATCCTTGAGTTCTTTCATCCTGGCTCTTTTATTTTTTTTTATATGAAACTCTCACCCCTGCCTACTGACTACTGACTGACGTTACCTTGATCGAGAGCTCCTGGAGCTGGGCCGGAGATGCCTTTGAGGGTGCTTCGGTCAGAAGACAGGTGGCTCGCTGGGTCTTGGGAAAGGCAATCACATCCCTGATTGACTCTTCCTCACACAGAAGCATTACCAGCCGGTCAAACCCAAAGGCAAGCCCGCCGTGGGGCGGTGTGCCCGACCCAAGGGCGTTGAGGAGAAAACCAAATTTATCGTCTGCCTCCTGTTTGTCAATGCCGAGGATGCTGAGCACCCGCTCCTGGAGTTCCGGCAAGTGGATACGGATGGATCCGCCGCCGATCTCGATGCCGTTGAGCACCATGTCGTAGGCCCGGGAACGAACGGTAAGCGGGTCCGTTTCCAGGCGGTCAAGATCTTCCTCAAGGGGAGCGGTAAACGGATGGTGAATAGCCTGGTACCGCTTTTCCTGCTCGTCGTACTCCACAAGGGGGAAATGGGTGACCCATACGAACCTGAAAATTCGGTTGTCGATGAGTTCAAGACGGCGTGCAAGTTCGTTTCTCAGCTGACCAAGGGCCTCATTTGTGATCTTTGGGTTGTCTGCCACAAAAAAGACGATGTCCCCGACCTCCATGTCAAGGCGGGCCTCCATGGCCTTTTTCTCGTTGTCTGTAAAAAACTTGGCAATGGGCGACTGCCAGGTGCCATCCTCCTTTACCTTGACCCAGGCAAGACCCCTTGCCTTGTAAATTGCGGTAAATTCGGTAAGCTCATCGATCTGCTTTCTGGTGAACACGGCGCACCCCTTGGCATTGATCGCCTTTACAAGCCCTCCCTGCCTGACAACGCTTGAGAACACCTTGAATCCGGCGTTTTCCACGAGATCGGACAGGTTGACAAGCTCAAGCCCAAACCGCATGTCTGGACGGTCAATACCGAAACGATCGATGGCTTGGGCATAGGTGATCCGCTCAAAGGGAAGCTCGAGGTCGATGTTACGCACCTTTTTAAATACCGTCTTGATCAGCCCCTCGGTGATCTCCATGATATCGTCTTCACCCACAAACGAAAGCTCCATGTCGATCTGGGTGAACTCCGGCTGGCGGTCTGCCCTTAAGTCCTCGTCCCTGAAACAGCGGACAATCTGGTAGTACCGGTCAAACCCTCCGATCATGAGCATCTGCTTGAAGAGCTGTGGGCTCTGGGGCAGGGCATAGAACTGCCCGCGATTCACCCGGCTCGGTACAAGGTAGTCCCTGGCACCCTCGGGGGTACTCCTGGTCAGAACGGGGGTTTCAATGTCCAGGAAGTCAAGATCGTTGAGATAATCCCTGACGGCCTTTGCCGCCGTGTGTCTTGCAATAATGTTCTTCTGGAGCTTTGGCCGCCTCAGGTCGAGGTGCCTGTGCTTCAGACGAACGGTCTCCGATGCCTCAATCCGGTCCTCGATCTGAAAGGCCGGGGTCTCTGCCTGATTTAAGATTTTAAGCTCATCCACCAGGATCTCGATGGTTCCCGTGACCATGTTCGGATTGACCATGTCATCGGGTCTTGGAACCACCCTTCCCCTTACTCCGAGGACATACTCATTTCTTATCACTTGGGCCTTGTCATGAACCCCCGGGTTCACCTCTGGGTTGAACACGATCTGGGTGATGCCGCTCCTATCCCTGAAATCAATAAATATCACGCCGCCGTGGTCCCTGCGGCGCTGGACCCATCCCATCAGGGTTACTTCCGCGCCAACCTCTCCTTCCCTTAACTCTCCGCAGGTGTGGGTTCTTCTCATATCTCCAAGTAAATCAGTCACGTGGCATTCCTTTGTCGGTTAAAATTTTAATGATTTCATCATATGGGACCTGCATGTCAGGGGTCTGCATGGAAAGCGTTGTCTGCTCCCTGGTCTTCATGTTCCTGAGCACCGGGCCGCCGGTTGCCGATTCCTTGTTATCCAGAATAAGCGCATGGGCGGCATTAAGCTTATCCGCACGTTTCATGAGGCTCTTAAGACTTTTCCCACTGTAATCTGTGTCGCAGCGGATACCCGCAAGATTGAGTCTTGAGCAGTAGTAATAGGCCTGGTCCAGGGCCCCCGGCCCGAGGGGGATGACGAAGAGGTCCAGCTCCCTCGTTTTTACCGGCTCCTGCAACTGCTCCATCACACCGGCGAGTCGATCAAGCCCGATGGCAAAGCCAATGGCCGGAACCTCCGGTCCATCCAGCTCTCGAACAAGGGCGTCGTAGCGGCCGCCGCCAGCAACGGCACTCTGGGCACCCAGGGCCGTAGTCTGAACCTCAAAGGCGGTTCTTGAGTAGTAGTCAAGCCCCCGGACCAGGGTTTTGTCAACCTGGAAATCCACCCCCTGGCGGGTAAGAATCTCCTTTACCTTATCAAAGTGGTCCGAGCAGCCAGAGCAGAGATGGTCAAGGGTGGTGGGGGCGTCAAGCATGGCCTCCCTGCAGCCGGGAACCTTGCAGTCCAAGGTTCTCAAGGGGTTTTTGTCCATGCGCCGTGTGCAGTCGCTGCACAGGCCCCCATGCTTTGAGCGGAGAAATTCTGTCAATGCCCTGTGGAACAAGGGTCTACACTCGGGACACCCCAGGGAATTCAGGTGGGTCGTCAGATCGGTCAGTCCCAGACGCCCGAACAGCTCGTTCAGCATCAGAATAAGCTCCCCATCAATATGGGGAGCCGCAATGCCGAACACCTCGGCATTAATCTGATAAAACTGCCGGTAGCGACCCTTTTGGGGACGCTCCCTTCTGAACATCGGCCCCATGGTGTAGAGCCTCTGGATGGGGTCGGCCGCATACATCTTGTGCTGGATGTAGGATCGAACCACCGAAGCTGTGGCTTCGGGTCTCAGGGTAAGAGTGCCACCCTTTCCATTGGGAAAGGTGTACATCTCCTTTTCAACGATGTCGGTCACCTCACCGATGCTCCTTGCAAACAGCTCGGTTCGTTCAATGAGGGGAAGCCGGATCTCCTTAAAACCAAAATCTTCAAACAGCCGTGATGCGGTTTGTTCAATGGTCTGCCACAGGGACGTGTCTCCGGGCAAAATGTCTCGAAAGCCTCTGATCGTCTGTATCATTTATATAGTCTATTCTATTGCCAAAAAAATTAAACGCAAATATATCCAATTAAAATAACCCTTTCTTATACTCAAACAGGCCGCTGTTAGTCAACGATTAATTGAATTTCGCAGGAATTCTAATTTTCATTAGAACTTGCAAACTTTTCTAAACCGCTAAGCTCAATTGGGTTGCTCTCCTTAGCACCAAGGAAATTAACAATAGCATTATAGTGTGTCTGCCCTTGATCAATGGCATGGTCATAGGACTGTTCCGCAATAGAAAGGGCCTGGGCCTGATTCATACTCATCTGTCGCCCTCCCTGAGTTGGTGAACAGCATTTTTTACCAACGGATATACCAGGATAGTCTTTACCTCTGCCCCATGGCGTTTATTCTCTCTGTCCATGCGTCCACGACCTGAAGTCTCGCCCAATTCGATCCAGTTCGAGGCTCGATAACAGCCACCGTAAAAACGTTTCTGATCCACCAGTGTTTCCACCAGCAGTGGTTTAACGGCATATTGCCGCTCCCAATCATCTTTTAGTTGCCCAAGGGTTTGGGACAGTATCATGCTCGCTAAATTCCGAATAGGTGCCAGAACCAAAAACCGGCTGTTATTCACCACCTGCTGTAATGCAACTTTACGCCGATCATCTGTCCAACCAATCCATTCATCCCGGGCACGCATGCGCCAGGCAGGACTTGAAAATTGAACACAGCCCACCACCTCTCGATGGGGTCGGTTTACATAAATAAGGTATTGCACTCTTGCGCCAAAGG
>Ga0265295_1003575_pt1 | contig 22364 bp, 16 predicted proteins | sample Munlansysbiofilm_FD_192503 | JGI IMG/M metagenome (GOLD analysis project Ga0265295, IMG submission 192503) | Leachate microbial communities from a municipal landfill in Southern Ontario, Canada - Methane capture system biofilm | ecosystem: Engineered > Solid waste > Landfill > Unclassified ...
TGACGACAGCCTGCCGATCACGGTGACGGCGCTGGTGACGGATGGAGACGGCGATAGCGTGAGCAAGGATTTCACCATCACGGTGAAGGACGATGGCCCGAGGCTGTCGGTGGGCGATCAGGCAGTGGACGAGAGCACCGACCTCGGCCATGGAGTGCAGGGGACGCTCGATTTCGCATTTGGTGCGGATGGCGCCGGCAGCCTGGCTTTGAGTGCCGAGGGCGCGGTGTGGGATGCGGCGAGCAAGACCCTGACCGGAGCCGGGAACGAGTGGGTGCTGCATGTGAATGACGACGGGACCTACACCTTCACCCAGAATGATGCCATGCATCACTCCGACCCGACCAATCCTGACGACAGCCTGCCGATCACGGTGACGGCGCTGGTGACGGATGGAGACGGCGATAGCGTGAGCAAGGATTTCACCATCACGGTGAAGGACGATGGCCCCGCCGCCGGGCATCCACAGGACGCAATTCTAGCGAACGAGACTGGTAACCATGTGACAGGCAATCTTGATATTGATTTCGGCAACGACGGTCCGGCATCCTCACTTGCGTTGCAGTTGGGAGATGCCCATGGCAGCAGCCTTGTCGGGCAGGCCGTTGTCGATGATCAGGGGCACGCTTTGACGTCTGGGGGCATGCAACTGATCTATGAGGATGACGGCGCTGGAGGGGTTCACGCGGTTATCGCGGGAACCCATGATGCTGTTTTCTCGGTGAGCCTTGATGATGCTGCAGGGACATATACGGTTACCATGGGGCCGCATGCCCTTGATGCGGTGCAGTCCACCGCCTTGTTTTCTGGAGCAGGAGGTGGGGGCAACAATGCTTCCGCCGATTTTGCCGCCTCCGAGAGCCTGAATGTGCACGTCACAGCAACATCGTCCAATGGACCAGACCCCGATGCCGCTTATGTGCAATGGGATAGCGGCGGTATTGGCGTCAACAGCGGGAGTGGGACGGAAAAATATATCGGTCCCAATGATGTTCTGACCATGGAATTTCAGGGCGGGGATGGCCAGTCACAGGCGATCGAATCGATTCATTTCACGCTTACAGGTTTGGGGCAGACATCCGATGGGGTTCAAACCTATACGGAGATAGCTCGCTACGTCACCTACCTGAATGGAGAAATCGTCGATCAAGGAACGATATCCGGGGATGCGGACGGAAGGGTTGATTTTTCCCTGCAATCGACCGGTGCTTTCGATACCATAACATTCGAAGCGGCAAACAAAAGTACCTGGTACCAGATTCAAAGCATCACCGTTGACAACGACCCGTCGCTGTCCTACTCGGTCCTCGCCACGGATGGTGATGGCGATACGGCCCGGACGGATGCATTTCATGTGACATTCGATGCCGACGGCAACATCACCGGGACCGATCACAGCGAAGTTATCGCCGGCAGTTCGGGAGATGATATCATTCGAGGCGGTGGAGGCGACGATGTGATCGACGGCCGGGATGGAAACGATATGATCGACGGCGGCGCGGGACACGATCATATCACCGGCGGTGCGGGTGCCGACACCTTCATCGACTTGGAAGCGGGGGCCGGGGAAGTACACGACCAGACACCGCTGGACCACCTTGTCGGTTCCATAGGGCAGCATCCTTGATCCAGCCTGCCGCCCCGACGGCATGAGTGACGCTTCGGCCTGAACCAGGGTTTATTGACTGGTTCAGGCCGTTTTTTTATTTGTTGAACAACAGCGCCAGCCCCAACCGGCCCCGGATGGACGCCTTGGCGTACACGGCGCCGAGATGGGCCTTGACCGTCCGTTCGGTGATCCCCAACCGCTCGGCGATTTCCAGATTGGACAATCCCTCCGCCACCAGGCCGGCGATCTGATATTCCCGATCCGACAGATTGGCGAGCTGCCAATTCCGTTTGTTCTCCTCCGTGGCCTCTTTTTCCGGCAGCGTGGCCGGCGCGGACTTGGCGATCAACCGCTGCATCAGTTGCTGGTTGATCCAGACCGAACCCGAGGCGACCACCCGCGCCGCCTCCCGCAGCCGTTCCGGGTTGATGTAGCTGTTGGCATAGCCGACCACCCCCAGGCGGAGAAAGATCAGGCCCTCGGCCTCGTCCGGCCGGTCGGACAGGATGACCAGCTTGCAGGCCGGCTGCCGTTCGCGGATGTAGGCGACGATCTCCTGGTCGACCAGAAGGCGGTGGACGAACAGCAGGTCGAAGGAAATATGCTGGCCGACCAGGATACGCAGATCCTGCAGGGTGCTGGCCTGGTAGGTGCGAAAGAGCGAACCGAGGGCGGCGGACCAGCGCTCCCGCAGGCCGGTGTTGCCGCAGCAGAGGATCAGGTTCATCTCACCGCTCCCGCAGTGCCGTGTACTTGGCGCGCAGCACGGGCTTGAGCAGGTAGGAGAGGATGCTCTTCTTCCCGGTGAGGATATCCACCGAGACGACCATGCCGGGAATGATCGGCAGCGGTTTGTCCTTGCCGCCCAGGTAGTTCTGTTTGGTGCGCAGCCGGACCAGGTAGAAATCGTTGCCCTGCTTATCGGTGATGGAATCGGCGCTGATGTGTTCCAGATTCGCCTCCAGGCCGCCGTAGATGGTGAAGTCGTAGGCGGTGAACTTGACCATGGCGTGTTGGTTGGGCCGGAGAAAGGCGATGTCGGCCGGTTTGATCCGGGCCTCCACCAGCAGGGTGTCCTCCAACGGAACGATTTCGATCAGGTCCATGCCCGGCTGGATGGTGCCGCCCACGGTGTTGACCTTGATCTGGTTGATGGTGCCACGGACCGGCGACCGGACGGCGGTGCGCTGCAGGCGGTCCATCAGGGCCTCGGCGGAGGCGCTGATGGACTCGAGCTTGGCGTAGGCCTCGTTCAGATCGGCCCGCGCCGCATTGAAAAACACGAGCTGCTCGTTCTCTATGGCCTTCCTGGCCTCGGCGATCTTCGACTCCACCTTGGGGATCGCGATCCGGGTGGCTTCGATGTCGCCGCTCATCGCACTGTATTGGCGTTGCAGCCGCAGCACCTCGACTTCGGAGACCGCGCCCTGGGAAACCAGCGGCTTGGTCATGGCCAGCTCCCGTTGCAGCAGCCCGGCGGTGCGGCCCAGTTCGTCCAGCTTGGAGCGCAGTTCGGCCAGCTCCTGCTTGCGCTGGTTCCACTGCTCCTGCAGGATCTGCAGCTTGGCGGCCAGTTGTTCTTTTCGTGAATCGTACAGTTTTTGCTCGCGGCTGCCGATCTCCGGCTTTTCCTTGACCACCTCCTCGGGCACGGCAAACGGCCGGTCCTGGGTTTCGGCCTCCAGCCGGGCGATCTGGGCCTTGAGCGCCAGGTAGTTGACCCGGCTTTCCTGGTAGGGGGCCGAGAATCTGGTCTTGTCGATTTCGAGCAGCAACTGGTCCTTGTCGACGACGTCGCCGACATGGACCAGCAGTTTGGCGAGAATGCCGCCCTCCAGGTTCTGCACCACCTGGATCTGCTGGGACGGGATGACCTTGCCGTCGCCCCTGGTCACCTCGTCGATCTGGGAAAAGGCGGCCCAGACAAGGAAAAACAGGAAAAAAAGGCCGGTCAGCCAGACGATCAGCCGGCCGCCGCGGGGATTCTGCAGCAGCAGTGTCGACCGGATGTCGGTGGCCAGGTCCGGATCGGCTGCCGGCAGACGGCCAAAGAGGCCGGAAGAGGCCGGGGGCTGCTCGTTTTTCGGTTGCTGTTCGCTCATGTTGGTCTGTGCCTAGAGGTGAATCTGCCCGCTTCTCATGGCGGTCATGACCTGTTCGCGGGGGCCGTCGGCCACCACCGCGCCGTTGTCGATGAGGACGATCCGGTCGACCAGGTCGAGCAGCGAGCCGCGATGGGTGATCAGGATCAGGGTCTTGCCCGGCAGCAACTGGCCGAGGTGCTGCTTGAGCCGCGTTTCGCTGCGGTTGTCCATGGAACTGCTCGGCTCGTCGAAGACCAGGATGGGCGGGTCGTGCAACAGGGCCCGGGCGATGGCGACGCTCTGCCGCTGGCCGCCCGAAAGGCCGCGGCCCTGCTCGCCGATCTCCAGGTCGAAGCCCTTGGCGTGCCTGCCGACGAATTCGCTGACCCCGGAAAGCCGGGCGGCCCGGAGAATGCGGTCATCCTCCACCTCCGGCGAGCCGAGGATGATGTTGTCCCGGATGGTGCCGCGGAACAGGGTGATGTCCTGGGGCACATAGCCGATGAAGCGGCGCAGTTCGGCCGGGTCGATCTGGCGGATGTCGGTGTCGTCGAGGGTCACCATGCCGGCGGTCGGCTCGTAGAGGCCGAGCAGCAATTTGCCCAGGGTGGTCTTGCCCGAACCGATGGGCCCGATGATCGCCACCCGCTCGCCGGGCTCGATGGCCAGGGAGATATGGGCCAGCGCCAGCCCCGTCTGTTCGGGATATTGGAAATCGACCTGCTCGAAGGCGATCCTGCCCCGGCAGGTGCCGCGCAGCAGAAAGGTCCGGTCCGGCGGCCGTTCCACCGGCAGCTCCATGACGGCGTTCAGTTCCGCCAGGGCGGCCTTGGCCTGGTGGTAACGGGTGGCGAGGTTGACGACCTGGGACATCGGCACGATGGCCTGGCGGGAGAGGATGAGCAGGGCGATGATGCCGCCCTGGGTCAGTTCGCCGGCCGCGATCCGGTACACGCCGGCGATCACGGTCGTCACCGTGGCCAGGTTCATGACGAAGTCGGCGAAGTGGGCCACCGAGGAGGAAAAGAGCCGGGAGCGGCTGCTCCAGGTGGCGATGTGGCTGACCGTTTCCTCCCAGGCGCGCTGGATCTGGCTTTCCGCGCCCAGCATCTTGACGGTTTCGATGCCGGCCAGCCCCTCGACCAGGATCGAATTCTTCTGGACCGATGCCTGCAGGGACTGTCCCACCGCATGCTTGAGCGGCGCTTGCACGGCAAGGGCGAACAGTCCCATCAGGAGCACGGCGCTCAGATGGATGAGCACGATCGGCCCGCCCAGGTACCAGATGGCGACCAGACCCAGGACCATGAAGGGCAGGTCGATGAGGGCGGTGATCGAAAACGAGGTGATGAAATCGCGGATCGACTCGAAGTGCTGCAATTTCCTGGAGAAGGCGCCCACCGATTTCGGCCGCACTTCGAGCCGCAGGCCCAGCACCTGTTCCAGCAGGGTGGCCGACACCTGCAAGTTCGTCTTCTTGCCGGCCTCGTCGATGAAATAACCGCGCAACCCCCGCAGAATCAGGTTGAAGACATAGACCACCCCGATGCCGATGCCGAGCACCCACAGTGTCTCGAAGGCCAGGTTGGGGATGACCCGGTCATAGACGTTCATGGTGAAGAAGGGGCTCGCCAGGCCGAAGATGTTGATCAGCAGCGAGGCGAGGAGCACATCCCGGTAGATCCGCCAGGACGAGAAGAGGGCGCCCCAGAACCAGTGGCCGTCCCTGGCGAGGGGGCGCTGGTCGAGCTGCCGGTCCTTCCGGAATTTGGGCCGGACGAAAAAGGCGAAGCCGCTGTACTTGCGTTCGAGCGCCTCCAGGGAGAGTTCGGTGTCGCCGAGCCCCGTTTCCGGCAGGACAACGGTGGCCCGTTGCGCTTGGTGATCGATGTTTGCCAGCAGGCACGCCTGGCCGCCGTCGAGCAGGAGCACTGTCGGCAGCTCAAGGTCCGACATCTGGGCGAGGGGACGCTTGAGCAGCCGGGTGATCAGGCCGGCCCTGTCCGCCGCGCGGCCGAAGAGTTCCACGGTGAGACGGTTGTCCACCAGGGGCAGGCCGGCGCGCAGGCCGGTCCGGGAGACCGGCAGGTTGTACAGCCTGCCGAGCTGGAGCAGACAGTCGGTGAGGGGGTCGTCGACGGAGTCCGGGCCGGGGTTCAGGCGCCAGGCCTCGTCGTGCTGGGGGCGTTCGGTTGCATTCATGCGGGGTGCACAGTCCGGTTGTGGAGCGATCAATGCCTGTGGTATGATGACTTGAGCATAACAAAATCAAGTGAAACAAGACGTTCAGCGGAGCAGCCACAATGTTGTATATCGAACGGGACGCCCAGGGGGCCATTGCCGCCATCCGCAGGGGCGGAGAGAAAGAACCGGGGCGCGAGCCCGCCTCCCTGCTCGACGCGGAGGTCCTGGCCTTTCTCAAGGCCGGCGGCGAACTGGAAACGCTGACCCATCTGCTGATGTCCTCGGACGTCTCGATGGTGCGGGTGCTCGAGGACCTGATCGATCTGCTGATCGCCAAGAAGCTGATCCTGATCACCGAACTGCCGCCCGAGGCGCGGGAAAAGATTCTCAGCCGCAAACAGATCCGCGCCCAGATGGCCGGCGACCAACTGATGGTCGACGACATCCTCTGACCGTCTTTTCCCCCTCACTGCACCGGTTCGGGCCGTCGGACAAAGTATCCCTGGACGGCATCGATGGGCAGGCCCGAGACGGTGTGCCACTGCTGTTCGGTTTCGACCCCTTCCACCACCACCTTGATGTCGAGGCTGTGCGCCACGGTGCAGAGCGCGTTGACAAAGAAATGGCTGTCGTCGCCGGCGTTCTGCAATTCGTTGGTGATGGCCCGGTCGATCTTGACGTAATCGGGCAGCAGGGATTTGAGATAGCCGAAATGGGAGAAGGCCTGGCCGAAGCGATCGATGCCGAGCGCGTGGCCCATGGGCCTGATTTCGCCGGCAAAGGATCTGAGCAGGTCCAGATGCCGGATGGCGCGGAATTCGGGGCACTCGATCTGGAGCCGCAGGCCGGCCTCGGCGCACCGGCGCAGATGCGGTACCAGCCAGGCAACGAAGTCGCCGTCGGCCAGCGACAGCGGCGACAGATTGATCGTCACCTGTGGCGGCGCGAACTGTTCCGGCGGCAGGGCGAGAAACCGTTCCAGGATGAGGCGGTCGAAAGCGGGCATCAGGCCGAGTTGCTCGGCCATGGGGACGATCCGGCCGATCGACAGGTGGGTGCCCTGGTCATCGATCACCCGGGCCAGCAATTCGTGGTGGACGACCAGGTTCCGGTTGCCGCGGCTGACCACCGGTTGGCTGTACAGGACGACGGAACCGCCGGCGAGCACGTTTTCCAGGAGCGGCCGCCATTCGCTCTTGCCGGCGGCGAGCGTCTCCGGGCCGGCAGCCGGCGGGGCGATGACGGCACGGTTATCGTGATGGTAACGGGCGGTGGCCAGGGCGGTGTCGGCCTTGGTCAGCAGGGCACCTAATTCGATTTCCCGGTCGTAAATGGTGCCGCCGCAGATCACGGGAGGCGGCTGTCCGGGCCGTTCGGCATCCGGCGGGCACAGGTCGGCGAGCACGGTGTCGGCCAACTGGGCGGCCGCGGCCAGGTCCACGTTGGGGAGCAGCAGGGCGAGATCGCCGCCGCCCAGCCGGGCGGCGATGACCTCGGGCAGTTCCGCGCAGGCCCGCTGGATGCAGGCGGCCGTCTCCTTGATCAGCCGGTCGCCGGCCGCATAGCCCTGTTCCCGGTTGACCGCGTTGAGATCGCGGATCTGGAAGAGGAGCAGGGCGCCCCTGGTCGTCCTGTCGGCGAGCTTGGCCTTGGCCTGCGTTGCCAGAAAACGCCTGTTGCCCAGGCCGGTCAGCGCATCCTGGTAGGCCCGCTGCCTGAGGGCCTCGGCGATGGCCGTCTGCTCGTCGAACAGCGCCCGGATGCGCTCGGTCATCCGGTTCATGGCGAGGACCACGCGCCGCAGTTCCCTGGTGCGGGGCAACCGTTCCTGGATGAGGAAACGCCGCTCGCACAGCGCCTGGGCCTGTTCCTCGACCCGGTGCAGGGGACGGAGGAGCCGGCGCAGGCCGAGCCCGCCCAGCAGCGCCACGGCCACGGCGGCGGCGGCGCACCACTGGGCCGCCGCCAGGGCGGATCGCCACAGTGTCTGGTAGGCATAGCCGGGATGGCTTTCGACGATGACCGAACCGGTCCGTTGCCAGCCGTGCATGATCAGGGCGTCGGCCTGGGGGGCGGCCAGCGGCGTCAGCCGGATGAACCAGGCCGGCACGCCCTCGATGGCCAGGTCGGCCTGGCGGTCGATCACCACCTTGCCCTCGACGTCGAGCAACTGGATGCGCCGGTAGAACCCCCGATCGAACAGGGCGTTGATCATGGCCTCCATGGCCGGAATGTCCGTGCCCTTGGCCAGGGTGCTGAGCGAGAGGCCGAGCGAGGTCGCGGTGTCCTGGGCATGGGATTCGAGCTGGTCGGCGAGGAAGTCGCGGGTGCGGGTGTGATCGCCCACCCAGAGGCCGGCGCCCAGGCAGGCCAGGATGATGAGGGTGAAGAGCAGCAGTTGTCGGTAGAGTGTCATGGGGTTTCCTCGTCCACTTCCATTTCGCCGGACATCCGGTCCACTAAGTCGTTCCAGCGCTTGAGCCGGTCGCTGCCGCCGATCAGCTTGCCCTTGCCGCGCTGTTTCGCCAGCCAGAGCCCTGAACCGTTCATGCTGTACACCGGCAACAGGTCGGTCCGCTGCGAGGAGGGCAGGATGGCCTCGACCAGGTTGTCGAGCACCAGCGGTTCCGCACCGGGGGTCGGATAGTAGGTCAGGACCATGTGGGCCTGGTTGAGGCGCAGGGCCTTGACGTAGGTCAGGGTCAACCGGTCTTCGGGGATGCCGAGTTTGATCAGGGTGAAGAATTTGGCGATGGCGAAATCCTCGCAATCGCCGGCGTTGCTGGCGATGAATTCGATCGGCGTTGCCCAGTAGTCGGGCTGTTTCCAGTGCAGGGCATCGTCGACGAAGCGCATGGTGTTCAGAAACCGGTTCACCCGTTCCAGCTTCGCCCGGTCCGTGCCTTCGGTGGTCTGCACCAGACTCTGCCAGGCGAGCAGACGTTCGCGGGCGCCGGCGCCGAACCGTTGGACCATCAGACGCATGGTCTGCTCGTTGATGACAAACGGCTCACCCGTCAACACCTGCGACCCGGGGATGGCCAGGAAGAGCAGGAGCCACCACAGGATCGGACTCCGGATCAACGAGAGGGAGCGCGCGCGGGGAGGCATGGAGAAAGTGGTCTAGGAAGAACGGTGTCTGCGCATGGTGTCAGCATGTCCCGTCAAACAAGCAGCTTATCTTCCCGTAGAGAAAAGAGGCTCACCCCATCCGGGAGGCATGGGGTGAGCAACGGCGGCACCGACGGCACGGACAGCCGCCTGCCCCCGGCCGTGGCGGGGCGAACGGCGGCGGCGCGCCGGTCACTCCATGGTCAACGGGTTGAGCTTCAACGACGAACCGCCCGCCGCCGCAGGAGCGGAGGCGGTCACGGCGTCCGTTGCCGCTGAGACGCGGGCGAGGTGCCGTTCCGGCTTTTTGGGCGCGCTGCTGCCGGTGGTCGGCGCGGCCTCGGTTCTCTCGCCGTCGATCGATCCCTCCGTGGGCCAGCGGAGGTCGAGCGCGGGGATCAGCCTGCCGATGCTGTTGAGAATCCTGTACTGGGCATAGAGGCCGTCATGCTCGGCGGTGACCAGTTGCCGGGCGGAGTCGATGCGTTCGGCCTCGGCGTCGAGGACGTCGAGCAGAGTTCGTTGGCCGATGTTCCACTGCTTGGTGTAGGCGCTGGCCGTACTGGCGGCGAACTGCATGCGCTGCCTGAGATAGCTGATCTTCTTCTTGGCGGCCTCGTGGGCCTGCCAGGAAAGCCGGGTGGATTCGACCACCTGCCGGTGGGTGTGATTCCTGATCTCCTGCGCCTCGTTGATCAGATGGGTGGTCTCGCTTTTCCTCGCCTCGTCCTTCCACCCGTTGAACAGGTTGTAGCGCAGGCGGAGAAAGATGCGCAGGTCCTCCCGTTTGTCGCCGTCGTAGTAATCGCTGAGATAGGTGTCCTCCTCCCAGACCTTGTCCGCTTCCAGGTCGATGATCGGCATGAAGGGACTCTTGGCCACCTCGTCCTGCTTGCGGCGGGCTTCCAGATCGGCCACCGCCGACTTGAGCTGGGGATGGTTGGCAAGGGCCATGCTTTCGGCCTCGTCGCGGCTGGCAGGCAGCAGGGGGGCGGGGCTGTCCGGCTGGCTCAACTGCGCGGGCGGATTGCCGATGACCGCATTGTAGTTGGTCTGGGCATCGAACAGGTTCTGCTCGGCGACCACGACATTGGCCTGGGCCAGGTTGAGACGGCTCTGGATCTGGTCCATGTCGGCGAGCCGGTCGACGCCGGATTCGCTGCGCAGCCTGATCTGATCGGCGATGCGCTGATGCAGGGTCAGGTTTTCCTGGGCCAGTTCGACGATGGCCTGGTTCTTCAGGACCTCCAGGTACACGTTCACCGCCTTGAGCGCGGTGTTGTCCGCCGTGCTGCGCACGACAAAGGCCTCGGACTGCACCCGCGCCTTTTGCCGGTCCACCTCGTTCATGGTGGAAAGACCGGCGAACAGATTCTGGCGCACCCCGATTTTCACCTGCTGCGGGCTGAGATCGTCGTCGAACGGTTTGTCCACGTAGTCCCTGCCGGTCCCGGCCTCGAAGTTCACGCTGGGGAAATAGCCGGATCGAGCCTGCCGGACCTCCTCGTCCCTGGCCAGGCGGCTATGGGCCACCGAGCGGACATCGGGATTGGTGGCGATGATCTGATGCACGGCTTCTTGAAGCGTCTGGGCGGACGCGGGCACGCCGGCCTGGGCGCCGCCCATCAACAGGAAAGCGAAAACGGTACAGTACCTTTTAAGTGCCATGACGATTCCTTTAAGCGATTGAAGAGGGAAAACGAAAACGGACGCATCGAACAAGTCGCACTCTTTATAACTGAACTCGCTCAGTTATGGGAGGAACTTTTCGGGAGTGAGAGTTTTTTTCAGTAAGGTGGCGTTCAGGCCGAGGGGGAGGGCTGCCTGGTGCTGATTTCCATCTTGAGGGCCTGGGCCAACTCATGGAGCGAGTAGGGTTTCTTGACGAACTGGCTGATGCCGAGTTCCATGGCCCGGCGGATATCCTCGGCGTTGGAATAGCCGGTGGTGATGATGGCCTTCTGGCCGGGAACGTGGCGAAGCATGCGCTCGTAGGTTTCGCAGCCGTTGATGCCCGGGTCCATCATCATGTCGAGGATGACCAGGTCCACCGGCGTGTGCTTGATGTATTCGATGGCCTCCTCGCCCGATTGGGCGGTCAGCGGGTGATAGCCGAGCCGGGTGAGCAGGCGGCTGGCGATTTCGCGCTGGCTTTTCTGGTCGTCCACCACCAGAATCTTCTCGCCGTTGCCGTGATGCAGGCTGATGACCGGCACGGGCTGCACCGGCTGGGACACGTCCTGCCGGTCGGCCGGAAAGTACAGGGAAAACAGTGAGCCCTTGTCGCTGCTCACGACATCGATGAACCCGCCGTGATCGTGCACCGTGTTCCAGACCACGGCCAGCCCGAGGCCGGTGCCGCTGCGGCCCATCACCTTCTTGCTGTAAAAGGGGCTGAAGATCTGCGTGACGTCCTGTGAGGAAATGCCGGGGCCATCGTCCTCCACCGAGATCATGACGTAATCGCCGGGCTCGATGGTCTCGTGCCCGTGGTGGGGGGAGGTGAACCGGATGTTCTTGGTGGCCACGATGATGCGTCCCTGCCCCTGGATGGCCTCGGCGGCGTTGTTCACCAGGTTCATGATCGACTTGGCCAGATGGATGGCCGAGCAGTTGATATTGTGGAGCTTGCCCTCCAGATAGGGGGTGATCTGCACGGCGGGGAAGCGCTGGCAGATCTCCTTGAATTCCATGGATTTCAGGTAGTCGGTGACAATGTCGTTGACATTGTGCACCTCCTTTTTGCAGGTGGCGCCGCGGGCCACGGTGAGCAGGTCGTTGACCACCGCCGCCGCCCGCTTGCCGGCCTCGCGGATCATCAACAGTTCTTCCCGGTATTTGAATTCCTCGCCCAGGTCCATGAGCAGCAATTCCGGGTAGGTGATGATGCCGGCCATGATGTTGTTGAGGTCGTGGGCCACGGAACTGGCCATCAGGCCCAGCGATTCCATGCGCTTGGCATCGGCCAGCTTTTCCGTCAGCGCGATCTTCTGCTGCATGGCGATCTCGCTGTCGGTGACGTCGCGGATGGCGGCCACCTGCACCTGCCGGCCTTGAAAATCGATGTGCTTGACCCTGAATTCGACGGGAAAGCTGGAGCCGTCCCTGCGGATGCCCCTGGCCTCGAACGGCCCGATGGGGTCCGATTCGGCCGGGGCGTTCATGAGGCGGATGGTGTCGCGGTCCAGCAGCACGTCGAAGATCTGCCTGCCCAACAGTTCGCTTTCCTGGTAGCCGAACATCTTGCAGAGCTGGCTGTTGGCCAGGAGCAGCTCGCCCCTGTCGTAGATGATGATCCCCTCCCAGGTCGCCTGGGCCAGTTGGCGGAACCGTTTTTCGCTGTTGTGGAGGTCCTGCTTGAGCTGCTTGTGCTGGATGGACCGGGCGATGGTACGCAGCAGGCTGTCCGGGGGGCAGGGTTTGCGGAGAAAATCGTAGACGCCCAGCCGCAGCGATTCCACGGCATTGTCGATGGTGGCGTTGCCGGTGAGGATGATGATGGCCGTGCCGGGGTGCTCCTCGCCGATGCGGGCGGCGATGTGGTTGCCGCTCATGTCCGGGAGGTCCATGTCCACCAAGGCCGCGGCATAGGCGGCGCGCCGCAGCTGCAGGAGCGCCTCTTCGCCGGAATGGGCGATGTCGGCCCGATATCCCTCGGCTCTCAGCAGGATGGCGAGACTGTTGCAAAGATGCACTTCGTCGTCAACGACAAGAACAGAGGGCAACCGAGACATGGGGCTGGGCAAATTTCTCGCTGAAATTTTTGTTGGTATTGCGCAAAAAAACAAGCGGTTGTGCAAATATGTCCATTCAAGCGCGTTTACATGCAAAAGTCCACTGAAAAATGGTGTTTTTCCAATGGAGACAAGGTTTTCAGGCTGGGAGGGCGAGGGTGAAGACCGTTTGGCCGGGTTGCGATCGGTAGTTGATGGTGCCGCCCATCCGGGTCGTCAGCCTGTGGACGATGGCCAGGCCGAGCCCGCCATGGCGGCCGCCCTTGGTCGAGGTGCCGGCAGTGAACAGGATGGCGCCCAGGCCGGGATCGATGCCGGGGCCGTCGTCCTCGACGGTCATCAGCACGGTGCCGCTGACCTCGGCCGTTGTCCTGACGGTGACGTGGCCCTGTCCGGCCACGGCGTCCACGGCGTTGCCGAGCAGATTCTGCAGGATCTGGCTGAGACAGTGGCGATCGGTCCGGATGGGCAGGGGATCGGGCCAGGGGACATAGGTGAAGTCGACCCGGCTGGTGGTGCCGGAGGCGGTCCGGAACAGTTGCAGCGTTTCCGCGATCAGCCTGTGCAGGTCCAGCGGCTCGGGGCGGATTTCGTCGTGCTCCTGGGCCAGATCTTCCAGGCCCAGGGTGATGTGGCCGAGGCGTTCCAGCTCGTTGTCGAGAATGGCCAGTTCGTCGCCGATCGGCTCCCCCTGTTCGCTTTTCTTGCCGAGGATGTGGGTGTAGTTGCGGAGGGTGGCCAAGGGATTGTTGATTTCGTGGGCGATCTTCCGGGCGGCCAGGGTCGCGGCCTGTATGCGCTCGGCGACGATCTGCTCCGCCTGCGCCGTGCGCATCCGCTCCATGGACAGACAGATGGCCGCATGGTTGGCCAAAAGCCGGAGGGGCGTCCATTGGCCATTGAAGCGATGAAAGGCGGCCTCGCCCAGGCCGATGAGGAGCAGTCCCAGCGTCTCCTGCCGGCAGACCATGGGAATGGCCACCATGCCCTCGGTGCCGAGCAGATGCAGCAGTTGGGTGTCGAGCAGGCTGGCGGCGCGCTTGCCGTCGGTCTTCTTGCCGAAGGAGTGGAGCAGCCGGCCGGCGCGGATGGCTCTGCCGGGCAGGCTGCGGGCGTAGCGCTGCGGGGAAAAGGCCAATCCGTCCATTTCCCCGGCCAGCCTGTTGTCGGGCGAGGCCACGCCGCGCAATTCGCCGCCGTGCCCGTCCAGCACCATCATCAGGCACGCTTCTTCGTTGAAGAGGATGCGCAACCCCTGCTCCACCGCGGCCGCCACCTGGATGGTGTTTTCCGCCCGGAGCAGGTTGTCGAGCAGGCCGCTCATCTGGGTGATTTCGCGGACGCGGCTGATCAGGCCCAGGGAGGTTTCCTTGTGGATTTCCTGGCTTTCCGGTTCCTGGTCGTGGGAGCTTTTGGCGCTGCGCGGGACGTGGATGCCGAGCAGGTCGGCCAGTTCCCCGATCCGCTCTTCCACGCCTTCGTACAGGGCCGACACCTGCTCGCCGGACAAATCGAAGAGGCGCCCGGCCGCATCCAGGCAATCCCGGCCCCCGGTGCTGCTGTGGCTCAGCAGATCGGCGAGACAGGCGATTCTCGTCAGCGGCAGGGCCTGTTCCACCTCCTCGAGGGGATGATGGTGATAGCGGATGGCGTCGGCCAGCAGGGTCGGCAGGTGCCACTGCTCGCAGAGCCAAGCCCCGGCCGAACAGTGGTTGACGTGGAGTTTTTCCTCTTCGAGAAAGGCCAGCCGGCCGTTGTGGCAGCGGACGCCCTTGAGCAGGAGGGGGGCGTATTTGCCGGGGAAGGCCATCCAGAGCAGCAGTTTGCCGATATCGTGCAGCAGGCCGGTCAGGTAGGCTTCCGCAGGGTCGGGGTATCCGGTGGCAACGGCGATGTTCCGGGCCAGGAGGGCGGTGAGGAAGCTGTGGTGCCAGAACCGGTCGACCGACAGCAGACTGTTGTTTTCCACCCGGCGGAAGACCTGCTGCACCGACAGGCTGATCGCCAGGTTGCGGATGGTATCGCTTCCGAGGTACACCACCGCCTGTTCCAGGTTGGTGAAGGGGCGGCGCGCCCCGATGAAGGCCGAATTGACCAGTTGCAGTAATTTCGCGCTGATAGCCGCGTCCTTGTCGACAATACGGACAATGGCCTGCAAGTCGATCTCCGGTTCATGGCATTTGTCGATCAACTGGACCAGTATCTGGGGCATGCTCGGCAGGTTGCCGGAGATTTTGAGGGTATTGAAGACAGCGTCGGAGGTGGTCATGGCCGAATACGGTGAGCCGGTATGGATAACTCTCTTAAAACAGGCGACTTTACTTTGTATAGCAGAGCGTTGGCGAAAAATCCAGCAGCCGCGTTGAGGAGAATCATTATTTTTTTTACCTCCTTTTCGAAACGGTTTGGGAAGGGACGGAATGCGGCAAGAAGCCGCGGTGCGCCACCCCGCCGCATGTCGGGCCTGCCATGTCCTTGTCCCGAGGGATCCTGCGGGGAGGGCATAATTCGCTTGCCCCCGGTGGCCGCTTCCGGTAGGAAAAGTCATCACGACCAACATCGGGCAGGTTCCGGTGGCGGCATCGCGCCGCCGGGACTCCGGACAGCGACGAGGTGAACAGTGCAGGTCAACGGGCAGGCGTATCGTTCAATTTGGCTGGCGGCGGACGGCGTGGGGGTGGAGATCATCGACCAGACCCGGCTGCCTTTTCGTTTTGAGGTGGTGCGGCTGGAACGGCTGGAGGAGGCTACGAGCGCGATCAGCCGGATGCTGGTGCGGGGCGCGCCGCTGATCGGGGCCACCGCCGCCTACGGCCTGTGCCTGGGATTGCGGCAGGCCACCGGTTCGCAGGCCCTGGAAGAGATGGCCCGCCAACTGATCGCCTGCCGGCCCACGGCCGTCAATTTACGCTGGGCGGTGGAACGGATGCTGCGCTGTCTCCTGCCCCTGTCCGAAGAACGGCGGCTGGCCGCGGCCTACCGCGAAGCCGGGCGGATCTGCGAAGAGGACGTAGCCACCAACGAGGCCATCGGCCGCCATGGCCTCTCCCTGATCAGGGAATTGTGGCAGCGGAAGAAGGCGGGTGAGGCAGTCAACATCCTCACCCATTGCAATGCCGGCTGGCTGGCCACGGTCGACTGGGGCACGGCGCTCGCCCCGGTCTATGCCGCTGCGGCGGCGGGCATCCCGATCCATGTCTGGGTGGACGAGACCCGGCCCCGCAACCAGGGCGCCAGCCTGACCGCCTGGGAGCTGGTGGCGGCGGGCATCCCCCATCATCTGCTGGTCGACAATGCCGGCGGCCATCTCATGCAGCACGGCCGCGTCGACCTGTGTATCGTCGGCACCGACCGGACCACGGCCAGCGGCGACGTCTGCAACAAGATCGGCACCTATCTGAAGGCCCTGGCCGCCCGGGACAACGGCGTGCCCTTTTACGTGACCCTGCCGGGCTCGACCGTGGACTGGACCGTGGACGACGGCGTGGCAGATATCCCCATCGAGGAGCGGGGGACGGAGGAAGTGCTGCGCGTGCAGGGCGAGGACGACAGCGGCACGCTGCGCATCGTGGCCATTGCCCCGGCTGCCACGCCGGCGGTCAATCCGGCCTTCGATGTCACCCCGGCCCGGCTGGTGACCGGATTGATCACCGAGCGGGGCATCTGTCCGGCCAGCCGCGAGGGACTCCGTGGCCTCTATCCGGAGCAGGGGCAATGAGCGGGCAATCCGCGTCGGAGTCGGTGCTGGCCACGGCCCGGGCCATGAACAGCCAGGGCTTGAACCAGGGCTCCGCGGGCAATGTCAGCGTGCGCGACGGCGGCGGGTTCTGGATCACGCCCTCGGCCCTGCCCTACGACCGATGCGGTGCCGACGACATGGTGTGGCTGGACCTGGCCGGGCAGGCGCGGGGACGGCGCAAGCCCTCGTCCGAATGGCGGATGCACGCCGACATCTACCGCACCTATCCTCAGGCCGGCGCCATCCTGCACGCCCACAGCCCCTATTGCACAACCCTGGCCTGCCTGGAGCGGTCCATCCCCGCCTTTCACTACATGGTGGCCATGGCCGGCGGCGATTCGATCCGCTGCGCCCCCTATGCCACCTTCGGCACCCAGGCCCTGTCCGATGCGGCGATCGCGGCGCTGCGCGACCGGTCCGCCGCCCTCCTGGCCCATCACGGCATGATCTGCCATGCCGCGGACCTCGACCGTGTCCTGGCCCTGGCCATCGAGGTGGAAACCCTGGCGCGGATCTATCTCCAGGCCCTGGCCGTGGCCGAGCCGCCGGTTTTGCCGGCGGCGGAAATGGCTGAGGTCCTGCGCCGGTTCAAGGACTACAAGGCGTAACGGGCAAGCGGCCTTTTAGCCGGGATAGAGCAGGATGCCGATCTGGTAGATCGCCACCGCCAGGATGAAGGCGAAGACGGTGTTGAACAGCATGGAAAAGGCCGCCCATTTCCAGGAACCGGATTCCCTGGCGATGCAGACCACGGTGACGAAGCAGGGCGAGTAAAACATGATGAACGCCAGCACCGCCAGGGCCACCACCGGATTCCAGTTGGGGTCCTTGTCCAGCCGTTCCTGGAGCGAGGTGGTTTCCTCCGGGTCGACCTCGCCCAGCGAATAGGCGGTGCCCAGGGTTGAGACGATCACTTCCTTGGCGGCAAAGCCGCCGACCAGGGCGATATTGGTGCGCCAGTCGATGCCGGCATAGCGGCTGACCCCTTCCAGGGCCAGGCCGATCCGGCCGCCGATGGAGTGCCGCAGACCGTCCTGGGCCTTATCGGTGTCGATTTTCGCCAGCGCCGCCGCCAATCCCTCCGTATCCACGGCCAGAGTCTGCCGCGCCTCCTGCCGCAGGCTGTCGTAATGGGCCACTCGCGCCTCCGGCAACTCCGGGTAAGTCATCATCGCCCAGATCAGAATGGAAATGCCGAGAATAACCGTGCCCGCCTTTTTGATGTACTGCCAGGTGCGTTCCCAGGTGTGGATGAACAAGCCCTTCAGGGTCGGGAAACGGTAGGGCGGCAGTTCCATGACAAAGGGGGTGGAGGCGCCCTTGAGCAGGGTCAGCCGCAGGAGCTTGGCGACGCACAGGGCGATGAGCCAGGCGGCCAGGGTGGAGAGAAACATGTAGCGGGCCTGGTGGGCCGAGAAAAAGGCGCCGATCAGCAGGGTGAGGACCGGCAGCTTGGCGCCGCAGTTCATGAAAGGCACGGTCAGGAGTGTGGCCAGCCGCTCCTTGGGGGAACGCAGGGTGCGGGCGGCCATGACGCCGGGCACGGCGCAGCCGCCGGCAATGCCGCCGGAAATGATGAACGGCATCACCGAGGAGCCGTGCAGGCCGAAGAAGTGGAAGATGCGGTCCATCATGAAGGCGACCCGGGCCAGGTAGCCGGAGTCTTCGAGCAGGGCGATGCCGAAGAACATGAACATGATGATCGGCACGAAACCGAGCACCCCGCCGACCCCGTCGATCACGCCCGAAATGAGCATCGATTTGAAGGGACCGTCGGGAAGCAGGGTGTCGACGCCTGTGCTGAGCAGGGCGAAGAATTTCTCCAGCCATTCGACCGGCACCGAGCTGTAGCTGAAGGTGAAGGTGTAGAGGCAGTAAAGGACGCCGGCCATGATCAGCGGACCGAGGATGCGGTGGGTGACGACCTTGTCGATCTTGTCCGAGGCGTAGAGCCGGTCGGCGACGAATTTGCGGTGCACTACCCCCTGGTGGATGATCGACTTGATATACCCGTAGCGATGGTCGGCGATCACCGCCTCCGGGTAGACGCCAAGGGTGTGCTGAAGGTGCTGGCCCACGCTCTCGCAGCGGGCAATCAGCTTCTTTCCGGCCTCCGGATGAGCTTCAAGGGTCTTGCGCACGATCTGCTCGTCGTTTTCCAGCAGCTTGACCCCGAGCCAGCGCTGGGGATAGACCGCGGTCAGTTCGGTGCAGGCCGCGATGTCGTCCGTCATGTCGGTCAGGGCCTGGTCGATGTCCGAACCGTAGCGCAGAAAGACGGGCTGCGGCCGGGCGCTGGCGGCGGTCGCCAGCACGGCGTCGAGCAGCCGGTCGACCCCCTTGCCGGACCGGGCGATGATCGGCACCACCGGCACGCCGAGGCGGCTGCTCAACTCCTCGGCATCGATGGTCACGCCGCGTTTTTCGGCCACGTCGATCATGTTGAGGGCAATCACCAGCGGTACGCCCAGTTCCAGGAACTGGCAGCTGAGATAGAGGTTGCGCTCCAGGTTGGAGGCGTCGACCACATCCACCACCACATCGGGCTGTTCGTTGACGAGGAAGTCGCGGGCCACCAGTTCCTCCACCGAGTAGGCGGTGAGGGAGTAGGTGCCCGGCAGGTCGACGACGCGTACCCCCCGGCCCTGGTGCAGGCAGCAGCCTTCCTTCTGCTCGACCGTGATGCCGGGATAGTTGCCCACGTGCTGGCGGGCGCCGGTGAGATGGTTGAACAGAGTGGTTTTGCCGGCGTTGGGGTTGCCGGCCAGGGCGATGGTGAGGACAGGTTCCATAATGCGTGCGGACAAGGGATCGTCGGTTGGGGTTCAGACGGGAAAAGGGATGGTCAGATCGGCGCTGGTGCGGTGTTGTCGTCCGCTTCGGTGGCGCTGCTCACGGCTTGTGCATGGGGAGGGATTTTTTTGCCGCCGGAGGGCGGGCCGCACCGTCGCAGCCGGAACAGCCGCATCCGCAGGAGGTGCCGGCATTGCGCCAAAAGCGCCACAGCCGCCGGCCGATGAACAAGGCTGCGATCGCCACGGCAAGGACAACCAGGAAGTGTTGCATGGTTCGTGCTCCGAAAAGAAAAAAATGTGGACGCAGAGATATCCGGGTGGCTGCATGGTGCCCCCGGACCGTCCCCGGCGGAAACGGGATGGTCAGGCCGGTGCGACCAGGACCGCGGCAGCGGCCGACTCGTCCAGGCTGATGGTGCCACCGTTGACCTTGATCATGCAATGCCGGCCGCCGCCCTTGCAGAGGAGTTCCAGTTCGGAGCCGGGCAGAACGCCCAGGGCGGCCATGCGGGCGCAGGTTTGACGGTCGCCGGTGACGGCGCACACCCGCATGCGGCTGTGGCAGCACGATTCGGACAGGGGGGTGGCGGTTTGGTCCGTCCGTTTCCCGCATTGCCGGCGTCGCCGGCACAGAGCTTGGATATCGCTGAAGAAATGGCAGAAGATTTCAGATTGATCCATGCGCGTGCCGGGCATCGGTGAAAATCGATCAGGACCACAAAGGGCTCCCACAGCGTGTTCTGTGGCGACATTTCGTACCACCTCTGCTGTAGGACAGCTAATGTTTGTGTTAGGTACTCCAAACAATCATTGCTGTCAATAGCTTTGCCAGGGAAAGAACGGGAGGTACGCGCTTTTTTTCGGAACCGGCAGGAGAAAGGGGAGGGCGTCGCCGGCAGACGGCAGGAAGGCCGGGGGAGCGGTCGGCAGTCATCGTGGTGAAGCGGAGGCGCCCCGTCTGCCGGCAGGCGGTCAGCGGGTCAGGAGGCGACCTCCACCTCGATGTAATCGGCCTCGTTGTTGCGCAGGGTCAGGGTGCCGCCCATGACCCTGAGCGCCACCGGGTCGTTCAGGGGGGCCCGCTGCTTGATGGTGATTTCGGTCCCCGGCACCAGGCCCATTTCGCGGATACGCCGGCCCAGTTCGCCGCCCACCTTGACGGCGACGATGGTGCCGCTCTGATTGATGGCCATTGTTCGCAGGTTGACGATCGCCATGGTCGCTTACTCGGCCTCGCTCTGTTTGGCCCAGCTGTCGCGCAGGGTGACGATCCGGTTGAATACCGGTTTGCCCGGAGCGCTTGTCGCCGTGTCGAGGCAGAAATAGCCTTGGCGCTCGAACTGGAAGCGGTCGTCCGGACCGGCCTGGGCCAACCCCGGTTCGAGCATGCAGTCGGTGAGGACGGTGAGCGAGGCCGGGTTGAGAAATTCCTTGAAGCTCCGTTCCTTGTCGGCGTCCGGGTATTCAGCGGTGAACAACCGGTCGTAGAGCCGCACCTCGGCCTTGAGGGCATGGGGCGCGGAGACCCAGTGGATGGTGCCCTTGACCTTGCGGCCGTCGGGCGCCGAGCCGCCCCTGGTGGCCGGATCGTAGGTGCAGCGCAGCTCCACGATCCGCCCCTGCGCATCCTTGACCACCTCCTGGCAGGTGATCAGGTAGGCGTAGCGCAGGCGCACTTCCCGGCCCACGCTGAGGCGGAAGAATTTTTTCGGCGCATCCTCCATGAAATCCGACCGTTCGATGTAGAGTTCGCGGGAAAAGGGCAGAGTCCGCTCGCCTAGGGCCGGATTCTGCGGGTGGTTCTGGGCGACCATCTCCTCGGTCTGGCCTTCCGGGTAGTTGGTGAGCACGATCCTGAGCGGATCGAGCACGCCGAAGACCCGGCGGGCGTGCAGGTTGAGGTCGTCGCGGGCGGCGTTTTCCAGCACGCCCATGTCGATCCAGGATTCGCGGCGGCCGATGCCGACGGTGGCGCAGAAGCTGCGGATGGCGGCCGGGGTGTAGCCCCGGCGGCGCAGGCCGGAAATGGTGAGCATGCGGGGATCGTCCCAGCCGGACACGTGCCCCTCGTTCACCAGTTGCAGCAGCTTGCGCTTGCTGGTCACCGTGTAGTTGACGTTGAGCCGGGCGAACTCGATCTGGCGCGGGTGGTTGGGGGTATGCAGGGTGTCGAGCACCCAGTCGTAGAGGGCGCGGTTGTTCTCGAATTCGAGCGTGCACAGCGAGTGGGTGATCTGCTCCAGCATGTCGGAGAGGCAGTGGGTGAAGTCGTACATCGGGTAGATGCACCACTTGTCGCCGGTGCGGTGGTGGCTCGATTTGAGGATGCGGTAGAGCACCGGGTCGCGCATGACGATGTTGGGCGAGGCCATGTCGATTTTGGCCCGGAGCACGCAGGTGCCCTCGTCGAATTCGCCGTCGCGCATGCGCGTGAACAGATCGAGGTTTTCCTCGACCGGCCGGTTGCGGTACGGGCTCTCGCGCCCCGGTTCGGTCAGGGTGCCGCGGTATTCCCGGATCTCGTCGCCGGTCAAGTGGCAGACATAGGCCTTGCCCAGGGTGATCAACTGGACGGCGAAGTCGTAGATCTGGTCGAAGTAGTTGGAGGCGTAATAGAGATGCGGCCCCCAGTCGAAGCCCAGCCAGCGCACATCCCGCTGGATCGACTCGACGTACTCGGTGGATTCCTTGCCCGGATTGGTGTCGTCGAAGCGGAGGTGGCAGACGGAGTTGTTTTCCACCGCGATGCCGAAATTGAGGCAGATCGACTTGGCATGGCCGATGTGCAGAAAGCCGTTGGGCTCGGGCGGAAAACGGGTGACCGTGGTCCGGTGCTTGCCGGAGGCCAGATCGTCGGCGATGATCTGGCGGATGAAGTCGAGCGGTTTGGCGGCGGGTTCTTTGTCGGTGGTCATGATCGCATGCTCCGTGGCAGACGTTAGGCGGCGGCGTACAGGTGGTCGATGCGGCGCAGCCGCGCCACGACTTTTTCCCTGCCCAGTGTGGTGATGATATCAAACATCGAGGGGCCGGCCAACTGTCCGGTGAGCACGGTGCGCATGCCGTTGATCAGCACGCCCGGCTTCACCGCCAACTCCTCGGCCAACT
>Ga0265295_1003576_pt1 | contig 22359 bp, 20 predicted proteins | sample Munlansysbiofilm_FD_192503 | JGI IMG/M metagenome (GOLD analysis project Ga0265295, IMG submission 192503) | Leachate microbial communities from a municipal landfill in Southern Ontario, Canada - Methane capture system biofilm | ecosystem: Engineered > Solid waste > Landfill > Unclassified ...
ATCCACCGATTCAAGCGACTCTGACATCACGGACGCCTTTTTCTCGTTTGGGGCTGAGTTGAGGTTCATTTTCGATTAACGGCTTCTATTCTCGCTGGGTTCCCCCTGTCCGCCATCCCCGCTGCACCCCCGGGTGACGATTTCCGACTTTCCACGAGTTTGTCCCTTTTGGCAAGGGGCGTTTTGGGCGGCGGCGGCAATTACTCGGCTTCCGGGCGAGTCCGGTCGAACATGGCGATGCGCCGCTGGTGTCGGTCGCCCTCGAAAGCCGTCTGGAGCCAGACGGTCAGAATTTCCAAGGCCATGGTTTCCCCGATCATTCGACCGCCCATCACCAGGATGTTGGCGTCGTTGTGCCGGCGGCTCAGGGCCGCCGTGAGCGGCTCGGCACACAAGGCGGCACGAACGCCGGGGAAGCGGTTGGCCACCATGGACATCCCCACGCCGCTGCCGCACATCAGGATGCCCCGTTCGAATTCCCCCGAGGCCACCCGTCGGGCCACGGCGCCGCCAAAAACGGGATAGTCGCACGAGGAGTTGTCGTGGGTGCCCACATCCTCCACCGGGTAGCCGAGACGCACGAGTTCCTGTTTGATCCGCTCCTTGAGCGGGAAGGCGGCGTGGTCGCTGCCGATAATCAGGGCCGAATGGTCTTTCATGGTCGCATCCTTCAAAAATATAGGGGTCAAGGGAGCCGCCTCAACCGGATCGCCACGCCTCCAAGACGAGGGTGGCGTTGGTGCCGCCGAAACCGAAACTGTTGCTCAGGGCCGCCCCGATGGGCGCCTGACGCACCGTATGGGGAACGTAGTCGAGGTCGCAGGCCGGATCCGGGTGGTCCAGGTTGATGGTGGGCGGAATCGTTGTATGGTGGATCGCCAGGGCGCAGAAAGCGGCTTCCACCCCGCCGCCGGCACCGATGAGATGACCGGTCATGGACTTGGTGGCGCTGATGGGGATCCGCTTGGCGCGTTCTCCGAAGACGGTTTTGATGGCCAGGGTTTCCAGGTAATCGTTGAGCGACGTGCCGGTGCCGTGGGCATTGATATGGTCGATGGCGTCGGGCGCCAGGCCGGCGTCGGCCAGGGCGGCTTCCATGCAGGACACCGCGCCCCGGGCGTCCGGCGGCGGCTGGGTCAGATGGTAGGCGTCGCAACTGCTGCCGTAGCCCGTGATTTCGGCGTAAATCCGGGCGCCGCGCATCAGGGCCTGGTCCAGGGGTTCGAGGATCAGCATGCCGGCGCCTTCACCGATCACGAATCCGTCGCGGTCTCGGTCGAAGGGCCGCGATGCCTGTTCGGGGGCTTCATTGCGGGTGGAGAGGGCCTTCATGGCACCGAAGCCGGCGACGCAGGTCGGGGCCACCACGGCCTCGGTGCCGCCCGCCACCGCCACATCCATCTGGCCGCAACGAATCATGCGGGCCGCTTCCCCCACGGCATGGGTGCCGGCGGCGCAGGCGGTGGACAGCGTGAGGTTCGGCCCTCGGGCAGCGATATCCATGGCGATGATGCCTGAAGCCATGTTGCCGATCATCATGGGCACGAAGAAGGGACTCACCCGTTGAGGACCGCGGCGGGAAACGATGTGGCAGTTTTTTTCCAACAGCGACAGCCCGCCCATGGCGCAACCGACCACCACCCCCATCCGGTCGGTGCCGGATCCGGAAAGGGTGAGACCGGCGTCCGCGGTCGCCATGCGAGCGGCGGCGCAGGCGAAGGCGACGAAGGGTTCGGCCTTGGCGGCCAGCTTGCGCGGCAGGAAATCGGCCGCCTGAAACCCCCGCACTTCCGCAGCGATGCGGGTGTCGAACCCGCCGGCGTCGAAACGGGTGATGGGCCCGACGCCCGATTGGCCGCGACAGAGGGCCTCCCATGAGGCGGCGGTGCCGATTCCCAGGGGAGTGACCAATCCGATGCCGGTTATGACGACACGCCGGCGCACAACGGTTGTTTCACCTTTACAGGGCCGCTGGCAGCATTTCCGGGGGGCCGGGAGGTGGTGTCAGTGGCTGTTGATGTAATCGATGGCATCCTGAACCGTCTTGAGATTTTCGGCGTCTTCGTCGGAGATCTCGATTTCAAAAGCTTCTTCCATGGACATGATCAGTTCCACCAGATCGAGGGAATCGGCCCCCAGATCATCGACGAAAGAAGCTTCCGGCACAACCTCCGAAGGATCCACGCCGAGCTTTTCGGCGATGATTTTTTTTACCTTGTCCTGAACCGACATGCATCCTCCTCGTTCAACAGGTCTGTCTGGTTTTGTCCGTGACGGTTTGCGGCGTTGGAACGACTTGCCGGAACAACGGCGCTCGGCTACATGTACATCCCGCCGTTGACATGAAGGACCTGGCCGGTGATGTAGCCGGCGGCCTCGGAGGCAAGAAATTGCACCGCCGCGGCGACTTCTTCCGGGGTGCCGATGCGGCCCAGCGGGATGGAGGCCGTGAGGGCGTCCCGCGCATCCGGTGCCAGGGCCGCCGCCATGTCGGTGTCCACCAGGCCTGGCGCCACGGCGTTGACCGTCACATTGCGCGGCGCCAGTTCCCGGGCCAGAGACTTGGTCAGGCCGATGAGGCCCGCCTTGGCCGCCGCGTAATTGGCCTGCCCGGCATTGCCGGCGGTGCCCACCACCGAGGTGACCAGGATGATGCGGCCGCTTCGCTGGCGTGCCATGGGCCGTGCCGCCGCCCGGACACAGTGAAAGGCACCGGTGAGATCGGTGGCGATCACCGCATCCCAGTCCTCCGGTGACATGCGCATTACCAATCCGTCCCGGGTGATGCCGGCGTTGCACACCAGAACATCAATGTGTCCCGTGGCGTCCAGAATTTCCTTGAAAAAAACCGCCACGGCGGCACCGTCGGCCACATCCACTGCCGTGGCCGAGGCGACGGCCCCCGCGGCGCGGCAGGCGGCGAGGGTTTCCGCCGCCGCCCCCGCGTCACTGCGGTAATTGAAAAACAGATGGGGCCGGGTCCGGGCGAAGGTCAGGCATATGGCCCTGCCGATGCCCCGCGAACCGCCGGTGACAACGATGGTCGATGGCCCTTTTTCCTTCATCGGCGTTCCCACTGGGCTCCCATCCGTTATTCGAGGGGGGGCCGCGTTCTCGATCGCCGGTGTGTCGGTAACCGCAGAACGCCCGCTGTGGCTGCGTCAGTCTTCATTCCCGCCGGTGACGTTGCGGCCCTTGTAGCTGCCGCAGGAAGGGCAGGCATGGTGCGGCAGGCGTTTTTCTCCGCACTGTGGGCAGGCGACGAGATTGGGCGCCTCAATTTTCTTGTGCGCTCGGCGCATGCCGCGCTTGGATTTGGATGTCTTGTGCTTGGGCATAGCCATGGCTATCTCCTAACAAATTGAATTATCGAAAAAAATAAAAGCCCGCAGGCGGGCCGCACTGTACCTAATGAAAACCCTCGGTCTTGTCAAGACATTTCCCTCGCTGATGGCCCGTCGCCGAGGTTGTTCTCGACAAACCGATGTGCTATCAAAATCGTTTAACTTCGGCATAGGGCCGCCGTTGATTTTTTGTAAACCAAACCCCTCACACCGGCAAGGTTGTTTTATGGATCCCATCGTGACCCGTTTCGCCCCCAGTCCCACGGGCTATCTGCATGTGGGCGGCGCCCGCACCGCGCTGTTCAACTGGCTTTACGCCCGCCATACCGGCGGCCGTTTCATCCTGCGCATCGAGGATACCGACACGGTGCGTTCCACCAAGGAATCGGTGGAGGCGATTTTCCAGGCGCTTCAATGGCTGGAGATCGACTGGGACGAAGGCCCCTATTTCCAATCCCAGCGCACCGATATCTATCAGACCTATGCCAAGCGGCTCTTTGAAAGCGGCCACGCCTACTATTGCACCTGCAGTCCCGAGGCGGTGGAAGAGATGCGCCGCAAGGCCATGGCTACCGGCGCCAACCCCCGCTACGACGGCACTTGCCGCGACAAGGGCCTTGGGCCCCGGCCCGGCGCCGTGCTACGTTTCCGATCCCCGGCCACCGGCACCACCGTCCTGGATGACGTGGTCAAGGGCGGCATCGCCTTCCAGAACACCGAGCTGGACGATTTCGTCCTCGTGCGCAGCGACGGGACCCCCACCTACAATTTCGTGGTGGTGGTGGACGACATCACCATGGGGATCAATACCATCATCCGCGGCGACGACCACGTGATGAACACCCCCAAACAGATTCAGATCTACCGGGCCCTGGAGGCGACGCTGCCCGTTTTTGCCCACGTGCCCATGGTCTTGGGGCCAGACCGCACCCGCCTGAGCAAGCGCCACGGCGCCATGTCGGTGACCGCCTACCGGGATATGGGCTACCTGCCCGAGGCTTTTATCAACTACCTGGTACGCCTGGGGTGGTCCTGTGGAGATCAGGAATTCTTTACCCGCGCCGAGCTCATCGAAAAGTTTTCCCTGGAAAATATCGGCCGCTCGGCCGGCATTTTCGATCTGGCCAAGCTTCAGGCCCTCAATGCGGACCATATCCAGGCCCTTTCCCCGGAAGCCCTGGTGCCACACCTGGCGCCGATCCTGGCGCAAAAGGGGCTGGTACCGGATACCGTGCCGTCCCTGCCCAGGGTGATCGCCACCTTGCAGCCCCGCAGCAAGACCTTGGAGGAAATGGCCGACCAGGCGCGCTTCTACTTCGATGAGACGGTGGATTATGACCCGGCGGCGGTCAAGAAGGTGTTCAAGCCGGCAGTCGTGGAGCCGCTGCGGCAACTGGTGGCCGAGCTGGAGAAGCTCGATACGTTCACCGAGGCCGGTCTGGAGGCGGCGTTTGTTGCCGTGATGGAGGCAACGGGATTGAAGCTGGGCAAGATCGCCCAACCGGTGCGACTGGCTCTCACCGGCCGCACCGCCAGCCCGGGGATCTTCGAGACCATCGAGGCCCTGGGGCGGACCAAGACCATGGACCGCCTGCGTCGGGCCCTGGATTTTCTCGACGGCATGGAAGGGCAAACAGGGGCTTGACGAGCCGGACAAAGTTCACTATAGTACCGGGCCACTGCTGAGGGATCGTCTAGTGGCAGGACGACGGGTTCTGGCCCCGTTAACCTAGGTTCGAATCCTAGTCCCTCAGCCAAAATCAAAAATTCGCGGCGACCCCAAACGCCGAAAAAGTTTCAAGAGATCGGGAGGTTTGCTAAAAAGCAGCCTCCCGATTTTTTTATGGTGGTCTTGTAAGGTTTTGGCTGATTTTTGCTGATGTTTAAATCTGCGGCCATAGATAAGGCTGTAGTGTTCGGTAGCGAATTTTTTCAGGCTTTCCGCCATATCGGCGCTGGTTAAAATGGCATGGGCGACAGCCACGGTCAGTACCGTGTCATCGGTGAAGCCATTTTCATTAAGATCGGGAGCAGACCGCACAAGTCACCGCACAAGTTGCCGCACAAGTTCTGGACGTTTGCCGAATGCAGCGGCGCGCTACGGGAATCATGGCCCTGCTTGACTTGAGGCACTGGAAATCCTTCCGAATAAAAAGAGCTGGAAGGCCGACGCGTACAACGCCATTGCCCTCAAGGCCGCTTTCAAGGAAAAATGGATTCCGGATCAAGCCCGGAATGACGGACTGGGGCCGGACCTGGGATCGTGCCTGAAAGGCACGTGGCCGTTTTTTCCAGTCAACGGCGCATCCCCCTGGGAAAAACAGAGCGGTGCCTGCCGTCACCCGCCGGCAAGGTGAGGAATCAGCGGTTGGGAAAACGGCGGGAAGTTGCTATAGGTTCTGGAGAGATTTTTCCGGGAAACGATTGAGTCGCACATCAAGGAGGCGTCAATGAAACTACTTGTGGGATACGACGGATCCACCACCGCCGAAAAGGCGCTGGAAATCGCCATGGAAAAAGCCAAGAGCAAGAACGCCCGCCTCTATGTGGTCACCTCCATGAGCAAGGGGACCGAGAGCCAGCTTCACGATATTCAGGAGAAAGAGAAAAAACTGGACGACATCAAGGCACGCCTCCAGGCGCAACACATCGACGGCGATACCATTCTGTTGATTCGGGGGGTGGACCCGGGGAAGGATCTCGTGGAATTCGCCAATGAAAACAACGTGGATGAGATTTTCGTGGGGGTGAAAAAGCGCTCCCGGGTGGAGAAGATGATCCTCGGCTCCACCGCCCAGCACGTGATTCTCAATGCCAGTTGTCCCGTGACCACGGTGAAGTGAACCGGTTTCCGCCACCTTGTCTGGCGCCAAGGCCAGGGCGGTGACGCGTCGGTCGCGATATGGCCTTCATGTGCCCGGGCCGGCGGTTGTCCTGTTTTTTTGCATGAATCCAACCCGGGAGGTGGGAATGAACGATTTCAGGGAAATCACGCCGGGCGGACGTCCATTTACCCGAATGTATCTCAACGTGATGCTCTGGTTCGTGGGCCGGGCTGTCCAGGCGGCGGCCCGGCAGGACCTGGAGGTGAAACGGGAATTCGAAGCGCTACCCCACCGTTTCACCTTCGCCCTCACCGCGGCCCCGGACGGACCGTCCATGGTGGTGGGCAAGGACGAGACGGGCCGGGTGAAATACCTCGGGCGCCGGCCCGGGGATTATCCGCTGCACGTCAGGCTGACCCTCAAGAGCATGGAGGCGCTTTTTCTCCTCTTCACCTTCCGCGAAAGCACCGCCACCGCAACGGCCCGGGATCGCCTCTACGTGGAGGGCGGCCTGCCGGAAGCCTGCGCCGTGGTACGGATTCTGGACATTGTCCAGGTTTACCTGCTGCCCAAACCGGTGGCCAAATTGGCCATCAAGCGCTATCCCCGCTGGCGTCTCAAACGGCATACCTGGGACCGGGCCATGGTGAATCTGAGAGCCGTGATCGGCTATTGATCCGTAAGGCGATGCCAAGGGAGATCCAATGATGACGCTACCCGATCACTTCGAATTCATCTGTCCCACCAGGACCGCTTCCGGGCTCAAGGCCCTGGAGCATCTACCGGGCGATCTGGAGGCGATGAACGCCCGCAAACCGTTGATCATCACCGACAAACGCAGCACGGAAAAAGGCCTGGTCGATCAGATCGCCAAAGCATTTCGCACTTCGGGACGGACCCTCGGGGTTTACGACGGGGCCGGTCCCGCCGCCGACATGGATGCGGTGAAGCATCTTTATCACCTGTATCTCGACCGGGGCTTCGATGCGATTCTGGCCCTGGGAAGGGGTGCCACGGTGGACCTGGCCAAGGTGGTGAACATCGCCGTCTCCGGCCGGCCCGAAGACCTTGCCCGGTGCCAGGGCATCGATGGCCTTCACCATCCCCTCAACCCGTTGGCGGTGATCCCGGTGGCCGGGGGCACCGCCCGGGAATGCGCCGGCGAGGTGGCTTTCGGGGATCTGTACTACCGTTCCCGGTACCTGATGCCCGACCTGGTGACCATCGATCCGCGGATGATCATCGAGGAAGACCCGCTCCAACTTGTTCCCACCGCCGTGGCGGCGCTCACCTTTGCGGTTGAGGCCTATGCCGTCCCCCAGGGCAACCCCTTGGTGGAAAGTTACGCCCAACTGACCATCGGGTTCGTCTTCGACCACTTGCTGGATGAAGTCCGCCAAACAGTGGCGCAGAAGAAATGGGCGGCCCGTCTCAGCGAGGGGTTTTCCCTGAAAAAAGGCCGCCTGGCTTTGGTCAACGCCGCCTGCATGGCCGGCTACGTCCATGCCAATACCCCTTCCGGTCTGGCCGCCCGGCTGGGGCTGGCCATCGGCCAGCGCTCGGCGGTGGACCCCGCGTTGGCCATGGGCATCGTGCTTCCCGGGGTAATGGAGGAACAGGTGAATCGACGGGGATGGGATCTTTCGCGCCTCCTGCGGCCCATGGTCGGTCTGGACCGCTTCGCCGCCACCCCCGGTGCCCAGCGTTTCGCGGCTGCCATGGCAAAGATCCGTCACCTGTTCAACGAGCTGTTCGTGCTCAGCGAAGCCGCCATCCCCCGGACCCTGGAGGACGCGGGGGTGACCCGGGATGCCTTGGCGGCTGTGGCGGAAGCCGTGGCCGGGGCGGATCCGGAGTCGGCCAGGGCTTGCCGGACCATTCTCGAACACGCCTTCATCGGCCAACCGGTGGCGCCCTGAGGTCAAGGAGGAATCGATGCGTTTACCCGACTACTACGAATTCTGCTGCCGTGTGAAGATCGTCGCGGGGCATGACGCGTTGGAAAAAATTCCCGCTCTCCTGGGGGCGTTGCACGCCGCCCGCCCCATGATCATCACCGACAGGGGGGTGGCCGGCGCCGGACTGCTCGATGTGGTCGTCGGTGCCTTGCAAGATGGGATCGTCATCGGCGCCGTGGCGGACGAGGTGCCGTCGGATTCGGACTTCAAGGTGGTGCGCCGGTTGGCCAAGGTCTATCAACAGAAGGATTGCGACGCCATCGTCGCCGTGGGCGGCGGATCGGTGATGGACACGGCCAAGGGGGTGAATATCCTCGTCTCCGAAGGTGGCGACGACCTCATGGCCTTCACCGGGGCCGGTGCGTTGAAGAAGCGTCTCAAGCCGCTGGTGGCGGTCCCGACCACCGCCGGTACCGGCTCCGAAGTGACGCTGGTGGCGGTGATCGCGGATCATGAAAAAAACCTCAAGATTCCCTTCACCTCCTATTTTCTGCTGCCGGATATTGCCGTCATCGATTCCCGCATGACCTTGACCCTGCCGGACGTCATCACCTCCCAGACCGCCATGGACGCCCTCTGCCACGCGGTGGAGGCCTACACCTGTCTGGCCAAGAATCCCGTCAGCGACGCCTGTGCCCTGGAAGCGATTTCCCTCATCGCCGGCAACCTGTTGAAAGTGATGAAGACGCCGGCGGATCGGGACGGACGCCTCGCCCTGGCCACCGCCGCCACCTTGGCCGGCATGGCTTTTTCCAACTCCATGGTGGGCATGGTACACACCCTGGGCCACAGCGTGGGGGCGGTCTGCCAGGTCCCCCACGGCACCTGCATGGCCGTCCTGTTGCCTTACGGGCTGGAGTACAACATGCACAAGAACGGCGAGGAAGCCGGTGAACTGCTCTTCGCCCTGGCCGGTGACGCCGTGTTTGCCCGCACCCCGCGGGACCGGCGGGCGAAACAGACGGTGGCTTCAATCCGAGCCCTGAACCAGGATTTGTACGAGGTCACGGGGGGCCGTCACCCCCGGTGCCTGGGAGAAGTCACCGGGCCCGACGGCAAGATCCGGGTGCCCAGGGCCAGGTTGCCGGAAATCGCCCGGGTGGCCCTGGGGGATGCCTCGATTTTCTACAACCCCGAAGCCTTGGACGAAGACGATCTGCTCATGGTGCTGGAGGCGGCCTGGGAGGGGATTCCCCTGGATCCGGCACGGATCAGGAAAGGATGACGAGCCGATGAAGCGAAGGGGCTACATGGGAAAGATCCTGATGGTGGACCTGGAAGATGGAAGCATCCGGGAGGAAACCCTTCCCGATGAGGTCTACCGCAGGTGTTTGGGGGGCATGGGACTGGGCGCCCACATCCTCTATCACCGCATTCCCGCCGGCGCCGATCCCCTGGGGCCCGACAACATGCTCGGTTTTCTGCCCGGGCTGCTCACCGGCACCGGAAGCCTGTTTACCGGGCGTTGGATGGTGGTGGGCAAGTCCCCTCTCACCGGCGGCTGGGGCGACGCCAACTGCGGCGGCACTTTTTCACCGGAAATCAAGCGCTGCGGTTACGACGGGATTTTCCTCCGGGGCATCAGCCCCACGCCGGTCTATCTTTACGTGGACGACCATACCCGGGAGCTGCGCGATGCCTCGGTCCTTTGGGGCATGGACACGGTGGAGACCGAAATCCATCTCAAAGCCAACGCCAAGGCCGCCGGCAAAAGGCCCAAGGTGATCTGTATCGGTCCGGCCGGCGAACAGGTGTCACTGATTTCCGGAATTGCCACGGATCAGGGGCGCCTGGCGGCCCGTTCGGGACTGGGGGCCGTCATGGGGGCCAAGCGCCTCAAGGCCGTCGTTTTGTCCGGCCAAAAACGGATCACGGCCCACAACCGGGTGGAGATGAAACGTCTGAGCCGGATCTGTGCCAAGTGGGTCCGTTTTCAGCCTCCCTTCATTCCGGGCCCCATGACGGCCCTGGTGGGCGCCCTGATGCGGATCATGCCCGCGGTTATCACCCAGGACGGTCTGCTCTACAAGATCCTGCTGAAAAAATGGGGCACGGTGTCCATGAACCAGTTGTCTCCGGAAATGGGAGACGCCCCCATCCAGAACTGGAAAGGCAGCTCCAGGGACTGGGGCTTTCGCAAAAGCTACAGTTCCCATCCCGGTGTGTTCAGCCGGCGGGAGACGGTGAAATTTCACTGCTACGCCTGTCCGCTGGGCTGCGGCGGCATCTGCGCGATGGAGGGTAAATACCGCCATACCCACAAGCCCGAGTATGAAACGGTGCTGTCCCTGGGCGGTTTGTGTCTCAATCAGGACGTGGACAGCATCTTCTATCTCAATGAACTGCTCAACCGGGCCGGGATGGATACCATCTCCGTCGGACACGCCGTGGCCTTCGCCCTGGAATGCTACGAGGCCGGCATCATCAGCCGGGAGGATACCGGCGGTCTGGCGCTCACCTGGGGCAACAGCGCGGCCATGGTGACCCTGGTGGAACAGATGGTGCGGCGGGAAGGCTTCGGCGGCGTGCTGGCCGACGGGGTCCGGCAGGCCGTGTACCGCATCGGCAAGGGGAGCGAGGCGTTCGCCGTCCTTGCCGGCGGCCAGGAGCCGGCCATGCACGACTCGCGCAACGATCCAGGCTTTGCGCTGCACTACTCGGTGGAACCCACCCCGGGGCGCCACACCCTGGGGGCCCACCTGTACTACGAGATGTTTCAACTCTGGAAAGTGGTCCGGGGGGTCCCCAAGATGCCGCCCATGTACTTCAAGGGCAGCAAGTACAGGAACCCCCGACGGCAGGCGGCCATCGGCGCGGCCAACAGCCGGTTCATGACCCTGGTCAACTGTAGTGGTGCCTGCATGTTCGGCGCCTTTCTCGGGGCCAGGCGCTTCCGGCTCTTCGACTGGCTCAACGCCGCCACCGGCTGGGACCTGACGCCCAACGATTACATGGAGCTGGCCGGAGACATCCACACCCTCAAACAGGCCTTCAACGTCAAGCATGGCATCGAGCCGCGGGACTTCAAGATCGGCGACCGGGCCCTGGGCCGGCCCCCCCAGACCGAGGGGGCCAACAAGGGCCGGAGCGTCGAGATCGAGGCGATGATGACCCATTACTGGGAGCAGTTCGGTTGGAACCCGGAAACAGGCAAGCCGGATCCGCGGGTCGTTGAAAAAATGGGCCACGCGGCTTGATTTTCAGACTGAGGAAGCACTCATGGCATATTTCATTACCCGGGACTGTATCGGATGCACCTTGTGCGCCCGGATCTGCCCCACCGAGGCGATCCGGGGCGAAAAAAAACAGCGTCATTGCATTGACGCCGCGCTGTGCATCGAATGTGGCGCCTGCGGGCGGATCTGTCCCAGGCAGGCGGTGCGGGATCCCTTCGGCCGGATGGTGAAGAGAGAAAAAAAGAAAGACTGGAAAAAGCCGGTTTTCAATCTGGATGCCTGCATGGCCTGCGGCATGTGCGTGGATGCCTGTCCGGTGGGATGTCTGGAACTCGGTGCGCCGTCCGGCAAGGATAAAAACGCCTATCCGGTGATGGCGGATTCCGAGGCTTGCCTCGGTTGTGGTTTTTGCGTCGATGAATGCCCGGTGGACGCCGTCGTCCTGGCCCCTCCGGGAACCTGAAAACAACGTTGGGCAAACCAAGGGAAGGGGCCTTGGGCTTGACGGAGCGGGGGCCTGCAATGACTGAAGAAGAAGCCGCCATCGGCGCGGGAAACGAAAAACACCCGCCGCCGGGGAACACCGACCACGGCCCCAACGGGCAAAAGGGTATCGTCCGGACCCTTTCCGAGGAGTTCCAGCGGCTTGCGGACCGGTCGCAGGATGCCATCTACCAGTTCGACCTCGATTCCCAGACCTTTACCTTTTTCAACAAGTTGTTCCTGGAAGTCTACGGCGCTGACCGGCCCGGCGGCAAGACCCTTTCCCTGGAAAGTGTCTTTGCCCGGGTTCATCCCGATGACCGGTTGCGGGCCCGGGCGGCCCAGCGCGATACCATCAAAAACGGTCTGCGCGAAGGGGAAGTGGACTATCGCATCATCAATCACGATGGCTCCATTCGTTGGGTCCAGGACAAATGGACCATCACCCGGGATGCGGACGGCCAAGCCGTGGCCATCGAGGGGTTCATCCGTGACAACACCCGCCGCAAGCAGGCCGAAGACGAGTTCTTCATCAGCATTCAGAATTCTCCCATCGGGTGTTACATCGTTCAGGACGCCAAATTCGTCTTCGTCAACCCCGAGTTTGCCAGGATCACCGGCTACAGTGAGAGTGCGTTGTTGGGGACCTATCCCCTGGATATCGTCCACCCGGATTTCCGCCAGGAGGTGCGGGCCAACTTTATCCGCATGCTCAAGCGCCAGCGCTATTTTCCCTACGAGTTCCAGATCGTGGACCGCAACGGAGCGATCAAATGGATCGCCGAGACGGCCACGCCGATCCAATTCAAGGACCGGCGCGCCGGGCTGGGCTATTTCATGGACATCACCCGACGCAAGAATGCCGAGAGGGAAAGCCTGGAAAAAGAGAAACTGGAGGCAATCCTGGAACTGGCCGCCGCCGTGGGCCATGAGCTCAACAATCCGTTGCAGGTGATCGTCACCTGCTCGGAACGGTTCAAGAAAATGGTTCAAGGCGATGCGGAGGGGGACAAGCTCCACCAGCTCATGGATAAAAACATCCAGGCGCTGCGTGAAAAGATCCTCAAAATCCAGAACATCACGCGTTACGCCGCCAAGGACTACGTGCAGGGGCAAAAGATTTTTGATATCGATGCCGGTTCGGGGGAAGGTTTGAGGGACTAAAATTGGAAGTGACTAAAATTACGAGTGACTAAAATTGGAAGTGACTAAAATTACGAGTGACTAAAGTGACTAAAGTTGTGGAGTCGCTGCGCTCCAGTGGTTTTTACATAACTGCCAGAATTACTTCGCTTTAGTTCACCTCTTTTGTTAATGACTAGAATTGGAAGTGACTAAAATTACGAGTGACTAAAGTGACTAAAATGGTGGTGTCGCTGCGCTCCGGTTTTTTATATAACTGCCAGAATTCCTTTATTTTAGTCATTTTAGTTCATTTTAGTTCATTTTAGTTCATTTTAGTCATTTTAGTCATTTTATCTCACTTTAGCTCACTTTAGTCACTTTAGTCACTTGTCACTTTAGCTCACTTTTCCCCCCCTCCACCAACTTCAACCCACTCGGGCGAACCACACGCCGTCTCCCTTTTCGAGGCGAGCGATCTTTCCTTCCTCTTCCAGATAGCGCAGATGGGAGAGGGCCTCACCGGTGGCAAACCACTGCTGGGCTACCGGGAAGTCCTCCCAACGGTCCGCCTTGATGTCCCAGGTCATGCGGGCGGCGACGTCGAAGGCATTGCGGGGGCCGTGGGCCAGAATCACCAGGACTTCGGCAAGGCGGTCCCGGTGGTGGGCCTTGAGTTCGGCGATGCGCGGACACGGATCGCCCATCAGGCGCCGGTGCCCGGGCAGAGTACGGTTCACCTCCAGGGTCGTCACCTTGTCCAGGCTTTCCAGGTAAGCCTTGAGGGGATTTTCGGCGTCCGTCCAACACTGGATGTTGGGGGTGATGTCGATGAGGATATGATCACCGGACACCAACAGCTTGTGCCGCGGCTCGTAGAGGCACATGTGGCCCAGGGTGTGGCCCGGGGTGGAAACGCAGCGGAACCGGTAAGGGCCCGCCTCGATACCATCACCGTCGGCGAGCATCTCCAGCGGCGGCACCCACTCGGAGCCGAAACGGCTGCCGGGGTGGGCCGCCAGGGCGGCGCGGAGGCGGTCCACGGGAAACCCGTTGCGGCCGGCATATTCCAGCATGGGGCCGAAGCCTTCCCAGGACTCGATGATTTCCGCGTCAGGACGATTGAAGTAAACCCGGGTGTCGGTGGTGGCCAGCCGGGCCACCAATCCGAAGTGATCCGCGTGCAGATGGGTGATGAAGAGATCGGCCCGGGCCGGATCCACGCCGATTTCTTTCAAACCCGCCTGCAAGGCCTCGAAGCAGGTGTCGTGGTTGAGACCGGTGTCGATGATCAGGCTGCGGTTCGGGCTGCGGACCACGTAGCTGTTGAGAAATTTCAACGGCGTGTTGGGGAGGGGGACCTGGATGCGGAACAGGTCGGGGCTGATTTCTTCGATCATGATGTTCCTTCGGCTTGGCGTTGATCCATTCTTAAAATTTTATTGTGCCGGGCGTCCACGGGGAGGGCTTGAATCCCCCGACCGGCAACGCCTGGGGCCTTGGTGTCCGGAGCGTGCACGATGTCCATCCGGTCCACAATGTCCACTGTGTTTATTGAGCTTTCATTCTCATCTCCGGCTTTTTAAATGAACACTCACTGTAGTCAACGGGCGGTCGGGTTTCAAGGGCAAAGCGCCGGAGGCAGGCTGTGTAGATGGCTTCGTCGAGGCGGTTGGCGGCCCGGAAGCGGGCGACGGTTTCGGCGGAGAGGCGGCGGCGGTGCGGTGCGCGGCCCCGGGGATCGGTGACATTGAGCCGGGGCAGGGCAACCCGGGGCTTGCCGAGGCGATGGGCCAGGAGGGTCACCGTTTCTTCAAGCCGCTCCTGGAGGCCGATGAAGATATAGCGGTCCAGCACCGCCCGCCAGTTGTCCGGACCGGCGCCGAGGGCGTCGGCCAGAAAACCGACATGGCCCATGAGGTAGCGATCCAGTACATCCTCTCGGCGCACGCCCATGCGTCCCTCCCAGCGATACAACGAGAGCACCAGTGACAGGGGATCTCGCACCACGGTAACGCAGCGGAACCGTGGCGATTGGAAAATTTCGGGATAGCGCACCGCCAGACGATTCTCCGGCCCGTCAAAATGTCCGCAGAGACAGTGGCGGCCGTCCAGAGCGGTCAGGTCCAGGGGCGGACCGAATTCCTGCGCCCAGCCCTGGCGATAGTCGCGGCAGACGGTGTACCACCGCTGCAGCACCGCCAGCAGGCTCGTTCCGCCACATTTGGGAACGTGGTGAAACACGGTCACCGGGCCGGCGGCGATTTTGCCGAGGCCAGTGGTCGGCACCCGAGATGGTTCGCCGGTGTTCACCGCTGTCATTTCACGTCAGTTCCACCACGACACAGCCGCCCCGGCCGTAGCCGAAGGGGCGAAACAGGTGGTGATAGTCGCTGCTCACCGCCCGGTAAAAGGTGTCGAAGGAGACGGCATACGGCTCCTGATCGGTATCGACATCCAGCATCGTGACCGTATCGGTGGGACCGTGATACCCCCCCACCGGCGAGATGTGGGGAATGTGGAGGGTGGTCAAGGCCTCTCCCTGGTCGAAGTGGGCGATGATCAGGACATCGCCGCGGGTTTCGAAACGATGAAGCCGGGCGCGCAGGTCGGCGGCGATCTTTCGTCCCGGGCCCGTTGCCGGTTTGGCGGCCTGGACGCTGGTCACCCGGCGGTAGCGTAGCCCCTGGCGCACCAGGCTGTCCTGGACCACCCGAGTGAGCAGCGGCAGGGGCAATCCCCTGCGGCCCCGGTATCCGCCGTTGTGCATGCGCGCCTTCCAGTGAGCGGTGGGCACCTGGTCCAGGAGCTGTTCCTGGGTCACCGGTGGCCGACGTGCGCCCTGGATCGCCGCGACGGCGTTGACCACCATGGCCACGGTGGCCACCGAACAGGCGGCGGGGGTGAACTGATGCACGTAGTGCCGGAACAAGGCTTCCTTGAGCCCGTTGCCGTGAAAATCCGAATCGATGACCGGCCGGGGAAGGCGGGGTGGGCCCTTTGCGCCGGGCTGGATGAAAACCGACGGCAGTTGCATGGCGGCAAAGAGCAGGCGCCGGTACAGAACCATGGCGGTTTGGCTCAGCATGGCGGTCACCGTTTCCCCCAGACCACCTGGCGGTACATCACCGGATCGGTATCCGCCTCGGTGGAAAAGACCAGTACCCTGGCGCCGTGATCCAGTCCCATGGTCTGCCGGAGTCCCGCCAGGCGTGGATCGGTCATCGCTTCGTAGACCAGCCCGAGCCCCACGGCGCCCGATTCCCCCGAAATCACGGCCGGGTCGCCCGACAGCGGGTTGCCCAGCACCCGCATGCCGCGACGGGCCACCCCATCGGGGCAGGCGGCGAACAGGTTGGCGGAGGGCCAGAGGATCTCCCAGGCCAGGGGGCTGGGAACGCCGCAGGCCAGTCCGGCCATGATGGTGTCCAGGTTTCCTTCGGCCCGGTGCGGTTTTCCGTCGCCGGCCAGGGCGGATTGGTAGAAGCAGGCCGCCCGGCTTGGCTCTGCTAGGGTGGTATGCGGTCGGCGGTGGCCGAGGCGCGCCATCAGCTCGGCCTGGATCGCCGCGGCAAAGGATCCCACGCCGGCTTGGAGGATCACGTGGGTGGGCGCCTCGTTTTCAAGGGCCTCCAGGCATTCGCGGGCCAGGATCCGGTAGCCGTCCATGATCCATCGGGCCACCTGTTCGCCGTTCTTTTCGACGGTATCCTGGATCAACAGCCAACCGTTTCTATCGGCGGTTTCGGCCGCCAGGATCACCGCCTCGTCATAGGTGCCGTCGATGACCTCCACGGCGGCGCCGAACATCCGGATGTTGTCGATGCGGGCTTGTGCCGTGTTCCGGGGCATATAGATCACCGCCCGGCATCCGATCCGTTGGGCGGCCCAGGCCACGGCCCGGCCGTGGTTGCCGTCGGTGGCCGTAATGCAGGTGACCTGCGCCAGGCGGGACGCCAGGTTTGGATCCGTCAAGGCCGCCAGGGTGAGGGGGGCGGCCTCGATTTTCAGCCGGGCGGCCAGGGCCCGGCACAGGCCGTAGGTGGCCCCCATGGCCTTGAACGCCTTGAGCCCGAAGCGCCGTCCCTCGTCCTTGACCCAGATCCGCTTCAGGCCGAGGTGGGCGGCCAGGCGGTCCAAGGCGGTCAACGGGGTGGGCGTGTAATCGGGCAGGCTGCGGTAGAAGGCCAGCACATCGTCCAACGGGCGTTTGATAACGGTTTCTGCAAGATCACCACCTCGTCCGGCGACGAATTGAATGTCGTTTGAATCCTCCATTTCGATTCCTTTCACCTGTCGCCCGAAACGATTTTCGGGCGGCTTGGGTCTTTTCTGCCGTTTATCATAACCACTGATCCGGAAACCACCCTGAAATCGACGGGAACGCCCATGCAAAAGGCTTGCCGCAAGCTTGTGGTTGTTTTTGGTTTTTCTTGACATATCCAAGAATTACCCATAAAAACAATGATAACTTGTTCAGTCTTATCACAGGTTGAAAACGGCTTAGGCCGGAATCAACCCGATTCTGCCTCAAAACGTCATTTTCCCACCATACTTGACAACGGTTAAACAGTAAGGAGGACCATCATGGACAAGATCCTGCGCATTGACATGGGAGCCTCGGGCGGTCCAGCCATCCGCACCGAAGCGCTTGGGGATTACGCCGGCCTCGGCGGCCGCGGTATGACATCGGCCATCGTGGCCAAGGAGGTGCCGCCCACCTGTCATCCCCTGGGAACCGAGAACAAACTGATCATCGCCCCGGGCTTGCTCAGCGGATCGGCGGCGGTCCAGTCCGGTCGTATTTCGGTGGGCTGCAAGAGCCCGCTGACCGGCGGCATCAAGGAGGCCAATTCCGGGGGCCAGGGGGCCCAGGTGCTGGCCCGCCTGGGCTACGCCGCCATCGTGCTGGAGGGAAAACCGGCCGACGACACCCTCTACAAAATGCACATCACCAAGGATGGCGTTACCATTGAGGCCGACAACAGCCTCAAGATGCTGGGCAACTACGACCTGGTGGACAAGATGAAGGCCGCCTACGGCGACCAGATCGCCTGCATCTCCATCGGCCCGGCCGGGGAGATGAAAATGGCTTCCGCCACCGTGGCGTTCACCGATCCGGAGGTGCGACCCACCCGCCACGCCGGCCGGGGTGGCGTCGGGGCGGTGATGGGGGCCAAGGGGGTCAAGGTGATCGTGCTGGACGACACCGGCTGCAAGATGCGGGCCCCCGCCGACCCGGAAAAATTCAAGGCCGCCAACAAGGAATTCACCGCCGGCCTGAAAAAACATCCGGTCTGCGGCCAGGGGCTGCCCACTTACGGCACCAACGTGCTCACCGGGGTGATCAACGAAGCCGGTGCCTACCCGACCCTCAATTTCGCCACCGGCCGTTTTGAAGGCTTCGAGAAGATTTCCGGGGAGGCTTTGGCCGAGCTGGAAAACAGCCGCGGCGGCGAAGGCGCCGCCACCCATGGTTGCCATCGGGGTTGCGTGATGAAGTGCTCAGGCACTTTCTATGACAAGAACGGCAACTTCCTGACCAAGCAGCCCGAGTACGAGACGGTGTGGGCTCACGGTGGCAACTGCGGCATTAGCGACCTGGACGCCATTGCCCTGCTGGACCGTCTTGACGATGATTTCGGGCTGGATACCATCGAAATGGGGGCCACCATCGGCGTGGCCATGGAAGCCGGTATCGCCAAGTTCGGTGATGTGGAGGCGGCGATCCGTCTGGTGAAGGAAGTCGGCCAAGGGACCCCCTTGGGCCGTATCCTGGGCGCCGGCGCCGCGGTGACGGGCCAGGCCTTCGGCATCGAGCATGTTCCGGTGGTCAAGGGCCAGGCCATGCCGGCCTACGACCCCCGCGCCGTCCAGGGCGTGGCGGTGACCTACGCCACCAGTCCCATGGGGGCCGATCACACCGCCGGCTACGCCGTGACGGCCAACATCCTGGGCGTGGGCGGAACCGTGGATCCCCTCAAGCCCGAAGGCCAGGTGGAGCTGTCGCGAAATCTCCAGATCGCCACGGCGGCCATCGACGCCACCGGCATGTGCGTGTTCATCGCCTTTGCCATCCTCGACCAGCCGGAAACTTTCCAGGCCCTGCTGGATTTGATCTCCGGCTTCACCGGCAAGCCCATGACCGGGGATGACGTCACCGCCCTGGGCAAGCAGATTCTCACCTGGGAGCGCGACTTCAACAAGGCCGCCGGTTTCAACGCGGCCCACGACCGGTTGCCGGGCTACTTCAAGCGCGAGGCCCTGGCGCCCCACAACGTGGTCTTTGCCGTGAAGGACGAAGAGCTGGATCAGGTTTTCAACTGGTAAATTCATCGATTTTGTCGGATTGAGAGCGGGGAGCGGCGGTGTTGGGGCGCAGCTCCCCGTTTCAATGAGAGGAGGTGGATGTCGTGATGGTAGCATCGAAACAGGATACGCTCACTGTGGAGCTGGTGGTGACCGAAGCGGATCTGTGGCGGTTTTTCGGCCTGCTGCGGCAGGGGATACTTGTCACCACGCACCTTCCATCCAGCCTTCAGCAATTGTTGCTTGTGGCGCTGGAAATCCCTGATGCCTATGTGCGCGAACGGATCCAGACGGTTTTTCTCAACGGCAAAGCGGTGGACGACATCCAGGGTGCCTCCGTGAGCGACGGTGACGTGGTCACCCTTTCAGCCGCCATGCCCGGCCTGGTGGGGGCCACCCTGCGCAAGGGGGGGCAGTTGACCAACCTGCGCAGCAGCCTCTCTCATCGTTCCCTTTCCACCGAGACTGAAGCGGTTGCCCCCGGCAAGGTCACGGTGAAGCTGTTCAATCTGGTGTGCGCCGAGTTGGGGCCTTCCTTTCTCGGCCGGGGGGTGCTGCTGCCCGGCGGCCACTTTAAAGCGTTTCTCGCCGATGTATGGCCTGAGTTGGCGCCGGCCTGTATCGGCGCGCGGATTGGGGAGAAACCGGTGGAGGCCGCGGTCCTGCCTGAATCCGTGGCCCCCGGCGCAATGGTGCGCCTCAAGGTGGGGACGCAAACCCGCTGAAATCAGGAGAGGCTTTGACAAGCGAGGTCGCGGTGTGTCATAAGCGTCGCGATTTGTCGGTGTTCGGTCCGCAGGGGCCGAAGCCCGCCTTTTTCCAATCCACGCGACGCCATGGAAACTTATCACAGTGTAAAGGAAAAGCTTCTCGAACAGGCCACTGCCCTGGACGATCTCATCGTTCGGGCCGGTGGGGTGCCTGGTGTCAGCGGGGCCTCCCTGGCGGACTGGCAACGGACCTGCCGCCAGACCCATCGCCAGGTCACCGACGAGTGTATCCGCGTGGCCGTGGTGGGCCCGATCAAATCGGGCAAGAGCACTTTCACCAACAGCCTCCTCGGTGCCGATCATCTCAAACGTGGCGCCGGTATCGTCACCTCCATCGTCACGCGCATCCGCCGCGGGGAAACTCTCGAGGCGCGCCTGCACTTTAAAAGCTGGGAAGCCATCAACGCGGATCTTGCCCGGGCCATCGTGATGCTGCCGGGGCTGCCTGGGGAGCTGACCCGGGCGCCCTTTGATCTGCGGCGGGAGGAGGACCGCCAGGCCCTGGCGGTCGCTTTTGCCGGTTTAAATCAGGCCGCCCTTATCACCGATGGCACCCAGGATGCCAACAGCGTGATGATCGCCTCCTACCTGGAAGGCTACGATCGGATCCACAGCCAGATCGGCGCCGAAACCACCGTGGCCCGCTTCCGGGGGGACCGTTTCGGTCTGCACCGGGATTTTGTCGGTGACGACAGTCTTTCGGTATACTTACAGGATGTGGAACTGGAAATCGATGCCGGTCAGTTGACCGAAGGCGTCGAAATCGCCGATTGTCAGGGGAGCGATTCGCCCAATCCTCACCACCTGGCCATGATCCAGGATTACATGCTCCAGACTCACCTGATCATTTACGTGATCAGCAGTCGCACCGGCCTGCGCCAGGCCGATTTTCGGTTTTTGTCGATCATTCGCAAGATGGGCATCGGCGCCAACATGCTTTTCGTGTTCAACTGTGATTTCAACGAACACGCGTCCCTGGAAGAGTTGCAAGCCCAGGTGGCACGCACCCTGGAGCAGTTGCGCGTTTTTCACCCCGATCCGGCAATATTTACCCTCAGCGCCCTCTATCATCTGCTCGCCGGCCAACCAGCTGACGCCCTGCTGCCCAAGGATGCCGCCATGCTGGCCAACTGGCGCCAGGAATCGGACCTGATCGATTTTTCCGAGGCGGAAACCACCCGGTTTTACCAAGCCTTCGAACGCAAGCTGGTGGACGAGCGGCGAGTGCTGCTGCTGGGCAACCACGTGGGGCGTCTGGCGGTGGTGGCCGAGGGGCTGGGGCGCTGGGGACGGCTGCACCGCGAGGCCCTGGACCAGGATGCCCACCAAGTGGCGGACCACAAGGGCTTGGTGGCCCGTCATCGCCAGCGCATCGACCAGATTCAGACCCTGGTCCGTGACACGCTGGACGGCGCCGCGGCCAAGCAGCGCGATGCCCTGCGTCATGAGATCGATCGTTTCTTCAGCCCCCGGACCGGCACCCTCATCGGCGACACGCTGAGCTTTGTGCGCCAGTATGCCCCCGAAACGGGCAAGTATCGGGAAATGCTCAAAACGGCGGGTTTTTCCGGCGCGTTGTATCTCGTGTTCCAGGATTTTCGACAGGCCCTGGAAGGATTCCTCGCCGAGACCGTCACGCCTGAGGTCCTGCGCTTCCTGAGAGACCTGGAGATGCGCGCCGTGGAACAGCTCAGCGAAGTGGCCCGGCCTTTTGCCACTATGGCCAAGGAAGCCCTCACCGAGTTGGACGAGGAGGAAGGCGCCGGCGGCGCAACCGGTGAGAATACGGTGCAACCGGCTTTTATCGATGTCGACGCCCTGAAGCAGCGTGCCGGCCTCAAGGTTCCATCGGCGGCCGCACCCTTGGGCTTTTCGGCCCGCATCCGCACCGAAGCCGTGGCGCGCCTGGGTTTCTACACGGCGGTGGAGTGGGCTCGACGGCTTTTTAAAAAACCGGCCCCGACCCCCACCGACAAAAGCGTTCAGGCCCTGCTGGACGGGTTGCGACGGATCAAACGCGAGACCCTCCGGGCGATGGCGTTTCACTTCAAGAATTACCAGGAAAACATCAAGTTCCAGTACCTGTTCAAGCTTGTGGACGCCGCCGCCGTGGGGATCCGGGAGGCCCTGGGCGACCAGCTCCGGGCCTACGGAGAAGACCTGTCCCAGTTGGCCGAACGGATCGAATCCCAGGGGGTCGGCCGGCAGCAGGTGGTGGCCCAGTTGGAGGACATCCAGACGGCGGCGGCCGCCGCCGGACGCACCCTGGCCGAGATGCGCCGGCGCCTGGGCGGGGAGGCAGGCGGAGGCGGGAAAGATTCCTCGTCGCCGCACGTCCCGGAATGACCGAGAACAGGAGTCCTCGAAACCAC
>Ga0265295_1003577_pt1 | contig 22356 bp, 31 predicted proteins | sample Munlansysbiofilm_FD_192503 | JGI IMG/M metagenome (GOLD analysis project Ga0265295, IMG submission 192503) | Leachate microbial communities from a municipal landfill in Southern Ontario, Canada - Methane capture system biofilm | ecosystem: Engineered > Solid waste > Landfill > Unclassified ...
GAGGAGGTTACTGTCCTCCAAGCCATGCTGAAGGAGGCTGAGTAGATGGGCGCTTCCCACAAGTACCGGCCTACCAAGATACGCAAGCACGAAGACCTCCGACAAGGCCGGGAGCCGGGCAAGGCATCGAAAGCGGTCGTCCAACCAGAGGACTATCCAAAGCTCCTGGCGATGCACCAAGAGGGCTATCTGAACAGCGCCATAGGCCGGGCGTTCGGTATCAGCGGTACCCATGCTGGCAAGCTGATCCGGAGATATCAGGCGGAGGCGGGACTGTGATCACGCCTCATGTCCAATGCTGCTGCAGAGATTGCGTGACTGCCAGGAGGGCATTCGTCGTCCGGACACATCCACTCCACGCCAGGCGGGATGAGGATGTGGCCCCGACGCTGATTCCGGTTGATCAGGCCCTCGCGATGGAGCTAGAGATCATAGAGGACTTAGAAGGGCGGCTGGCGATCGCTCATCAGAACGTCCGGGCTCTGAGGGATTGTGCATGAACGGCCCCCACATACGCTTTTTGCATGCTGTTGAGAAAGATGGCTTAGACCTGAAAGATAGGGCGATCTATCTGACCGAGAACGCGGCTCAGGCGGCCAAGCTAGCGAGCTATATCGAGCGATTCCCGGCAGAAGCGAATGCCCACCGGGCAGATCTCAAGCTTGCTATCGGAGATATCTTTGTTCAGGCTGCTATGATGTGTCTGGATCTAGGTCTGAGCCCACAAGAGATCTACAATTTGGGCCGGCTGCATGTCTATGAGCGGTTCACCGATTTTGCGGAGAGGGGATGGGAATGACTGCGAAATGTGGGCAGTGCTACTGGAATATGCACCCGGCTGGCTGCTCATATACCTACATGGTAGAGAACGGCGAAGGCTGCACCGACTGGAGGCCCGCCAAGAAATACGAGCACGGGCGGCCCCGTGGTGGAAGAGGAGGAGCATAGGACATGACCGGAACCACGCCAACAGACACCATCATCTGCGGGGACTGCCTGGAGGAGATGAAGAAGCTGCCGGATGGGTGTATAGATCTCACCGTGACCAGCCCTCCATACGACAATTTAAGAAAATATAATGGGTATGTCTTCGACTTCGAAGGCATTGCCCAACAGCTTTTCCGGATCACCAAATCAGGTGGAGTTGTGGTCTGGGTGGTCGGGGATGCTACCATAGATGGATCGGAGACGGGCACCAGTTTCAGGCAGGCTTTGTATTTTAAGGAGATTGGATTTAAGTTGCATGATACGATGATCTATCAAAAGGCAGGCGGTGGCGCGAATGGTGATATGCGAGGATATATTCAGTCTTTCGAATTTATGTTCATCTTATCAAAGGACCGACCAAAAAGCACAAACTGCATTGAAGATAGGCGCAATGTAGTACCGCCACGCATTAAGATTGAACGACAGGGACGTAGAAAACCAAACGGCGATAAAAAAGGATTTCGTTTAATTGAAAGAAAGGAATTTGGGAAAAGGACGAATGTTTGGACATATAACGTCGGAAATAATTCAACCACAACCGATCGCATCGCATTCGACCATCCCGCCATCTTCCCCGAACAACTGGCCGCCGATCACATTCTCTCCTGGTCCAATCCCGGTGACATCATCCTAGATCCCATGTGTGGATCAGGAACCACATGCAAGATGGCGAAGTACCACCAGAGGCATTTCCTGGGAATAGATATCAGTGGGGAGTACTGCGATATAGCCAGAAAGCGCGTCGCGGCGGTGCCGGCCAGGCTCGATAGGTGGGCGGAGGAGGGGATATGATCTATCTGGCTTGCCCTTATTCTCATCCGAACAAAGATGTGAGGGAATACAGGTTCAGGCACGCAAACCGGGCGGCTGCTAAGCTTATGAGGGAGGGGTATATCGTCTATTCCCCCCTATCTCATACTCATCCTATTGCCGTGGATGGAGATCTTCCTTTAGATTGGGCTTACTGGCAGTCGGTCGATGAGTTCTATATCAGGCTATGCGAAAAAGTGATAGTTCTGATGCTAACCGGATGGAAAAGCTCTAAGGGAGTTCAAGCAGAAATCGAGATCGCCCGGGCCTTAGACAAGCCGGTGGAGTTCATGGAGGCGGAAGGATGACATGCTCGTGGGATAAGATGAGGAGCGTGTTCTGCGGCCTATCCAGGGACGGGCGGCTATATATCTATTTCGATTGGCCATTGGCCTGGCAGCTGCATAACGGTGTCCGGTGGTGGTAGCGTGGGCTACCCTTCTTTTTGGCGCGCGCGGATAACAATTGTTATCTAGGCGCGCCACACCGAAACATATTTAAGCATATACGATCACGGTATTTTGGTGTTCCGGATGGTCACTAAAACACAAGAAGAGAATGCCAAATTCGCTTTGGCCCAATGGATCGAGTCTCCCAATACCACCGTGTTGTGGGAGAAGAAAAACGCATTTGGCAAGCCCGTTTTTGAGTGCAACCGGGCGGAAAGACCAGATCTTATCATTCATTCACCACGCGGTGATATAGCCGTTGAGGTCAAAAGCGCGACGAGCATGGCCAATGTAATAGATGGTATGGGCCAATTGCTGCGATATGCTACCGGAGATCTTGAATTTTCGTATGATGGGGAAAAATTAAATCCGGTATGCTATGTATTGGCGACTGAATGCTCCCCCATGGGAAAGCTGTTTGCGTTTGAAAAGAAGTTTGTGCCCCGATCGGAAGGTAAGAATTATGCGGCGCAACGGGGGCAAATCCCTCTAAACGAATATCGCTATACGCACATGGCACTAAGAACTTTGTGGCGGTTCTGTGATAATGAGGTTCGGAGCCATGGTTGGATATGGTCGAGGGGGATGGGCTTTCTTTTATCCGGACTCTTGAATAGCCCCAACGATATCTCGCCCATGATCCAGGCCAAACTCGCGAAAACCCAATATATCCGGGGCATCTAAGCATGAAGACCTCGACCGATTTAACCGTCGAGCACTATCGACGCGAAGAGGTCAAGAATATTATTTTAAAGAACACATCTTTCGTTGATGGGTCTTGGAGGGCGCTAAACGGCGATTTTGTAGTATGGTACAAGTATCTTGATGATAACCGCATACGGTTGTTAAATTCACAAGATGATTATGAATATGTGACCAACAACCACCGGGTTCTATATTCGACGCTGAATGTTTTTAAAAAGGATCTCAAAAGCAAGTCCCCCTTGAAGAAGGATATCACAAGCGAAAATCCATTGGGCACTCCGGCGGAAACCATTGGATACACTCTTGGGGTTGACATAGATAAAACTGGTATGTTCAAGATAGAAGAAGCGCAAGAAGCCTTGAACCACGCGGCGGCATTCTTGGTCCGGAAGTTGGAGGATGCTGGTATCCACCGAAGCGTTTGGGTGCTATTCAGCGGAGGTGGAATTTATGTAGAGATCCACCACTCGATATGCAGACCTGGAGATGATTGTCAAGGAAAAGACCGGGTTGAGTTTTATGAGATCATAACCGACAGGTTCAACCGGTTCATAACCGAAACCGAAGAAGAGTTTAAAAGAAATTTTCCGGAAGATGGGCAAAAAGTAAAGTTCGATTCTCTGAATAACGCAAAGCGCGTATTCAAAAGCATATTATCTATACATAAGCGACTGCCGTATGCGGTGGTGCCTCTTGATCGCGATGCCATAAAAATTGATTTGACGGTGGCATCATTGCCGCTTGGAAATGACATACTGAAACAAGCGGCTGCTTGGTATTCAAGCTATGATCCAGAAGAAAGGACCCCGCTGTTCAAACTTCTAGACCAATACCCGGAACCCGATGAGAAGAAGAGAAAGGCAAGCTTCCGCGAAGTGTACCGCGCGCCGGGCAAAGAAGGATTCGAAGTTTTTCCGCCGTGCATGCTCCACATTATTGAAAATGAGAATCATGGTGCGGGCAGAACCCGGTTCAGTGGACTTCTGTCATCATTCTTATACCAGATGGGATGGCAAGAAGACGATGCATGGGAAGTCGTAAAAAAAATATCAAAACGTAATGGCCTGAGCAATGCCAGGCACGTATTTGAGAGCTGTTTCGGTAAGATATCGTGCCCGTCGTGCAAAACCATCCAGACAGACGGCACTGGATATCCTCATCTTGGGCTCAAAGGGCTTGGAGTATGCAAGCCGGATAAAGGGTGTTTCAAATGGCCTGGCATGTACGGGAAAAGGAAGAGACCAATTATAACACTTGTGCCGGACCTGATCAAACTTGTTGAGAATGTAGAGCAAACTCTTTACGATTTCAATGATCCTCCCGTCATATTCCAGCGGGGCGGAACTTTGTGCCGCATAAAAATGGTCGACTTGGATCAATACAAAATTGAAGATTACACCGACCATGCCATGAGGAACGAGATGAGCCGGGCGGCAAAATACCAACGAATAAAAATAATAAACGATGAAGAAGTTCCTACCTTATGCCATCCACCACTCGACATATCCAAAGGTTTGCTGGCGTTGGGGTCTTGGAAGGTGCCGGTTATCCGGGGGTTGATCAGTGCGCCGGTGGTCCGCGAGGACGGCAGTATTCTGTGCTCGATTGGATATGACGATGAGACGTGCCTTTATTATTCACCATCCGAAAAATTGCTTATACCGGAGATACCGGAGTACCCAAGCCAAGAAGACGCAAAACGCGCTGCAAATTTCTTCATGGATGAAGTTCTGGGCGATTTTCCGTTTTTAGATCATACGGCGAAAACCAACGCGATGGCGGCCTTTCTTACCACGATAGTGCGACCCATGATAAGAGGGCAGGTACCAATCGCGTTGATAGATAAACCAGCGCCCGGAACAGGCGCGACCAAAATTCTTGAACTCATATCTATCATAGCAACTGGAAAAACAATGGCCGCACTTAGCCCACCAGAAAACGAGGACGAGTGGCGCAAACTAATAACAGGCTTGCTACGCGACGGCACCCATATAATTTGCATAGATAATATCGACTCGGATCTCAACGCCAGCACACTATCAAGGGCTCTGACATCATCAATCTGGAAAGATCGGACCCTGGGAAAAACAGATGCCATAGAGTATCCTCAACGCGCTTGTTGGTATGCTACCGGAAACAGTATCGTGCTTGGTGGAGATCTTCCTCGTCGGTCATACCTCATCCAAATGGATGCTAAGATGGCCCGACCATGGGAAAGGGATACGGCCAAATTCAGGCACCCGGAACTCAATGCATGGGTTGAAGAGCATCGTGGCGAACTGCTAGCATCACTGCTTACCATGGCCCGAGCATGGGCTATAGCTGGTCGTCCCGGTGGGTGCAAGCTGGTCATCGGTGGCTTCGAAGATTGGGTACAGGTGGTAGGTGGTATCCTGGATTTCGCGGGCGTAACGGGATTTCTGGGCAATCTGTCGAAACTGTACGAGGACATGGATAGTTCCAGTGATGAATGGCAAAGTTTTTTTGATGCGTGGCACGCAGAACACGGGGAACATGAGATGTTGGCATCCGACATTGTCACGGACATCGAGAATCCTTATTCTGCGATAGGCAAGAACGCCACCACCGAAATAGCGCAAAAAATTAAGTTTCGTGCTCCGGGCAATGCCAAAATATTATCAAAGATTCTGAGGAAAAGGCTAAACGTCATATATCCAAACGGTCTGAAATTGGAACAAAGCGAAGATAAACATAACAAAGTCAAACGTTGGAAAATCGTAGAAGCAAAAAATTCAACTCTTTAGACTTTTTTTTTCTTTTTGTGTCGTAAAAACCATATACCCGCAAATGCGTCTGCTGCTATCTGCGGGTATACAACCGACATCAGTAGAACCACAAAATTCAATTTGCGGGTATTCGATATGCCCAATACCCGCAAAATTAACAATTGTTACCCGCACTCTATTAGTTATTATATTACTATACTTATTTTTTATTGATATTGATTTCTTCTCTAAAACAGAGAAATGTAAATATATAGAATAGAGTATTGCGGGTATTGGAGTGTGTTTTTCCTGGTCGCCAGATAAAAGAAGGTAGAATAATTATAGGAGCTATGGAGGTCAAAACAATACCCGCAGTTACCCGATATCGATTTCTTGCGGGTATGCGGGTATTGGCCTTCATCAACAACTATTTATACGTAGAGTACCATAGGACAATCTATGATAGAGAAGCCTATTAGACCACTCATCGAGCAAGGAAGCAGCTTGACTCTGACCCTGCCCAAAGAGTGGACCACCAAACACGGGCTGCTGAAGGGGCAGTACGTGCGAATCGATGAAGACGGCGATGCCCTTCGGGTGTTGCCTTGGAAGGAGGAAAAATGACAACCCTTAAAGAAAACAGCGAAGCCCGGAAGCGGCTCATTGAGGAATCGATGGCAGACATGTATCCAGAGCCGGAGGAAAAAGCATGAAGAGATATTCTTGCGCCGAAGAAGCGGCGGAAGCGGAAGCTTACGAGCGGGAAATGGAAGCAGCAGCTCAGGAAGAATATCAGGCCGAAATGGAAGCCAATGCGAGAGCCAGCGAAGGCCTGCGATATACAGACGAAGTAATTGAAGAGAGAAGAAGGAGGGCGCAGTAATGGCAGCCAGAACAATCACAATGGACGAGCTAGGAGCAGCCGTCAAGGAGTACGCGGCCCGCCACGAGCTGACCGTATCCAGCAACGAGAAAGGCTTCTGCCTGATGCCCGGAGATGTGGTCATCACCCTCCTGGATGGGAAGCCCTCCTGCTCCAATGCGGAGATCCTGGATAGCCTGATCGAGATCCTGATGGACTTAGCCGAGGAGCCCGCCAGAGCCCCACAGAAGCCCAATCTCCCCGCCAGACCTGCGAACACCAAGGCCATGCAGAGAAACGGCCAAATTCTGCCAAATGGCGAATCCTCGACTCTGACCCTAGAGAAGGTCCGGGAATATTTCTGCGAGACTGCCACGGACGAGGAATGCGCTTTTGCGCTTGAGGTATGCGCCATACGGGGCCTGAATCCCTTCAAGAGAGACTGCTTCTTTGTGAAGTATGGGGGGGCCAACCCCAAACTGGAGATCATCGTCTCAAAGGACTTCTTCATGAAGAAGGCCATGACCCATCCGGATTTCGAATATTTCAAGGCGGGTGTAACCGTCCAAAAAGGCGAAGAGGTGGCCAACGTCGAGCGGTACTACGCCTATCCGGGAGAGTCCTTGCTGGGTGGTTGGGCGGAGGTCAAAAGGAAAAGCATCAAGGTGCCCTTCCGGGCGGAGATCCCTCTAAGCGGCTTCAAGAAAGAAAGCAAGTTCTGGAACTCCCAGCCCGGTCCCGGTCACATGATCCGGAAATGTGCTGGCTCGACAGTGCTTCGTGAGGCCTTCTCTGAAGACTTTGCGGGCCTGTATGATGAGAACGAGCTGGGGCTGGATCCAGCGAACGAGGTGGGGGCATGACTCCCCCCACCTTCCTCCCGTCTACCATTTACATCGAGATAGACGTAAGCAACCTCTCTCTGATCGACGCGGAGCGGTATTTCAACGACTTGCGGGTAGTGGGCTTCCCGATGCCGGACGGCTGCAGCGCACATGGCATGATGGACGTTGAGGAGGTCGAATGATCTACCTGTCCATAGATTCCAACGAAGCGATGCGCCCGAGGGCCGAGCTGATCAGGAAGGCGATTGAAACCGATGATCGGTTTTGTCTTTCCGATGGTCGGTTTGAAACTCCTTTCGACCTCCGGTTTGAATGTGTTGAAGAATGTGAAAATCTCAATAAAGGCATCAATTGCGAGCCTTGCTCGCACGGACCTTGCATCAAAAACGGAACGCTACATGTCGAAATCAAAGACTTCTCCGAAGCCGGGAACAGCGATTACCTCAGCTCGATCCTGAGCGGCCACCTCTACGAGCAGGTCCTCGCAGCCAGGGAGATGAGCGAACCATTTGTTATAGCCGTCCTGGGGGATGATCATGATATCGAGAAGGCGATAGCCCGCGCAGCCGGAGAAGGCCGCAAAGGGTCTAAGAGTCGATGTTTCGATATCAAAAAATTTGAGCAGTATCACGCGATGGTAGATGGGTTCGAGAGCAACTGCATGGGCGCTGGAATACAGGTCTGGCATCTGGGGTATAACCAGTTCCCAAGGCTCCTCCTCCGGGTCCGCAAAATATTGGAAGGCGGCGACCTCTCGGGATTCTGCCCCAAACCAGCCGATGGCGAGAGACAGACAGTAGGCTTGAGCATCCTCGCAGGACGTGGTGTGGGCCCCAAAATGGCCGCAAATATCCTGGAGAGGTACAATCTGTGCCTGATCCTCCGAGATGGCTTCTGCGGCGATCTGGAGGACTGTGAGGGTATAGGCCCGAAGCGAGCCGAGACGATCAGGAAGAATTTGGAGGTGTTGGATTGATTCTATTCAAGCCCGAACACGTCGATATGATACTATCCGGGCGAAAAACCCAAACCAGAAGGATCTGGAAGAAGCCAAGGGCAAAGGTTGGTGCGGTCCATTTGGCAAAGACCAAGATGCTCTCTAGAGAATATTTCGCGAAGTTAAGGATACTGGATGTCTACCGGGAATTTCCTTCAGACATATCAGATGACGACGCCCGCGCGGAAGGATATGATGATGCCTCAGCATACTTGACCGCATTTCGCAGGATCAATCATCTGTCCGCCGTTCCCGACAAAACGGTCTTTGTCGTAAAATTTGAGGTGATCGAATGAACAGTCCAATAATTTTTGACATCGAAACAATTCCAGACAGGCTGACCGAATACAACCAGGCTTTCCCAAAGTCGAAAAAGAAGGCCGGAATCCATGCCATAATCAGCAGGGTGGTAGCAATCGGCTACAACCTGGGCGGCTACCAGAAAGTGATCATGGGCGAAGAGGAGGCAATCCTGAAAGAGTTTGCCGATCTCCTGAATGAGCACCGGACGGCGACGCTTGTGGGCTATAACATCAAAAATTTTGACATTCCACTCCTCCAACTGAGAGCTGCCAAATACGGTATCAAACTCTATCTCCCTGACCGGAGGTCTCAAAGGATCTGTGATCTTTTTGATATCCTGGGGGGAAAATGGCAGACGGACGTATCCGCATGTTCTCTTAGCGAGCTTCATTGGTTTCTCTATGGGGCTGGAAAGCAATCGAACGGTTCCGACATAGCCAAGATGTGGGAAGGCGGCGACCTGGAGAGCATACGGGCACATTGCGCGGAGGATATTGAGGTCACTGGTAGGATCTACAACGATTTCCGGGGGCAGCTATGGTGAGCATACTACATACTGCAGGACAAATTTGTCTTGGTGCGATGGTGTTTGTGGTGTTACTTTTGCCGTTTATATTATCGGCATATTTGTATGGCACGGACTCGGCTGATTGGGCATTTGTCGCCGTCGGAATATATTTTATTCCAATCATGACGCTTTTTCTGTGGGCATTGGGCGACACGATCCAAGAAGCCTGGAGGCGGCGGAGATGAGCCGCGGCCCGATCAGGCACCGGGAAGACTTGGAGGTCTTGCCGAAGGAAGACTCATTCGTCTTCCAGGACCATCTTCCCGGAGTGGCGGGTGGTCTGGTCCGCTACTGGAAGGATAGGGGCCTCATCCGGCGGGTGGGAACCGTCCGCAAGAACGGGGCTGCAAGGAGAGGGATATGGGAATTGACAGAACGAGCGAGGAGGATTTTGGGATGAGTCAGGAGGACATATTGCGATGGCTTGGGGCGAATCCGGGCTGGCACAAGACGCTTGTAGTGGCAAGAGGGCTGGGAAAACGACGACATCAGGTGGGGCCGATTCTTACGGCTCTGGCGGCCCACGGCGACATCCAGAGGCGGCTTTTGGGGAAGGGGCCCCAGGCTGGGCTGGAGTGGTCGATTTGACAGAAAAGAAGGTCTGGAGGCATGCTAATCTATGGTGAGTCATAAAATCATGCTTGAGTTCTCATCAGTGCTAAAAGAGGAGCCCCAAAGCATGAGGGAACTTTGCAGGAAACTCAACAGGCCGGAGGGCAGCGTTCGGTCGGTCCTCACAGCTATGGAGACTCTGGGGCTGGTCGAAAGGGTGTCGATCAACCGCCCGAGCACGGGCAAGCGGCCCACATCAGTTGGCTGGAAAAAGCCAACTGTATAAATCTATTTATCTAGATACGATTAATATGGCGGCGGATAATTCATATTGAAAGGGTGATAAAAATATGAAGCGTGACCACGCTTTCCAAGTACCGAGGCCGGCCTGGGCGAGAAGGCAGAAACAGCCGTGTTGGTATGGCATGGAAAGCGATCGAGGTCCCCGCATGTCTGTTATTTTGGAGAGATACCGACTCCGATCATCCACATTTCACGGCGTCCGAAGAGGTCCTTCTGAACGCTGGGCCGGTGACCTGTCACCAATGCGGTGATGTGATCAGGTATGATAGTAGGGGATATGCGTTCTGCAATTGTGCTATCTGGAATGATGGAAAACCGTTTGGCGAGATGAAAAAGGAAATCGGGCGCTACACGAAGCATTTCCTGCGAAAGATATCGCGGGCATGACGGCTGGTGTAATCCAGACCGACCGTTAAAAGCGGTAATATGACCACAGTATCGACAAGCATCGACTCGATACTTATAAATACGATTGGCATTATTATTTAATGGGTCTAGGGTAGCTCCTGAAAAGCATGAATCCGAACATGCCTGGCCCAATAACAATTTCGGTGCATGTCGGAGATGCAAAAATGACTGGTGGATATGTATATTTCATAACGTATGAAAATTCGATTTGTAGACAGCAAAACCCGTATTTCAAGATTGGGATGGCAAAAGACGTCTCTTCCAGGTTATCTCAATTACAAACTGGCTCTCCACTCAAACTGATATTAGCCGGATTGATCGAGTCAGACGATCCATTTTCCTTAGAGCAATATCTTCTCAAACAGTTCTCCGAGGATCGGGTCTGTGGGGAATGGGTCAAAGCCCGTGGTGAAAACTTGAAGTTCATAAAAACCTATAAACTGACATTAGATCGATTCGATGAACTTTTCAAAAAGTCTCCCGTGGATGAAAAGGATTTGAAAATAGAGGCCCTTTCAAGAGAAGTGCGGCGTTTAACTGCGCGCGAAAAAGAATTGGAATCGCGGTTAGACGGTAACGGGAGAGCTAACAAAAAATCGAGGCCAGACGAACCGCACCACGGAAAGAAAATCTGGCAATACAAAAACTGGGCAAGCAATCAATTCGAAGATCTTCACTGATCCCTCATGTCTCTCATCTCCAAACGCAAAAAGCCGTATCGGAAGGCATTTTCTCATCCAAATTTTCCGTATCTGTATGACACCGAACCAGACGAGGGTGCCCGGTTCAGAAAGCACAAAGCACCCGAAATATCCTTGTAACACGGTGTTACCCCGCTGTGCACGGCGGAAGGGCGGCAGGCACATTGATGTGCCCTGCTTCACCTATTTGGGTGGGGGCGGTCGAAATGGCCGCCCGCCAATACATCTCAATTACTCTCTGAGTAATCGGCAAGGCCCTGTCATTCAATTTTCGTCTCTGGCTCATAGATATCACTCCTGGCGGGCCTTGCTGTTCCTAATCATCCATTCGTGCAGCCGTCAATTGGCATCGGCTAAAAGGTACTGCGCTAGCCCTCTGGTCTTCAACGGCCAAAGAGGGCTCCTTGTTACTGCTCTGAGAGGAACTTTGCTATGCCGCGACGTTGCGATATAGACTGGAGGTGCATCCAGGAATGGAGCAACCACGATCTGGATTTCGTCGAGGAAGCCATCCGGGTCGAGAAGGCGCTCAGGGCAGCCTCTCCGAAAAGAGGTTTTCTGGCACCAAGATGATCACCCAATCAGGTGGTCAGGGTTCCTCTCCCTCCATTCCCCAGCCACCGCAATTAATCCATTTTGAGGTCATCATGAAGCATATACTTGGATTACTCCTCTTAGCCTTGCTCATCGGCAGCTCTGTGGGGGCCTATCCCACTCCCACTCCCTTCAAATTCCAGGACCTGCAGATGCCCGAGATCGTGATGCCAGAGCTTCATTCGGTCAACATCTCCCACGATTTCGATTTCCCTGAACTGAATTTCACAGAATTTGAGCTGGCAGCCGATATGCCGCCGATGGATATCGAGCTGGAACTGGCGCCTGAGATCGAACTGGATCCAGAACCAGAGCCAAAGGCCGATCCAGAAACCGAAACAGAGCCCGCATATACCTATGACGTCTATATCCACCAGCAAGACCAGTCCATCATCGCCGAAACCGTCGATGGCAGGCAAATAGCCGCATTGCCCGTTTCATCGGATGCAGCGGGCCTGTTCAAGGCGGCGGTAGATGCGGTCCCAGATGGCGGCAGCCTGCACATAGGTGAAGGCCATTACCTCGTATCAGCTCCTTATTCATTCGCCCTCAATCCGGACGGCACCAACATCTTCTATTCCGCCATCCCTGTCCTGGATAAGGACATGCACATAAGCGGCGATGGGGTGGACGAGACCATCATCCAGCTAGCTCCCGGTCAACGCAGCCCTTCACGGCACGTTGCTATGGTGCTCATCCGGGCGACCAAGGCTTATGACCTGGGATATGATGAGTTCGAGGTGACCGGCCTAACTCTGGACGGTAACCGAGCAGAACAGATAGACGGTGAACCCCACGACGGCGAGGCACTGATCCTATCAGGCTCTCTGCGAACCAATGGCAATTATCATGATCTCAAGCTGATAAACTCCCATGGCTCTGGCGTCTATTCAGGAAACAATGGGGCCGGGCCGGAGAGCGATGCGGTATTCCATCATATTTTCGCCCAGAACTGTGGTGCAGAGGGAATCATCCTCGATACCTGCCACAACTGCACCGTCACAGACAGCGAAGCCTGGCAGTGCCGTGAAGGCGTAGTTCTCTATGGAAACGACGACTGGCAGACCAGAAGCTTAGACCAGGTATCGGCATCGAGGTTCAAGACCGATAGCCAGGTGACCGTCTGGCAGGTCAACGATTTCACCCTTAGCGACATTGAAATGGACTGCAGCCAGACCACAGGATCTTATGGCCTAATGATCCGGGATGGGACTGGCCTGGTGGAGAACTCTATCCTGAAGAGCAGCCAGACCCGAAAGGACTCGACCGGTGGGGCTACGTACATCATCGAAGGCTCCAAAGTCTTATTCGAAGACTGCTTACTGGAAGGCTGGTTTGGCATCCATGCAATAGGCCGGTCCTACGTAGAGGCCCGAGACTGCAAGATCACGGCCCCGGGGGGATGCTTCTGTACCACGGACCTAGCACCAGTGCAGAGCACCATAGTGGCTCGTGACAACACCTGCACCGGCAAAGAGCTGGCCACTCAAGAAGGAGCGACGTTCTACAAGCTATAAGGATGGCCTCACACCGGGTTCCTCGATCCCTCCTTTCCCTGGCCACCGATCTGCCACTTTCGCATAGCGGCTATTGCCATCGGCCTGTAACCGATTGTCCAGGAGTTCGAGTCTCCTAAGTGGCTTTCCTTCCATCCCTTCCATTCCATCCTTCAACCTTCCGGTATAGTGATTTACATGCCATCTGGATATTCTGCCAAATGTAAAACATGCAATTCTGCCAGGCGGCTTGAGATCGAAGCATGGCACGTCAAAGACGGCATGAGCCCGGAAGCAATCGAGGTCAGGCTCAAAGGACTCGGAGAGCAGATCTCATACCGGGCCATAAGCAATCATTTCGTAAATCATTATAATGTGCAAGCCGAAGCCCGCGCGAAGTACCACGAAAGCCAAGCGCAGATCAAACAGGACGCTGCAGAATGGCTCACTGACCTGCAAATCCTCGATGAACTGATTCAAGATAACCATATCATTCATTCTGGCCTGCGATCCCAAATTAAAGATCTGGATAACAAGTTTGGCGTTCCCATGCCCGCCGTCACCATGCTCAACGGCGTCTCTGATGCAATCTGCAAGGCCATGAAAACCAAACATGAGCTGCTAGGCGAAGATCCCGAATCGCATAAGGCCGATACCCTTTTGGAGCTAATCAATGCTGTCTCTGACTCAGAAGAAGGCTAGGGCAGTCCAAAAGATTCGCGATGATCCGGTTCATTTCGTCAGGGACTATCTGGGCTGCGAACCGTGGCCCAAACAAGAAGAGATCTTAAGAGCGATCCGGGACAACAAAGAGGTTGCTGTTGCTTCCTGCCACGCAGCGGGCAAATCGTGGCTATCTGCCAGGGCGGTCCTGTGGTTCTCTTACACCAGAAAGCTTTCAAGAGTCGTCACCACCGCACCGACATTCGATCAGGTCCGGGACATCCTCTGGCAGGAGATCCGGCTCGCGTATGCCTCTTCTAAGGTCGAACTTGGCGGCAAGCTCCTAGACACAAGGCTGGATCTCGGCCCCAACTGGTTTGCTACTGGCAGGTCTACCAACGATGCTAACCGCTTTCAGGGGGCACATTCTGCCAAAGGCCACATCCTGGTAGTTGCTGATGAGGCGGCGGGAATCGAGCCCGACATCTGGATAGGTATCGACGGCATCCTGACTTCACAGAACTCTCACTTATTAGCAATCGGAAACCCAACCGAGGCCGCCGGGGAGTTCTATGAGATGTTTTCCCGGCCCGGCGTGGTCAAGATCTATATTTCGGCTTTCGATACTCCAAATTTTACCACTTTCGGAATCACAATAGAAGACATCCGAAATAACACATGGAAGGAAAAGATAACCTCGGACCTTCCAGCGCCCTACCTCATAACACCTGAATGGGTCTATGACAAGTGGCTCAAATGGGGCGAAGATTCCCCGCTCTGGATATCCAGAGTCCTGGGCCAATTCCCGGAGCACTCGACCGATGCTCTCATTCCGCTCTCCTGGATAGTCTATGCACAGACCCACAAATTGGAGCCATCCACGCCTAATATTCTAGCCTGTGATGTGGCCAGGTTCGGCCAGGACGAAACCGTTCTGGTGCATCGCCGGGGCAAAGTTGCCAGACTCTATAAGGCAACCCACCAAGAGGACACAATGGCCACAACTGGCCGGATAATACGGGCTCTGAGGGATACCAACGCAACCGAAGCCAGAATAGACGCCGATGGACTGGGCGCTGGGGTCTATGACAGGCTCCATGAGCAGAAGTTTCCAGCTAAAGAAATGCGATCCGGGTTCAAGGCCATTGACTCCGAGCAGTTCCTCAACACACGCGCCGAATGGTACTGGAACCTTCGAAAATGCTTCGAAAACAAAGAAATTGATATAGGCGAAGATGAAGAACTGGCTTCACAATTATCTAAATTGAAGTATAAAATCACATCCAAAGGGCAAATTCAGATCGAATCCAAGGAAGAGATGAAGCGCCGGGGCCTGAAATCGCCGGATCGCGCTGATGCTCTTATGCTTGCTTTCGCGAATCTGCCTAAGAAAACATCGTATAGCTTCTCAGCACCGTCTCAGATATCCAGCTCAGGAATCCCCTTACCATGACGACAATTCATAGGAAAATAAGGAATGCCTCCGGCACTACCGGCAAATCCCAGGTTAACCTGTCGTCTTCGGGCTTCGCTGCAGTTGATCGTAACATTACTGCTTCGGCCATCGTGTCAGCCCTTTCGGTCCCTCCGGTGCAGGGCCTCCTCTTGCCCATAAGCAAGATTGCCTTCAACGGCTATGATATCGTCCCTAGGCCTCCTGAAGAGGAGAAGGCGAACGAAGCCAAGATAGCCGAAGCCCGCCGGGGCCTGCGCATGGCCGATAAGGTGGTTCAGAGCAGGTCAAACATCAGGCAAACCTTCTTTGATACGCTGGGCTTCAGGCACTCGATTTACAATTACAGTCTCAAAACAGAAGAGCAGTGGACCATCCCGGACGTATTCAAGCATCTGCCGGCAGTCTCCTTTGAAGCTGCTCCGGACAACACCAGGGGCAGCGACCGCTATTTCTCCGATCCTCTCTTGAAAGGCATAGTCACCGACGCGGACGACGATAGCATCCACTATTGGCAGTCTCAGAGCCGGTCTGGCAAGCCGGTAGAGATCGAGGCTGACCAAATATTCCATATTCAGGACCGGACGCCTGGTGAGCTGTCTTACATAGCCTCTATCATCCCCACCATCCGACAATGGGGCTTTGCCAGAAGCCAGGCGGTCATGAAGTACCTGCAACGGGTGGCAGCCCCTAACGCGGTTGGGGTAATCGACTTCCAGTACGTCACCGCCATGATGGGCGATGGCCAAGGAGACGAAGGCTACCTGGGCACCAAGACAATGGGCATCCCGTCCGAGGTATGGGATTATCTTGATAAAGTGATTAAGGCCCAGTCCACCGACACCGCTTTCCTGATGCCTCCGGGCACAAAGCTAGATTATCCGACGCTCTCCGCCAGGCCACCCATAGAGATTGATCAGTATCTTATTAGGGAGATCACCAGTCATCTCATCCCGGTAAACATCCTGGATACTTTGGGAAGTGCCATAAGCAAATCCAGCACACCTGCCCTTGAACTCTTCCAGCTCATTGTAAACGGCTGGAGGGAGATCTGTGCCCGGCCATTTGAGGAGTTCTATTCCAAGCTCTTGGAGGACAACGGCTTCATCGGGTGGACCTGCGAATTCCAATGGTGGCCGATAGTCCCCGAGGACAAAGCTCAGGTCCACAGGGAGGCCCTGGATGGGGCCATGAACCGGCTGATCACGGTCAATGAATACCGGGCCATTCATTCGTTACCAGAGCTGGATGACGCTGCTTTGGCCCAAATGTCAAACGAGTATAACCAATTGGGCGGAGGCATGTTATGAGAGAGGAGTTCCTTGTTTTGCGGGCCCTCCGGACACACGGTATCCGGACGCGGGGCTTCGTGCTGGATGTATCCCCAATGGCCAGGCGGCTGAAGAAGATCAGCCAGGGCGCGGCCACACTGGAAACGAAGTGCAAAAAGAAAGGGAAGAAGTAGGTGATCACTATTACAGAAAAACAAGAGAACTCTGAGGTCTCCCCTGAATACCTCAAGGCCTTCCACAAGTTCGTTACCGGCCATCCTCTCATCTATGATCAGGTTAAGGCCGAGATCCACAAGCGGGCCAGAGGATCAGCAGGAGGCCAGGCGAAGGCCCGTAAGGCCCAGGAAGAGGATATCGAGCTAGAGGACATAGAAGAACACCTTCTGGCCGGAGAAGGCCCGCTAAAGGTCACTAACGCAGCCCATGTGGAGGGCGAAATCCTGGAGACTGATGAGTACTTCGATGTGCCAACGGTCTTCGCCAAAGAGGGCGTCTTTGTTGGAACCAACGGCATCCCGACGCTCAAGCGGTACGATGTCCTGAAGGCCAATGCGCCGCGATTCTTAGGAGTTCCGATCACTGACAAGCATCTGGAAACGGATACATTGCGGCCCGATGACAGGTGGCTAGGTCACGCTATATCAGCCACTCCGAGGGACGACAAGCGGGACATCTTTGGAATTTCCAGATACTACAAAAAGTATCTGTTGCCGGATGAGATCGGCAAGATCCAAAACAAGCAGTTCCCCGACGCGAGTCCGGGATATTTCACGATTACCAAACGCGAGACGGGCGAGTTTGAAGGCAACAAATACGATGCTGTAGAGCTTGGCCCTTATAATGTCGTAGAATATGCGAACTTCTTCTCAGGGACAAAAGGAGCCTGTTCGCGTGAGATGGGATGTGGCCCCTTCCAGAACGCCTCCCCGGAGCCCGATCCGTTCGAAGAACTGATGAAGGCGCCGTCGAGCCATGTTCTGGTTGACGGGAGATTTGTGAAACGGTGCCCAAAACAAACAAACGAGGCTGACAAAATGGAAGAAATTGAGGCCCTCCGGGCCGATTATGAAAAGCAGCTTAATGCTGCTAATGAGAAGGTGACCTCCCTGGAGGGCATCGTCTCTGAATTGAGTGCCAAGCTCGATGGCCTGGCAACCGAACACAAGCAGCTCAACGAGGCTTTCACCAGCAAGGCAACGGCAGAGGCCGCAGCTTCTGAGTCTGCTCACAAGGAGGCCTTCAAGAAGCAGCTCAATGCTGCCGCTGCAACTGAAATTGATACCCTCTGGGACGAGGTCCGGGATATGAACCCCGCGACTTACGAGGCTTGGAAGATCACCAACTCCGCCAAGCTGCTGACCGAAGCCGAAGCCAAGACCCTGGCCGGTAAGAAGACTCTCAATTCTGCTGATGTGGTCGAAGCTGCAAGAGCCAAGGCCGATGCAACCCTGTTCAAGAGGAGATGATTAACAATGGTAGTAAATAGAAAGACCGCTGTCTCTGGCAGCCAGTGGTATGTATCTTATCCCGCCGCTTCCCGTATTCCCGTTGGCGGCGTGGTAGCTCTCAGCTCGGCCACCGCTGGATCGGAAACCGTGGCCGCTGCACAGGCAGAAAACGCCATCATCGGAATAGCCGATAACCGCCCAGAAGGCCTGACTAAAGGCAAGTACGACGGGTTCTTTGAACAGTATGAGCAGGTTCCCATCGTGGACGGTGTGGGCTATGCGCTTGCCATGCCCAATGGCTCAGATGTCAATGTGGATATTGGGGACTTCTTGGAGGTCGCTGTCCTTGGTGATGGCACGCCCGGCAATCACGGGCTGCTTGAAGAGGCAGGTTCCACCACCGGCACAACCTTCACCGTTGCCACGGTCGCTAAGGCTCTTCAGAGCGTCACAATGGGCTCCAAGAGCTACAAGATCCCAGCGTCTGATGTCGCTGTGGGCGACACAACCGTCACAATGGCCGCTGGCGAGATCGCCACCATGGGAATAGCTGTCGGTGATTACATCTGTCTGGAAGACCTGAATGGCGCTTGCCAGACAAACCGCGTTGCGTCTCTGACATCTACTGTCATAACGCTTGAGATCCCCTCAACCGTCGCGCTCGTGTCTAACGATTCCGACTTGGTGACCAGGTGCTACCCCTGCCTGGTAAAGCTGGTGAAATAAATGGCTACTGATATGCTTTACGGGTCTGGTATTGTACCTGGCACATTTACCGCGACCTTCTACGATTACATCAACGATTGGTATGATGTAAATCTGGATAACCAGATGGCCAGGAAATGTACCGTTCTGACTCAGGTGCCGGCCACAACCGAAGCCTACGAGGCCAACAAGATTGACTTCGCCGGTGACGACGTGGTGCCGAAGGCCAAGAAGACCCCAGGCGTTGAGGTCTCCCTGGGAAGCACAACCAGCAACACTCCTCTCTGGCGGTGGGCTGATAGCTTCGTCATGAACGAGGACGACCTGGCCAAAGACCCCATGCTCCAGAGGAGATACATCGAAGGCTGCGTGGCCAAGATCTTCCGGGGTGAGGATAAGGTCTGGTTCGCTGGCAGGGCCGTCAATAACATCCCCGGTGTCGCTACTTGCGCAGGCCTGAACACCAACGGCAAGGTTGTCGCCTCCGGTGCTTCTGGCAGCGATACCAATAACATCGGTGCCTGGCTGACCTCCGATACCAACAGGGACATCTACGAGGATCTGAGGGTTGCTAGGGGCAAGCTCGATTCCAAATACCGCACCAACCTGCGAAACCTCTACCTGATCGGCAATGCCGCCGCTATGGACGCTCTCTTCCAGAAAGATCCCTATTCTGACAGCTCAAGCCTGATCTATGAGTCCGTTGCCCCTCTGTTTGGCAGGACCAAGAATGAGCCCATGTCTGATTGGGCGATCATCAACGATTCGGTGACGGCGAACTACGTCTACATTGTCACTAAGAGCCGGGAAGCTGCTGAGCTGGTGCAGGCCAGGGGTATCACTGTCGATGACAGCTACCCCCGCAAGGCCATCAAGAACATCGAGGTCCACCTCTATCAGGACGTCGGTATGGTCTTCCATGACAACAACGCATTCGTAGAAGTGGCCATCAGCTAGGCCATTATCTACCTTTTTGAGGTGATAACTTTTGACTGGAATTCCTAAACCGCCCAACTGGTTCCGGGCGAGTGCGTCCGTGGACTCTGCTGCCATCATAGATGACTCGGTGGGCGCGGTGGACGTGGCTAACAGCCTGGTTCATGACATGGTGGCAAAGACGGCCCCCGTGGGCGCTGATACCATCCTGATCAACGATTCAGAAGCCGGCAACATAAACAAGAAAGCCACCCTGACCAATGTGGCCAACACCCTGGCCGGCACACCGGCCATCACCGGCCTGAGCAACACCGCCGGCGTCCTGACAGCAGCAATCAAGATCGCCCATCTGGTAGCCGATGAGAAGTCGAGCCTCTTCTTCGAAGGCCCGACAGAAGTTGATTTCGGTGTAGCCACAGCAGTCGATGAGAAGATCACCGACTCAGCAGGCGCAAAGGGCAAGCTCCTGATAGCGATTGGAATCGTGACTGAAGCGTTCAACGGCGATGCGGATAACACTATCAGCGTAAGCAATAACACGTTGCTTGGCGCTAATAAGATGTGCTCTGACATCATCGTCGATAAGGACGCTGCAGTCGCTGGCAACTGGCTTGGATCGGTGTTCGCCGGTCATCGGGTAGCTGGAGCAGACAACACGGTTGCGTCTGGTGCTGATATCTATGCATACAGCGCGGCAAACGCCAACCGGAGCGCGGGCAAGATGGTGTTCTTGCTGATATTCCAGAAGACCGCTTAAGGTCTTCTAAATTATTTTTTAGTAATAATAAACTGGGTGGTGCAAAATGACTTCATCTTATACGAGTCCCACGAATTCGAATACGGATTGGATCAGGGACAAGATAGGAGATATCGATTCGGCGGTTTTCATCCTCACTGATGAAGAAATCCAGGCCGAGATTACCGCCAACTCCAATCTCTACCTGGCCGCCGCAAACTGTTGTTTCAAGTGCACCACCCGATTGGGCGAGTACGGCGAACTGGCAGACAGATTCGAGCGCAGGGGCAACCAGCTCTTGAAGGAGGCCAGGCGGCATGCTGGGTTTACTTCGGTCACGCCTTCGGTGGGCGTTGTCACTGATTCCGGCACGCAGCCACATGATTATGATGTCACAGGCGAAAAGCAGGCCAATTGGTCCCTGAATACCGACGATCTGCCTAATCAGGTTCGGGGCGTCGATATCTGATGCCTCCGTATGTTTATGTCATCAGGGACACGGCTGACACCGATCCCACCACCTTAGAGCTGATCGACGGCCCGACGTACACCGAATATGGCTCTCCATCGCCTAGCTCACCAGGCGTCGAGAAAGGCAGGTTTCGGCATCTGGCAAAGCGTGTCACCAAGACGGCGGCAACGCTGTTTAGCGGCACTTCGGCGGCTACCCTGACCCTAACCGGCACCTGGCCAACAGGAGGCGCTAGGCTCTCCATAGTGGCCTCCAGCGTCACCGGGCACACAGATTGTGCCGGCACTGTCACAATAAACGGGTCTGAGACTCTGACCTTTACGGCTGCTGGAAAGAAGACGACCATCGCAGCCCTGACCGAGCTCCCCACTATCACGACCGCTAACCTGGATTGCAATCTGGTTATCACTGTCATAAGTTCCGGCGGGGCCCCGGTCTACACCGAGGCGGAGACGGATCTATATTGCAAGATAGAAATCAAGAACAAGAGCGTCCCAAGTCCCTCGGGTGGGTGGACCTCGATTCAGGCCACGACCTTGCAGGCGCGGGGCACTTTTGCTATCGGTGATACGATCAAATTCAACGTCGATAACCCCTTTGACCCAACGGACGGGATTGAATATCAGGTTTCATCCGTGAAGCCAAAAGTCGGCTACATGGGAAAAGAGAGCATCAAGATTTTGACATTCTAGGGAAGAGGTGTACTGCAGTACCCCTTATTAAGATCTAGGTGATATAAATGGCAAAAATATATGGATTCAAATCGTCTGACGGTGAGCCAAAAGGCGTTGCTGTAAACGATGATGGCGAGCTGATTGTTAATATAGACTCGTCCGCCCTACCCACAGGCGCGGCCACCGAGCAAGTTTTAGATGACATTCTTGCCAAGCTATCGGCAGATCCGGCAACGCAAACCACCCTGGCCGCCGTCCTGGCGAAGATCATCGCCGCTCCATCGACCGAAGCCAAACAGGATCTGATCATAACAGCTCTTGGATTGATCGGGACCGAAGCGACCACGGGCGACATCAAGACTGCGACGGAGGCCTTAGCTGCGCTGATCTCCGCCGGGGCACTCAGTGTCTCATTAGGTGAACTGCCCGACACAGCCGGGGGTGACCTGGCAGATATCAACACCGCGTCCACCAGCATCGATGGCAAATTGCCTGCCCTGAGCGGTGGAAAGATCCCTGTCGTGGCCACCATCGGTGTTGCCGAAGTAACACCCAAAGTCCTGCTCTACGCACCCATAGACTTTTCGTCTGCCTCTGCTCAGACAATAATAGCCGCTCCGGGAGCAGGCAACCGGATCAGGCTCACAAGGCTCAGCCTCATGTCCGGCGGA
>Ga0265295_1003578_pt1 | contig 22354 bp, 24 predicted proteins | sample Munlansysbiofilm_FD_192503 | JGI IMG/M metagenome (GOLD analysis project Ga0265295, IMG submission 192503) | Leachate microbial communities from a municipal landfill in Southern Ontario, Canada - Methane capture system biofilm | ecosystem: Engineered > Solid waste > Landfill > Unclassified ...
TGTTCGGGCCGCTCGCATAAGGGGCGGTAATGACGCTCATGCGGTTCATGCGGCTCAGGAAATTTTCCGCGCCGATGAAGATGTTCACCCGTTCGGCGTCCATGCAGCGATCAAGGAGGGCGAGAAGCTGGCTCTTTTCCTCGAAGGCGCGAAAGATATCCTTCATCTTTTCCACGTCGGCGAATTCCGGCTGTTCCAGAATATTCACCTGCCCCTCGATGAATACCTCCGCGCACGGATCGTCCAGCGTCTGTTCAGACAGGCGCAGGGCGCGGCTGAGAAGCGCGTCATAGCGAACCTTTTCGTCTTCCATCTCCTTGACTATGCGGCTTTTTACCTCGGATATGGTCAGGCCCTTCAGCATGTCGTTCAGGTAGTTGGACATCCTGATCAGGTCTTCGGGGGCCAGCTTTTCGTCGGATTCTATGATGCGGTTCTGCACGACCCCGCTTTCCGAGACGAGGATCGCCAGGATCCTGCTGTCGCACAGCTGCATGAATTCGATCTGGCGGAACACGTCAGCGGTGAAGCGGGGCGCGATGACAATGCCGACGTAATGGGATATGGAGGACAGTATCCTGCTGGTGTCCTTCAGCAGTTCTGCTACGTCGCGGCTCCGGCCCCGGTAACGGTTGCGGATTTCATGCTGCTGATCCGGGTCGATGTCGCGCACCTGGAGAAGCGAATCCACGTACAAACGGAATGCCTTGTCAGTGGGCACTCGTCCGGCCGAGGTGTGGGGAGACGCAAGATAGCCCATTTCTTCCAGGTCGGACATGACGTTGCGCACGGTCGCCGGGGAGAGGGACAGTCCGTGCCTCCGCGTGACGCTGCGGCTTCCCACCGGTTCAGCGGTCCGGATATAATCGTCGATTATGGCTTCGAGGATCTGTCTGCTTCGTTCTGAAAGCGTTTCATTCATGGCGGACCCCCTGCAATGGTTAGCACTCGTTCAGAGAGAGTGCTAACCGCATCAAAAGTAGCAATCGACCCTGTTTTTGTCAAGGTATTTTACCGGCTAGAGAAACCTTACAAACACCTGGTTGGAGAGGATGCGCCCCCTGTCTGTCAGCCTCAGATACCCCTTCCGGATTTCCAGAAGGCCGGCTGAAAAGAGGCCGGCGCAGGATTCTCCGTAGACCTCGTCGAAGCAGGCTGAAAACTCCCGGTAAAAGCGTTCCAGGCTGATGCCGTTGGCGGTCCTGAGGCCGAGGAAGAGGAACTCCGCCATTGCGTCCCCGAGGGAAAGGGTCCGGGTCTCCGCCACCGGAAGTTCTTCCCGGTCCAGGGAGCGCAGGTATTCGACGGAACTCTCGGGCGAGCTGAAGCGCATCCCGTAGCCTGGAAATCGGAGAAAGGAGTGGGCGCCGGCGCCGAAACCCAGATAGTTACGTCTGCTCCAGTAACCCGAATTGTGCTCGGACCGGTAGCCCTTGAGGGCGAAATTCGCTATCTCGTATTGTTTGTAGCCTTGGGCGGTCAATACTTCCGAGGCTGTTTCGTACATTTCGGCGGATTCATCCTCGTCGGGGAGGGGAAGGCTTCCCTCTTTTTCCATCAGGCCGAAGGGGGTCCCATCTTCGATGGTCAGGCCGTATACGGACAGGTGTTCAGGCCGCAGTGCGCATGCCTGGAGCAGGTCTTTTTCCCACATGGCGTTGTTCTGGGAGGGGAGGGAATGGATGAGGTCGATACCAACGTTGCCGAAACCGGCGCGGCGCGCGTCATTGAAGGCATCCAGCGCTTCCCGTCCGCTGTGTATCCTGCCGATGCCTTGCAGCAACTCGTCATTGAAGGACTGGATGCCAAGGGAGAGACGGTTCACTCCGGCGGCCCGGAAGTCCGAGAGCCGTTCCCTGGTGATTGCGCCGGGGTTGCATTCGATGGTGATTTCCGCGTCCGGGGCGAGGTGGAAGAGGCGGGCGGCGGTTTCGATCAGCCTGGATGTGAGGGAAGGGGGCATCAGGGATGGTGTGCCGCCGCCGAAATAAAGGGTAACGGCGGCCGGGATGCAATCCAGGGTCGCGCGACGCAGTTCCATCTCCCTCAGCAGGCCGGCCCCATACTCATCGGGCGTGCATGGGGTACCCGCAACGGAATTGAAGGCGCAGTAAAGGCATTTGCGAATGCAGAACGGGTAGTGAATGTAGAGGGATAACTTCATGGCCTTTGCAGTCTATCCCAGGCCTCGGGGTAATGTCCAAGTCAAAGATGGGCGCTATGGGGGAAATATGCCTGGCCGTTCAGGGGAGGGTTGCAAAAAATCGTATTGACTTGGCCAGGATACGGGCATATTTTATTCTCAATTCGGCGGTTGAGGTGATCCATGCTTTTCTTCGGGTAGCCCCAACTGCCGTTTTTCACAGATAGACGATTTTTTTCAGCCATATAGGAGGTACGCTTCGTGGGTATTTTCGCCGTAACCGGTCTGGTCGTTCAAGGGGTTCTGGTTATCCTCTGCTTCTTTTCCGTAGTCTCCCTCGGCATCATTTTCTTCAAATTCTGGCAGGTATACCGCGCCAACAGTCAGTCGGAACGGTTTCTGGAATTTTTCTGGAAGGTCAAGCGTTTCGATTCCATTAACGCGCAACTGGACAGGTTTGACGACTCTCCCCTGGCGGTTCTCTTCAGCGAAGGATTCAGCGAGCTGAAAAAGCTGATGGAGAAGGGGGAGGAAAAGCAGGACCCCGATGTCATCAGCACGGAACTGGGAGGGATTGAAAATATCGCCCGCGCCCTGCGCAGGGCCACCACCTCGCAGATCACCAGGCTGGAAAGATATCTGACCTTCCTCGCCACCACCGGCGCCACCGCCCCATTTATCGGGCTGTTCGGCACGGTGTGGGGGATCATGACCGCATTCAAGGGGATCGGCGAAACCGGTTCCGCCTCCCTGGCCGTAGTGGCTCCAGGCATCGCCGAGGCGCTCATCGCAACGGCCGTGGGCCTTGTGGCCGCTATCCCGGCTGTCATGGGTTACAACCACTTCCAGCACAAGATCAAGGTTATCATAGCCGAGATGGACAATTTCTCCACGGAGTATCTGAACATCGTGCAGAGAAACTTTGCCGGTAAATAAAGGGGAGCAATCATGGAAATCGGCAACCGCAACGGCAGGGACAATGCCATGTCCCAGATCAACGTCACCCCCCTCGTGGACGTGATGCTGGTTCTTCTGGTTATCTTCATGGTGACTGCGCCCATGATGCAGCAGGGGGTTCAGGTCAATCTTCCCAAGACCCAGGCGAAAGCCCTTTCCGCCGATCAGGACACCGTCATTGTTTCCGTGGACACCGCCGGCCGCGTCTTCATCAACTCCAGTGAAACGTCCCATACCGATCTGTCCGGGCGTCTCACCGCCATCTTCGAGTCGCGGGAGAAGAAAGAGGTGTATCTGAAGGCGGACAAGGACGTCCCTTACGGAGAGGTGGTCAGGACCATGGCGGAGATCAAGGCCGCCGGGATTGAGCGCCTCGGCATGATGACGGAGCCCGGCCACGGGAAATGAGACGCCGACGGAAGAAAGAACAGGGACTGGGGACATCCCTTGCATGCTCCCTTCTCCTGCACGCGGCCTTTTTCACCGCCATCATCTTTATCGACTCCTTTCACACGATTCGGCCGAACGCGGCCCCGGTCTACTATGTGGATCTGGTGAATCTTCCGGTGGCGAATCCGCGTTCCGGCTCACCCACTGCTCGCGGTGACGACGCCGCTCCCGAGGCGGGGACGGACGCCGCGCCTCCCCCTTCCCCCCCGGAACGGGAAAAGATGGTTGCTCCGGCCACGCCGCGCAAGGAAGTGAAACCCAGACCCGAACCGGTTCGAAAGAAAACCATCAAACCGTCGCCGCCGGAAACCGACAGGGAGTTCCGGGACCGGCTTGCCAGACTGGAGAAGACGGTGGAAGGCCGCCATACCGCCGCCGCCATCGACGCCTTGCGCAAGAAGGCGGGACAAGGGACGGGGTCCGGCCAGGGATCGGGAAGATCAGGGATGCCGGGCGGTACGGGTACGGAGGCGGGAAGCGATTATGGCAGTTATATCCAGTCGCGCTTGCGTGACGCCTTTGCCAAGACCATAACATCCAGCGAACGGAACCCTATTGTGGTGGTCAGGCTTACCATCGACAGGAACGGGCATCTGACGGGCTATCGAATTGAACGAAGCAGCGGAGACAAGGTCTTTGAAGACTCCGTGAAGAGGGCGGTTGACCTGGCCGCCTCGAACTTTCCGCCCCCTCCGACCCGGAGGGAGTTCCAGCAGGGATTCATATTCAAACCCCAAGGGGTGGGAAAGAAATGAAGCTATCTTTATTCATACTGACGTTCATCCTCATGGCCGCCGGCGTTCCGAATGCCCAGGAGGGCTACCTGGAAGTGACGGCCTCGCCGGATCGGAAGATATCCCTGGCGGTGGCCCAGCCCGTAAGCCAGGGTGGGGGCGGCAACCCCGATATTTCCAGTAATGTTGTGGACGCGCTCCGATTCGATATGACCCTCACCGGCCGTTTCAACGTATTGGAGACTTCGCCAGCGAAGGGGACTTCCGGCATCCGGCCGGGGGAATTTGACATGGCCGTCTGGCATGCGGCCGGGGTGGAGCTCCTCATCAAATCATCCTATGTCGCAAACGGTGACGGCACGATCATCGAATTCAGGCTGTATGATGTGGCCAACGGCAGGCAGATACTGGCCAAGCGGTATTCCGGAAAGCGGAAAGACGTCCGCAGGATGGCCCACACCTTTTCCGACGACATTCTCCTTTTCCTAACCCGGGAGAGAGGTCCGTTCACCGGCAAGATTGCATTTGTTTCCCGCGGATCCGGAAACAAGGAGATATTCCTCATGGACTACGACGGCCACAATGCCCAGCGAATCACCGCCAACGGTTCCATCAATCTGGGCCCGGATTTTTCTCCCAATGGAAGAGAAATAGTTTATACATCCTATAAGAAGGGAAATCCGGATCTCTACCGCAGGGATCTGTTCAGTTCGGCTGAGGCGCGCTTGGCGGCCCACCCCGGCAGCAATATCACCGGCGCGTGGTCTCCTGATGGAGGCAGGATTGCCCTTTCCATGAGCAAGGACGGCAATGCCGAGATCTATACCATCAGCAAGGACGGAAAGCAGATAAACAGACTTACCCGCAACGGGGCCATCGACACCTCTCCTTCCTGGTCCCCGGACGGAGGGCGCATTGCCTTCCTGTCCGACCGCCTCGGCAAGCCCCAGATCTTCGTCATGAACGCGGACGGCTCCAACCAGCGCCGCCTTACTTCCAACGGCGGCTACAACGTTAGCCCTTCCTGGTCTCCCAAAGGGGACAGGATCCTCTACTGTCGCCAGCATCCTGGCGGCTTCCAGATTCATTCCATCACGCCGGACGGCAGTGACGACCAGCAGCTCACAAGCGAAGGGAGCAATGAACGTCCACGATGGTCGCCGGACGGGCGGTTCATCACCTTCAGCTCAAGCCGTGGCGGCATCTATGTAATGCGGGCCGACGGCACAGGTCAGACCAGGGTTTCCCGTCGCGGTGGGGCGGAGTCTCACCCTGTCTGGTCTCCCCGCTGGTAGTATCGCGGGACTTGCCATGAGCTTTTGCTTATGTATAATGCTAACCTGATTCAGACGCCGAAACACTTCGGCTGAAACCGGGGCCCAGGGTCCCTATTATTGGTATGTTGAAAAGGAGGAACAAATGAAAAAGAAACTTGTCGGAATCCTCATGATGCTCTGCTGTGTTGCCCTGACGGCTGGCGGTTGTGCGAAGAAGGAACTGGTGAAGGAAGATGAAACCCTGGCGCAAAAGGAACCGGTAGTGACCGCCCCTGTTGTTCCGGAGCCTGTTCCCGTAACCAAGGAGCCTGTAGTAAAAGAAGATGCCGTAAAGAGCTCCTCCGTGGAGACGATCAGTCCTTTTGACACCGTCTATTTCGATTTCGATTCCTATGTTCTCAGGCAGGATGCGCGTGACCTTCTGGACAAGAATTATGATTGGATGAAGAATAACGCGGCCGAAAGCGTTCGCCTGGAAGGGCATTGCGATGAAAGGGGTTCGGACGAATACAATATCGCACTCGGTGAAAAGCGCGCCAAGGCCGCGCGGAACTACCTCAAGACACGCGGCGTTTCCGCGGATCGCCTCAGCATCATAAGCTACGGCAAGGAAAAGCCCGCGGACCCTGGGCACAATGAGGACGCCTGGGCCAAGAACCGCCGGGTTGAATTCATCATCGTAAAATAAAGCGGACCTCTTAAAAAAGGAGCCCGTGCGGGCTCCTTTTTTGTTGTCCTGATTCTCTGATGAGGAGACGATAAAGACATGCGGACCCAAAATATTGTTATCCTGTTTCTTGTTCTGTGCGGAGCGGCGGGCTGCGTAAGCCGGGGCGATTTCCGCTCAGTGGAACGCGATACCTATGATACCCGAAGGCGCGTGGCGCAACTGGAAAAGGAGATGGGAGGCGTCCGGAAATCCGCTGCCGAGGAAGTCCAGCATTCCCTTGACGGTTTTCGTAAGGAAATCGATGGAGCCCGCAAGGGAATAGCGGATACCCAGGCTTCCCAGGAGAACATCCGGGTCGACATGCAGGAGATGTCCGGCAGGATAGACGATCTGAAGATCCTGGTGCAGAAGCGCACCGACGAGAAGGCGTTTTCAAAAGAAGAGATAGAGAGGCGTCTGGCGGCCCTGGAAGACAGGTTCGCAAAACTGGAAAAGAGGGTGGACCATGGGCCGGGAGTCGGCGCCGGGACGAAGGAGCCGGCCGAGACACCGGAGGGGATCTACCAGGAGGGCCTCGTGTCCTTCAAGGCGGGGGACATGCTGAAAGCCCGGGATTCCTTCACCCGGTTCGCGGAGCGCTTTCCAAAGCATGAACTGACACCCAACGCCCGCTATTGGATAGGCGAGACCTACTACAGTGAAAAGAAATACGAACAGGCGATTCTGGCCTTTCAGGACGTAATCAAGCAGTATCCGAAGAAGGACAAGGCGCCGGCGGCGCTTCTGAAGCAGGGGCTCTCCTTCAAGGCCCTGGGCGACGTGAAGAGCGCCCGCTACGTTCTGAAGAAGATACAGGATGACTATCCACGTTCGGCGGAGGCGAAAAAGGCCAGGGAACTGCTGGCGGAAATGAAATAGGCGTTTTCGAGCAAAACGGAAAAAAGGCGGAGAGATCCGCCTTTTTTCAATCGAGCCGCGCCGTTCCGTCAGCCTTTATACTTTTCTTCTTCTTTCCCCGGGCCATCCTTCACGGACTCTTGTTCTTTCCGGTACGCAACCTCTACGTCCGGTTTTTCCTCTTCATCCTTCGACCTTTCCGCCTCTTCCTCGATACTCCGTTTGAAATCATCGGCGGCCCGTTTGAATTCGGCAAGCCCTCTGCCGAGGGTGCGTGCCAGGTCCGGGAGTTTTTGCGGGCCGAACACGATGAGCGCGATCACCAGGATGATGATCAATTCCGGCATGCCGTAGCCGAACATGGTATACCTCGATTCGATTTGAGCCTTTGAATTTCCTTGCGCGCCTTGCGCCTTTCCGTGAGAGCCTGACGATTGGGAGGCCCATGGCGCCATATGCGGCATCCATATCTCAATCGTTTCCCCACCGGGCCGATAATATTTGTTTTGACTGTCCTAGTCAAGAAAGGCGGCGTTAGAGGGGGTTTTCCGGTAATTGCCGTTTCTCTCAGCTGTGGTGCAAAGAATTTGACACGGCCCGGATCATTGAGCTACTATCCCACCTGTTTATCATCAAATTCAGCCGCTTTTCACAACGGCGTCACGGGGAAATGACACGTTATGTATCAAGACGATATCAAGGGACAAATCAGGGAGCTCCTCAGAAAAAGGAACGCCGTTCTGCTGGCGCACAATTACATGCGGGACGAGGTACAGGAAATCGCCGATATAACCGGAGATTCTCTGGCACTCTCCATGGAGGCGGCCAAGACCAACGCTGATGTGATCGTGTTCTGCGGCGTGCATTTCATGGCCGAATCCGCATCCATCCTCTCGCCGGAAAAGACGGTGCTCCTGCCGCGCCTGGACGCCGGTTGCCCCATGGCCGACATGATTGACGTCGAGGGACTGCTGGAGATGAAGTCTCGCCTTCCCGGAGTCCCGGTAGTCACCTACGTGAATTCATCCGCCGCTGTAAAGGCCCACTCGGATGTATGCTGTACCTCGGCCAATGCGGGCCGTGTCGTCAACTCCCTGCCCGACAGCGAGATAATCTTCGCTCCCGATCGCAACCTGGGGAGCTTCGTGGCGAAATCGTCGTCAAAGAAGTTTCACTTCTGGGACGGCTTCTGCCCCACCCACGAGCGTCTTCGGCCGGAAGAGGCGGCGAGGCTCAAGGCTGAGTACCCCGATGCCCTTTTCATCTGCCACCCCGAGTGCAACCCGGCGGTGACCGCCCTGGCCGACCACGCCTGCTCCACCAGTGGCATGTACGACTACTGCAAAAAGAGCCCGGCGAAGCGGTTCATCATCGGGACCGAGGCCGGCATACTCTACCGCTTGAAGAAGGAGAACCCGGACAAGGAGTTCATCCTGGCATCCCCGGCCCTCATCTGCCCCAACATGAAACTCATCTCCCTTGAGGATGTCCTGGCATCACTTTCCACCATGTCTCCCGAGGTGCGCGTACCTGAGGACATAAGGGTTCCGGCCAAGCGCGCCCTTGACAGGATGCTGGCGGTACCAAGGGACTGAAGAGCTGATGATCCGCCCGTTCAAAGGAATCCGTCCCGTCATAGATCCCTCCGCCTTTATTGCGGAAACGGCCGTGATCATCGGCGACGTGGTGATCGGCGCCCGCAGCGGCGTCTGGTACAACACGGTGGTGCGCGGCGACGTAAACTCTATCCGCATCGGGAGCGGGACCAACATCCAGGACCTCTCCATGCTCCACGTCACCCACAGGAAGGACCCCTCTGATCCGGGCGCGCCCCTGGTCATTGGCGACAACGTAACCATCGCCCACAGTGTCACTCTCCACGGCTGCACCGTCGAAAACGGCGCTTTCATAGGCATGCAGGCGGTGGTCATGGACAGGGCCGTGGTGGGGGAGGAGGCCCTGGTGGGCGCCCGGGCCCTTGTCACCGAGGGAACCGTAATCCCGCCCCGCACCCTCTGGCTCGGCGCCCCTGCCCGCTACAAGCGCGATCTCACCCCGGCCGAGCTGGAACGCATCTGCTGCTCAGCCCGGAACTACATCCGGTACGCGGAAGACTTCTTGGCCGACTGATCTCCCGTACCGCTTCTTCACAAGGAACACACCATGAAACACGACCGCTCCCTCGAACTCTTTTCCGCCGCCTCCCGCGTCATCCCCGGCGGGGTGAACAGCCCGGTGCGCGCATTCCGTTCCGTGGGCGGAGATCCCCTGTTCATCCGGAGGGCCGCCGGTTCCAGGATGTGGGACGCGGATGGCAACGAATACATCGATTTTGTGGGTTCCTGGGGGCCGATGATTGCCGGACACCGCCATCCGCGGGTCGTTGAAGCAGTGACCGGGGCTCTGGACAGGGGGAGCAGCTTCGGCGCCCCTACCGAACTGGAGGTGCTGCTGGCTCAAGCCGTAACCGAGGCGGTCCCTTCCATGGAAATGGTTCGCATGGTCAACTCTGGCACTGAGGCCACCATGAGCGCCATCAGGCTGGCTCGGGCCGCCACGGGCCGGGACGGGATTATAAAGTTCTCCGGCTGTTATCATGGTCATGCCGACGCGCTGCTGGTGAAGGCTGGATCTGGGGCCGCCACCTTTGGCGTTCCTGATTCTCCGGGAGTTCCGGTGGATTTCGCCCGCCATACCCATGTGGCGGAATTCAACGACCTGGAGTCCGTGCGTAACCTGATGGGGGACAATCCCGGAAAAATCGCCTGCGTCATCGTTGAGCCTGTGGCCGGCAACATGGGGACCGTTCCGCCGGAGCCGGGATTCCTTGAAGGGCTGCGCTCCCTGTGCGACAGTGAGGGAATCCTCCTGATTTTCGACGAGGTGATGACCGGTTTCCGGGTAGCCTACGGCGGGGCGCAGGAGCTGTACGGCATAATCCCGGATATGACCACCCTGGGCAAGATCATAGGCGGTGGCCTGCCGGTAGGCGCCTTTGGCGGCAGGAGGGAGATCATGCAACTGCTGTCGCCGGCGGGTGGCGTCTACCAGGCAGGCACGCTTTCCGGCAATCCCCTGGCCATGTCCGCCGGGCTTGCGACCCTGGCCCTGCTGCGGGAAGATGGGGTCTATGCCGGATTGGAGGAAAAGACCGTCAGGCTTGCCGCCGGCATAGAGATGGCCGCGGCCGACGCAGGCGTGCCCATCCGTTCCACGCAGGTAGGAAGCATGTTCTGCGCCTTTTTCACCGATGAAGAAGTGCGTGGCTGGACCACAGCGGCAAGGTGCGATACGGCCGCGTTCGCCAGGTACTTTCGCGCCATGCTGGAGCGTGGTGTCTACCTGGCTCCTTCCCAGTTTGAAACTGCCTTTGTCTCCATGGCCCACACCGACGAGGATATTGATCGCACCATAGAAGCGGCAAGGGAGGCGTTTCGTGTTTTAGTGTTATGAAAAATATGATTGAAAATTTTAGTATTGCTGTGATATAAAGGTTCGATTCATGGATGAGGAAAAAAGAAGGCTCCTGAAGACCCTCAGTGTCGTCTCCAGTATGGGAATATCGGTGGTGATTGCCATTGCCTTTGGGGTCATCGCGGGGCTCAAGCTCGATGAATGGTTTGGAACGGGCAATGTCTTTTTCTTCATCTTCCTGTTCTTCGGGATTGCCGCTGGATTTCGCAACATTTTTGTAATAATTGGAAGAGAAATTAAGAACAGTGGGCAAGATGAAGATAGACGAAAATAATATCTTCATCATCAGCGTCATCGGCGGTTCCCTGCTGTTGCTGGTTCTCGCCGTTTTCGGGCTTCTGCTGGTGTCCAGGTCCTTTGCAGCCGGGGTGACAGCCGGAGGAGTTCTGGCCATAGCTAACTGCCACTGGCTGTACAGGATACTTAGCCGGGCCATGCGCTTGCCGGGCGGCCGGGCGGCCAGATTCGTCCAGCTCCGTTACCTGCTCCGGCTCGCGATCCTGGCCGTAATCGTCTCGCTACTGATCCTGTACATAAAGGTAAATATATTCGGCCTGGTTCTTGGGCTTTCGGTCCCGGTAATCACGATCATCGCCTTAACAGTTTATATGGCAATGTTTAACGGAGGTTAGCGCCATGGTACATCCGTATCTGTTTCTGCAGTTTTTCAGGGATCTTCTGTCCCCGCTGACGGAGGGCGCAAAGCCTCTTACCGACGCGGCCGGTGTGGACGCCATAGTGCATGCTTGGCTGGTAATGGCCATTCTGGTAGTCCTTTCCCTGATGGTTAGATCGAGACTCTCCAAGGTTCCGGGCAAACTTCAGAATTTCATGGAGGTGTGCATCGGCGGGATCGAGAACCTGGTGGTCGACAACATGGGCGAACGCGGCAGGGCTTTTTTCCCCCTCATCGCGACCCTTGCCTTTTTTATTCTTACTTCGAACCTTCTGGGTCTTATCCCCGGATTCTTTCCTCCCACGGCAAACCTCAATACCACCGCAGCCTGCGCCATCATCGTGTTTCTTTCCACCCATGTTGTCGGTATCCAGAATCACGGCTTCAAGTACATCAAGCATTTCCTGGGACCGGTCTGGTGGCTTGCGCCGGCCATGCTCCCCATTGAAATCATCGGGCATCTGAGCCGGCCCCTTTCCCTCTCCTTCCGTCTCTTCGGCAACATGAATGGACACGAGCTGATCCTGCTGATCTTCTTCGGTCTCGTCCCTTTCCTCGTGCCCCTTCCCATGATGCTCATGGGCGTGTTGGTGGCCTTTCTTCAGACCTTTGTCTTCATGCTCCTGTCGACCATCTATATCCATGGTTCCCTTGAAGAGGCCCATTAGAGAAGGCAGCGGTTTTTATTGAACAGATACAATTCACCTTTCCTATACTGTTTAGGAGATATCAACGAAGAAGGAGGTAGCATCGGATGTTATTCGTCACCATCTGTATTCTGGCGGCAGGTCTCGGCATGGCGGTAGGGGTTATCGGACCCGGTATCGGCATGGGCAACGCAATCAAGGCGGCCCTGGAAGGGACCGCGCGCAATCCCGGCGTCTATGGCAAGCTTCTGACCACCATGATGATTGGTCTCGCCATGATTGAGTCCCTCGCCATCTACGTTCTGGTCATCTGCCTGATCATCCTGTACGCCAATCCGTACAAGGATGTGGCCCTGGAACTGGCAAAGACCATCGCAAAGTAGGATTCCCGTTTTCAACAAAAAACAAAGGGATGGAGCTGTATAGCTCCATCCCTTTGTTTCGTTCAGCGCCAATCCCATACACGGGATGATTATGGCTCCTTCTTCTTCCGCGCCTTGGGGTGGGCCTTGTCGTAGACTTCCATCAGGCGGTCGATACTCACGTGGGTGTATTTCTGCGTTGTGGAAAGGGATGCGTGGCCCAGCATCTCCTGGATGGCCCGCAGGTCCGCTCCCCCCTCCAGCAGGTGAGTGGCGAAGGTGTGGCGGAGGGTGTGGGGCGACACTTTTTTCATGGTTGCAATCCTGCGCATGTACCTGTCTACGATACGTCCCACGCTTCGAGGGGTCAGACGTCCGCCCCGCCAATTGAGGAAAAGGGGTTCGTCGCGCGGCGGTCCCCTTCTGGCCCTCAGATAATCTTCCAGCGCCTCGCGGGCATGGCTTCCAAGGGGGATTATCCGTTCCTTTCCCCCCTTTCCCATGACCTGGACTATGGCTTCATCCAGATCAACGCCGCCCACATCCAGGCCGGTCAGTTCACTGACCCTGATGCCGCATGAATAAAGTGTCTCAAGGATGGCGCGGTCCCTGAGCGTGAGGATTCTCCTTTCGCCCGGCGCGGTCACGAGGGCGGTCACCTCGTCGATTGTCAGGTGAAACGGCGCCCTGTTTTCTTTTTTGGGTGTGTTAACAAGCTCCGCCGGGTTTTTCCCGGCCTTTCCCTCTCGAACCAGATATTTGAAAAAGGACCGTATTGACGCCAGCTTGCGTCCCATGGTGCTCTTCATGCTGTCCTTGGTCAGGGATGCCAGATAGCGGCGTACCAGAAGATGGGTAACACCTTCCAAGTTCACTTCTTTCCCCTCTTCCTTGCCGACGAATTGGAAGAACATCTCCAGGTCGATCCGGTAGGCCTTCAGGGTATGGGGAGACACATTCCTCTCTGTTTCCAGATAGCGGCAGAATTCTTCAATCTCGTTTTTCAAGGTGTCTATCCGCTTTCCTTTCCCTGACGATACGGGAAATAAGAACAACAATGATTGCGACTGCTTACCGGTTTGGGCTATTATTGCATTTCGCGATTCGCCTGAAAACCCATTTGTTCCGAGTCTCTAACCATCTATATTGGTGGCCATCCGGAAACTCCGGATGGAAACTATATTGAGAGTCAGCCGAGATGAATATCCGCTTTCTGGCCCCCTTGACGCAAAGCATCCGCAACGGCAACACCGTAACCTGTGAACGGTGGCGCTCTTTTTTTCAGGACCTGGGACATCGTGTTTATATAGGCGTAGAGGCCCTGGACGAAAGATGTGATCTCCTGGTCGTCTTCAATGCCTGCAAGAACAGGCGCGCCTTATCCTCGTTCATGGAGAGGGACCCCGCCCAGCGGTTGATTGTCTGCCTGACGGGAACCGATCTCTACCAGGATCTGAAGGATGATCCGGGAGCGGACGAGGCCCTTCGCCTCGCCGACCAGCTGGTAGTCCTGCATCCCCTGGCGCTGAAAGAGCTGCCGTGCGAATACCGGGACAAGGCGATGGTAATCTTCCAGTCCGCCGAGAAGCCGCGAATAAGGCCTCCTGGGAAGAGCGACGGCTTTGACGTCTGTGTTATCGCCCATCTGAGGGAGGTGAAGGACCCGTTGCGGGCGGCCTATGCGGCCCGCCTGCTCCCCCCGGACTCCGGGGTGAGGGTGCTGCTGGTCGGGAAGGCGCTGTCTGAGGAGCTTGGCGCCGCGGCGGAACGGGAGATGGCCGTGAACCGGCGCTTCCGCTGGCTCGGTGAAAAGTCCGCCGAGGATACCGCTGGGATCCTTCTCCGAAGCCGGTTGTTCGTTGTCTCTTCCCTCTTCGAGGGAGGGGCTAACGTGGTCTCGGAGGCCATCGTCTCCGACGTTCCGGTTGTGGGAAGTGACATGGCGTGCATGCGGGGCCTCCTGGGAGAAGATTATCCCGGGCTCTTCCCGGTGGGTGATACCCGCCGTCTGGCCGATCTCCTCCTGAGGGCGGAAAGGGATGAAGGTTTCTATGCTGAACTGGCGGAAAGGTGTCGGCGGGAGTCGCGGAAATTCGACCCGGCCCTGGAGAGGGAAAATCTGAAGATTCTTCTTCAGAGGGCATGGGCGCGGCGGGTGTGAGCCATGTTGTCCGAAAACTGTTTTCCAGCCGGACAGTTAAGATGAATCCACATGATTCGGCCCGGAGACGGGAATCAACCGCCGGTTTTCTTTTTGCTTCCTCTCCGGGCTGATTCGGTATCCTTATCCATGGAATTCCCTGCCGTAATGCATTCATGGTAAGTAAACCGCTGTTTTGCCCACCGCACTTCCTTCGCGTTCATGCCGGTTCCGGTTGAAACCTGTTGACTTGAAACGTAATAATCTCGTACTATCAGTGGAATATTCTTCTCGAAGGTCTTATGTGAATCTCGCCAAGAAGCTCTACATAGAAACTTTCGGCTGTCAGATGAACGTCAACGATACGGAGACGATGTTTACGCTCCTGAAGGATCTGGACTACACGCCGACCGACGATCCGTCTTGCGCCAACCTGATTATTCTGAACACATGCTGCATCCGGGCCAAGGCAGAACAAAAGGTCTACAGTGAACTGGGACGGCTCAAGGGACTGAAAAGGGGAGGCCGACGGGTGATTCTGGGAGTGGGGGGGTGCATCGCCCAGCAGGAGGGAGACCGGCTCTTCAAAAGGGTTCCCTACCTGGATCTGGTCTTCGGTACCCATTCCCTGCACCTCCTTCCCGAGATGGTGCGGGCCGCCGAAACGGGAGAACGCCTTGCCTGGAACGATTTTCTCGATCCGGAGGCGCGCCTCGACCTCTTTCCCCACCGGGACGCGGATGGCAGTGTCTCCCGCTTCGTCACCGTCATGCAGGGATGCGACAATTTCTGTTCATACTGTATCGTCCCCTATGTGCGGGGCCGGGAGATCAGCTGGCGTTCAGAGGACATCCTCCGGGAGATCAGGGAGATGACCACTTCAGGTGTGCGGGAGGTTACCCTGCTGGGGCAGAATGTCAATTCCTATGGCCTTAAGAGCCCCGGCGAGCCTGACTTCGCCGGCCTTCTGCGGCGCGTGGCCGCCATTGACGGCATTGAGCGCATCCGCTTCACCACTTCCCACCCCAAAGATATTTCCCCTTCACTCATCGAATGTTTTTCAGACCTGGAAAAGCTCTGCGGCCACATCCATCTGCCCGCCCAGTCGGGAAGCGACCGCATTCTGCAACGTATGAACCGGGGCTATACCCGTCGAGAGTACCTGGAAAAGATCACCGCTCTGAAACAGGCCCGCCCGGATATCTCCATCACCGGTGATATGATCGTCGCTTTTCCGGGAGAGACCGAAGACGATTTTCTCCAGACCCTGTCCCTCATGGAGGAAGTGGGGTACGCCGACCTGTTTTCCTTTGTCTTTTCAGCGAGGCGGGAGACGGCGGCAGCGAAGCTCCCCGACGATCTTTCCAGGCGGGAGAAGGAGAAGCGGCTGGAACGGCTGCAGAAATTCCAGGATCGCCTGAGCATGGAACGCAACGAAGGCCTGGTGGGGACCCGCCAGGAAGTGCTGGTGGAAGGGGAGAGCAAGCGGCCCGGCCAGATATTCGGACGTACCGGAGGAAACCGGATTGTCAACTTCGCCGCGGACCCCGGATTGAAGGGAAGCATCGTTCCGGTCAGGATAGTTCGCGCTTTCCGCAATTCCCTCCTGGGAGAACGTTTATGAGCGTCGCTGGACGGTCAGGGAAAAAATCGAATTACCTCCAGATGGATGTCCAGGAGTTTCTTCTCGATTCCGCGTCCCAGTTTCCCATGGTGCTTCTGAAGAATAAAAAAGAGGATATCTCCTTCCCCATATGGCTGACCACCCTGGAATCGGTAGCCATCGCTGCCGAGCTAATCAACCGGGACGCCGTAGCCGAACGGGGATGCCGCGACCTGGTCACCGGACTTCTCGAGCAGATGCGGGTGGAGGTGCGGGGCATTAGTATCGACGCCCTGCGGGGGAATGTCCTTGACTCTTCCATGACATTTTCGCGTGAAGGTGAGGAGATACAGGTGAAGGTGCGGGCCTGCGAGGCAATTGTCATGGCCGTGAAGTATGCGCTTCCCGTCCAGGTCGCCCGGGAAGTGCTCGAAGGGGCGTCGACCCTGGACCTGGACCCCGAAGAGGGCCTGGGTGAGAAGGCCGCAGGGCGTCTTATCCGCATGCTGGAAGAAATGGACCCGAAGGACATGGGAAAATACCCCATGTGACGGGTGGATAATAGAGAATGAACCATGCAAGGGCGGGCCTTAAACCCGCCCTTGCCGTAAGGAGAAATCATAAACATGCGTGAAGAATCATTCCAGTTTCTTACATCACTTGTGGAGGCGCCGAGCCCCTCGGGATTCGAGCAGCCGGCCCAGCGTATATTCCGCGATTACGTGGCTCCCTTTGCCCCTGTTGCAGGCGATATGCTGGGCAATTCCATCGCCCGGATAGCTGGGGGCGGGGAAGGCGCGACCAAGGTAATGCTTGTCGGGCATTCCGACGAGATAGGGCTCCTGGTCAAATTCATCGATGACAACGGTTTTCTCTTCTTCGGCGCCATCGGCGGCATAGATCCCCAGATTACCCAGGGCATGCGGGTGCTGGTGCATGGCAGAGGCGGCGCCGTGCCCGGTGTTATCGGCAAGAAGCCTATCCATCTTATCGAGCCGAAGGACAGGGAGACGGTGGTAAGGATGGATGCCCAGTACATCGATATAGGCGCCGCCAATCGCAAAGAGGCGGAAGAGCTGGTGCGCATCGGAGACCCGGTTACCTTCCGGGCCGGTCTTGATAAACTGCACGGGGATCGCATCGCCGGACGCGGTTTCGATGACAAGTCGGGAAGTTTCGTTGTGGCGGAGGTACTGCGGGAGGTTGCCCTTTCCGGCAGGGAGCTTCCGGTGGAGCTGTTCGGCGTATCATCGGTACAGGAGGAGGTAGGGCTGCGGGGAGGAACCACCAGCAGTTACTCAGTCAGACCCGACGTGGGTATCTGCGTCGAGGTGGATTTCGCCACGGACCAGCCGGACCTGGACAAGAAGCAGAATGGCGATGTCTGCGTGGGCAAGGGGCCCATCGTACCGAGAGGCGCCAATATCAACCCGGCGCTGTTCGACCTTATCATCGATACTGCCGAGCGGGAAAATATCCCGGTGCAGGTAACCGGCATCCCCCGGGCCACCGGAACCGATGCCAACGTCATGCAGATAAGCCGCGGCGGGGTGGCCACGGCGCTGGTTAAGATCCCCCTGCGCTACATGCATACGCCCGTGGAGGTCCTCTCCCTGTCGGACCTGGAAAACGCCGTCCGCCTCATAACCGCGACAGTTTACCGTATCGGCGCGAGGGAAACCTTCATACCCTCGTAAAGGCTTGCGGGCGTCTCTTCCACGCACCGCAACCGGGGCGGAAACCCCTTATTCTTGACTTGACAAGGCACGTATACTATCCAAAATTCACATTTTTACGACACAACGGAGGTCGTGATGATTGAAAACACCATTCATGAGGCTCTTACCTTTGACGACGTCCTTCTCGTTCCTTCCTATTCGGATGTCCTTCCCTTGGAGGTAGACCTTTCCTCCTTTATCTCCAGGAATATCCCCTTGAACATTCCGCTCATCAGCGCTGCCATGGATACCGTCACCGAGGCCCGCACCGCCATCTGCATGGCGCGGGAGGGGGGGATGGGCATTATCCACAAAAACCTTTCCATTGAGGCCCAGGCCCTGGAGGTGGACAAGGTGAAAAAGAGTGAATCCGGGATGATCGTGGACCCCATCACCATGCGGCCCAACCAGAAGATCCGCGAGGCCCTCGATATCATGCAGCAATACCGAATATCAGGTGTTCCCATCACCAAGAACAACGGAAAGCTGGTGGGCATCCTCACCAACCGCGACCTCCGTTTCGAGACCAACCTGGACCTTCCCATCTCGGCGCGCATGACCAAGCGGAACCTGGTAACCGTCCCCGTAGGAACCACCCTGGAGGAGGCCAAGGAGCACCTGAAGAACACCAGGGTGGAAAAGCTTCTGGTGGTAGACGATGAGCGCAATCTGAAGGGGCTTATAACCATCAAGGACATCGAAAAGGTCAGGAAGTATCCCAACGCCTCCAAGGACAGCCTTGGCCGGCTGCGGGTGGGTGGCGCGGTCGGGCCTACGGTGGACATGGAGGCGCGGGTGGACGCCCTGTGCAAGGCCGGCGTAGATCTGGTGGTGATCGATACCGCCCACGGCTTTTCGCAGATGGTGCTCAACGCGGTAAAGACTGTCAAGGAGAGGTTCCCCGAGCTTGAGCTGATGGCAGGGAATATAGCAACAGCGGAGGCTGCCGAGGCGCTCATAACGGCCGGGGTGGACGCCATCAAGGTGGGCATCGGCCCCGGTTCGATCTGCACCACCCGGGTTGTGGCCGGGGTCGGCGTGCCCCAGATTACCGCCATAAGCGAATGCGCAAGGGTGGCGAGGCAGTACAATGTTCCCCTTATCGCCGACGGTGGGGTAAAATACTCCGGCGACATTACCAAGGCCATCGCCGCGGGAGCGGACGTGGTCATGATCGGTTCCCTGTTCGCAGGCACCGAGGAATCGCCCGGAGACACCATCCTCTTCCAGGGAAGGGCGTACAAGACCTATCGCGGCATGGGTTCCATCGGCGCAATGAAAGAGGGGAGCAAGGACCGATACTTCCAGACCGAGGTGGAAACGGAAACCAAGCTGGTCCCCGAGGGGATTGAAGGGCGTGTGCCTATGCGCGGGCCCCTATCCGCCACCATCCACCAGCTCATGGGAGGTCTGAGGGCCGGCATGGGCTACACCGGGTGCCGCACCATCAAGGAGCTTCAGCAGAGACGGCGGTTCGTGCGCATCACCGGCGCGGGCCTCAAGGAATCCCACGTCCATGACGTAATCATCACAAAGGAAGCCCCCAATTACCGGGTTGAGAACTGACCATGACACAGGATATCCATAGCGAAAAGATACTGATCCTTGACTTCGGCTCCCAGGTGACCCAGCTCATAGCCCGCCGCGTGCGCGAGCAGAGCGTCTACTGCGAGATCCATCCCTACAACATGAACCTGGAAAAGATTCGCCAGTACGGGCCCAAGGGAATCATCCTGTCCGGCGGTCCCTCCAGCGTATATGACAAGGACGCTCCCCATTCGGATGCGGGCGTGTACGGCCTCGGTGTCCCTGTGCTCGGAATCTGCTACGGGATGCAGCTCATGACCCATCAGTTGGGCGGAAAGGTGGAGCGCTCGGAAAAGCGGGAATATGGCCGCGCGGTAATGGATTTGGATGACGTAACGGACCTGTTCTCAAGCTTCAGCGACCGTGCCGAGGTGTGGATGTCCCACGGCGACCGCATCGAGGCAATGCCGGAGGGATTCCAGCGCATCGCCCATACCGGTCATTGCCCGGTGGCGGCCATGAAGGACGCCGGGCGACGCTTCTACGGCGTCCAGTTCCACCCCGAGGTGGTGCATACCCCACGCGGCGAGGAGATCCTGGGCAACTTCCTCTTTGCCGTGTGCGAATGCCGATCCACATGGACCATGGCCGGATTCATCGAGACCGAGGTGCAGGATATCCGCCGCAAGGTGGGCGACGGGCGGGTCATCTGCGGCCTGTCCGGCGGGGTCGATTCCTCGGTTGTCGCGGTGCTCATCCACCGGGCCATCGGCGACCAGCTCACCTGCGTCTTTGTCAATAACGGCCTGCTGCGAAAGGGCGAGGCGGAGCAGGTGGTGAACCTGTTCAGCAGGCACTTCAAGATCAACCTCAAGTATGTGGACGCCACGGATCGTTTCCTGGACAAGCTGGCGGGCGTCACCGACCCGGAGCGGAAGCGGAAGATCATCGGCAACGAGTTCATCTACCTGTTCGAGGAAGAGGCGAAGAAACTGGGCAGGGTGGATTACCTGGCCCAGGGCACCCTCTACCCGGACGTCATCGAATCCGTCTCGACCAAAGGACCGTCGGCGGTCATCAAGAGCCACCACAACGTGGGAGGCCTGCCGGAAAAGATGAATCTGAAGCTGCTGGAACCGGTGCGGGAGCTGTTCAAGGACGAGGTCAGGCTCCTGGGCCGCGAGCTGGGGATGCCGGACGAGGTGATCCACCGCCAGCCGTTCCCGGGTCCGGGCCTGGCCATCCGCTGCATTGGTGAGATAACCGCCGAGAGGCTGGAGATCCTGCGAGAGGCGGATGCCGTGGTCCTGGACGAGATCCGCAAGGCAGGCCTTTACAGGGACATCTGGCAGTCCTTCGCCGTGCTTCTGCCGGTGCGGACCGTAGGGGTCATGGGCGATGCGCGCACCTACGACTACACAGTGGCGCTGCGGGCGGTCAACTCCCTGGACGGCATGACCGCCGACTGGGTCAAGCTCCCCTACGAGGTGCTGGGCGCCATCTCCTCCCGCATCATCAACGAGGTGAAGGGTGTGAACCGCGTGGTGTACGACATCAGCCAGAAGCCGCCTTCAACCATTGAGTGGGAGTGATGAGTGAAAAGTAAAAAGTGATAAGTGATAAGTGATGAGTGATGAGTGATGATTTGAGGCTCACGGACGGTGCTTTTGATTCGTAAACCCATGGATACCATTGACCTGATAATTTTCGATCTTGACGGCACTCTCATCGATTCGCTGGCGGACCTGGCCGATGCGACCAACCACATGCTCACCTCTCTGGAGAGGAAGGTCGCGAGCCTGGAACAGGTTCGAGGCTACGTGGGGCAGGGTGCCCGCCGCCTGGTGGAAAAGGCGATGCCCGATGCGGTGGCGGAGGAGATCGAGATTGGTCTGTCGGTCTTTCTCGCCTACAACGATGAGCATATCGTGGACAAGACCCGCCTCTACCCCGGCGCCGAAGAAACCCTGTCAATCCTGCGCGGCTCGGGAAAGACCCTTGCCGTGGTGTCCAACAAGAACGTGGCCCTGTGCCGCAAGGTGCTGACCACACTGAAGGCGGACGGTTTTTTCCAATGCATCATAGGCGCGGACTCGCTGAGGGAGCGAAAGCCTTCGCCTGAACATCTCCGTAAGGTCATGGATAATCTGGGTTTCACTCCTGAGCGGACCGCCATGGTCGGAGACAGCATAAACGACATCGCGGCGGGCAAGGCGGCGGGTATTCTGACCATCGGCTGTTCCTTCGGGTACGGAGATCGGAGCGAGATTGCCGGGGCGGACTACATCATCGATACTCCCTCCGCTCTGTTGAAGCTTCCCATGTTCGCCTGCTCTTGAGCCGAACCCGGGGCCCGCGGGAAACTTCAGCGCCCGGGGGGCGGCAGCCAAAAGGGAAGGGAATCCCTGTCGCGTGATTCCATGTGGAAAAATCGGTTGACAAAAGAGGAGTCGATGGGATAAATAGACTCTCTCATGCGGGAATAACTCAGTGGTAGAGTGTCAGCTTCCCAAGCTGAAGGTCGCGGGTTCAAATCCCGTTTCCCGCTCCAATAAAAACAAAGGGTTAGGCGATTTGCCTAACCCTTTTTGTTTGCCTGGACGGTTCATGTTGTAGTAGATGTTGTAATAAAATTCTGAAACAGCCTGAAATCGAATGAACAACCTGTGAAGAAGCATTGCTCGAAGGAACAAATTAGACGAAGCCCGGAAGGTATCCATTTCCTTGGTCACGAAGCGTGGGCGGCACTTCACCTCCGTTGCATTCTGTAGCCGATCTGCTCGGCTAGGCACAGTTCTTGGCACATGAACCACAGGTCCGTTATCTTTCCCTCGTCGTTGAAGTGCAACACACCGATTTCGTCCCACTCTACGCGCTTGCCTGTAGCCGGCGCGCCAGCGAACGTGCCGGAGTGCAGCGCGGACATGTGGTACATCAGCATAACAGTACCTGATTAGCGATAATCTTCCGCTAGCCGTAGCCAGACCTCTGGTCGCCGGGCATTCCGGGCGGCGGCTCTGATAAGCCGGGGAAGCATGGCAGCCAGATCGAATCGGCGGTTGAAACGATATTGATACTC
>Ga0265295_1003579_pt1 | contig 22353 bp, 17 predicted proteins | sample Munlansysbiofilm_FD_192503 | JGI IMG/M metagenome (GOLD analysis project Ga0265295, IMG submission 192503) | Leachate microbial communities from a municipal landfill in Southern Ontario, Canada - Methane capture system biofilm | ecosystem: Engineered > Solid waste > Landfill > Unclassified ...
ATCGATCCCGTTTATTTTACACTCGCCGCTGACCACCGAAGAGGTTCTTCCCGTTTTTTTCGCTCCCTCTTCTATCCTTTTTACGTACGAAATTTTATCTACGAATTTCAAAGGATCGATCGGTTTCAAGGTGTCGTCGTACTCTACGAACGTATCTTTGTCCGCCAGTAAAGAGATTCTCTCTTTAACGCCGATTCTTAAGTGGAAACCGCATTTAGGACAAACATAATTTTGGTTTTCAACCTCTTTGTAGTACATCAATGACTGGCATGATTGGCATTTGACCCAGTGAGCGGGAGCTTCGCTTTTTGTAGCTTGTTGTTTTGTCGTTGTCGTATTTCGGGAAAAAAGGTTTAAAAGATTCAAAAAACTGTCCTTAAATTTACAAAATAAATGAAATTATACCAAATTAACCAAGATTTATAATTAAAAGAGTACGGCAATTGAAGAAAATGCGTTTAAGGATGCGGGGGATGCCCCCACATGCCATAGGTTTAACGAAGAAGAGATTTGATGATGTTTTTAGCGGCTTCGCGACCGTCAAAAGCGGCATTTACGACCAAGTCGGCACCGCGGTAGCAATCGCCTCCCGCATAAATTCCCGCCGTCGTGGTCTCGTTTGTCGTGCTATTGAGCACTACGCCGCCCCAGTTGTTAGTTTCTATTCCGTTTTCTGCCAAAAATGAAGGGATCGCAGGGTCAAAACCTAATGCCATAATCACGACATCGGCTTTAATGCGCGTCTCGCTCCCTTTGATCTCCTCCATTTTTTGGCGCCCGCTTTCGTCTTTTGCACCGAGTGCGGTTTTGATCACCTCTACCGACACTGCCTGTGCGTTATCGCCTAGAATGATCTCTTTGGGAGCGACGTTAAAGATAAAGTCCACTCCCTCTTCCATTGCGTTTTTGTACTCTTTTTGGCTTCCCGGCATATTGTATGCATCGCGGCGGTAAAGGCACGTAACGCTTCTGGCTCCTTCGCGTTTTGCGGTTCTAAGACAATCCATAGCCGTATCGCCCCCGCCGATAACCACGACGTTTAGGTCTTTAAAATCAAACTTTTTCTCATAAGAGAGTTTGAAATTTTTACGCTGAATTGCAGTCAGGTAATCCATAGCCGCATATACGTTTGGTGCTTGTTCGCCCGAAATTCCCGCTTTTTTCGCTTTTGTCGCACCGATTCCGATAAAAATCGCATCATGCGTATCGGCAATCTCCTCAAACGAGATATCTTTGCCCACTTCGCAGCCGAGTACGAGATTCATACCCGCTTCCTGAAGCAGCTTGACACGGCGCTCGACTATTTTTTTATCTAATTTAAAATTCGGGATTCCATAAGTTAAAAGCCCTCCCGCTCTGTCGGCTCGCTCGTACATCGTCACCGCTATGCCGGCTCGCAAAAGGTAGGTAGCACACGAAAGCCCTGCAGGTCCGCTTCCGATCACCGCTACTTTTTTATTGGTCGTAATCCCTCCGAACTCGGGTTTGAGCCCTTGACGGAACCCCTCTTCGGTAATATGCGTCTCAATAGATCCGATCGTGATCGCACCGTGACCGTCGTTGAGAGTACAATCCCCCTCGCAAAGGCGATCATGCGGACACACGCGCCCCATAACCTCTGGAAACGGAGAGGGTTCGTTGGAGAGTTTGAATGCAAACTCCAAATCTCTTTCGCTTACCGCCTTGAGCCATTGAGGAATATAATTATGAAGCGGACATTTATTTAGACAAAACGGATCGCCGCATTGGATACAGCGATCGCTTTGACTTGCCGCATCGTTTGCACTGAAAAGATCGTAAATCTCCCCGAAATCTTTTGTTCTCTCGACTACCAGACGTTTTGAAGCTTCAATTCTTTCAATCGTTAAAAATTCTCTCATAATTAATCTCCGTTCTCAAGGTTAAGTGGCAATTTCGTTAAGTTTTTCGGACGGATCAGCCAGAAACTTCTTACCTCCACCCTAAAATTCTCAAGCAACTCTTTTGCTTTTTTGCTTTGTGTCTCTACTAGGTAATCTTTAAGCAAACGTTTGAGCAGATGGCGTGCATCGGCACCCTCGTCCGTATCGATTCTTACCGCTTCGACAAGCTCGCGGTTGACGTTTTCTACAAAACTGTGGTCAGCATCGTACACGAATGCAACGCCGCCCGTCATACCCGCACCGAAGTTGATCCCCGTGCGTCCTAAGATAACGACGATACCCCCCGTCATATATTCACAGGCGTTGTCTCCCGTACCTTCAACGACTGCCAAAGCACCCGAATTACGTACCGCAAAACGCTCCCCTACGCTTCCTGCAATGTAGAGTTTTCCTCCCGTTGCACCGTAAAGACAAGTATTTCCGCCCGCTCCGAACGCTTCCCCTTCGTTTTTAGAAGTGATAATGATTTTTCCGCCGTGCATCCCTTTTCCGATATAGTCGTTTGCAACACCCTCTAGGTAGATAGAAACGCCGTGGATCAAGAAGCCGCCGAGTGCTTGCCCTGCAATCCCTTTGAGGTTGATCTTGATCGTATCGGTTTTAAGACCGCTGTCGCCGTAATACTGTGCTATTTCACCGCTTAGGAGTGCACCGAAACTTCTATTGATGTTTGTGATCTCTCTATGGATGCGGATAGGCTGTCTAGGATTTTTAATCGCACTCATCGCCTCTTTTAACACATCTTTTTCAAACTCGTTGGCATCGAAAGGAACATTTGATTTTTGCTGTTTCGTATTGACACCCTCTTCTTGGTGCAGCACCGCAGAGAAATCAAATTTTTTAGCAAACGGATCGTTGACGACTTTAAGCAGATCGACGCGTCCTATCATCTCATCCATCGTTTTATATCCGAGCGTAGCCATAATAGAGCGTACATCTTCGGCTAAAAGGGTAAAGAAGTTCATCACTTGCGTCACTTGCCCTTTAAAGAAATCTTTACGCAATTTTTCGTTTTGCGTCGCTATCCCCACCGAACATTTATTGACGTGGCAGATACGGAGCATTTTACATCCGATAATCGCCAAAACCCCCGTACCGAACGCAAACGATTCTGCACCCAAAAGTGCGGCTTTAACGACGTCAAGCCCCGTTTTAAGTCCTCCGTCGGTTTGCAACTCTACGGCACCTCTGAGATTGTTCGCTTTAAGCGCGTTGTGTGCTTCGCTGAGTCCGAGTTCCCAAGGGTTCCCCGCAAATTTGATCGAGGTCAGCGGTGCTGCTCCCGTTCCGCCGTCTCCGCCGGAGATAATAATCTTGTCGGCATACGCTTTTGCAACACCTGCTGCAATCGTTCCTACTCCCAAAGCCGAAACTAGTTTCACCGACACCGTGGCATGCGGGTTGACTTGTTTCATATCGAAAATAAGCTGTGCCAAATCCTCGATAGAGTAGATATCGTGGTGCGGCGGCGGTGAAATAAGGGTAACGCCGGGTACCGTATGGCGCAGTTTTCCGATAAGTGCGGTTACTTTATGCCCCGGAAGCTGTCCCCCCTCACCAGGTTTTGCACCTTGGGCGACTTTGATCTGAATCTCCTCTGCCGAACGCAAATACGCAGGGGTAACGCCAAAACGTCCCGATGCAACCTGTTTGATTTTAGAGTTTTTCTCACTACCGAAACGCTCTGCATCTTCTCCACCCTCACCCGAGTTGGATTGTCCGCCCAAGCGGTTCATGGCAATTGCCAACGTCTCGTGCGCTTCGGGGCTGATAGAGCCAAGACTCATTGCAGCGGTTGCAAAGCGTTTAAAGATCGCCTCTTTAGGTTCTACTTCGGAGATGTCGATAGGTTTTCTGTCCGATTTGAGTTCAAAGAAATCGCGGATAAATTTGAGTCCGCGTTTATTGACGATGCTTTTGAGTTTTTCAAAATCTTTCTTCTCGCCACTTCTTGAGAACGCATGGATGGCATGGATTACTTCGGGAGCGAAATCGTGGTGTTCACCGCCGTTGTAAAACTTATAATACCCTCCGATATTGAGCGGGAACACTTTGTTGAAGCCGTCTTCGCTAAACGCCGCTTTATGGTATTTTGTAATACGCTCGTCGATATCGTCGTAGCAAAGTCCCGTGAGTGCACAGTGGGAACTCTCAAAACACTCTCCGACCACTTTTTTACTCAGACCCATAATGTCAAAAAGTCCCGAGTTGCGATACGAAGCGATCGTAGCGATCCCCATTTTCGACATGATTTTCAAAAGCCCGCCGTTAAGCGCCGTATGTACTTGTTTAAGCGCTTCGTTGCAGTCGATCTTTAATACTTTTGAATTTTGTACCTGCTCTACGACCGTTGCAAATAAAAGGTTCGGATACACGGCACTCGCACCGTAGCCTAAAAGCACTGCAACGCCGTGAGAGTCAAACACCTCGCCGCTTACACAGACCATCGAAACCAAATGGCGCACTTTTGCTTCCAAAAGAGCAAAGTTTAAGCGCCCGACCACCATTACCATAGGGATAACTTTTTTGGTTTGGCTAAACTCGTAATCGTCAAGAATGACGATACGCACCCCTTTGTTTTTCACGGCATCGACCACTTTTGCGACAAGAGCGTTTAAAGACTCTTCAAGATTAGCGGTATAAGCCGTCGAAAAGGTCTCGTTATGGTAAAACGACTGGTAACGCGGCGATTTGGGATCACCGAACGATTTGAGCACTTTGAGTTTTTCAAGCGTGATGATCGGAGAGATCGATTTAAGACGGTGTGCATGCGAAGGGATCTCGTCTAGCATGTTATGCACTTCACCAAACCCCGTGTTTAAGCTCATAACCACTTTTTCGCGAATCGGGTCGATCGGCGGGTTGGTTACCTGCGCAAACTTTTGTTTGAAAAAGTCTGAAAAAGAGCGTTGCTTATCGGAAAATGCCGCAAGAGGAGTATCGTCCCCCATAGAACCAACCGCTTCTTTCCCCTCTTTAAGCATCGGTTCGATCACCTGCTCTTTTACTTCGTGGGTAAAGTTGAAGAATCTTTGTCTTTGTACCAATTCCTCTTTTTTAAACTCGCAGTTGGAGCGGTAAGGCTCTTCAATATGCTCTTGAAGGTAGATCATATGCTCGTTAAGCCATTTCATATAGGGGTTGGAGCTTTTGAGGTAATCGTCGATCTGTTCGCTTTTTAATATCTTCCCGAATTTCAAATCAAGCCCAAGCATCTCACCCGACTGAAGACGTCCGCGCTCTTTAATATTCTCTTCGGCAATATCGACCACGCCGTATTCGCTCGCAATAAGAAGGGTATCGTCATGCGTGATGATATATTTTGAAGGGCGCAGACCGTTTCTATCGAGTACGCACCCTACGTAGCGGCCGTCCGTGACCGAGAATGCCGCAGGACCGTCCCATGCTTCAAACACCGTCGAATGGTACTCGTAAAACGCACGAAGTTCGGGATCCATATGGGGTGCATTTTGCCAAGCCGAAGGGATTACGGCGCGTACCGCTTTAAAAAAGTCCATCCCGTTGACGATCAAAAACTCGAAAAAGTTGTCGGCACTCGCACTGTCTGAGGCATTGACCTGTAAGATAGGAAGAATTCTTTGGATCTCTTCGGGAGTGAACACCTCGCTCTTGATCGATTCCGATTTGATCGCTACATTGATACGGTTTCCTTCAACCGAGTTGATCTCCCCGTTGTGTGCCACTGCACGAAAAGGCTGTGCCAAACGCCATTCCGGAAGGGTGTTGGTAGAGAATCTTTGGTGAAAGAGTGCAAAAGAGATTTTGAAGTTTTCGTTTTGCAAATCTTTGTAAAACTCTTTGATATGCGTAGGCATAACAAGCCCTTTATACGAAAGCACTTTGGAACTCATAGAAGCGATGTAAAAATCTCTATCGTGAACGAGTTTGTGCTCGGTCTCTTTTCTGGAAAGATATAAAAGCGCATCGAATCTGTTCGTCGCCATAATAGAGTTAGGGATAATAAAAAGTTGCACGATATTGGGTAAAGAGGCGATCGCTTGATCCCCTAAAGCGTTTGTATCTACGGGAACGTTACGGCGTAGTACCACTTTGAGATCGTTGCTTAGACACACCTCTTCAAGTACGTCAAGGTGTTTCGTATCTTTTGTAAAGACACATGCCACGGCAAATTGCTTGGAGAGTTCGACACCCTCTTTGGCTGCTTGGGCACGTACGAACTCTTCGGGCATCGAAAGAAGCAAACCGCTTCCGTCTCCCGTTTTCCCGTCTGCGGCGATCGCACCGCGGTGCATCATACGCTCTAATGCCGTTACGGCATCATCCAGTACTTTATGGGATGCTTTGTTTTTAATGTTGGCGATAAGACCAAAACCGCAGTTATCTTTAAACGATCGTAATAAATCATGATGTGCAACCATTTTCGCTCCTTAATAATTCTCAATAGAGTCTGACCTAAATCATGCTACTATTGTGATACACAGATTCCATTTTCTGAAAAATGTGTATTTTTTCTATTTTTTTTAAAATTTAATCTCTTTTTAAACAAACATAGCTTATTTAGAGACAAAGCAATGGATTATAATGTTTTATTCTTTAAAAGTTCATTATATATGCAATTTTTAATGACATTATTTTTTTTATGAGTAAATAAGAAGCAGGTAAAAGAAGCAAATGCAAGGGTTTATCGTCAATCTCAATAAAGTGAAAGAGGAAGACTTAATCGTCACCATAGTATCAAGGAATAGCTTAGATACTCTTTATAGATTCTACGGCGCACGCCACGGCGTAATCAACCTCGGATTTAAAATAGACTACGAAAAAGAATCTTCGGGGAAATCGACCATCGCCCGTCTCAAAGACGTGATCCATATCGGCTACAAATGGATCAACGACTATAAACTATTGAGACTTTGGCAGGATTTTAGCGCACTTTTTTACAAGCATCTCAAAGAGCTTGAAGAGCTTGATAGCTTTTATTTCGATCTTTTGGAAGATGCTTCCCTGCGCTGGGGCAAACAAAATCCCAAACGGGTGGCAATCGAGTCGTACGTCAAACTTCTCGAGCATGAGGGGCGGCTGCATAAGGAGTCTTTTTGCTTTTTATGTTCCCAAAAGCTTGAGGGGGAGATCGCCCTGATCCGCGCATTTCTTCCCACACATCCAAAGTGCGCGCGCGACAGTGCTTTGAACAAACAAGGAATACAAGAGCTTTTTACCAACCGCACGACCCTTTTTCTAAGCGATAAAGAGGTAGATCGCCTGTGGCAGATTTTGCTTGAAGGGCTTTAGGAATCTGCATACCAAAGCTTTGGCATGGAGGTGGATGTTATGCGAAAAGTTCTTGAAAGTAGCCTTTAGAATTAAGAGGCATCGCAAAAAAGCCCGAAAGTGCTTTGTCGGCACCGTCGCTCTCTGCAACCATCGCCGATACGAACTCCTCTTTCATTTTAGAAACAAGTTCAAGCCTGTAGCTCTCGGTAAGGTTTTTTATTTTTGCAAGCGAAGCGGGTGCATAACCCATCTGCTCTAAAAGCCGCATCTCAAACTCTTTGACCATTTTGACTATTTTTTCGCTGCTAAGGTCTCCGAAAATAGGATCTTGGGTTTGCGAAGCCTCTTGGTCTTGCGAAGCGCTTAGATTTTGCGGTGCTTCTTTTGGCATGGGATCGTTTTGTAGCTCGGCGGCATCGCTTTGTGAGCCTTTTTTTTGGTTGTTTTGCATCAACGTATTTTCATACAAACCCAAAGAGGAGTGAGCGCCCACCGTCATTTTGATCCTTTTAGCCGTTTTTAGCGGCTCATAGCACGATCTATTCCATTTTGCCGCTCAGCTTCCTTTTAGAGAGAACAAATTACAATCCTTGTATGAACGACATCAGTTTTGAAACCTATCTTCTTGCATTTGCCCTAACCCTCTTTGCAGGGCTCTCCACCTCGATCGGTGCGGTGATCGCATTTTTTTCCAAAACAAAGAACACCTTATTTCTTTCCATGGGGCTTGGATTTTCGGCGGGGGTGATGGTGTATGTCTCGTTTGTAGAGATTTTATTCAAATCAAAAGACTCCTTTACGAGTATTACGAACGATCCTTTTCAAGGGGAGCTTTTTTCTCTGCTTGCATTTTTTTGCGGCATAGCGCTGAGTGCTCTCATCGACCGTCTCGTACCCCAAGACGTCAACCCCCACGAACCAAAAAGCCAAAACCAGCTCCAAGAGCTCAAACCCTCCAACCACAGCTCCCTGCTCCACGCCTCAACGCTCCGCCGCACGGGCATCTTTACCGCGCTTGCAATCGGGATTCACAATTTTCCCGAGGGGTTTGCAACCTTTGTCGCTTCGCTTGAGAGCATCACCATAGGTCTTAGCATCGCTATCGCCATCGCTTTGCACAACATCCCCGAGGGGATGGCTGTTTCCCTGCCGATCTACCATGCCACGGGTGATAAAAAAAGCGCGTTTTGGTATGCGACCCTCTCGGGGTTTGCAGAACCCATCGGCGCACTGCTTGGTTTTTTTCTTTTGTTTCCGTTTATGGGGGAAGCGACTTTGGGGATCACCTTCGGGATGGTAGCGGGGATTATGATCTATATCAGTTTCGATGAGCTTTTACCCGCGGCAAGGGTTTACGGCAACGCCCACACCACCATAGGCGGCATAACCCTTGGCATGTTGGTGATGGGGTTGAGTCTCTTGAGTCTCAATTTCGTCGGTTAAAAAAACTCTATATCCTCTTGCGCAACGTCGGTCGGCTAAGCACCCAGATCGCCTGCAAGCACCAAGGAACGCTCCATGCCAAGAACTACAAAAAGGGAGCGGTGTTTATTTTTGAACAGGACAAACTCGCACTTGCCTAAGTAAGAACGTAAAAAGATTTTCTTACAGGCTAAAGCCTGTGTTACGCACAAAGCCCATAATACGGACTTCAGACGGAAGAGTATTTTTTTACAGGCTAAAGCCTGTGTTACAGAAAAAAACCCGTAACACGGACTTTAGTCCGTACACAATACATCTTGTCTTACGAAAGCCTCATCTTATAGTCTTCGTAACCGAAATTGTGCACCACTTCAAGCATGCCGTTTTTACGCAGAATTGCCAAAGAGGGGAGTTTTATCCCGTTAAAGGTGGTATTTTTAACGAAAGTGTAGTGGATCTGATCTTCAAAGATAACCCGATCGCCCACTTGCAGCGGCGCATCAAAGGAGTAATCTCCCATAATGTCCCCCGCCAAACAGGTATTGCCCCCTAAACGGTAGGTAAACGCTTTTTCACCCGCTTCGCCGCTGCCGCGCACATCGGCGCGGTAAGGCATCGCCAAAGTGTCGGGCATGTGTGCTTCTGCAGAGGTGTCTAAGATTGCGACGTTCATCCCGTTTTTAAAGGTATCAAGCACCGTGGCGATCAAAAAGCCCGTTTGCCAGCCTACCGCTTCTCCGGGTTCGAGATAAACCTCAACGCCGTATTTGGCTCGGAAATCTTGGATGATTTGTATCAATTTGGCAACATCGTACCCCTCGCGGGTGATATGGTGCCCGCCGCCGAAGTTGATGTATTTAAGCCCTTTGAAGTATTGCGAAAATTTCGCTTCAAACGCTACCAAAACCTCTTCGAGCGCGTCTACGTTTTGCTCGCAAAGCGCATGGAAATTCAACCCGTCTATATGTTCTAAAACCGACTCGTCGAAATTCTCCAACGTGGTTCCCAAACGGCTGTAAAGCCCGCAAGGATTGTAGATATCTTTTGGAGAAGAGGAAACCTCGGGATTGATACGGATAGAGAGCTCACAGTTTGGATTAACCTCTTTTACCTTGTCTTTAAATCGAAAAAGCTGACTCGGAGAGTTAAACACGATATGATCGCTTATACGCGCGATCTCCTCGATCTCCTCCTCTTTAAAAGCGGGAGAATAGGTATGCACCTCGCCCGCAAACTTCTCGCGTGCCAAAAGTGCCTCGTGCAGTCCGCTTGCAGTACACCCTTTGAGGTACTTTTGTACCAAAGGGAATGTACTCCACATCGCAAACCCTTTGAGCGCGATGATGATCTTCGCCCCGCTCTCTTTTTGCACGCGACCAAGCAGCTCCAAATTTTTCTCTAAAAGTGCCTCTTCGCAAACGTAGCACGGGGAGGGAAAAACGCTGTAATCCATCCGCTTATACGTCCATCTCTTTGATCTGCCACGGAAGCCCTTGGGTGTTCATCTCCTCCATAAACGGATCGGGATCCATTTGCTCCATATTAAAGACGCCCGCGCCGCTCCAGATACCTTTGAGCATCAGTTTCGCACCGATCATCGCAGGAACGCCCGTCGTATAAGAAACACCTTGGGAGTTTGTCTCACGGTAGCACTCTTCGTGATCTTTTACTTGGTAGATGTAGATTTTGCGTTTTTTACCGTCTTTGATCCCCTCGGCTACGATACCGATGTTGGTTTTGCCTTTTGTGCGCGCACCGAGGCTTGCAGGATCGGGGAGAAGCGTTTTCAAAAACTCGATAGGAACGATCTTCATCCCTTGGTGTTCAATCGGCTCGATCCCCAACATGCCAACGTTTTGGAGCACTTCCATATGTTTGATATAGCTTTGCCCGAACGTCATAAAGAAACGGATACGTTTGAGCCCTTTGATATTTTGCACGAGTGATTCCATCTCTTCATGGTAAAGAAGGTAGCTGTCTTTTGGTCCGACCTCAGGGTAATCCCACACCTGCATAATCTCTAAAGGTTTTGTCTCGATCCACTCGCCGTTTTCCCAGTAGCGCCCGTTTGCGCTTACCTCGCGAAGATTGATCTCGGGGTTGAAGTTGGTTGCAAACGCGTAACCGTGGTCACCTGCGTTACAATCTAAAATGTCGATAGTGTGAATCTCATCGAAGTAGTGTTTTTGCGCATAGGCACAAAATACGTTGGTTGCACCCGGGTCAAATCCGCTTCCCAAAAGCCCCATAATTCCCGCTTCTTTGAATTTTTCGTCTCTTGCCCATTGGAGTTTGTACTCAAACTTTGCTTCGTCGGGATGCTCGTAGTTTGCCGTGTCGAGGTACGGAGTTTTGGTTGCGATACACGCATCCATAATCGCCAAATCTTGGTAGGGAAGCGCAACGTTGATAACGATGCTCGGTTTGCACGATTCGATAAGCCTGATCACATCCTCGGTTTTGTCCGCATCGACGCTCGCAGTTTCGATATTTGCATTCGGAAGCTCCGCTTTGATAGCGTCGCATTTGCTTTTTGTTCTGCTTGCTAAAACGATACGACCGAATACGTCCGCATTTTGTACACATTTATGCACCACGACGCGGCTAACGCCGCCGGCACCGATTATCAACGTTGTTTTCATGGCATGTCCTCATTCTTATCTAAATAATTTTGTAATTTTACCAAGATAAGTTGTCAAAAAGATTACAAGATGTAAAGAATTTCACGTATCAATTTGTTCGATAATCAGTTTATCTATTTCGTTTTCCGTCAAATTTTCTATTTTACTTTTGTCGTAAATATAAAGTAAATGAAGTTCGTTATCTACTAAAGCTAAATAGCTAATGAGCCTATATCCTGCACTTTTATCTTTGTTTTTATCGCTGTTTTTGATTCTTGCTTTAAATATGTTTGATTTTATTTCTATCCCTAAATCGTTTTTAGAACTTATTGAATCTAAAAAAGCATTCACGTCCTCGCCGATATTTTTATACTGTTTTGAAAGTTTTTTGTACGATTTTTTATAAAGTATTTTCTCAACGACTTGCAGATTCATTTTAGTCGACGATCTTTACGAATTTAGTAGTCTTCTCCCCTTCGTCTTGCATCGAAGCGTGCAAATTTTGTAAATCAGCTAAAATCTCTTTTTCGTAATCGTTATAGTTATCTACGATTTTATAATCTTGAACGAGGTTGTCTTTTTTAAAAACTTCTAAAAGTTCTAAAAAAATGTTTGCCTTAACATCGTTGATATTTAATTGCAATTGCATAATACACCCCTTCTTAAATGCTAAATTATAGCGAAACTGATATTAGAGTTGCACACGCGATAGAAGAGAATTTTACACAATCCCAAACGCAACCGCCAAAACCGCTCCCCATATAAACACCAAAATCACGAAACTAAAAAATACCAAAGTAGCACCCGCGTCTTTGGCGCGTTTTGCCAAAATGTGGTAGTCCTTTGTTACCAAATCAACCACCCGCTCGATTGCGCTGTTGGCTATCTCCGCCATGAGGGGGATAAAAAGCGACACGAACAAAATAGCCGAATGTTCAAACTTTACGGGCAGCACCCATGCCACGACGCCCATCAGTACGAAAAAAAGGAGTTGCATCTTAAAAGAGCTTTCGTTTTTGACGATATCGGCAAACCCCTCGAGTGCGTAGGTGGTATTTTTAAAAAGGGAATATTTGGGTTTATTTAGCTTCACGGTTTCTCTCGCTTTCGTATGTTTCTTTCATTTTTTGGATCACCCCTTTTAGCTCCTCGGCGGGGGTGTTACTACTTAGAGGTTCGCCAAAGTAGAGGTGCACGTCGCGCCGCACATGCCAAGGGCGTTTGCTCTTGTAGCGGGCAAAAAGGCTCCCCTCCATCCCGCCGATAAAAAACGGAACGATCTCTCCGTTGTAGCGCGATGCGATCAACTCGTACCCCTTGTAAAATTTCCCGAGTTCGCCGCTGCGGGCTATTTGCCCTTCGGGAAAAATCGCAACGACATTCCCCTCTTGAAGCCTCTTGATAGCCTCTAAAAAACCCTCTTTGGAGGCTTTGGAAGAGATGGGGATCACCTCCCCTTTTTTAAGCACGGGGTGGAAAAATCTCCATTTGTAGATGTTTTTGTCCATCATAAACCGAATCCGTTTTGCCAAAGGTATTTGTAGCAACAGCCAATCAAGCCAACTGACGTGGTTGCCGAGCAAAAGCGCCGCCTCTTTACCTTGGATATGCTCAAGCCCGTGGTGATGAAATCGGTAGCGAAACGACACCGTAAGCTCGAAAAAAGCCCAAAAACCCATCACCGAATAGCGTTTGAAAAGTACCCAAAAAAGCCACATGCCAACCGCACCCATAAAGTAAAAAAGGATCGTCGCATCGGTGCCGAAATAAGCAAACACGCTTGTGAGGATCAAAAAACAAAACATAAAAATATTTTGAACAAAGTTGTTCCCCGCCAAAACGGTTCCTAGATGCACGTGGGGAGAGAGGTACTGAATAAGCGAATTGAGCGGTACCATCAAAAAACCCGCACACACCCCAAAGAGCAAAAACAGCACCGCCAAAGTTCCCATAGAGGTGCACGAAGGCACCGCAAAAACGATCACGGCTATTCCGAGCGCGCCCAAAGGGGAGAGCCCCGTTTGGATGTAATACTTTGAAAATGCCGACGCCATGAGTGAGCCGATGACGATCCCCACCCCCGCAAGCGCCATTACACCCTGCACCGCAAGCGCATTGGTAACGCCGAGTTTACTTTTGGCATATTCGCCGAAGATTGCCAAAACCACCTGCGAGATCGACCAAAAAAGGCTCAACGCCAAAATGGCGTCGAATATCTCTTTTTTTCTTTTAATTATTTTGATGTTTTTAAACAGATACGCCCCGCGAATATAGCGCTTGAGTTTAAATTCGCGGCTCGTTTTCTCCCGCATCTTGTTAGGGAGTCTTAGAGCAAGCAGCCACTCCGCAACCGAAGAGAGAACCAAAAGCCACCCAAGAGGTGCCACGGTGCGCAAAATCTCCTCTTTCGTCGCCTCGCTTCCATCGAGTTTTGCTTCAAACAAAAAGCTGTAAAAAATGATCCCGCCCAAAATCGCCACCGTGGTCGTTGCCTGCACGAGGGCATTTCCCGCCGAGATATTTGCCTCGCCTACAAGCTCTTTAATGTAGCCGTATTTGGCGGGCGCATAGATAGCGCTCTGTAACGCCAGTACAAAGGTAAGCAAAAAGGCGCTAAAAAACCACCCTTGGTAGTAACAAAAAGTGATTCCCAAAGTGATAACCACCGCAAAAAGCGCGCTGTAGCGCATGATGGCATGTTTGGCAAAACGATCGGAGAGAAACCCCGCAGGGGAGAAGATAAGTATATAAGGCAGAAGTACCAAAGCGTTGACAATCGCCGTCAAAACGATCTGCACATCCCCGTCGTAGACTTTAAAAACGGTATTTTGGATAATGATCTTGTGCCCCAAATCGGTAAAAGCGTTGATAAACGCTACTAGCGCAAAGGGAAGTACACCCGCAATACCCAACAGCGCCCTCATAAAAGGCTACTCCTCTTCATCGCTTGCATCGCCGAGGAAAACGGTACTCCACCCCTCGTAATGCCCGCGCTCTTTTTGCACCATCTCAAAAAAAGACTCTACCGATGGTGCCATCGCCTCTTCGCTTACGCATTGTACGCGCGTCATCGCCACGCCGTGATCGTACTCCTCGGTGCTAAGATCGTCTTTATAGGTAAAGCCCGCATCTATGGCATGTGCCACAAAACGCTCTTTTTGGGTCGGGGTATCAAATACCGCATAAAACTCCACCTCTCGCGGCTCAAGAAGAGTGTCCCCCTCCTCTTGAAGCAAAAAGATAATCTTTGCACTTTGAATATGGCAAAACTCAAGATCGCTCGGGAACAGCTGCATTTCGTAAAAATCCCATTTGGCATCTTTGACCGCATTGCTCTCGTAGGGGTAATGCATCTCTTTAAGCAGTTTTGCAACCGTCGCTTCGTGTGCTTTGGGTTCACGTGCATAAAAATAAAGCTCGCTCCACCCGTCCACGACGCGCATCCCCACGAATACCGCTTTTTTCTCTAGTTCAAGCGCAATTATCAAAGACTCTTTGAGTTCTAAAAAGGTGTAGTTCTCCTCATCCTCTTTCGGTTTTGCATATTTGATAAACACGCTCACAAGCCACGGGTACTCTTTTTGTACAACGTCAATCTCGGTTGCAACCTCAATCGTAATCGGTGCGTTATCTTCTATTCTCGTAAAAATCTCTCTCATTAATCTCTCTATACTATTTATTATATACGCTAAAGGAACACGTCCCTTTGGCTACGCTTGCGCCGCTTCTAGGCTAAAGCCTGATGCAGAAAAAAACTAATTTTTTTTCTGTAGGCGACTAAAGTTTGCTTTTTTAAAGCAAGTTTTTACAGAATTATAACCAATTTAATCCCAAGCTTCGAACATGCCATAGTTTATTTGATAATAAATATCAATATAAAGATACTTTAAGCTGAGAAGCGCTACTATTTTGATAACAATTATTAAATAAGGAGGCTTTTTATGTCTGTTTTAATCATCGGCGGCGACAAGATCGACAATATCGCCAAACTGCTTCTCTCCCTCGGCGCGACCGATACCATCCACTGGGATTCGAGAAAAAACTCCACCTCGCACAAAAAGATCCCGATGCAGACCGATGCGATCATCATGCTCACCGACTTTTTGAAACACAACTCGATGGATCATTTCAAAAAAACGGCAAAAAAACAAAACATCCCCTACATCTGCACGCGCAGAGGCACGGCAAGCATCACGGCGGATTTCACTAAATTTTTAGAATCTTACAAAGGAGCGTAACATGGAAGCGATTGCAAACAAAAAAGACCTGCTCACATTTGGCGGCAAAACATGCTAAACAAACTGACCTTAAATGGTCGGTTTTTCTCCCGCATCGGGAAGATGCGGGAAGCTTCAGGGGGTTGTAGGGACATCTGTCCCTGCCACTTTATGGGCTTTGCTCATAAAGTGCATAACTTCAGTAAAAAAGATGAATCTTAAAACAAAGGAGGCAGCACGAAAAAAACAAAACACCTTTTGCTTATGAAGACGCTCTAAAAAAGCGGGCAAAAAAACATGTTTTGATCTTTTATGAAGGCATTTGCAAGATCAGAACACTCAAAAATTCAAATATATTCTCCTAGTTTCAAAGCAGTCACCTCCCCTTTGCCCCTAAAGGGGAGAGTTATATTTTCTTCAAATAAACAACACTCAGCGCGGGAAGATTCAGCTCAAGCATATGCTCCCTTCCGTGGCATGTTTCGTGTTTGGAGTCGATCGGCTCTAGGTTGAGCGAACCGTAGCCGCCGAACTCTTCGTCGTTTGAATTAAAAAACTCCTCGTAAGTTCCTTTTGTGGGCACCCCTATGCGGTAGCCTCTGTGCTCTTTATCGGAAAAATTGCACACGGCGATGATAGGCTTGTGGTTTTTAGCCCCCTTGCGCACGAAGGTGATAACGTTTGCGGTGTAATCGTTCTCATCAATCCAGTAAAACCCTTCGGGCTCGACGTCGTTGTAATGGAGCGACGGCTCCTCGCAGTAAAGTTTGTTTACCCTTTGTACGAGGTTTTGTACCCCTTTATGTTTTGGATACTCCAAAAGGTGCCAATCAAGGCTTTGGGCAAAGTTCCACTCCGCCCATTGCGCGATTTCGCTCCCCATAAACAGAAGTTTTTTCCCCGGATGAGCAATCATAAACGCATACAACGCGCGCAAGTTCGCAAACTTTCTGTCGTAGTCGCCGGGCATTTTGTTGATGAGCGAACCTTTCATATGCACCACCTCATCGTGGCTCAGCGGCATAATGTAGTTCTCAAAAAACATATACACGAAACTAAAAGTGAGGTCGTGATGGTGGTGTTGTCTGTGGATAGGCTCTTTTTTCATATATTTTAAAATATCGTGCATCCACCCCATGTTCCATTTGTAGCCAAACCCCAAGCCCCCCTCGCTCACTTTGCCCGTGACCATAGGGTAGTTGGTCGATTCCTCCGCAAACATCGCAATGTCGTCGAACTCTCTATAAACCGAGGTGTTCAGTTGGCACAAAAACTGCACTGCGCCGCGGTTGATGTTGCTGCCGTCTTCGTTTGGTACCCACGCACCCTCTTCGCGCGCATAGTTTAAATACAGCATCGACGCAACCGCATCGACGCGGATTCCGTCGATATGGTAGCGCTCCAGCCAAAACATCGCCGAACTCACCAAAAACGCGCGCACTTCGTTGCGGTCGTAGTTAAAGATGGCACTGCCCCACTCGGGGTGGTACCCTTTGCGCGGGTCGCAATGTTCATAAAGGCACGTACCGTCAAAGTTGCTCAGCCCGTGCCCGTCGGTAACGAAATGGGACGGTACCCAGTCGAGTATCACCCCTATGCCGTTTTGGTGCATCACGTCGACAAACTCCATAAACTCTTTGGGTTCCCCGTAGCGCGCCGTCGGTGCGAAATACCCCGTCGTTTGGTACCCCCACGATCCCTCAAAAGGGTACTCGGTGATGGGCATCACCTCCACGTGGGTGAAATGCATCTCTTTTAAGTAACATGCCAAGTCCTGCGCGATCTCTTTGTAGGTTAAAAAGCGGTTACTCTCCTCCACCTTGCGCTTCCATGAGCCTAGATGAATTTCATACACGCTCATCGGAGCTTTATGGGAGTTGTGTTTTTTACGCTCCCTCATCCACGCATCGTCGCGCCACTCGTACCCCTGCAAGTTATATACGCGTGAAGCGGATTTAGGTGCTTCCTCGCCGAAAAATGCAAACGGGTCGGCTTTGTCCGGGTTGGCATTGTGATGCGGGGTGATAATATGGTACTTGTAGGTTGAACCTGCTTGCACCCCCTCGATAAACCCTTCCCATATCCCCGACTGATCTTGCCTTGGCATAAGCGGATGGGAGGAGAGGCTGTAACCGTTAAAATCTCCCCGTACGTACACGCCGTGTGCATTGGGCGCCCAAAGGGCAAAATAGATCCCCTCTACCCCATTACGCGTGTAGGGATGCGCGCCGAAGCAATTATAGAGCTTGGCATGTGTCCCCTCTCTAAATAAGTAAATATCGCTCTCACTAAAGAGTGTGACGTCGTGGTGGATTGTGTGTTGCATCTAAACCCCCTTCAATGGTTTCTTTTATGTCGCAGCGCGAACGCATAGACCTCTTCGTACCCTTTTGCCGCATCGTCCCATCCAAAATGCTCCGCCATCGCGTTGCGTTGCATATCTCTAAACGCTTCAGGGTCGCGGTAATACACGTCTAGCGCCCAGATCACCGTGTAGTAGAGTGCTTCGGAGGTAGCATCGTAAAACTTAAACCCGTTGCCGTGTTTGTGGTGCACGTCGCAATTGCGGATCGTATCGTCAAGCCCTCCCGTTGCACGCACGATCGGCAGGGTTCCGTAGCGCAAGCTGTAGATTTGATTTAAGCCGCAGGGTTCAAAGAGCGATGGCATCAAAAACATATCGCTCCCCGCTTCGATCTTGTGGGCAAGTTCATCGCTGTAGCCTACGTAAAGGCGAAAATTGTGTCGATGTGCACAGAGGTCGCTAAAAAACCCTTCCGCCCATTTCTCGCCCGTTCCGAGCATCACGATCTGTACGTCATGGTCAAGTATGCCGTTGATAGCACTTGCAATAAGCCCTATCCCTTTTTGTTCTGCAAAGCGCCCTACAAAACCGATGAGTGCGACATCGTCGCGCACCTCTAACCCGAAACGCTTTTGCAAATCACGCTTGGCTTCAAGCTTGCCGCCTAGATCATGCGCATCGAAATTTTGCACCAAATAGGGATCGCTCGCGGGGTTCCACTCATCGTAATCGACCCCGTTTAAAATCCCGAACACCTTATGGGCATGCCCCCGAATGTGCCCGTCCAGCCCGAAACCAAACTCGGGCGTTTGTATCTCTTGGGCATATTTGTGCGACACCGTGGTCACCGCATCGGCGTTAAAAATACCGCATTTAAGCAAGTTGACGCTATCAAAACTCTCGCACTCGTGCGGGTTGAAATGATCCCATCCCACCTCCATAACGTCGATTGCCCCTTTAAAAAAGTGCCCCTGATGCTGCATATTGTGAATGGTGAGCACCGAAGCGGCATGAGCGAAATCGTGTACGAAACGGGTCTTTGCCAAAAGGGGGAGTGCGGCGGTATGCCAGTCGTTGGCATGTATAATATCGGGAACAAAGTCTAGCATCTTGCACAGCTGCAACGCCGCTTTTGAGAAAAACAAAAAGCGGTTGTCGTTGTCACGGTACGACTCGCCGTTGTCGTCGTAAAGCCCGTGGCGCCCGAAATAAAGCTCAAAATCTATAAAATAAACACGCACGTTGCTCTTGGGCATGAGGGTGGTATACACCCCCGCCCAAAACTCCCCCATAGGTCCCATCGGAACGCCCAAAGGTGCGGGAAGCTTTTCGAGTTTTGCAGGGTCTATTTTATAATAGCGCGGCATCACTACGATCACGTTGTGCCCCCGTGCACCGAGTGCTTTAGGCAATGCCGAAGCCACATCCGCAAGCCCGCCCGTTTTGGCAAATCCCGCAACTTCCGAAGCGGCAAAAAGTATATTTAATTTTTTCTCATTCATTTGTATCCTTTAAAAGATATGCACCTTTAAGCGGCGCATCTTCGATAGTCGTTTGTACGATTTTTAGCCCCTCCAAACTCACGCCAAGCGCATAAAGAGGGATGTTTTGCAAAATAATTTCATATAAAAAAGGGTTGTTTTCGATCACCCCGCCCCCTAAAACCAAAACTTTGGGGTTAAAGAGCGTTACCACGGTGCCAAGAGCCGCAAGAAGCGCTTTGATAAACTCCTCGTAAACCTCCTTGGCATGTGCCGCTTCGCTTGTTCTAAGCGCTTCAAGCTCACACGAACCCAGCAGATAGTAACGGCTCCATTTCTCAAGCGCGCTTCCCGAAGCAAAAAGCTCTATACAGTTCTCTCTGCCGCACCCGCAGGCAAACGGCGCTTTTTTATACGGGATATGCCCCAGCTCCGTTGCTACGCTTGAAGCGCCTCGCACAAGATTACCCCCGCTTAGCACCCCAAGCCCCAGCCCCGTGCCCACGTACACCGCGCAGATATCGCCGCTCTCATGCTCTTTTGCCTCCGCCAACACGGCACAGTTGAGATCGTTTTCGATAAGAACCTCGATCCCGTATTTTGCGGCAAAATATTTTTTGATATCGTGGCGATCTACCGTGATATTCGGCGCGGAGAGGATCACCCCATCACGCACCTGCCCCGCGTAAGAGATACAGACAACCTTAATCGCGCCGTAGGTTGCAAGCACCTCTTCTATGTAAGCTGCCAACCCCTTTTCGCGGCTCTTGGCATGTAGAGTAGTAACGCACATGCCATGCTCGTAAATCTGTGCGCGAATCGAGGTTCCCCCCGCGTCTAAAACAAGTTTCACATCAGGCTCTTATAGAGGTTCAAATACTCTTGGGCACTTTGCGCAAAAGAGAAGTCGCATGCCATGTTTTGCTCTTGCCAAGCTTTGTATTTTTTGCTATTTTTTTTCAAAGCAAGCGCACGCCCAAATGCCTCTAAAAAAACCTCTTTGGCGTAAGGTTCAAACACGATCCCTCTGCCGCAAAGCTCCTCCTCTTCGTGCACGCTGTCTTTAAGCCCGCCGACGGAGCGCACAAGCGGAAGGGCACCGTAGCGCATCGCAATAAACTGCGTAAGCCCACACGGCTCGAAGCGCGAGGGTATCAGCACGAAATCCGCCGCCGCATAAGCTTGATGGGAGAGGGCTTCGTCGTAACCGTTGTGAAAATAGAAGTTTTCGTACTTCCCGTTACACGCTTCCAATCGCTCTTTGTACGATGTGCTCCCCTCCCCTACGACGTAGAGGTTGATCTTCTGTGCCAAGAGGCTCTCCAAGCTCTCAAGCACCAAATCCAGCCCCTTTTGCTCCGCCAAACGGCTAATCATCACAAAAAGAGGTTTTCTAGGGTCTTTCAGCGGCGTCGTTTTCAAAAAAGCCGTTTTGTTTTTATGCTTCTCTTCCAACGTGCCTGCGTCGTAACGAAACGGTATACGTTTATCTTTTTTAGGGCTAAAATGGTTTTGGTCGATCCCGTTGAGAATCCCCGTAAGTTTCTTGGCATGGAGGCGTAAAAACCCCTCGAGTCCGCATCCGTATTCGGGGGTTTGTATCTCTTGGGCATAGGAGGGACTTACCGTAGTGAGCGCGTCGCACCATCCGATCCCTGCTTTTAAAAAGTTAACTTTGCCGTAAAATTCCAAACCGTCGATATGGAAATGTCTGCTATCGATCCCCAAGCGCGATAAAGCCCCCACCTCAAAAACCCCTTGGTAGGCAAGGTTGTGGATGGTAAAGAGGGTTTTGATATCGAGCGCTTTCTCTTTGACAAAAAGCGCCGCCAAAGCGCACTGCCAGTCGTTAAGATGCAGCAGCGAAACCCCGAGCAGCTCTGCTAACTCTACGATCGCCGCGGCAAAAACGCCGAAGCGCCGATCGTTATTACTATAATCCTCTCCTCCTTCGCCGTACATGCCAAGGGTTTCGCTCAAAAGCGGCGTATCGACAAAGTAGGTTACGACGCCGCTTTTTTCGAGTTTGTAAAAGCTCACTTCATGGCATGTGCCGCCCAAAAACACCTCGGCACGCTTAAAAGGTTTGAGCTTTTTCTTCTCAATAAAACTATAACGAGGCATAACGCGTGAGAGTTCCACCCCCTCCTCTGCGGCAAGCGTCTCGCTAAGAGCACTTGATACGTCCGAAAGACCGCCGCTCTTGGCATGCGGAAAAATTTCGCTCGATGCAAATAACACTTTCATCTTACTCCCCTTTTAGTAGTTTGGCGCAATCCTCGGGAGGCACGCTGTTGATAAAGGTCGATGTCGCTACCTCGAACCCCCCCACGCGGTAGATGCGCGGCGTAATACGGAGGCTAAAGCGGTAATTCTCATCCATATACCCCATAAAGGTTTCGTTTTCAAAATTGGGATTAAGCGGCGGCAGTCGGAAAAAAAGGTTGTAATCGAAGCGCCCGAGTTGTTTATGGAGGCTTTGGAACACTTTTTTGATAATCACGGAGAGATCGGTGGTATCTTTGCGGCTGCAGGTGTTAAGGCATCTGATATTTACCGAAGGAACGATCATCACCTCAAATGGAAACGCGCTTGCATAGGGGCAAAATGCCACGAAATTCCCCACTTCGTGGATCACCCGCACTTTGGCGCTGATCTCGTTTTGGAGCACGTCTTCTATGATCCCGCGTCCGTGACGGCGGTAGTACTTCATATTGCGTTCCAAAAACACGATCTCATCTTGAGGCATAACGGGAAGCGCAATGAGCTGCGTATGAGGGTGGTCTTGCGTCGCACCCGCATTGAGACCGAAATTTTTAAAAACGCTTAGATGGATAAGACGCTTATCGTTTTTAAGATCGTTGATGCGGATGATAATGGTGCGCAACCAGTTTTCTATCTCTTGAGCTTCCAAGTCGCTCATATTGCAATCGTGGCACGGAGAATCGATAAGTATCTCATGCGCCCCTACTCCGGGGATCGACTCGAACATCCCCTCCCGTTTGGAGATATCGGCAAGTTCTATCTGCACCGCTTTGTAGATGTTGGGTACCACCCGCGTTTTCCACCCAGAAGCATTAGGGGCATTGTCTCGAAGTGCGAAAATTTCGTGGGGGGTCAGGTGTTCGTTAC
>Ga0265295_1003580_pt1 | contig 22348 bp, 24 predicted proteins | sample Munlansysbiofilm_FD_192503 | JGI IMG/M metagenome (GOLD analysis project Ga0265295, IMG submission 192503) | Leachate microbial communities from a municipal landfill in Southern Ontario, Canada - Methane capture system biofilm | ecosystem: Engineered > Solid waste > Landfill > Unclassified ...
GCACAAACATGCGCAAAAAGCCCTGGATGAGCACCTGCCGTAGCATGCCAAGTATGCTGCCCGTCACGAGACAGGCAATGTAGAAATACAGAAAGTTGGCTCCACCGTTCTTGCCAGCGGTAAAGTGCATGATTGCCTCCTTGGCGGGACCGTCAAGCAGGCTGTAATACACAAGAACCGAGGGGATGAAGATGGAAAGGATGGCCGGGCCGCCGATGTCCTTGAGAACGGGAATGCGCAGGCCCATGTCGCCAAGGAGTATGCCCAGAACCAGCGTGACGGCGAAGCCGCCGATCATGTCCTTGGGCAGCTTGCCATAGTACGAGGCCGCAAAGATGATGATGGCAAAACAGATGTACAGGGGCAGGGGAACCGGCCCGACCTTGAAGCTGCAAAATTTGTCCAGCAGGCCGCCGGACGTTGTTTCTGCGCGTTGCATGAGTAAACCCTCCTGACAGAATTTGTCTTCTGTTTACTCCGGCAATGTCGCAAAATCTTTTTATGTAACTTTATAATATGTTTCTGAAGTTATGTAATTTATGTAACTTATGTAAGTCCGGCGGCATGCCTTCAGCGGGGCAGGCGGCTGCCCTGCTTGTGCCGTATGCCGGATGGCGCGCGCCGGGTTTGAGGCTCGGGCGTCAAACTGATTTGGAGCCTGTCGCGGGCCGCAATATGGTGGAGATTCTGCCGTAAAGCCCATTGGGGCAAAATAAAACACTGAACTGAGGAGCATTTCGCAGTTCCTCAATCCTCGTGCTGTAAGGAAATGCCGTGTACAAAACCATGCTTGCCTGCATTGTGTGCGTGTTGGTGTCCGCCATGTCCGCCCTATTGGGACTGCCTGGGCTGTCCGCAGCGCCCGCGCTGGCCGCCGGGCCGTCGACATATGAGGATAATGTGGTGGCCTGGAAGCCCTACGGGCCTGTGAACGGTCTTGAGTACAAGATGGCTCTTGATCCGGCGCTCTTTGCCGCAGACAGGCCAGCAGCATCGTTCACTGCCCTCTGGGACGCCCTCGCTGCTTCGGCTGCAAAAAACGGTTTTCTTCTGGCCAAATCCGAAAAGATCAAGGTGCGCCTGCGCACGCGAAGCTATTTTGATACAGATGGCCTCGCCCTGCGCGATGCGGGTTTTGTGATACGCACTACCGCAAATCACAATAAGGATGGCAGCGCCAAAGAAGACATAAAGCTTACGGTGAAAACCTCCGGCAAGGCCCCGGCCTTTATTCTGGGAACGTCCCTGGATACGGTGGGCATCAGGGGGGAAGTCTCCGCTGAAGACAATCCCTATATGGACGCGCAGGGCAACATGGCCTCAAGGCTGGAGAAAAGCGTCAACATCCGGGGCGATGCGAAGACTTTCGGGGCTCTTGACCGCCCGCGCCTGCGGCAGTTCTCGCGTTTTGTGCCTGCGTTGGCCAGGAGTGGTCTTGCCGCCGACACAAAGCTCACGCCCGTAAGCGTCTGCACCTATTCGGCCATGATGGGCTCAGTGAAACTGGCGGGAGTTGCGGCGGAGATCACGCTTGAGGCCTGGACGGACTCCTGGGGCGGTGCGCCCCTGGCGCTGGAACTTTCTTTCCGCATTGGCAATCAGGACTATTACGCCATCCCCGAGGTTGTCGCCTCGGGCAACGAGTTTTACCGCAAGGTGGTGGTGCAGGGCCTTGACCACATGAAGCTGCCTGACGGCGACAGGTTCAGCGGCTCCAAGCTCAAGATGCTGCGGGACAGGCAGTAGGGTGTTTTGACGTTACATGCACATTGGCAGGCTTTTCGCTCGGCCTTTACGGCGCGTGTGCGTTCACGTCGGCGCTTACCCCTGCAACCGCCAGAGCAGTATTTAGTGACGCTGCTCTGGCGTATCTTTGATGTAGCCAATGACGACACGCGGGGCAATCTGTTGGAACGGCGCATTCAGTGAAACGGCGCATCTGGCGGCATGACTATAAATGCACATATGTCCTGCTGACAGACATAAACAGATGCCGTCTGCTGCTTACCGCAGTTCATACTGGTATTTTACATGCAATAAAACGGGAATATCGGCAGCGCCCAGAATGTCCGGGCGTTTTACGCTGCCGCTTGCCGCAATGATCGCACGGCGCGCCGCTGCGTCGAGATCTGGTGAACCAGACGACTGGCGCAGCACCGGGGCTGTAAAACTGCCGTCGGCACGCACGGTGAAGGCATAGGACGCAACTCCGACAAAATGTGCCTCGCCGCCGTCCATGCGGCGGGCATGCACTGCCGCGTCAAGATCGTCAAGAAAGGCGAAAAATGCCTGACGCCTTTTGTCTGCGGTATTTTGCGGTTCGGTGCGGGGTGGGGCAGCCTCCATGCTGATGCCTGCGCCGCCCTCCGGGGATGCTCCCATGCCCAGGGAATCCATGCTGATCACCGTGAGCGTCCCCACGGGGGTCAACTCTGCCGATGCGCCAAGCAGGTGAAAAAGGCCCCAGTGTACAAGGCATGAGATGGCCAGCGCGGCGTAGAGCCGTTCGGTCGCGGTCATGGCGCGTCCGTCGCGGGGTGCCCCGATGTGGCAATAAGCAGCTTTTCCCCGCCCTGCATGCGCACTTCATCCACCAGAAAGATCAGGCCTTCCACAGGGGCCTTGGGGTCAGCCACCAGAACGAGCCTCCCCGGTCTGCTCCTGAAGCCGAGCACAAGATCGTGCAATTTGTCTCTGACCTCCTGCCGGGGCAGGGGCACCCCTTCGCAAAGAATGCCGCCATCAGCCGTGAGGCGCAGTTCAATTACCCGGCCCGACAGGGTTTTGCTGCTGTGGGCAGTGGGCAGATCGACTTCAAGCCCACGGACGGCAAAGGCCGCCGCAATGACAAAAAATATAAGCAGAATAAACAGCATATCAATGAGCGGTATGAGGTCGTAATCACTCGTCGTATTCAGCGGGCGGGTCAGGCGAAGCATCGGCATTGTCTCCTTGGCGCAACAAGAGAAAAGCGTTGGATAATCTGCGTCTGCTGGTCATGCCATAAAATCAACACGCAGTGCCGGCGTCAGGTCGCAGCAAGGCCGCGTTGCCAGCCGCATCAAGCATGCTGGAGATGTTTTTGAGGCGGGCGCTGAAAAATGCCAGCGAAAACTGGGCGACAATAGCAATGCACAGGCCGGAAGCCGTGTTGAGCAAGGCCTGCCAGATGCCGTCCGCCAGCATGCTCATATCCACGCCGCTGGAGGCGTGCGCAATGCTGGAAAAAATGGAAATCATCCCACTCACCGTTCCCAGCAGGCCCATGAGCGGAGCCAGCCTGGCAATGGCGCCGAGCAGACCGAGCCGCCGCTCCAGCTGTTCAAGAATCTGCCCTCCGGCCAGGTGCAGGGCTGATTCGCGATTGGAGCTTGCCATCGTGAGTTGCTGGGCAAAGGCGTGCAGCAGGGGCACTGTGGTCATGCGCTCCGCCACTGCTTCCACATCGCCGCTGCTCGTGGCTTTGAGCAGATCCCCCCGCAGGGCGTCGTCGGGCAGGGAGCACGACGCATACAGCAGCAGGCGCTCCACAATCACCGTCAGGGTCAGGATGGAGACTGCCAGCAGGGGCCACATCATCCATCCCCCCAAAGCAATGATGTTCATGTCTGCCTCCTTGCTGCAACAACCGGCATACAAAACCGGCAGATTGAGTGTTTTGGCGGGCTCCAGGCACTGGCGCGGCCGCCGGGGAAGATGTCTCTGCCGTCAGCACACGGCTGTCGCCCCCTGCCCGGCCGTGTCAGGCGGCGACAGATTCACCCCGATAAACACCATGTACCGTTCGTCTGCTCCGTCCGGGGCTTCCTCAAATTCCAGGCGTCCGGCGGCATACTGGGCAACAGCGGCAACCACCGCGCCGTCCATGCGCAGATTGACAATGCCCTTGGCGCGGCAGAGCCCCGGGCCAGCGTCATCCACCATGCGCCAGATATCCTCTGTGCTGACCACCTGCGGCAGGGTAAGGCAAAATGAACCAAATCCCTCGGCGCTGTGGTTGATATTGCCAGCAGCGCTGAAGGGCTGCAGACGGGGAGCGCGCGAGGGCGGAGGGCTGTGGGCGTCGAGCCATGCCGTATGCAGCGCTTCAAGATTGGCGAAGGTGATGTTTCCCTCAACAGCGGGGAAGATCACAGCCCTGGGATTGCGGCGTCGCAGGTCGCGCAGCACTGCTTCAAGCCGCTGTTCGGAGACCGCGTCGGCCTTGTTGGCAATAATGACGTCGGCCTGCGCCACCTGCGCCATGCCGATGCCTGAACCGGCCTCGTCCCATGCCAGGGCGTCGGCCACGGTTATGACCAGGCCGGGGCGCACCATGTCGGAAAGATCGTTGAGGGATTCAAGCACATTGGCGGGATTGGCCAAACCTGTTGTTTCAAGAATTATCTGTTCTGCGGGGGCCGCTTCCAGAAGGCGTTGCAGGCCGGGCCGCAAGCTGTCCGCCAGCGAGCAGCAGACGCAGCCTTCGTCCAGGGCCTCCACATGCGTTTCACCGCGAGTGAGCGCGGCGTCCAGTCCGATGCGCCCGAATTCGTTTTGTATGACTGCGGCGAACTGTTCGCGCCCATTCAGATAGTCCAGCCAACGGCGCAGAAATGTGGTTTTTCCCGCGCCAAGGAACCCTGTGAGGATGTGCATGACCGGCAGTTCTGCGTCAGGTGTCGCCAGTATTTGGCGTTGGCGGCCGGGCAGGCGTTTCAGAATTTTGCCTTCGGAAGACAGGGATGGAAACGTTATGGGCCTGCCATTGCCGGGAAAAGCTGCCAGGGGGTGCGGTTGCGGGCATGTGCCCATCTCCGCCTTCAGCGACAGGGTGGGGGAAGTGTCCCCTTCTGCGGCGTCACGCGGTTTTTGTAAGGCCATATGCAGGCTGAGGCGCGGCGATTCTTCAAGCAGTGTTGCGGCCGTAGCCGCCAGTGTCGTGAAGAGTGGCAGCAGCAGCCTGAATGCGGGAACGTCGCATTCCAAACCGCCGGGGGGTACGATCCACTGTTCGGCCTGGGCGTCGCCAGTCGTGTCGCCTGCCGCGTCGCCAGTCGCGTCGCCAGTCGTGTCGCCTGCCGCATAGCTGCCTGAATCCGTGGAGGGCCGCGCCGCGATTCCTTCACGCGAAATGTGGCGGTATCTGGCCGGAGCGGCCAGGGACAAGGAAAGCCCCTTGCCGTCCAGCGCCGCCACAAGCTGCACGCTGCCCATGCAAAAGGGGGCAAGCTCGGGGGCATGCAGCGAGAGGTTGCGCATGCGTTCTTCGTAGTTTTCGCCAAGGGCAAGGGAAAGAGCCTGCAGAGGAAATTTGTCGAGAACGGAATCCGCCGCATGGGGGAACACGTGCGCCGTAAACGTGCCGTGGAGAAAGGATACGTCGGTGTGTTCGTTCAGAAAAACCAGGCCGTACACGTGTGGAGAACCGGCCACCCGGCAGGTCCAGGCCGCGTATAGCTGGTTGGAAGGGAGCACCCCCCGCCACCCCAGCGCCCGCGCCCGTCTGCGGTCAAGATGTATGCCTGTGAGCAGACAGTTGAGTATGGAAGGACTCTCGGCGTCTGTTTCAGGCGAAAGGGGGCGCGGCAGCAGGGCATCAAGGCGCATGGCGATACTCCATCGTTGTGGCGGTTTTTGAAATCCAGCCGTAAGGGGGCAGGCCTGCCCCCTTACGGCTGCACCGTTTACGAGGGAAACTTTATGACGTCTCCATTGCCAAGATAGTTGGTCGTCTTGGAGCGGAAACGCGCCGTGCCTTTTACAACCGGGTAGCCCGCGTCCACAAACTTCTGGGCAGTAATGAGCCCTGTGCAGTGGTTGCAGCCCACCTTTTGCAGATCCCACTTTTTGAGACCGATAACGAGGTCGTCATACTTGGGGTCCCAGTCGTCAAAGGGCGAGATGTGCAGGCCGCCGTAGAGGCCGTAGAACTGGTCGTTTTCATAGGTCAGGGTTTTGTAGGCCGTGTCGGCAAAAAGGATGATGCCCTGATGGCAGCACCCGGTGATGCTCACGAGCCCAATGTCCTTGACGTTGCAGTACAGCGAGATTTCGCCGAATACCTTGAGAATGATGGGGCAGTCGAAGCCGTAAAGGGCCACGCCGTCCTGAATCTTGTGCAGGCCCTTGGGCACTTCAGTCCACTTGCCCACGTGCCCGCAGTCTTTGAGGTACTGCTTGCCGCTGGGGTAAAAGGTGTTGGGCGTATAGATGTGAATATCGGGGTTGTATTTTGTCACAGCGGGCAGACCAAAAAAGTGGTCCATATGCTCGTGCGTCTGGATCATGGCGGTAATTTCATTGTTGGCCAGCATGGTGTCGATGCCTTCCCGCTTATAGCAGGTTTCCATCCACTGGTAATTCCAGCCGGTGTCAAAAAGGTACTTTGTCACCTTGCCGTCCATGCCCTCAATTTCAATAAGGCAGGAAAAGCCGCCGGCATTGTCGGGATGCACGCTGTTTTCGCGCACTATCTGCCATGCTTCGTCCAGCTTGTGGGGCAACAGATGCTTGATCAGCTTTATGCCGTCGGCATAGCTGCCCTTGCCGACGCCCTTGCCATTGCCGAAAGGAGGCCAGTTGAAGGTGTACTGGTCTACCAGCAGACCGCCAGCGCCGGTCACATCCTGCATGAACGTGCGGTTGTCGAACCAGCTTGTCTCGGAGATGTTGGTAATTTTGACGGCCTTGCAAACACCAATATTTTCCGTTCCGCGTTTTACGTCCGTGAGAAAAGCCCTGCGCATGGGGGAGTACGAATACGCGCCCATGGCGCCGATGGCGCCCACGCCGACCCCTAATGCAGCACCCTTGATAAATTCTCGTCTGTCCATGTTGCTCTCCTTACTGCACAAGGGTGAAGTGCGCGCTGAACCATGGCAGCGCGGCCACTATGGCAAAGTACAGCATAACGCCAGCGAGAATCCCCACCGCAAGACCCGGAATCATGGCGGGGCTCCAGGCGTTTCGAGCGGCGAAGGCGTGTTCTTCGGCTACAAGTTCTTCACTGGTGCGGAATTCGCGCTTCCATCCGGGCCATCCATCCATAAACCACCAGTTGATCAGCCAGATGTCGATGAGCCAGATCATGGGAATCATCGGGAACTGCTGCGGATGTGAAAAGCCCTTTTGCGTGCCGAGCGCAAAGTGTGCGTACTTGTAGTACAGGCAGTAGACCGCAATGCCGCCGATGGCCACAATCACGGTACGGATAAGCACATTGACCGGAGTGCTGAACTTGTTGGGCCAGTTGCCGCCGTAGAACTGGAGGAACAGGGCGGGAACCAGGAAGAAGATGGCGGTTTCGCCCACATGCAGCCAGCGCCAGTCGGGGGCCGCGTCACGCCGGTGACCACGGATGGCGTCGCCCCAGACCAGTTCCTGCATGTACCAGAAGAAGAAACACAGGGAGAGGGAAATGGCGATAATGCCGAAGAACAGGGCAAAACGGCGCAAGCCCGGCCTTTTGATGAGGCAGAAGGGGTACCGCTCCCAGATGCCTTCCATAAACCACACCACAACGGTGCAGCACATGATCCAGGCTACGTGAAAGTTCGCGGAAACTGTCTGCGCAAAGGATTCCCAATAGGGTGGGGTAATTGCCGTAAAATATTGCCAGGGGTAATACAGGATGCCCATGTGGTTGTGCATGGTCATTAAGTAGATGACGAGGCTCAGGCAGAACGTGCCCAGCCATATGCTGAAGCCTTTGACGGGTTGGACTTCATTTTGCCAGGGGCGGCCCTCAAGCGCCACGATCCAGGCCGGGCTGATCCATGAGGCGATGACGGCAAACATCATGCATGCCTGGGCCGCATACTCGGTGGCATAGAATTCGGTGAGCCCTGGCAGCTTTTGCAACTGGTGCGGGCTGAAATAGGTAAAGGCAAAATTGCCAAGAACATTTTCAAAAAAGCCGTGAATCATCAGCACCATCAGGCCAACAGATACAAGCGAAAGCACAAGACCCTTTTGCAGGGGATGCGCGTTGCGTATCCAGTTACGCTTGAATGGCCAGAAGTCGAAAATATAGGCCATCCAGATGAGGATGATGAGCCACCAGCGGCAATAGTTATACCCCACATAGGGTGTGTAAAAACGCATGATGCCGCGCGGATCCTGAAAGATCCACCAGGTTACGGCAAATATGGAAAGTGTGAACGCCATGTTGGCCAATACAGGCCAGGGCCCCTGCCACCGCTTGGTAAGCTTGCGCTCCTCAAGATAGGGAATGTCGTGGTCAGCCATCGAACCCTCCTCAGAGTTGCGGGGTTTCCATCTCCACAGGGGGACGCGCTTGTGTGTGCAGGGCCTGTGCAACGGCCCGAATCAGCGCCTCCTCGCTCATCGTGTCCACGGGCAGCCCCAGTCGCTGCCCTTCAAACCGCAGCATGCCCGGCGAAAATTCTGGCGGCAGCAGCGCCTCGTCGCTGCTGGCCAGCGCGTCTGCACTGGTGTTTTCGCCGAGTCTGCCCGGGGAAACCGCGCGCCAGTTTCCCCGTAAAAAATCGCGTCTGCGTCGGTTCATCATTCTTCTTCCCCCAGGCACTGCAAAAGGCAGGACACATAGGCCGATACAGAAGAAGCGCAGGCTTGGGAGTCCGCATGCCGCAGACCATGCAGGGTGCGGGCAAGATGCTTGAATATTTCCTCAAGCCGGGGCTGGCTGCATTCCTGCAACAGCCGGGCAAGGGCGCAGGCATCGGGCAGGGTGGCCGCTCCTGCCTGGGCAAGGCAATCGTTGCTGATTGCCTGCAAAAGTATGGAGAAAAACCGCAGGTGATGCTGCGCAAGAAGGCGCATGTCGCCGCTGTGAAGCGCCATGCCGATGGAAGGCAGGTGGCGTTCGAGCTTCAGCATGACAGAAGGCGCATATGAGCCTGATGCCGCGGCAAGCAGGGGGGTCATGACGATGCGCATGGCTCTCAGGCTGTCGCCCAGACTTGCTGCGTTGAGGTTGCAGGGGAGGGCGCGTACAAATGTGCCCTTGCTGCGGCGCGTTTCAAGAATTCCCTTGCCCACCAGGGTGCTCAGAGCGGTGCGCAGCGTTGCGCGGCTGACGCCCAGCTCCTCGGCCAGGAGCCGTTCGGCGGGCAGCCGCTCAAAGAGCGTCCAGCGCCCCTGCAAGAGGGCATGCTCCAACTGGTTTTCAGCGTTTGCTGGCGCGATCACGGGCGTCCTCCAGGCAAAGCGTATTCAAATGCGTGTGTGTAACTTCATACTGCGCGTCTGTAATTTTTTTGACAATATGCATGTAAAAAAAAGCACACAGCTAATTAACATTATGAAAAGCATGATAAATTTTTTGTTTTTTGGTATGACCACAGTATAAAACACTGTAAAAAAATGCAGAAAAAAAGCAGATTATCGCGGCAAATATGCTTTTGTAAGCGGAGTTGCGTGTCTGTGGTCAGACCACACGTCGGCATAAAAAAGGCTTGCTCATGGCTTGCGTCTATTTTACTGCCAATGCATCGACGGTGATTTTTATTTTCAATACATGGAGATGGCATGGCAAGTTTCCTTCAGTGGCGAAAGGGCTTCCCCGGATTATTATGGAGCATCTGCCAGCGTGAGTCCCGGATTAAGGTGTTTACCCGCTGGCGCGACGCAGGCTTTGACGCCCCGCAGTTGCTGAAAAACGCCGCGTTCAGAAAGAACGCGGTAATGGAGCAGGATTATCCCCTGCTTGTGGAGTTCTGGGACATGATCCATGCCGGAAGGCCAGCCGCCGTAATCTTTCGGCTGAAGCATGACGATGGACGCAAACCGCTGATCCTTCAGGGCTGGCCGCAACCGGAGCAGGACGTCTACAGCGGCTTTCTCAAAGAGGCCTATTTGCCTGGAGGGTATAATTCCGCCTGTTATAACGCCCAGTTGAAGATGCGCCTGGGGGATGCCGACTATCCGGTATTTACCGTGGATCTGGAAAATCAGACACTGTATGACGCCAACAGGGCGGCGCAGAAGCTCTTTTTGGGCGAGGAGCAGGCTGTGCGGGCACTGGTGCTGGACGATGTGGTGCCGCAGTCGTTGATGAAAGGTTTTTCAGCGGCAATGGAAAAAGCCGTGGAGCGTGACGCATGGTCGGGAAAGCTGTTGCTCGGCAATGGCGAGCGGGGTTTGTTTTCGGCGCATGTGCGGCTTACCTTGTGGGGAGAGTCGGGCAAGGAAGTGGTGCGGGTTGCGCTGGTCAACGTTGATGCAAGGCCCCCGAAGCTTGAAGAAGACGGCGCGTTGGCACTCTGTACTGAAGAACTGCGCCCGGCGCTCGAAAAGCTGCACAATCTCTGCAAACCGGAAGTTGACGGGCTGATGCTGTCGCACATTCAGATGGGCAGCGGGCGTGTGGCCGTATACGGTGTCGGTTCGGCATTCAACAGCCTTGAGTGGGGGACGCTGCATGCCTATGAAGGCACAATAGCCCAGGATATTCAGCGCTACAGCCTCAGTTCGCTTATTGTGGAAGATACTCTCGACAGTGTTAAATCCATTGACTGGGCCCTTTTTGCCCCTCTGGGCATACGCTCGTATTTTGCCAAGCCGTTTTATGCCGAACATGGGCTGCACGCTGTGCTCATTCTCGCAGCCAAACGACAGCGCGGCTTTGGTGCGGACGCAGAAGCCATGTACGCCGATGTGGCGGCGGCTTTCGGGCAGTTGATGCTGCGCTGGAGATCTTTTTGATCAGGTGCAACAGAGGTGCTTGGGGGCGTCGAGCGTCCTGAGGCCCCGTGCAAACTCGCGCGACAGGGCGCCCACAGTGGATTTGGGGTCGATAAAAATGGTCTGATGCGGGCTGACACGGCTTGGTGTGGCCTTTGTGCCCTGTCAGGCATGGTCGACTTGGTGCGGATTTTCCACAAAAAAAGGCTTACGCGTTGCGTAAGCCTTTTTAATTTTATGGAGCCGCCTATCAGATTTGAACTGATGATCTACTGATTACGAATCAGTCGCTCTACCAACTGAGCCAAGGCGGCAGGAGAAATATTCTTTTGTGTCGGGGCGAAAGGCCGTGGAATCGTGTTCGTGGCGCTATCTTCCGTCATGTCTACGTGACCAAACAGCCGTCCCGCCACATCTGGCGTTTCAGCGGTTCAGTCCGTAAACCGAAACCGACGACCGGGAACTATTGCCAAAAAAACTTCCGCTTGTCAAGGCAAGCAGGCGTGCAAGATCATGCCCTTTCAAGAATCAGGGGAATGACGTGCAGTTCACGGCTGACTTCTTCAGTATGGCCCAGCTTCCAGTTGACGCTTTCAGCGGGCCAGCCAAGTTCCTGGCCCACAGCGCTCGCCACCCCCGCCACGTTCAGGATGGGATGGCGCTGGAATACCTGCGGCAGGCCATATGTCAGGTTGCAGACAAGGCACTTGCCGGGCCGCTGGCGCAGTTCAAAAGCCAGGTGGGCTTTTTGGGGGCCTACCTCGCGGCAGACAAGGCCAATGTCGTAAGCGCCTTCTTCAGCACCGCCAAACAGCGCTTCGAAAAAATCATCCGCCCGCGAAGCAGGAAATATCTCATCCAGAAAAATTTGATTCAGATTTTGCGAAGTCATGCACTCCCCCATCAGGTTACGGGATTCGCTGTCATTGAAAAAAAGACCGCGGATCAGACGCCCGCCGTGAAGGCGCTAGCGTAATTTATGTGCGTGGTTAAGCATTGCAACCGGCGTGACGTGCCCCTTGAGAAGGGTATTCCCAGGGGCGCTCTGCTCATGGCCGTTCACTCCTGCAACGCGGGGGGCTTTTGCCCCGTGCCGGTTCGCATCGTGACGGCCTGTTACAGCAGAGCACGCAAATGACTGTTTCGCAGGCGTACGTCCTGCCTTGGCAGGCGGCTCCAGTCAAAGGCTGGCAAAAGCTCCGCCGGACTGACGGCGCGCGCGGCAGCATCAAGACCGGCCAACATGCCAAGCAAGCCCACTATACGGCGCGGATCAACCCCCTGTTCCCGCAGATACCGCAGAGACAGGCTGTTGTGGCGCTTGGCCAGACGCTCTCCTTCTTCGTCAAGAAGCAGAGGCACATGGGCGTAGGAAGGCGCACCATAGCCCAAGAGCTGAAGAAGCGCAATCTGGCGCGGCGTGGAGGACAGGATGTCTCTTCCCCGCACGACCTGCGTCACGCCCATAAGGGCGTCGTCAACAGCAACGGCAAGCTGATACGCCACAACGCCGTCAGAGCGGCGCAGCGCGAAATCGCCCCCGCAGTCGGTAAGAAAAATGGTTTGCGGCCCAAGCAGCAGGTCGGTGAAAGATATGGGAGCTTCCGGGCAACGCAGGCGTATGCTGGCACGACGCCCGCTGCGGATCAGCGCCTCAATGCGCTCCTGACCCAGATTGCGGCAGGTTCCAGGGTAGGGCGCGCCCGTGTCGTCAACATGCGGGGCCGCAGCAAGCTGGCGCAATTCCTTGCGGGTGCAAAAGCAGGGGTAGGTCGCCCCCGCCTTTTCCAGCTGCGCAAGAACCCCGTCATATATTGACCCGCGTTGGCTCTGCACGTATGGGCCGCAAGGCCCGCCCACATCTGGGCCATAATCCCAATCCAGCCCAAGCCAATGCAGGTCTTCCAGAAGGGCGATCGCATATTCGGGCCGCGACCGTTGCGGGTCTATGTCTTCAAGACGCAGAACCAGCCGCCCGCCTTGCGACCGCGCAGCCAGCCAGGCCAGCAAAAAGGCCCAGGCATTGCCCATATGGATGTGGCCGGTTGGGCTTGGGGCAAGCCTGCCGCATGGGCACGATGATTGATGCATGGCTGCTGGGGTGGCTTGGTGGGCAGCAGGGCTGCCGCTGTCAGCAAAAATATGTTGTTATGAACTATGGCGGCGCATTTGTTTTGATGCCGCAAATACTGGCTGTGATACAGGCTGCACTTACGGCTTTATGCCTGCCGGGCAGCGCGGGTTTGCCGATTGCCGCCCTGTATGCGCTGGCGGGCCAGGCCCGCCGCGCAATCAATCACTGCCGTTAAGAATTGTCGCCCTTGCCCTTGGGCTGGTCTTTTTTGCTCTTGGGTTCGGCCTTGGTAGCCACTTTTTCCGTAGCAGGCTTTTTGCTTTCGCTTTTTTTGGTTTCGGCTTTCTGGCTGGAAGACTTGGCGGTCTTGTCCTTGTCTGCCGAACCCTTGCTTGAACTTGCCTGGGCGCTGGACTTGCCAGAACTTGCCTGGGCAGAAGCCTTGCTGGATTTCTCGGAACTTGAGGCCTTGCTGGATTTTTCCGAAGCTGAGGCCTTGCTGGATTTCTCGGAGCCAGAAGCCTTGCTGGATTTCTCGGAATTTGAAGCCTTGCTGGACTTTTCCGAAGCTGAGGCCTTGCTGGACTTTTCAGAACCAGAAGCCTTACTGGATTTCTCCGAACTTGAAGCCTTGCTGGATTTTTCCGGAGCGGAGGCCTGCTGCCGGGTAGTGGCGCTGCTTTTTTTATCGTTGCTGGCGACCTGTACGATCTTGTCCTTTTTCTTGCTCCGGCTGTCATCACGGCTGTCATCGCGTTTGCTGTCGCGCGCGCTGGTTTTGCCAGCCTTTTTCTTGTCGCGGGACAGTTCGCGCACCACCCGTTCTTCCGCAAAGTCGTTGAGGCGGCTTTCGGCCTGGGCGATCATGGTTTCGCCGCCCTCAACCTTTACGCGGCGCGCTCCAAGAAAGGTGCTCTTGAAGTAGGGATCGTCAAGGGAGTTGATGCGCACGCGTGTACGCTTGTGGGGGCTGTGGATGAACTTGCCGTCGCCAACGTAGATGCCGGTATGGTAGCCACGGCGGGGATGCCGGAAGGCCACAATGTCCCCTGCGCGCATTTCGTCCACATTGTTGATGCGTTGGCCGATAACGGACTGTTCACGTGCAGTGCGGGGCAATTGCACGCCAACGCTTTTATACGTCCAGCACACAAAACCCGAACAGTCGAAACCGTCCGGGGTCGTTCCTCCGCGCACATAAGGCGTGCCGATGGCTGATCTGGCCTTGCGCAGTAGCTGCTGGCTGGATTCCTGCTGATTGGAGTCAAATGCAGCTTCATAAGAGCGGCGGAACCGCTCCGCATGGGGGGTGTTGATGCCATTATCTCGCGAGCCGCTTTTGGAGGCGCAGCCGAAAGCCAGCATGCAGGCCAACATCAACACGCATAGTTTAAGACATTTTCCCATCAGCGCTCCACAAATGTTGTGCCACCCGCTGAAAGCGGCGGCTAGTCTGTCAGAATGCGGGCAAGCCCGGCGTCAACGGTCAGGGCTTTGCCCTTTGGTGTCTGGCCCGGTCCCACGAGGCCGGAGCATTTGTGTTTGTGGCGCTAGGCCTTGATATCCAGCAAGGTGCCAAGCATGGCGTCACCGGTGTGAACGACCGCTGCATTGGCCTTATACGCGTGCTGGGTGGTGATCATTGTAACCATTTCACGGCCAAGGTCTGTGCCGCTGGGGCTGGCAGCCTCCAGGGGCAGGCCTGAGGTCACGTCATAAACGGCCTGGGCCGCGCTGAATGACGTGCCGCCGGGGCCAGAAGGAACGCCGCCCTGAAGCACTGCATCAAGGCGTACTCCCTGTCCCGCAGGGCCAGTAGCATAGACGGCACGCTGCGGCTCAAAGCCAGCTGTGCTGACATTGGCCACGTTATGAGACGCCACAGCCATCCCCCAGGAATGGGTGTTCATGGCTGACGCGCCCAATTGCATGCTGGTGCTGATACTGCTCATCATTTGTACCTTACGGCAGCATTAGCACAACCATCAGATGAATGCAAAAAACTTTTTTTGTGGGCAGCGCCGGGGTACCAGGCCGGTTTTCAGTCTTTCATGTGCCGCTCTATCCTGGCGAAAGCATTGTGGTTATGTATTGACTCCATACTTTCCACCTCAACACTGAACCATTCTACCTGTCCATGCTCCGAAAGACGCTGCGCCACATTGCGCACCACGTCCTCCACAAAAGTGGGGTGGGCAAAGGCCTGCTCGGTAACGAATTTTTCATCCTCGCGCTTGAGCAGGGTGTATACGGCTGACGAACCGGAGGCTTCGGCTATGTCGATAAAATCTTCAAGCCATGAAAAAACCTTCATGCGCAGGCTCATGCGCACCATGGCTCGCTGGCTGTGCGCGCCTTCGTCGCTGATGGCCTTGGAGCAGGGGCAGACGGTCATGACCGGCACGTCAACCTCAAGGCAGAAGTGCTGGCCCTCATCGTCCAGTTCGCCGGTGAGGCGGCACTGATAGCTGATCAGAGCCGGGATGCCCGACGCCGGAGCGCTTTTTTTAATGAAATAGGGGAAGCAGAAACGCGCATAGGCCCGTCTGGCCTCAAGCCGTTGCTTGATATCCAGCAACAGGCGGCGCACCGACTGATAGCTTATTTCAGCGTTCCATCCTTCCAGGGTCTCAACAAAGCGGCTCATGTGGGTGCCCTTGAATGCGGAGGGCAGATCCACGCCAAGGTCCACGCTGGCAACGGTCTGCTGCGTGCCCTTGGTTCGGTCGCGTACCAGCAGGGGCAGGCGGAGTTCGCGCACCCCCACACGGTCTATGTTCAGGGCCACCAGCGGGGCATGGCTTTGCACGTCTTCCATTATGCCAGGTCCTCTCCTGTGGTAGTGCCGGTAAAGGTGCCGTGCTTGACGCCGCGGCAGGCGATGAGCTTGTCGGCCAGGGCGCGCATGCGGTTGGGCTCCCCTTTGAGCACCAGAACCTCAAGGCAGTTGTAGTGGTCAAGATGCACATGCAGCGTGGTGACTATCAAATCGTGATCATCATGCTGGATCTGCATGAGACGACGCGAAAGGTCGTTTTTGTGATGATCGTAAACAAGGGTCAACGTGCCAGCGCCACAGGCGTCGCTGTTCCACTTTTCTTCCACCAGGGCCTTGCGGATGAGGTCGCGTATGGCCTCTGAACGGTTGGGATAGCTTTTGCGGCGGCAAAGTTCGTCAAAAGGTTCCAGCAGGTCTTCATCCAGCGAAACCCCAAAGCGTGCCAGATTTCCCATAACAGTATCCTGCGCCGCTTCCTTCAGGGAAACGGGTGCGTTGTTTGTGTTGTGGCCGCGTCAGCCGCGGCGGATTTCCCATACCTGCACGGTGACAGGCACGGGCTGGGCGTAAAGGGCTTCCACTTTCTGGCCGTATACGCGCTTGCCCTGCCAGCCGCCGCTTTGCAGGGCGTGCAGAAAGGTTTCGTATACAGAGCGGCCCGGTTCGGCCACCCAGGCTGCGCCGTCCGGCGCGAGCGCGTGGTGTAAAAACCGCAGCACCGGGGCCACAAAGCGCTTTTCATACATGATGTCGCCGCCCCAGACGCGGTGCATGCTTCCGGCCTTCAGGGCCGGACTCCGCCAGTCCATAACTGCCCACAGGGGCTGGGGAACGTCATTGATTCTGGCGTTGCGCGCGGCAAAGTGCAGGGCTTGTTCTTCATAGTCCATGGCGGTCACGCGCGCGCCAAGCCATTGGCCGACCAAGGCCGTGAGACCCAGGCCGCAGCCCAGATCAAGGCAGTTTTGCCCCGCGATATCTTCCTTGCGGCTGTGAAGCCATGAAGCCAAAGCCACGCTGGAGGGCCAGAGTTCCGTCCAGTAGGGCAGGCGCTCATCCTCGAAGTCACGGGAGTCGGCAGTCATGGCCTCCCAAAGCTGTTCAAGGTCTGCGGCGCGGCTGAGCTGCCACAGCCGCCCGGCGGCGCGCACTGTTATGTGCGGCTGATACGCCTGGAGACCCTTGTCTTCATTTTGCGGGTGTTTTGATGACATATGTTTCTCTTGCGGAGCATAGCCTAATGGGTTGGGCGTGTACAGAGTGCACACAGGGCATCCGGTTGCTTCAGCATATGATTACGGCATGTTCCGCGAATCTGCCCGCAATGCGTACAATGCGCCCTTGCACTGATTGCAGCGCTGGGCGACTGATGTGACGTCGCTTTTGCGGTAAAATTCAGCGTCATCGCACTGTTCGGGGCTTGAGGTGTGTCGGCGGCAGGTATATAGGAAATGAAACGGGTGAAATACCCTTCCCGAACGGCTGCATGGCGGCCGTATCATTTTTTGCTGCCGCAAGGATATATGCATGCAAAAGCACAGTGAGTACCTGAACCGCATACTGTTGAGCCGCGTCTATGACGTGGCGGTGGAAACTCCCCTTGATGAAGCCAAAACCCTTTCCCGGCGTCTTGGCAACCGAATTTTGCTCAAGCGCGAGGACCACCAGCCTGTTTTCTCCTTCAAGCTGCGCGGCGCATACAACAAGATGGCCCGCCTGTCGCCGGAGGATCTGCGGCGCGGCGTTATTGCCGCCTCAGCCGGAAACCATGCCCAGGGCGTGGCTCTTGCGGCCCGTCGCCTCGGTTGCGAGGCCACCATCGTCATGCCCGTGACCACGCCCGCCATCAAGGTGGACGCGGTGCGCCGTCTGGGCGGGCAGGTGGTGCTTTCTGGCGAGTCTTTCAGCGATGCCTGGCAGCACACGCTTGATCTCATCAAGGAGAGCGGCTGCATTTACATCCCGCCGTTTGACGATCCTGACGTCATTGCGGGGCAGGGCACCATTGGCATGGAAATCCTGCGCCAGCATCCCGGCGACATCCATGCGGTTTTTGTTCCCATCGGCGGCGGCGGCCTGGCGGCTGGCGTGGCCGCCTACATCAAGAACCTGCGCCCGGAAATCCGGGTTATCGGTGTGGAGCCTGTTGATTCCGACGCCATGCGCCGTTCCGTCATGGCCGGACGCAGGGTGGAACTGCACGATGTGGGCCTTTTTGCCGACGGTGTGGCCGTAAAGCTTGTGGGCGAGCATACCTTTGCCCTGTGCCGCGATCTTCTGGACGATATCATTGTGGTGAGTACCGATGCCATCTGCGGCGCCATAAAGGATATTTTTGAGGATACGCGTCTGGTGGCCGAACCGGCAGGAGCCCTGGCCCTGGCAGGCCTGCGCGCCTACGCGGCGCAGAGCGGCCTGCGCGACGCCACCCTTGTGGCCGTGGTCAGCGGCGCCAACATGAATTTTGACCGGCTGAGCCACGTGGTTGACCGTTCAGAAATCGGCGCGCACCGCGAGGCCCTTCTGGCAGTGACCATTCCCGAGGCCGTGGGCAGCTTCCGCGCGCTGTGCGCCTCCTTTGGCAACCGCAACATCACCGAACTGTGCACCCGCTTTTCTGACCCGGAAATCGCGCGCGTGCTGGTGGGCATCAAGATCAGCGGGCGCGAGGATGTGGCCGAAGTTCTGACTGAGCTGCGCAGCAAGGGATTTGAAGCCATTGACCTCACGGACAACGAACTGGTCAAGATGCATCTGCGGCATCTGGTGGGCGGCAATGCGCCCCAGATTCTGCACGAAAGGCTGCTGCGTTTCACCTTTCCTGAGCGTCCCGGGGCGTTGCTGGACTTTATGGACGCCATGCGCGTGGATTTCAGCATCACCCTGTTCCAGTATCGCTACCACGGCGCGGATTTCGGCCGGGTGCTGGTGGGTTTTGAGGCTCCGGAAGAAAAGCGTGAGGCCTTTGAGGACTTTTTGCAGCGTGTGGAACGCATGGGCTACCCCCATGTGGAAGAGACGGACAACCCGGCCTATAAGATGTTCCTGGGGTGGCACGAAAGTTAAACCCGTTTGGGTGGGACTGCCTGCCACCAGCAGAAGCCTGAAAACTGAAAGGGCGCACGTCGTACGTGCGCCCTTTCAGTTTTCTTGTTCCGGCAGTGCGGCCAAAGCGCAAAAGTGAAAATTCTTGGCGCGGATAGACGCTGCGATGGGGTTATGGCTGGAGGGCGTTGTGGCTGGAACCACGCTTCAGACCATAAAAATTCTGCAATATAACAAGTTGCAACAAGAGTTTTAGGGGGAGGGGGTGTGGGGGAGGAGACCCTTTTGCAAAAGGGTCCCTCCCCCACAAAATATTTCAAAATGAAGTCGCTTAAGCGCTTAAGCTCGTTAGCGCTTAAGCTCGTTAGCGCTTAAGCTCGTTAGCGCTTAAGCTCGTTAGCGCGCTAGCGAGCGCCGAAGCCCGGCACGTGGAAGCGGTGTTCAAGCCAGCGCAGAAAGAAGGTGGCCAGAGTGACCATACCGAGATAGTAGGCTCCAACTGTGACAAAAACCTCGGTAAAGCGGAAGGTGTCCGAGGCCACGACCTTGCCTTCGCCCATAAGTTCCATACAGGTGACGAGGTAGGCCAGGGAGCTGTACTTGATGAGGTAGATGATTTCGTTGCCGCAGCCGGGCAGGGCGCGGCGGGCGGCCTGGGGAATGACGATCCAGGCTACGGTCTGCCATGTGCTGAATCCCAGGGCCTCGGCGGCGCGAATCTGCCCCTGGCGGATGGAAAGCAGCGCCCCGCGCACATATTCGCTCTGATAGGCGGCCGTACACAGGGTAAAGCTTGTGAGCGCGGCCCCATAGGGCGGAAAGAAGATGCCGATCTTGGGCAGGGCATAGTAGATCATCATCAGCTGCACAACCAGGGGCACGCCGCGTACTATGGCCGTGAACCAGTCGCCCAGGCGGCGCAGCCAGCGCGGGCCGAAAGAGCGGGCGCAGCCGAGAAGCACCCCGCCCACAAAACCCAGGCTGCCAGCGGGGATGATGAGAGCCAGCGAAACGAGCAGGCCCCTGTTGAGGGCAGGGATAAGCTCATTGCCGAAAAAGGCCGTGTCCAGCACTCTAGCCCCCCATCTCCAGCAGGCGCTGGCAAAAGTCGCGCGTGCGCGTGGCGGAGCCTTCGGCCAGGAGCACATCGGGCGCGCCCTGTTCAATAAGTCTGCCTTGTTCCATAAATATGATTTCCGTGGCCAGAGCGCGGGCAAAATCCATCTGGTGGGTGGCCATGATCATGGTCATGCCGCCGCCGGCAAGGTCACGTATGACGGCCAGCACTTCGCCCACCAGTTCGGGGTCCAGAGCCGAGGTGGGTTCGTCCAGCAAGATGACCTTGGGGTCCATGGCCAGGGCGCGGGCCATGGCCACGCGCTGCTTCTGACCGCCCGAAAGCTGGGCGGGGTAGAGCAGGGCGCGGCGGGCAAGGCCGACGCGGGCGAGTTCTTCGTGCGCGCGGGCCTTGGCGTCCTTGTGGCTCATGCCGCGCACCTTGCGCAGGGCTATGGCCACGTTTTCTTCAGCCGTGAGGTGGTCGAACAGGTTGAAATCCTGAAAAATCATGCCCACCTGAGCGCGAAAGGCGCACAGGGCGGGTTTGTTTGTGCGGTCGAGCCGTTTGCCCTCAAGGTAGATGTCGCCCGCATCGGGCGGGATGAGGCAGTTGATGCTCTGCAGCAGGGTGCTTTTGCCCGCGCCTGAAGGCCCGATGAGCACCTTGAGTTCGCCGCGGCGCACCGAGAGGCTGCAGTTGTTCAGAATGGGCTTGCCGCCCAGCATCTTCGAGATGCCCTCAACGCGCAGAATAGCTTGTTCGTCCACATTCATGGCTTATCCCACACCCATGCCTTCCATGCTCATTCCTGAGGAATAGCCCGGCACATGGACTTTGTCTTCCAGGCGGCGCAAAAGCTTGAGCACCGCCAGAGTCAGCAGAAAATAAATGCAGCCCGCCGCCGCGTAAAGGGCCAGGTGTTCGTGTGTGCGCGCGGCCACGAAGGAGGTTCTGGCCATGATATCCTGCGTGCCGAGAACGTAGCAGATGGCTGAATCCTTGAGCAGGATGGAAAATTCGTTGGCCCATCCGGGTATGGAAAGACGCATGGCCTGGGGCAGAATGATGCTGCAAATGCCCGTGCCTTCGCCCATGCCAAGAGCGCGGGCCGCATTAAGCTGCCCCTGGGGCAGGCTTTCAATGGCGCCTCGAAAAATCTGGGACTGGTAGGCCGTGCTGGTACAGCCGAGCACAAGACAGCAGATCAGAAAAGGATCTGCCGGAAGGCCCAGGCTGATGAAAAATCCGTAGCACAAAAAGAGCAGCACAAGTATGGGCACGCCACGGAAAAACCACACATACAGCGCCACCATCCGGCGCAGCCAGGGGCCGCCGTATACCTGCGCGACAGCCAGAGGCACGCCGAGCACGAGCCCCATGGCCAGAGAAATGGTCACATTGCCAATTGTGACCAGACCGCCGCCCAGTATGGAGGGGAGAGCATTATAAACTACAAGAAGTGAATCCATATGTGGAGTTTGCCGTAGGTTGGGCAGAACAGCGCGGACCGTCGGGGATATCCAACGATCCGCGTCTGCCGTTCAGCGCTTTTGCGCTGCTTACTTGCTCAGATACTTTTTCTGAAGCTCCTGCCAGTAGGGATCGGCCATGAGCTTCTTGTAACCGTCATTGATGAGCTTGTGCAGGTCTTTGTCGCCCTTGCGCATGGCAACGCCGAACTTGTCGGGTTCGCCGTGCGTGCCGGCCTTCTTGACGGCCCGGCCCTTGGAGATGGCGTCGTCAGCGGGCAGATCGTCCATAAGGGCCACGTCGATGCGGCCGTTGAGCAGGTCTTCCACCGCCAGAGGAGCGGATTCATAGAAGCGCAGTTCAAAGGGATAGCCCTTTTCCTGCTGTTCCTGCTTGATGGCGTTGGCTTCGGAAGTGCCGCGCTGCACGCCGAGCTTGACCTTCTTGGTCAGCACGTCCTGCGGGGTCAGCGTGGAGTTTGCAGGCACAAGAAACACGCGCGAAACCGTCCAGTACGGATCGGAAAATTCCACGACCTTGGCGCGTTCGGGGGTGATGCTCATGCCCGAATCCACCATGTCGATCTGTTTGGCCACAAGAGCGGGGATGATGCCGTCCCAGGCCATGGGCTTATGGGTGATTTCAAAGCCCATAGTTTTGGCGATCCAGTTGAGGGAGTCCACGTCAAAACCGGCGGGCTGGCCGGTCTTTTCGTCCACATAGGCGAAAGGCGGATAGTTGGGGTCAATGCCGTTCACATAGCTTTTTTTGGCAAAAGCGGGTACGGCGGCCATAACGGCAGCCAGCAGGGCGCAGACAAGAAGTTTTTTCATGCTCAGTTTCCCCCTCGGAATATGACGGTGGCCGTTGGCGGTTGAGCCACGCCGGGCATGGCGGCAACCGTCTAAGGATGGACATGCGTATTGCGGACAAAACCACGAAACGCACAGGCGCGTCAGCTGGCAGATCGTGGGCCTGCCGCCGCGCGGTCTACGGCAAAACAAGGAATTTATCTACCAGATGCTTGGCCGCGACGCAAGGGCAGATGCTTGCCCGCGACGCAAGGGCAGATGCTTGGCGCGACGCAAGGGCAGATGCTTGCCCGCGACGTATGGGGGGGTGACCATGTTAGCATTTGCAGGAGAAGTAAATATGATGTATTTATGTGGCAGTGCGTATTACAAAAGCACCACCTGATAAATAACTGCAAATTGCGCCCTGCATATCTCGGCCTCTTCACCCAATCTTTTGTCCACAACGTTTTTTTGGGTTT
>Ga0265295_1003581_pt1 | contig 22348 bp, 19 predicted proteins | sample Munlansysbiofilm_FD_192503 | JGI IMG/M metagenome (GOLD analysis project Ga0265295, IMG submission 192503) | Leachate microbial communities from a municipal landfill in Southern Ontario, Canada - Methane capture system biofilm | ecosystem: Engineered > Solid waste > Landfill > Unclassified ...
CAATACAAACTTTTTCTTCATGACGTAAATCTCCATTTTTTTGCGTGAGAGTTTATTTGTAACATCAGTATGCTGATGCACTTTGTGAGTAGAATGGACAAATATTGTGCGAATGATGGATTAGTGTGAAGGAGGTATGTGTTTGTTTGAGGTTGTGTGAGGAATTTTGATAGTTGTGTGTGGTTTGTGTGCACAAATCCTCTTTGTGAAGATGACAAGAAGGTTACAAAGACAATATCTTTTGGTTTGTCAACAACATTGCCGTACATAACCGATTTTAGTATCATATAACTATGATATACCTTTTTGCCTCTGACATCCATGGAAGTGCATATGCAATGCATACGCTCCTGAATATCTTCGAAACGACCAGAGCCTCCAAGCTTATCTTGCTCGGGGACCTGCTTTATCACGGCCCTCGCAATGACCTTCCTCATGAGTATAACCCAAAAGAAACGTGTAGGCTACAAAATAGTGTCAAAGAATCGTTAATTTGTGTAAAAGGCAACTGTGAAGCCGAAGTTGACCAGATGGTGCTGGAGTTTCCCGTACTCTCTGACAGCGCAACAATGTACCTTGAGCGCTTTGGAGGAAGAATGATCTATCTCCACCACGGCCACAAGAGCCTTCCTCCCCTTCCCTCCGGCACGATTGTCATCAGCGGGCATACCCACATCCCGGTAGCCGAGGAGAAGGACGGCCTGGTCTTCATCAACCCAGGATCGGTTGCAATCCCCAAGGGCGGCTTTCCCCCTTCCTATTGCATCCTGGAAGGAACAACCTTCACCATCAAGGACTTTGACGGGAATGTGATCAAGAGCCTCACCATCTGAGGCTCACCACAACCAGCCCATCACGTTGCTCGATTGAAGCTGTTCCCTTGTGGAGCAACATCACTTGATTCACAATCGGAAGGCCAAGACCGCTTCCGGGGGTACTGCGCCCACTGTCACCCCGTGCCCAAGGTTCGAAAAAGTCCACACCTTCGGCGAGCGTTCCTGGGTTGGTAAACGTCATCGAGTTCTTCCCGATAGCCAATCCTACCGAGTCCTCACTGGCTTTCAACCCATTCACCAATAGTTCTCTGCTTGCAAACGCAAGCAACTTCTGGTCCCCAACAAGTTCTGCCTGTTGTGCATCTATATATATGCGCTTACGCTGCTCTTCCGAAAAATGGGCAAGCACCTGTTCAAGCAAGGAAGAGACAGAGATGCTCTTCATATCCGCTTTAGCCTCAGGACTCTGCAGGTTGGCATACATCACTACTGCCGCAACCCTGTCCGAGAGTGTTGCATGCTCTTTTTGGATGGAAGCAATCGTCTGCTCATCGATCGGGAACACCCCATCGGCCATTCCATCAAGCAGGAGTTTCATCGAAGTTACCGGCGTATTGAGATCATGGCTGATGGACTGCAGCCAAGCCTGCCGACTTCGCTTGTGCATCAGCAAATGCTCATCCAGCATCTGGATCGACGCGTTGATCACCTTTTGCTCATCGATCTTGGTAGGTGGCAGCTCCACCCCATTCTCACCACGACTGAGAATGGTGAGCGCCTTCTCGATACCCTGGGTATAGCGCTGGCTCTTCCTGGAAATGGAAGCTGCCATTGCAAGGGCGATCAGGAAGGCAAACGGCATGGAGAATAAGAAGGGATAGAGCAACCCCTTGAAGAGCCTGCCCGTATCCTTATAGGTAAAGGGCGTGTAGGTCAGCACATCCACCGAACCCAGCACCTCGTTGTTGTACATCAGCACCATGCTTCCTGCGATATCGGTGGCCTTCACCCTAGAAGGAAGAAGAATCGTCTGCTTCTGCGGCTTGGGCTGCTTTGTCACCATCAGTGAGGCCATGGGGCCATTCTGGATGATCTTCACCACATAGATATCACTTTGCATCTCAGAAGAAGTGAACTCCTGTTCCCCCACCTCTTCCTTGGCAATAGGCAGTTGTTGATCACCATGCATCTCGCGCATCTGCTCAGGCGGCCGCATTCGGGGAACCGGAAGGATATTCCCGCTGCTGGTATTGCCGTAGGCAACCACCACCGTCCCATCGGGATTGCGGATGTACAAGCCACTGACCCGGTCATCGGCAGAAGAGAGCAGCACATCCTCAATGGAGAGCAGTGTATGGGAAGACGAAGATAGGCCTTTCCTCATGTTATCCGTGAATGAAGACAAGTACTCTTGGAAGATAGACTCAGTCCATGCCTTGCGCTGATTCTGCACACTCAGCAGAAATACGACGGCCTGGATGCCGAGCACCACAGCCACCACCAGCACAAATCCCAGAAATAGTCGTACAAACTGTTTTCTCATAGCTCTCCACTGTCTTTTTCATGTCCGATGAAGCGATAGCCATAGCCACGAACGGTCTCGATCCAGGGCCCATCACCCAGTTTGGACCGAATATTCTTGATATGGGTGTCCACCACCCGCTCATACGACTCCACATTGTAGTCGAAGCACTCCTCAAGGATCTGGGAGCGCGACACCAAATGGTGTGAGTTCTCGATCAGATAGGAGAGGATCCTCCACTCCGCTGCAGTAAGAACCGCTTCGGTGTCGTCAACTTCCAGGCGGTGGTTCTGCTCATCGAACTTCATCCAGTGCTCCCCGACATACAACCTTCCGTCGGAAGGATGATAGCTGCCGTTGTGATAGCGGCGAAGCACCGCCTGCACCCGAAGCACCAGCTCCTTGGGCGAAAACGGCTTGGAGATGTAATCATCAGCACCAAGCTCGAAACCAAGGATGCGGTCACTCTCCTCACTGCGGGCAGTCATGAAAATGACCGGGCAGTCACACTTCTGCTTGAGCTGTTTCACAAAGGCGAACCCGTCGCCATCGGGAAGCATGACATCCTGAATGAGCAAGGAGGGCAACTGATTGTTCACCGCATCCTTTGCTGCCTTGAGCGTTCCGAAGCCCCGCACCGTATACCCTGAAAGCTCAAGGTATTGGCGCACCCCTTCGCGGATCACCTCATGATCCTCTACAATATAAATGAGTTCCTGCTTCTCTTGTGCCATAGCTTAGTCCTGTACCTCAGTGCCCCCCTGGGGCTTGGTCGATGTGCTCTTGCCGGCAAACCGGTACCCATAGCCACGTACGGTCTCAATCCATTGCGATCCAAGCGGCCCCATCTTCGCACGCATGTTTTTCACATGCGTGTCGACGATACGATCGTACGACTCGAAACTGTAGTCGAAACAGTGCTCCAGAATCTGGGAACGGGTGATCAGGATGCCACTGTTGCTCACCAGATAGCTCATGATCCTCCACTCTGCCGCAGTAAGGGGAACCTGTCTTCCATCCACCGAGAAGAGGTGGCTCACCTCATCCAGCTGCAAAACCGAGTTTCCAAGGGTCCAGGTTGAACCGCTCTTGAACGCCGAAACACTGACATCGATGCGCCTGAAAAGGGCATGTACCCGTAGTACCAGCTCCTTTGAGCTGAACGGCTTGCACACATAGTCATCGGCGCCCAGTTCAAATCCCAGGATCCTGTCACTCTCTGCAACACGTCCCGTAACAAAAATCACCGGAAATGAGTAGGTCTGCTTCAGCTTCTTCAGAAACGTGAACCCATCCCCATCGGGAAACTGCACTTCCATCAGCATCAGGTCGGGAGTCTGACGGGAGAGTGCTACCTGCACCCCATGCAAATCCTCGAAAGCCTGTACCTCATATCCTGAAAGCTCGAAGTACTGCTTGATACCATCCCGTTCCTCTCCATTCCCATCAACGACATACAACATTTTCATAGACAACATCACCATACCTTCGAACGTCTGACAAGCGTTCCAGATTACACACCATAATACTCCACAATATCTTCACAATGCCTCTGTATAATACGCACAGTGTGAACCAACTGTCAAATTGTTCCCCTCAAGCTCACATACTCCACCTACCGCCCATCTGTGTGTATCTCACCTTCTCTTGATAACCCACCCCATCCACGCTACACTGCGTTGCATGAACCGCAGCCGTTTCAGCTTCATCGGAGACAGCATTATCCTCCTTCTCTGCATCCTTGCTATCCTTGCCATCAGCAGCAGGACTCTGGGAGAAGGAAGCGGATATGTGCAGGTGCAGACTGAGACAGCCACCTACCGCTACAGCCTGGCCGTCGATCGTGATATCCATGTGGAAGGACCGCTGGGGGATACCCATATCATCATTGAGGATGGGGCTGCACATATCCATGACTCATCCTGTCCGACCAAGAGCTGCACCTTCCAACGCCCCATCTCCAGTGCCCGCGCCTGGATAGCCTGCCTCCCCAACAAGGTGTTGCTCACCATAGTGGGAGAGAATGCCGCCGATCTGGAGGTGGACGATGTCGCAAACTGAACGAAAAATCGCCTTCATCGGTGCCACCACCTTACTCCTCTCCTCGGTGGAGTATCTTATTCCCAAACCCCTTCCCTTCCTTCGTCTCGGTCTTGCCAACCTCCCCTTGCTCATCATCCTCGAAAGCATGGGATGGAAAGCCTACCTTGCAATTCTCTTCTTGAAGGCGATCGGGCAAGGCATGGTATCCGGAACACTCTTTTCCTACCTCTTTCTCATCTCCCTTGCAGGAACACTCTCAAGTGGCATCGCCATGAAGGGAGTGAAACTGTTGCTCAAATCAAAGGTATCGCTGGTAGGCATCAGCCTTATCGGAGCCTTCGTCAGTAATTTGGCACAGCTGGAGGTCGCAGCTTTGGTGGCATACGGGCCTTCCATTTGGGTCGCGGCCCCCCTCATGCTCGCCCTCGGCCTTGTTTCAAGCTTTGCTCTGGGACTTTTGGCGGAAATCTATGTACAGAAAAGCTCTTTCACCCACTCCCTGCATGAGGAAAGCTTCAATTTCACCCTGCCGGTGGTTGAGCAAGGGACATACCTGCCGAAAGTTGCCATCGCATCACTGCTGTGCATCGCCGCAATTTTGCTTACCCAAACGCTTCCCTACCTCGCACTCCTTACCCTCATCATGTACCTCCTGCAGCTCACCGCACGAAGGAAGATCCGTCTCCTTCCTCCGCTCATGTTGCTCATTTCCCTTGCGCTGCTGAGCCTTTTCGAACCCAATGGCAAAGTCTTGCTCTCACTCGGTTCGGTTGCCTTCACCGAAGGTTCCCTGAATCTTGCATGCACCAAGGCACTTCGGCTGATGAGTCTGCTTGCGGCCAGCCAGTGCCTGACAGCCAGCAACCCACGCCTGAAAGGAAAAGCGGGATCCATCCTGCTTCTCGACTTGGCCTACTTTGGCCAACTCTCTTCCTCCTTCCGAGCTACCAAGGGAAGTTTGGTCAACCGTATCGACCAAGCCCTCCAAAGTGCAGCTTCCGGAAATGGGAAGGCATATGCAGAGCAAAACCGCACAAAGCGAACGATCCACGAGCCGTTGTTTCTGCTGCTCGCATTGTGTGTGATGCTCATAGCGTTGGTAAGCAATACTCTTAAATAAACAACTAGAAGTATAATAATTAGCTAATATTGTCAGTTTATATTCCATTATTTACATTTTTACCCTTTTTATCTGCACTCATATGTATTTTGGTGCATTGGCTTTCTCATATTCTTTCACTTTTCAAACATATCCTCTTGACCTTAATAGATATTTTTTTATACATTCAAGCCAACAAACCACCCCAGGAGTGCATCATGGCAGAAGACAAGCAACAAGCAGAACTTTTTGCAGGACAGCAAGAGCTGCAGTCTCTCATCGAGCGAGTAAAGCGCGCACAAATCAAATTCTCAACCTACACCCAAGAACAGGTTGACACCATATTCAGAGCTGCAGCCATTGCAGCAAATGACGAGCGAATCAAACTCGCAGCCATGGCCGTCAAGGAGACAGGCATGGGAATCCTTGAGGACAAGGTCATCAAGAACCACTTCTCTGCTGAGTACATCTTCAACAAGTACAAGGATGAAAAGACCTGCGGCATCATCGAGACCGACCAAGGTTTCGGCATCAAGAAGATTGCTGAGCCCAAGGGCGTCATCTGCGGCATCATCCCCACCACCAACCCAACCAGCACCGCCATCTTCAAGAGCCTCATCAGTCTGAAGACCAGAAACGCCATCATTTTCAGCCCCCACCCCCGTGCAAAGGAGTGCACCTGCGAAGCTGCCAGGATCATCCTTGAGGCCGCAGTGAAGGCAGGAGCCCCCGAGGATATCATCGCCTGGATCGATGAACCCTCGGTCCAGAAAACAGACTACCTGATGCGAAACCCACTGGTGAATCTCATTCTTGCCACCGGCGGCCCTTCGATGGTGAAGAGCGCCTACTCCTCCGGCATCCCGGCCATCGGGGTCGGTCCGGGAAACACGCCTGCCCTGGTGGACAAGAGTGCAGACATCAAGATGGCAGTCAGCTCGATTCTCATGTCCAAGACCTTCGACAACGGGGTTGTGTGTGCAAGCGAGCAGGCAGTCATCTGCCACAAGGATATCTATGATGCAATGAAGGCTGAGTTCCTCTCCCGGGGAGCATACTTCCTTACTGCCGAAGAAGCAGACCAACTGCGGGCAGTCATCATCGACCCCAAGCGCAAGACGGTCAATCCTGCCATTGTCGGACAGAGTGCCGCAACCATTGCCAAGCTTGCCGGCTTTGCTGTTCCTGCTGCTGCCAAGGTCCTCATCGGGGAGGTTCAGGAGATCAAGGAGAGCGAACCCTTCGCCCATGAGAAGCTCAGTCCGGTATTGGCCATGTACAAATGCGACAACTTTGGTGACGGTACGGACAAGGCTGCCAAGCTTGTCGCCCTCGGCGGTTTCGGACACACCAGCGTGCTGTACATCGACGAGCAGGAAAATGAGAAAGTGGAGACCTACTCCAAGACGGTGAAAACCAGCCGCATCCTGGTGAACATGCCAGCCAGCCAGGGAGCCATAGGAGACATCTATAACTTCCGCCTTGAACCCTCCCTCACCTTGGGCTGCGGAAGCTGGGGCAACAACTCCATCAGTGAGAACGTAGGCCCCAAGCACCTGCTCAACATCAAGACCGAAGCCGCCAGGAGGGAGAATATGCTCTGGTTCAAATTGCCACCCAAAATCTATTTCAAGTATGGTTCGCTGCCCATCGCCCTGGGGGAACTCAAGGATAAGAAACGTGCCTTCATCATCACCGACTCGTTCCTCTTTACCAGTGGAATGGTTGAGAAAATCACCGATACCTTGGACAGCCTCGGCATTGAGACCGAGACCTTCCACCAGGTGAAGCCCGACCCGACACTGGGAACCATCACAGAAGGGATGAAGCTGATCAACGCATTCAAACCTGACGTGCTCATCGGTCTTGGCGGAGGATCGCCGATGGATGCTGCCAAAATCATGTGGCTGCTCTATGAGCACCCAGAGGTGAAATTCGAGGGCCTCGCCCTGCGCTTCATGGACATCCAGAAGCGAATCTATGCCTTCCCCGACATGGGCAAGAAAGCTGAATTGGTCTGTATCCCGACTACCAGCGGAACCGGCAGTGAGGTCACCCCGTTTGCCATCATCACCGATGAGAAGACCGGCATGAAGTGGGCTATTGCAGACTATGCACTCACTCCTTCCATGGCCATCGTCGACAGCGAGCTTGCAATGGGCCAGCCCAAGGGTTTGACCGCCAGTTGTGGCATCGATGTCCTGACCCATGCCCTGGAAGCCCTCGCCTCCAGCATGTCCACCGACTACACCAATGGTCTGAGCCTTGAAGCTGCCCGCATGATCTTCAAGTACCTGCCGCAGGCTTACCGTGATGGTACGGACAAGAAAGCACGCGAAAAGGTGCACAACGCCTCCACTATTGCCGGTATGGCCTTCTCCAACGCATTCCTGGGAGTCTGTCACTCGATGGCCCACAAGCTCGGAGCCCAGTTCCACATCCCCCACGGGATGGCGAACGCCTTGCTCCTGTGCAATGTCATCCGCTACAACGCCACGGACAATCCGACCAAGCAGGCAGCGTTCCCCCAGTACGAGTATCCCTCGGCGGTCAGCCGTTACGCCCGTGCAGCCGATTACATTGCCATGGCAGTGAACGACCAAGCTAACACCCCCTACATCAAGACAACTGCCAAAGACAGTCAGGCACAGCGGGTGGAAGCCTTGGTTGCCGGGATTGAGAAGCTGAAGACGGAGCTGGACATCCCCACCTCCATCCAGGCTTGGGGTATCAAGGAAGAGGACTTCCTCAGCGTGGTGGATGAGCTTGCCATCAAGGCTTTCGATGACCAGTGTACCGGAACCAATCCCCGCTACCCGCTGATCAGTGAGATAAAACAGCTCTACCTCGACTCGTTCTACGGCAGGGCATATACCGAGAACTGAGCATCAAGGCAAGGGACTCCGTTCATTCGGGGTCCCTTGCTTCTTCTGTCTATTGCCAACCCATGAGAATGATTCCTTCTGCAAAGGCATCCCCCAGCCGGCTTCTTTGGATGCAACCAACCAAAGGAGTCCTGTACAAGGGACCGACACTTGTACTACTATGCACGCATGTTTGATTACAAGCTCATTTGCACCGATATAGACGGCACTTTGCTCAACCCACACCACCAGGTCACCGAACGAACGAAACTGGCTTTGCGCAAGGCAAGGAAGCTGGGCATCCACGTAGCCCTGGTCAGCGGACGCATCGGTTCAAGCCTGAGAATCCTGCAAGAGGAGATCGGCATTGATGGGCCTTTAGGGTGTTTCAATGGTTCGCTGGTCCTCGACGAGGAAGGAAAGGAGCTGGAAGCCCATCCCCTTCCTCTGCAGTGGAGCAACGCTGTGCTCTCTTTTGTCCAGAATACTGATCTGGAAATCTCCCTCTTCACCAACAATCATTGGTATATGAATACAAGAAGCAAGTGGTACGATGTAGAGGTGGAAGCCTCCCGCACAGTAGGAAAAATTGCTTCACTTTTTGACATTGAAAAGGTGTTGGACGAAGGCGAACGCGTCTTCAAGCTCTTGTGCATGCACCACAGTCCCGAGTATGTGAGGACAATGGAACAGGAGTTGCAGCAGCGGTTCGGCTCACACCTGAACATCTTCAGCTCCTCCCCCAAGTACATTGAGATTCTCGCCCGCGGTGTCGACAAAGGCCATGCAGTGCGCTCGCTGTGCAATGCCTATAAGATTGATGCAAGCCAGGTCATGGCAGTGGGTGACTATTACAATGACATCGGCATGTTCCGCGCTGCAGGCTACTCAGTGGCTATGGCGAATGCGCCGGAGGAAGTGGCCAAACATGCCACAGCCATCACAAAAAGCAACAGCGAGGATGGTTTGGCACTTACCATCGAGGCAATCCTATGAAATTGCCCCTGTCCATCTATCGAGGGCTGCCCCAACCCATCTATGTACTCTTCTTCTCCACCATCATCAATTCGGTGGGAATCTTCGTCTATCCCTTTTTGACGCTCTACCTGACCCGGCGCCTCGGCTACTCCGCGCTGGAGGCAGGAACCTACATGACCTTTGCCTCAGTGCTCTATGTCCCCGGGTCCATGATCGGGAGCAAGCTTGCCGACAGCATAGGGCGCAAGCCTGTGCTGGTTACGTTCCAGTTGCTCATGGACCTCTGCTTCCTGCTTGCCGGCATCTTTGAAGGGTCACCGGCAATTCCGTATCTGGTGCTGCTCGCCCTGTTCTTCGATGGCATGGTCGACCCTGCAAGAGAGGCGATGAAAACCGATGTGACAACCATCGAGAACCGGCAGGTTTCCTTCAGTCTCATCTACCTTGGGCACAATATCGGCTTTGCCATCGGACCGGTAATAGCAGGGTACCTCTTCTACAGCTACCCCAGCTGGCTCTTCTACGGCAACGCACTTGCAGGGGCCTTGGCAACCGTTCTGGTAATGCTCAAAGTCAAGGAAAGCAAGCCTTCTGAGGAAACCGTCGAAGAGAGCAAAACGTGGAAATCCACTGAAAAGGGAGAGGAAGGAGGTCTGTTCAAGGCTTTGTTCACCCGTCCCCGCCTTATCTTGTTCGCCCTTTCGGTAACGTTCTTCAGCTATGCGTACAGTCAGACGCTCTTTGCACTCCCCCTGCTTACCACCAAGCTCTTCGGAGAGCAAGGAGCCCCCCTCTACGGCCGTATGATGGCACTCAACGGCATCGTGGTGGTTATCTGCAACCCAATCATCGTTTCAACGCTGAGACGTTTTCACCCTTTGGCAAATACCACCTTGGGAGGGTTGCTCTATGCAGTGGGTTTTTCGCTCTTTTCCTTTGCAACCAAGCAGCCGATATTCCTGATGCTCACGGTGATATTCACCATGGGTGAAATCATCTGTGCAACGAACGAACACTTCTATGTAGCGAACAACACACCAATCAGCCACAGATCAAGGTTCTCGGCAATTCTCCCCATCATCATGGGAACAGGCCATGCCATTGCCCCGGTAATCGGGGGAACCATCATCGATGGCCATTCGATGTCGCTGCTGTGGATATCCACGGGCATCACCGCCCTCATAGGATCAACAGGGGTACTCCTGCTCTATCTGACCGAGAGAAAACCCCAGGCATAGCCTGGGTGATCGAATTACAGCTTTTCCAGCAGTTTCCGTACCGCTTCGACTGGGAACGCGACCTTCTCTTTCTCCTTTTCAAGCAGGTTCGTGAGCAAGCTCCTGACCGCATCGCTTTGCGGCAGGATGTATCCTGCCTCCCGATAACAATCCTCGGCCATGATGTGGTTGCTCATCGCCACGGTCTTGCACAGCTGGCGGAAGACCGGATCATCACTGCCGGAGGCCAGATCCTTGGCAATTGTCTCCTGGCTTACCTTGCTTTCGGCAAGTTTGAACAGTGCATCTTGCACTTCAGCCTCTTTCTTCTGTGGCTTGGGATACGTTGATGGCACAAGATAGATGGCATGGCTGGGACAGGCATCCACACAGAGTCGGCATCCTGAGATGCATTTGGAAAAGTCTATCTGTCCATTTTCCGTATCGGTTGCCCCAGTGGGACAGACAAAGAGACAGACACAATCTTTGGTACACAGGGCAATGTTTCGTGCAGCATGCATCAGACGGCCTCCTTTTGGACTGCTTGGATCTTGAAACTGGGCACCTTGCAGATCGGGCAAAGGGACGGCGGTTGTTCACCTACATACACAAAGCCGCAGATTTCACACACATACACGTTTGTGTTCTCCAATAAGGTATTCTTCTGTTTGTCGTACCGCATCAAGAGGCTCTTGAGCAACTTGGAGACCTTCTCTCCCCAGACCAGAGCACGAAGAGAACCACGGTCTTTGTATGCGGAAGCTTGTGCATTTGCTTCCCGATAGCCACTTTCCAAATCCTCATTGATTGCCTTCAGCAAATCCTGGTAGGTTCGTTCCTCTGAATTCTCCCTACCCTGTTCATAATACGATGCCAACACCCCAAACAGCTGAGCCTCCTCACTCCTCATTTGCTTGGTACATGCCTTCTGCAAATTGGTGCACATGGCAGCAAGTTCACCATACGTCATTTCACGCATTTCTTCTTCCACACGTAACCTCCTTGTCATTGGGTTCTCCTAGTATACCAGTTTCTGACGCATTCTTGGTAAAAATGTAAAATTAAACGAAATTTCCGCATTCCATAAATACATCACGCACCGAAACATGTGCCTGGATACAACAAAATAGAGGGTATTTTGCCTGTTTGCATGGCATGTATTCGTCAATCCTATGTTTCTATTGCTGATACTAGATGCATGCATAAAAAAGCGATCGGACAATCAATCAGGGAAATACGACTTGCACAGCATATGACCCAGGAAGAGCTGATAGAAAAAGCTGACCTCTCTCGAAGTCAGCTCTACTACATAGAATCGGGGAAGTCAACGCCAAGCTTACCGACGATCCATTCCATCTGTACAGCGCTTGGCCTATCCTTCTTGGACTTTGTTCACTACGTCTATCAGTACTCACCAGGCTCGGCAACGCCGAGCATCTCATCGATGGATGCCCCCGGGGCAACCATAGGATAGACTTTGTCGTCAATGGGAATCTCACAGTCGATGACCACCGCCTCACCCAGATCAAGGGCAGCCTGCAGGATCGGCTTCGGATCGTCATCACGGCCAATCCTCATCCCCTTGATACCAAAGGCTCCAGCAAGGGCAAGCCAATTGATCGGGGTATCCAGCGTCGTCTCACTGTAGTGATTGTCAAAGAAGAGAGTCTGCCATTGGCGTACCATTCCCAAGGTCTGGTTGTTCATCAAAAGGATGATGACCGGAAGCTTGTAGCGGGCAATGGTGGCAAGCTCATTGCAGTTCATCCTGAAGGAGCCATCACCAGCGACATTGACAACTCGGCTTGAGGGGTTGGCAACCTGCGCACCTATTGCGGCCCCAGTTCCATATCCCATGGTCCCCAGGCCACCACTGGTGAGGAAATGGCCAGGTTGTACATGCTTGAGGAATTGGGCGGCCCACATTTGGTGCTGTCCGACTTCGGTAACAACGAAGAAACCAGGAGGAAGCACTTTCTGCAATGCCTTCAGCACCTCCTTGGAACGGGCGCTTTCGCTGTCCACCCTGATAGGATAGCGCTTCTTGTACTCAGCAACCTGTTCCATCCAGTCCTGGTGGACCATCGGCTTGGAAATTCTCTTGTTCAGCTCTTCGAGCACTACCTTCAGATCCCCTACCACATGGCAGTAGGTCTTGATGTTCTTGTCGATCTCCGCCGGATCCACGTCGATGTGAATGATTCGGGCATTCTTGGCAAATGCGCTGGCCTTGCTCACCACGCGGTCGCTGAAGCGAGCCCCGACGACCACCAGGAGATCACAGGCTGAAACGCACATGTTGGAAACCTTGGTACCATGCATGCCCACCAAGCCGGTGAAGCGTGGCGAGTAGGAGTTCACCGCCCCACAGCCCATCAGCGAAGTGCACGCTGGGCTGTCGATATGCTCCAAAAAGAGTGCAAGGTCCTCAGAAGCCTTGGCCCTGATCACCCCGCCGCCGACATAGCACATGGGCTTCTTGGCTTTCTTGATGAGCTCAAGGGCCACTTCCATGCTCTTCTCACTCAAGCGCTCGGTTCGTGGTTGCAGAATCTCTGGCTTCTGGGAAAGGAAATCAGCCGTGTGTACCGTTACGTCCTTGGGAACATCGATCAGGACAGGTCCGGGTCGACCTTCCTGGGCGATCTTGAACGCAAGACGGATCGTGGGAGCAAGCTCAACGACATCCTTGACAATGAAATTGTGCTTGGTGATCGGCATCGTGATGCCGGTGATGTCAACCTCCTGGAAGCTGTCCTTTCCCAAAAGGGGAACTGCCACATTGCCGGTGAAAGCAACCATCGGGACACTATCCATATAGGCGGTTGCAATCCCGGTGACAAGGTTCGTTGCACCCGGTCCACTGGTTGCAATGCAAACCCCAACTTTGCCGGTACTGCGTGCATAACCATCTGCAGCATGGCTCGCACCCTGCTCATGGCTGGTCAGGATGTGACGAATCCTGTGCTGGTTCTGATACAACGCATCGTACAGGGGAAGAACTGCCCCTCCTGGGAAGCCAAACACGGTGTCAACACCTTGCTCCGCCAAACACTCTATGATGATCTGGGCTCCGGTCATCTGCATGGTAGATACTCCTCTTCTTAGCTCTGAAAGACTGCTCCTGTCGCAGCACTGGTAACCTGCTTGGCATACCGGGCCAAGTAACCGGTCTTGATTTCGCTCTCCTTGCAAACCCAATTCTGCTTGCGCTGGGCCAAGGTGGCCTCATCCACAAGCACCTCAAGCTTGCCATTGGGGATATCGATCCTGATCTGATCGCCCTCCTGAACCAGCGCGATCGGGCCTCCTTGGGCAGCCTCAGGGCTCACGTGTCCGATAGAGGCTCCGCGAGTCGCCCCACTGAAGCGACCGTCGGTGATCAAGGCAACTTCCTTGTCCAGCCCCATGCCGGCGATGGCACTGGTGGGACTGAGCATCTCGCGCATCCCAGGGCCTCCCTTCGGGCCTTCGTAGCGGATGACAATCACATCACCAGCCTTGATTTTTCCCCCAAAGATGGCCTCAATGGTTGCTTCCTCACTTTCAAAAACCCTGGCAGGACCCTGGTGCACAAGCATCTTCTCATCAACTGCGCTGCGCTTTACCACGGCCCCATCGGGAGCGAGGTTTCCGCTGAGCACCGCGATGCCGCCGGTACATGAGAAGGGATTGTCGAACGGGCGGATGACCTCATGGTCATAGACCGGGGCTGCCTCGTACAGCTCGCCGATGGTCTTGCCGCTGACAGTGAGCAGGGTCGGGTCGAGCAGACCTCCCTTGCCCAGCTCGTGCATGACGGCAAGCACGCCACCTGCTGCATAGAGATCCTCAATGTGGTGCTCGCCAGCCGGGGCAAGATGGCAGAGATTCGGAACCTTTGCACTGATCTCATTGGCGAAGAAGATATCCAGATCCACGTGGGCTTCATGGGCGATTGCCGGCAGATGAAGCATTGTGTTGGTACTGCATCCCAAAGCCATATCCACAGCCAATGCGTTGGCAAATGCCTTGCTGGTCATGATGTCCAAAGGCCTGATATTGTTCTTCAACAGCTCCATGATCTGGTAGCCGGCTTCTTTGGCAAGGCGGTCTCGTGCACTGTAGACAGCAGGAATCGTCCCATTGCCGGGAAGACCCATGCCGATTGCCTCGGTCAAACAGTTCATGCTGTTGGCAGTGAACATCCCGCTGCACGATCCGCAGGTAGGACAGGCATTGTCCTCATAGGCCAGCAACTCCTCGTCGGAGAGCAAGCCCGCAGCATGGGTGCCGACCTTCTCGAACATGACAGAGAGACTCATCCCGCATGAGTCGCCGGGAATCTTGCCGGCAAGCATGGGCCCACCGGAGACAAAGATGGAAGGGATGTTGATCCGTGCAGCCGCCATGAGCATACCCGGCACAATCTTGTCGCAGTTGGGAACAAAGACCAGTGCGTCGAATGGATGGGCGGTAGCCATGATCTCGATCGAATCGGCGATGACCTCGCGGCTTGCCAACGAGTATTTCATACCCGTATGGCCCATCGCAATCCCGTCGCATACCCCGATGACCGGGAAGGAAACCGGGTTTCCCCCCGCCTCTCTCACCCCTGCCTTGACCGCATCAACAATGCGGTTGAGGTGGATGTGACCGGGAATGATCTCATTCGCTCCGTTCACAATCCCGATGATCGGCATATGGATCTCCCTGTCTGTCCAGCCCAGGGCTTTCATCAGCGAGCGGTGTGGGGAACGCTGGGCTCCCTCTGTCATCTGACTCGAACGTTTCTTGCTATCGTCCATCCTCATTCCTCCCCCTCTTACAGGGACTGGGCAATCAGGCTGCCCATTTCACTGGTACCGATTTTCTTCATACCTTCGGTATAAATGTCGGCCGTACGGTATCCTTTGTCCAACACCTTGGAAACGGCATTCTCAATTGCATCTGCTTCCATTGCCAAACCGAAGCTGTAGCGGAGCATCATGGCAACCGAGAGAATCGTTGCTATGGGGTTGGCAAGATCCTTGCCTGCGATATCGGGTGCACTGCCGTGAATCGGCTCGTACATACCAAAGCTGTCCTCACGCAGCGATGCAGAAGGAAGCATCCCGATGGACCCGGTGATCTGGCTCGCCTCATCGCTGAGAATATCCCCGAACATGTTCTCGGTCACAATGACATCGAACTGACGGGGATTGCGCACCAGTTGCATGGCCGCATTGTCCACGTACAGGTGGCTCACCTGTACGTCAGGATAGTCTGCCTGCACTCTTCCCACCACCTCTCGCCAGAGCTGGCTGGTGTTGAGGATGTTCGCCTTGTCCACACTGCAGAGGCGCCCGGAACGCTTCTGGGCAATCTCAAAGGCCTTGCGGACGATGCGCTCAATCTCCTCAACCGTATAGGCCATGGTATCGTAGGCACTCTTATCGTCCCTTCCCCGCTCGCCGAAATAGATGCCACCGGTAAGCTCGCGCACCACCATGATGTCCAAGCCTTCCCCAACGATCTCTTTCTTCAGCGGGCAGGCATCGGCAAGCTGCTTGTACAGGATTGCCGGGCGGAGGTTGCAAAAGAGCCCCATGCCGCCCCTAAGCCCCAGCAGGGCCTTCTCCGGACGCAGATGACTGGGAAGGGTGTCCCACTTCGGTCCTCCCACAGCCCCGAGGAGCACACTGTCGCTCTGAAGACAGCCCTTGAGGGTCTCTTCAGGAAGGGGGATTCCCGTATGGTCGAGAGCAATTCCGCCGGCTTCATACTCACTGGTGGTGAAGGTGTGGGCAAACTTGGCCCCCACAGCAGAGAGGACTTTCAGAGCCTCCCTGACGATATCGGGTCCGATTCCGTCCCCGCTAACCACTGCAATGTGCTTCTTCATGCCTGCTTCCCCCTCTTGGCGATGTACCCTGCAAGACCGCCGCTGGCGATCAGATCCTGCATGAACGGCGGGAAAGGCTCACTGTGGAAGACAGCCTTGGTGGTCTCGTTGGTGATGGTACCGGTAGCAAAATCGACACTGACCACATCCCCTGCCTTGATGCCGTCACAGGCTTCAGGACACTCAAGGATCGGAAGTCCGATGTTGATTGCATTGCGGTAGAAAATGCGGGCGAAGGTACGAGCGATGACACACGAAATGCCGCTCTCCTTGATGGCAATCGGGGCATGCTCACGGCTTGAGCCGCAACCGAAGTTCCGGTCTGCCACCATGATGTCCCCCGCTTTCACCTGCTTGATGAAATTCTGGTCGATATCCTCCATGCAGTGCTGGGCAAGCTCCTTGTGGTTGGAGGTGTTGAGATACCGTGCCGGGATGATGACGTCAGTATCGACGTTGTCACCATATCTGAAAACTGTTCCTTTTGCCTGCATCCTATACCTCCTCAACCTTGTTCGGGTCTGCAATGTATCCAGCCACTGCACTGGCAGCAGCCACTGCGGGACTAGCAAGATAGACTTCGCTCTTCACATGACCCATACGCCCGACGAAGTTGCGGTTGGTCGTACTGACCGCACGCTCGCCTTCAGCCAGAATTCCCATATGACCACCAAGACAGGGGCCGCACGTGGGGGTGGAAACAGCACAACCGCTGTCCACAAAAATATCGAACAGTCCCTCGTGCATTGCCTGCTTCCAGATCTCCTGGGTAGCGGGGAAGATCAAGGCACGTACATGCTTGGCAATCTTGCGTCCCTTGAGGATGGCAGCTGCTTGCCTGAGGTCACTGATGTGCCCGTTGGTGCAGGAGCCGATTACCACCTGGTCAATCCTCACCTCTCCCACCTCATCGATGGTTCGGGTATTGGAGGGAAGATGGGGGAAACTTACCGTACTCTTGATGGTTGAGAGATCAATGTCTATCACGCGTTCGTACTCGGCATCGCTATCGGCCTCATAGATCACCGGCTCTTTTGCACAGTGTTCCTTCAGGTACGCAAGCGTCACTTCGTCCACCGGGAAAATACCATTCTTAGCCCCGGCCTCAATGGCCATGTTGGCCACGGTGAAGCGGTCATCAATGCTCAGATTTGCCACTCCATCCCCGCAGAACTCCATGCTCTGGTAGAGGGCGCCATCAACACCGATCATGCCGATGATGTGGAGGATCAGATCCTTGCCGCATACATAGGGGGCAAAGGAACCACTCAGATTGAACTTTATGGCCGATGGCACCTTGAACCAAGCCTGACCGGTCGCCATACCGCAAGCCATATCAGTCGAGCCGACACCGGTGGAAAACGCACCGAGCGCACCATAGGTGCAGGTGTGGCTGTCTGCCCCGATGACCAAGTCTCCGGCACCCACCAGACCTTTTTCAGGAAGCAGGGCATGTTCGATGCCCATCTGCCCTACGTCGAAGTAGTTGGTGATCTCGTGATCACGGGCAAAGGTTCTGAGGCATTTGCACTGCTCGGCAGCCTTGATATCCTTGTTGGGGCTGAAATGGTCGGGGACCAGGGCAACCTTGTCCTTGTTGAAAACCGTCGTCTTGCCAAACTTGGGAAACTCATTGATGGCCACCGGAGCGGTGATATCGTTGCCCAGCACCATATCGAGGTCAGCCATGATCAACTGCCCAGCCCGTACGGAAGGCAATTTGGCATGGTGTGCCAGGATTTTCTGTGTCATTGTCATACCCATGAGGGACTTCTCCTTACGCTTATTCGTCTGATGGCTCAATACCATCGGCGATTAATTTGTACTCTATACTATCACTGAGCGCATACCAGCTGGCCTCAATGATATCCTTGCTCACCCCAATCGTCGACCAGCTGGTGATGCCATCGGTCGATTCGATAAGAACCCTGACCTTCGATGCGGTAGCGCCGGCTGAGTCAAGCACCCGCACCTTGTAGTCGGTGAGATGTACGCTCTTGAGCGTCGGATAAAACTGTTCCAACACCTTTCTCAGAGCCCTGTCCAGTGCGTTGACCGGACCTTCACCCTCAGCGGCGGTGATGGCGCTCTCCCCGTGCACCTTCACCTTGACCACCGCGGCATGGGTGGCATCGGAGAGCGGGTCGGCATAGGGACTGCTCCCAATCGTCTGGTAGTGCACCAGCTGGAAGTAGGGACGATACATCTTCAGGTGGCGACGAATCACCAAATCGAAGGAGCTCTCAGCACCCTCAAACTGGTACCCTTCCGCTTCCAGGCTCTTCAGCTCATCCATCAGCGATACGGTAACCGGATCATCCTTGTCCAGGTTGGGGGCAATGCGGGCGATGCGCTTGAGCATCAGGGCCCTGCCTGCAACCTCACTCATCAAGAGCCTGCGCTCGTTTCCGACAGAGAGCGGATCGACATGCTCAAAGGAGAGAGGATTCTTCTGCACCCCGTCAATGTGCATTCCACCCTTGTGGGCGAAAGCACTCTTGCCGATGAACGGAGCGGAGCGAGGAATGCGAACATTCGCAATTTCTGCGACCGTATGGCAGATTTCCGTAAGCTGCTCAAGACTCTCACCACACAGGCAATCACACCCGAGCTTGGTACCCAGGATAGCCGCAACCGTGGACAGGTTTGCATTGCCGCACCGCTCTCCGAAGCCAAGCAAGGTGCCTTGCACCTGGACCGCCCCTGCCTCAACTGCAGCAAGTGAGGAAGCTACACCGCAGCCGATATCATCGTGGGCATGCACCGCAATGGGAACACCGGGGAACGCTCTCATGGTCTCGGATGTAATGCGTCCGACTTCACGGGGGATCACCCCACCTCGGGTTTCGCACAGTACCAGCGTGGAAGCTCCTCCCTTCAGAGCCGCCTTCAAGGTTTCCATGGCATAGGCGGGATTGGCAAGATAGCCGTCATAGTAGTGCTCGGCATCAAAGAACACCTCGCTGCCGCTTTCGACGATGAAACGGATGCTATCCTCTATCATCGCAAGGTTTTCCTCGAGCGTGGTGCGGATGATGGCGGTGACATGGAAATCCCAGCTCTTGCCGAAGATGGAGACAACCGGGGTTTTGGCGGTTACCAGACTTTTCAGATTCGGATCGTCGGCGGCAAGGATCTGTTTCCTGCGCGTCGAACCGAAGCTGACAAGCTGAGCATGCTTGAGATCAAGATTCTTTGCCCTGGCAAAGAACTCAAGGTCCTTGGGATTTGAGCCGGGATTGCCCGCCTCGATGTAGGCGACGCCCAACTGGTCAAGCGCTTTGACAATCTTGAGCTTGTCCTCCACCGAGAAGCTGATCCCTTCGCCTTGGCTTCCATCACGCAGGGTTGAATCGAACAATGCAACCTTATGCATCGCTTGTCTCCTTCTGCTTGTCGGAGTGAGAACTGAGCATATCATTGGCAAAGTTCGGGGGACTGGTGGGCTTGAGACTTCCGGTAGTATGGACTGCCGATTCGTCAAGCATCCGGTTCACCGCTGCAAGACAGGAGAGAATCGAAGCCTCGATGACGTCGGTGCTCACACCCCTGCCACGGAAAATGCCATGCCCGTCGCTGATCTTCACAAATACCTCACCCAAAGCATCGCGATGCTCGGTGACTGCCTGCAGGTTGTACTCCTCCAAACTGAAGGGGTGGCGGATGATCTTTTCCACTGCACGGAGGGAGGCATAGACAGGACCGGTGCCGCAGGCAACCTCCTGATACTTCTTCTCCCCTTTCTTCAGGGTGACACAGGCTGTACTGGTCATGAGATTGCCGCTGTTGACCACAAACGAGTCCAGCTCCCAGATGACCGGGCTGCTCTGGCTTGCGCTCTCCACCAAGGCGATGAGATCGCGGTCGGTGATGGTCTTTTTGCGGTCGGCAAGATTCTTGAACTCGGAGAACAGGGATTTCGCTTCCTCCTTGCCCAGTGTGTAGCCGAGGTCGGCAAGCCGTTTCTCAAAGGCATGCTGCCCACTGTGCTTGCCAAGGACCAGACTGGTGTTCATCACCCCGACACTCTCGGGTGTCATGATCTCATAGGTGAGGCTGTTGGCCATCATGCCGTGCTGGTGGATGCCGCTTTCGTGGGCGAAAGCGTTGGCTCCCACGATGGCCTTCGAGGGATTTGGCTTGACACCGGTAATCTGGGTGAGCAGACGGCTGGACCGGATGATCTCCTCGGTCTTGATGTTGTGCTTGAACGGGTAGGCATCAGCTCGTGTCCTGATGTTCATCACCAACTCTTCCATGGCGGCGTTGCCGGCACGCTCTCCGATACCACAGAGGGTGCACTCAGCTTGCCTTGCACCAGCCTTCAGGCCGGCAAGGCTGTTGGCTACTGCCAAGCCAAGGTCGTTGTGACAGTGCACCGCAATGATGGCTTTGTCCACATTGGGAACCTTCTGCATGACCGTGCTTACCATCCTGGTCATGTCATCAGGAGTGGAATAGCCAACGGTATCGGGCAGATTGACCGTTGTGGCCCCTGCCTTGATAACCGCCTCAACCACCTGGCAGAGGTAGTCGAGATCAGTGCGGGTGGCATCCTCGAGGGAGAACTCCACGTCGTCGTTGAGGTTGCGGGCATACGCAACCATGGCTTTTGCCTTCTCGAGTGCCTGTTCGCGACTCATCTTCAGCTTGTACTGCAAATGCAAGTCACTGGTGGCAAGGAAGGTGTGGATACGGGGCCACTTGGCCAGACGCACCGCATCCCACGCTGCATCTATATCCTTCTCCAACGCTCGGGAGAGCGAGGCGACAACCGTCTCCTTCAGTTCCTTGCTGATGGCCTGCACACTGGCAAAGTCGCCGGGGGACGCTATGGCGAACCCAGCTTCCAAGACATCCACCCCTAGGGCTTCCAGCTGAAGAGCCATGCGGATTTTCTCATCCAGGTTCATGCTGTAGCCAGGTGCTTGTTCGCCGTCTCTGAGGGTGGTATCGAAGATGTAGATTCGTTCTTTTTCCATAGTGTCCTTCCCGGTTTTTCGAAGTTTGCGTTATTTCTTCAGCCAGCTCATCAAGGAGCGGAGCTTCTGACCAGTTTTCTCCAAGAGGCTCTCGCTTTCAATGCGTTTCTTTGCGTTGAAATAGGGCCTGTTGACCTGGTTTTCCAAGAGCCAGTTGCGAGCGAAGGTGCCTTCCTGGATGTCGGTCAAGACACCGCGCATGGCCTTCTTCGTATCATCGGTGATGATCTTGGAACCAGTTATGTAGTCACCGTACTCGGCGGTGTCACTGATGGAGTAGCGCATGTAGGAAAGACCGCCCTGGTTGATCAGGTCGACGATCAGCTTCATCTCGTGGCAGCATTCGAAATACGCCATCTCGGGAGAGTATCCAGCTTCCACAAGGGTATCGAAACCGGCCTTGATCAAGGCGGTGACACCACCGCAGAGCACAGCCTGCTCACCGAAGAGATCGGTCTCGGTCTCTTCCTTGAAAGAGGTCTCGAAAATGCCTGCACGACCGGCACCAAGGCCCTTCGCATAGGCGAGAGCGACATCCTTGGAATCTCCGCTGGGATCCTGATTGATGGCGATCAGAGAGGGGACTCCCTTGCCTTCCTGGAACTGGGAACGAACCGTGTGACCCGGGCCCTTGGGAGCGATCATGATGACGTTCACATCACTTGGCGGCTTGATCTGACCGAAATGGATATTGAATCCATGGGCGAAAGCAAGATACTTGCCGGCGCTGAGGTTTGCTTCCACACTCTCGTGGTAGATCTTGGCCTGCTTCTCATCGGGAAGGAGCAGCATGATGACCTGAGCCATCGCACTTGCTTCCTCAACCGTAGCAACCTGGAGACCTGCTTCCTCGGCAATCGCCCAGCTCTTGGAGCCCTTGTACAGGCCGACTACCACATCAACCCCACTCTCATGCAGGTTCAGTGCGTGAGCATGTCCCTGACTGCCATAGCCGATGATGGCTACCTTCTTTCCATCTAGCTTCGAGAGATCTGCCTGTGAAT
>Ga0265295_1003583_pt1 | contig 22342 bp, 22 predicted proteins | sample Munlansysbiofilm_FD_192503 | JGI IMG/M metagenome (GOLD analysis project Ga0265295, IMG submission 192503) | Leachate microbial communities from a municipal landfill in Southern Ontario, Canada - Methane capture system biofilm | ecosystem: Engineered > Solid waste > Landfill > Unclassified ...
CCGTCTTCTGATCGGGGACCTGCCCGTCGAGGTCAAGGAGAACGAACATACACAGAGGACGTGTGGAGGGCGCCCCCTCTTCGTACGTACCCGATTCTGCAACACGATCAGCTATGTGAACGTGGCTATCAACGTCGAGGACCTGACAACCGATGAGCTGCGGTTGTTGCCATTCTACATCCGCCTCGTGCAGATGAGCGGGATAGGGAGCCGTTCCTACGTCGAGGTCGCCACCGAGCTGAAGGACCGTACCGGGGACTTCAGCCTCTACTTGGAGATGGGCAGCACCATGGATGGGCATGGTGCCCAGTATGTGATGTGCCGGACCAAGCTCATCGCCCCCGATGCTCCTGCCGCCCTCACCCTGATCGCAGAGATCTTGAGGGAGAGCAATGTGGGGGACCTCGGAGCCCTCGGCAATGTGCTCACCACCTTGCGCGGTGAGTACCGTGATTCGGTCACCTATGCGGCCCACGGCTTCGCCTCCCTTGCCGCAGCAAGCATGCTCAGCCCCCTGCAACATGAGGGTGAGATGGTCAGCGGCCTCAGCCAATGGCTCTACCTCGAGGGGATGGAGGGTGATGAACTGGCCCGATTGGCCCACCAGATGGAGCAGCTGCAGAAGAAGCTGGACAACCGGCAGCGGCTGACCCTCCACCTCTTCTGCGATGAGGAGAGCGAGAAGGGGATGACCGATCTGCTCGAGCGCTTCGTCTCCACCTTCCCGAGTGGTGCTCCCATATCCACCTCACAGCGCAACGATGGGGTGGACTACAGCGGTGAGATCCATGCCCTGCAACTCTTCCGCCTCCCCTCCAGTGTCAGCTACCAAGCCTATGCGCTGCGTACCGCAGAGCGGGGCAGTGAGCTACAGGCCGCCCAGACCCTCCTGGCCCAGATGATGAGCGGCAACGAGCTGTGGGAGCAGATCAGGGGCCAAGGCGGAGCCTATGGCGTCAGCGCCACCGTCGATATGATGGAGGAGCTCTTCCTCTTCTCCACCTACCGCGATCCGCGCATCGTCGCCTCCTTCGATGACTTCAAGGCGATCCTCGCCTCCTATGCAGCGGGCAATGTGGATGAGAAGGCGCTCTCGAGCGCCCTCATCGCCCTCGTTGGCAGCGAGCTGCGCCCCCTCTCCCCGAGCCAGCAGTCCCTGCTCTCCTTCAGACGTCTGCTCTATGCGATCAGCGACGAGTACCGTAGCCAGCGGCGTGAGCAGCTGCTCGGCGTCGATGAGGAGGCAATCGGCAGTGCGGCAGCCACCCTCCTGGAGGGGGCGAAGGCGGTGGAGAGCCGGGTGGTGATAGCTGGTTCCCAGCTCCTGGAGCGCGAACGCGCCAAGGACCCTGCCCTCGATGGGGAGGCGGTCAGATTGCCCTTGTAGGGGTGATCAGTAGACTGGCTTGAGGCCTGCGTGGTAGAGCAGGCCGCTTACCCTGAAGAGGGAGTAGGAGGTGTAGGAGAGGGAGATGGAGAAGTCATTCGCCATCTCGATCATCGCCGGACTCGGCTTCTTGTTGCGTGTCAGGAGAATATTCTTGATGTCGCTCATCTCAGCGGTCCTGATCGCCTGGACATTGGAGAGCCCGGTGATCAGGATGATGTCATCCTCAAGGATCGTGAGGACGTCACTCATCAGGTCGCTGGCAAAGCCGCGCTTGATGTCATCCTCCAGGTGCTCCTCTCCACAGACGAGCTTTGCATTGACACAGCTGAGAATGTCTTTAAGCTTCATGGGGGCAGTATACCATAGAATTGACTATCCTTCCCAGTGGGTAGAGGGGTTTTTGCCTTTCAAAAAGGGGGGCAAGAAGTTATACTGGCTCAATAGGAGGGCACAGTGAACTATATCGGAGCTTTGGACCAGGGAACAACCAGCAGCAGATTCATTATTTTTGACCAGGACGGTGCAATCGTCAGCAGCCATCAAGCCGAGCATCGGCAGATCTACCCCAAGCCGGGATGGGTCGAGCACGACCCCGTCGAGATCTGGCAGATGTGTGAGCTCTGCATCACGGAGGCGCTGAAAAAGGCCTCCCTCTCCGGCAGTGACATCAAGGGGATAGGAATCACCAACCAGCGTGAGACTATCGTTGCCTTTGACCGCAAGAGCGGTCGCGTGCGACACAACGCCATCGTCTGGCAGGATCTGCGCGGTTCCGACTTGATCAATGAACTCAAAAAGACGAGTGATGCATCCTTTTTGCAGAAACGAAGCGGCCTGATCCTCAGCCCCTACTTCTCAGCAAGCAAGATTGCCTGGCTCCTCGATAACGTCGAGGGCCTGCGGGAGGAGGCCGAGCGCGGCGAGGTGGTCTTCGGGACCATCGACACCTGGCTGGTCTACAATCTCAGCGGCAGGAAGGCGGTGGTCACCGATGTCTCCAATGCATCACGCTACTTCTTGATGGATATCAATACCCTCGAGTGGGACCAGGAGCTGCTCAGCCTCTTCAACATCCCGGTCCAGGCCCTTCCGACCATCGTCCCCTCCACAGGGGAGGTCTACGCCCACACCTGCGAGGATGGCCCCCTCTCCTCCCAGGTCCCTGTGGCGGGCATCCTCGGAGACCAGCAGGCCGCCCTCTTCGGCCAGGCATGCTTCTCTGCCGGGATGGCAAAATCCACCTATGGTACCGGCTGTTTCCTCTTGGTGAATACGGGGGAGGAGGCGAAGCTCAGCAAGGAGGGCCTGTTGACGACCGTGGCCTACCAGGTGGCGGGCAGCAAGCCGGTCTATGCCCTCGAGGGGTCGGTCGCCGTGGCCGGCTCACTGGTCCAGTGGGCGCGGGACAACCTCAAGCTGGTCGAGAGTGCGCAGGAGCTGGACAGGCTCGCCGAGAGTGTGCCAGACTGCGGGGGCGTGTACATCGTGCCGGCTTTCAGCGGGCTCTTCGCCCCCTATTGGCGCAGTGATGCACGCGGCGTCATCGCAGGCCTTACCGGCTACGCGACCCGCGCCCACATCTGTCGGGCAATCCTGGAAGCCACCGCCTTCCAGGCGTGGGATATCTTCTGCGGCATTGAGCGTGATGGCAACGTCACCCTCAGTGAGCTGAAGGTCGATGGGGGGCTGACCAACAGTGCTCCGCTCATGGCCTTCCAGGCGGATCTGCTCGGCATCCCCGTCATCCGACCGCTGGTCGTCGAGACCACGGCCCTGGGGGCAGCCTATGCCGCCGGCCTCTCGGTAGGGGTGTGGGAGAGCCTTGATGTGCTCGCTTCCCAGTGGAAGGAGGAGCGGCGCTGGGAGGCCACGATGGGAGTAGATGAGCGCAATGAAAAGATCTGCTTCTGGAAGAAGGCCGTGAACCGCACCCTGGACTGGGTGCAGGGTGATAAGTAGGAGTGGTGATGGGCGTGGATAGGTTACAGTCGCTCTTCTGGTTTGTCAGGCCCACCGTGCAGGTGGGTGTCCTGGCGTGGGTCTTCTACCGCTTCTATGTGGCCATAGCCCAGACCAGGGCGCAGCAGATCATCAAGGTGCTGGTGGCCCTCTTCGTTGCCTACGCCCTCTCCTCCATCTTGAAGCTCGAGGTCCTGCTCTGGTTTTTCAGGCGGATCTCGGTGCCGGCGACAATCCTCATCTGTATCGTCTACCAACCTGAACTGAGACGCTCGTTCACCCAGACGCTGGGATCGCGGGGGCGTCTCTTCAGGATCGGGGCACAAGCGACCAGCAGCGACCAGATCGACTCGATCCTCAACGCCTGTACCGTCCTGGTCAACAAGCGTCGTGGAGCCCTGATCGTCTTCCCCCGCCGCTTGGGGATCAAGACGATCATCGACAGCGGCACCCGGCTCAACGCCGACCTCTCCACCAGCCTGATCCTCACCGTCTTCGACCATGATACCCCGCTCCACGACGGTGCCATGATCATCCAGGGGGGCAAGATCATTGCGGCGGGCTGCTACCTGCCGCTCAGCGACCAGACCGATATCAAACGAAACTTCGGCACCCGTCACCGCGCCGCCCTGGGCCTGGCCGAGGAGAGTGATGCGGTGGTCCTCATCGTCAGCGAGGAGACCGGGGCCATCAGCCTGACGTACAACGCCAACCTCTTCTATGACCTGGATGTCCCGACCACCAAACGGATGCTCCTGGCGCTCTTCAACTACCATGACATCACCGGTGAGGACCTAACGGATGAGGAGGCCAGCGATGAGAACGAATAAGCACCTGCAGAACCTGCTCTACAATTGGCCCGCCAAGGTGTTGAGTCTCGTCTTTGCCGTGCTCATCTACGCCTTCATCCAATACTCCACCCTCGATACCCGCGTGGTGACGATTCCCCTTACCGTGACACTGCCCGATGATCTGGTGGCAGAGAGCCTCGTGCCCCAGAAGATCGAAGTGCAGATCAAGGGAAATGAGAATATCATCTACCTCGTCGACCTCGATGCCATCACGGCAACCATCGACTTCTCCGATGTGCACGAAGTCGGCATCGCGACACGGAACATCGTCCTGGTCTACAACGAACGGGTCTTCGACAATGCCCAGATCACGCTGTTGGCGCAGCCAAGCCAATACCGCATCCTCTTCAAGTCAGGTGATGGCCAGTGATGGGTGTGGGCCTTGGCATCGACGTGGTGAATATCGCCCGGATCAAAGCACTGTCAGAGGGGGTGAGGAGGCGTATCTTCCACCCCGATGAGCTTGCCTATGCCGACGGGATGGGCAGCGAGGCGGCCGCAGAGTACCTCGCCGGCCGCTTTGCCGCCAAGGAGGCGTTGGGCAAGGCCCTCGGCTGCGGGGTTGCGGCCCTCGTCCCGAAGAGCGTTCTGGTGGAGCGTACCGAGAGCGGCAAGCCCGCCTTTGTCCTCGAAGGGAGGGCCAAGGCCCTGGTGGGCAGTGCCCAGATTGAACTTTCGATCTCCCATGATGATCCGGTCGCGGTGGCCGTGGTCCTGCTCGTTGGAGGAACCCATGGCCCGCAGTGATTGGAGAAGGCCTGACCTCCTGCCGCTTGAAGCAGGGCTGAGGCGCATCCGGATGACCATCTCCTACCACGGGGGCCACTACAGCGGGTGGCAGCGGCAGCAGAACGCCACCGCTGTGGCACAGGTGGTCGAGGAGGCGGTCCTTGCCCTCCTCGGGGAGGAGGTCGAGGTGGTGGGCAGTGGCCGTACCGACAGCGGCGTACACGCCCTGGCCCAGGTGTGCCACATGGATATTGCCAATCCACGCATCAAGGCCGACAAGCTCGCCATCGCCCTCAACCGGCATCTGCCGCCGGACATCCGGATCCTGGAGAGTAGTGAGGTCGACGGCTCCTTCCATGCCCGTTTCACCACGATGGCACGGACCTACCGCTACTACTACAAACGCCACGGCGATGTGACCGGGTTTGACGGGGAGCTGGTGGCCACCGTCAAGGAGTTCCCTCCCCTGGATCTGCTGCAATCCTATGCATCCGCGGTCGCGGGAACCCACGACTTCACCACCTTCACGGCAAGCGGGGACCTCTGCCCGAGCAAGTTCCGCGACATCTATGAGTCATACTGGCGCCTTGAACGCGACCGATGGGGCGGGGAGCTGCTCACCTACACCATCACCGGCAACGCCTTCCTCTACAAGATGGTCCGCTCCCTCGTCGGTTCGATGATGGAGTTCGCCTACCAGGGGATCAGCGGTGAGGAGTTTGCAGCCCGTCTGGCAGCAAAGGACCGACGTGGGGCCGGGCGCACCGCCAGCGCGTCGGGGCTCTACCTCTACCGCATCAGCTATGATGAGGGTGAGTATGCGTGGTTTGAGGAGGACAATGATGAGTGACCAGAAGGGGAGGCGTGAAGCACTCTCGGCTAGCATCGAGACCTATCTTGATCTCATCGGGGAGGCCGAGGCGGTGATCGCCGGCAAGCCCTATACCAAGGAGGAGTGGGACCTCTCCACCATCCTCGATGTTCTCGCCCCCCCACCGCTTGACCTCGACTCCATCGATGGGGCGAACCTCCGCGTCCTGGAGGCGATGGTCGCCTCCTGCAGCAAATGTCGTCTCTGTGAGGGGAGAACCATGACGGTCTTTGGCGAGGGGTCGGCCCCCGCCCGGGTGATGGTCATCGGCGAGGGGCCCGGCTATGAGGAGGACAAGAGCGGGCGCCCCTTTGTCGGCAAGGCGGGCGAGTACCTGGAGAGCTGGCTCAAGTCGATCCACCTTGACCGCATGCAGGGGGTGTACATCGCCAACATCGTCAAGTGCCGCCCACCGAACAACCGCGATCCGCAAACCGATGAGCGGGAGGCGTGCATGCCCTATCTGCTGCGCCAGATCCAGCTCGTCAAACCCCAGTTGATCCTCCTCTTGGGACGGACCGCCGCCCAGACACTCCTGAACACCGAACAGGGGGTGGGTGCGCTGCGGGGACGCTACCACCGCTGGCAGGGCATTCCTGTGGTCGTGACCTACCACCCGGCAGCGGTGCTGCGCAACACTGCAGAGCTGCGGCGCCCGGTGTGGGAGGATCTCAAGCGCGTGGCCGCATACCTCGGCATCGAGCTCGGTCGGTGATCGCGATGCCCCACTACGCCCAGCTGCTCTTCGACCTCCCCCTCCCAGGACCTTTCACCTACGCCATCCCCGAGAAGCTGATGGAGACGGTCGCTGTCGGCAAGCGGGTGAGCGTCCCCTTCGGGCAGCGCAAGATGACCGGATTTGTCATTGCACTCACCGATGAGGTGAGCGGTGATTTTGCCATCAAGGAGATCGAGCGGGTCATTGACAAGGTTGCCGTCTACGGTGAAGGCACCATCGCCCTTGCCGAGTGGATGGCCTCCTTCTACCTCTGCAGCCATGGCCAGGCCCTCTCGCTGATGATCCCGACCGGGCGGGCGGAGAGCAAGGTGGCCGCCCTCGATTTTGCCGACCAGGTGAGCTTCGAGCCGATCGAGACCCTCAGCGCTGAACAGCAGGGGGCCATCGATGAGATCAACGCGGGCCGCTCGATGATGTACTACCTCTATGGGGTCACCGGCAGCGGCAAGAGCGAGGTGTACCTGCGGGCCGCCGAGGCGGTCATCAAGGAGGGGCGGTCGGTCATCTACCTCGTGCCGGAGATTACGCTGACCCACCAGCTCTCGCGCATGGTCAGCGCCCGGTTCGGCAATGCCGTGGCAATCCTCCACTCGGCCCTCACGCCAAGCCAGCGCCTCAAGGAGTGGAAGAAGATCCAGAGCGGGGAGGCCCGCCTTGCCATCGGGGCACGGAGCGCCATCTTCGCCCCCTTCTCGGACCTCGGCCTGATCATCATCGACGAAGAGCATGAGAACAGCTACAAGAGTGGCTCGACGCCTCGCTATCATGCCCGGCAGGTGGCCCAGTACCGGGCACAGAGTGAGGGCGCCACGCTGATCATGGGAAGTGCCACCCCATCGCTTGAGGCGTATCGTTTGATGAGCGAGGGTGACCAGGTCAAACCACTGCGCCTCAAGGAGCGGGTAGGCGGAGGGGTCTTGCCTACCACCGAGGTCGTCGACATGCGCTATGAGCGTCATATGATCAGCCGCCGCCTCGACCAGGCGATCAGGGAGACCCTCGACCGCAAGCGCCAGGTCATCCTCTTCCTCAATCGCCGGGGCTTCTCATACTTCTTCCATTGCAACAGCTGTGGGTATGAGCTGCTCTGTCCCCACTGCGACGTCTCGCTCACCTACCATAAGCGCAGCTCGGCGATGGTCTGCCACTACTGTGGCTACAAGACCAGGCCGGTGAGTGTCTGTCCCTCCTGCAAGTCGGTGGATGTCTCCTATTCCGGCTTCGGCACCGAGATGGTGGAGGATGAGATCCGCTCCCTCTATCCTACAGCCAGGATAGAGCGCCTCGATACCGACAGCGCCCAGCAGAAGGGACACCTCAGTGCTGTCATCGACGACTTTCGGGAGGGTTCAATCGATATCCTGCTCGGCACCCAGATGGTGGCCAAGGGGCTCAACTTCCCCCTCGTCGATTTGGTGGGCATCATCAACGCCGACAGCGGTCTCAACATCCCGGACTTCCGTAGCCAGGAGCGGACCTTCAGCCTCCTGGTGCAGGTCTCCGGCCGAGCCGGACGGTACAGCAGCGAGGGGCGGGTCATCATCCAGACCTACCAAAGCGAGAACCCTGCCATAGTCCATGCCGTCGGCGGGGATATCGATGGGTTCTATGAGAACGAGCTTGCCGTGCGCAAGGAGACGGGCTTTCCTCCCTATGCCCGTCTGGCAAACTTGGTGCTCCGCGGTCGGAGGCGGGAGGTGGTGGAGGGGGCGATGCACCACCTGGAGGAGATGTTGCGCTCCTCGGCCCGGCAATTGGGTGTTGAGGTGCTCGTCGCCGCCGAGTGCCCGCTGGAGAAGATTGCCTCCAATTGGCGCTACCACATCCTCGTCTCATCCGAGCGGGGGGCAGCAGTCCATAACCTCCTCCACCATGTGCTCTCCCATTACCAGGCACCATCGTCCGTCTACCTGGAAATCGACCTCGATCCGCTCCAATTGCTCTAGCCAACATTGACGATAGCCAACGCCCTTGGTATAGTTTGCGTGCTATGTTAGATATATATACCCTTGGGGATGAGATACTCCGAGAACGGTGCAAGCCCGTCAAAACCTTCGATTCAGCACTCAGCATGCTCGTCGATGCGATGTTCACCACGATGGCCGAGGCCAATGGGGTGGGGCTCGCCGCCCCGCAGGTCGGCGTGGACAGCCGCCTCTTCGTCGTTGACATCCCCGATTTTGGAAAGCGTGTCTTTATCAACCCACAGATTATCGAGACCTCAGTCGAGGTCAGCTGTGCAGAGGAGGGGTGCCTCTCGGTACCCGGCCTCTGGCATGATGTCGAGCGTCCCTCCTCCATCGTCGTGCAGGCGCAGGATGAGCGGGGCAAGGTCTTCACCCTGAAGGCCGATGGCCTGCTTGCCCGTGCCATCCAGCATGAGAATGACCACCTCAACGGGGTGCTCTTCATCGATCGTCTCGAAGAGGTGGAGCAGCAGAAGATGCTCAAGGCGTGGGAGAAGCGATCCAAACGGAGAGTCGGGGGGTGAGAATCCTCTTCGCCGGCAGTGCGGCAATCGCCGTACCCACCCTTCAGGCCGTGGCACGCCACCATGAGGTAGCCGCGGTGCTGACCAACACCGACAAGCCGGGGCCACGGGGCAGGACGCTCGTGCCCACCCCCGTCAAGGAGGCCGCCGTGGCTCTAGGCCTCGACGTACTCCAGTTTGACCGTCTCGGCAAGGACGCCCGTGATGCCGTCGCCCCCTATGGGTGCGACACCCTCCTCTGTTTTGCCTACGGGCGGATCTTCGGCCCGAAGTTCCTCGCCCTCTTCGAGGGGGAGAAGCTCAATATCCACCCCTCGCTCCTGCCGGCGCTCCGGGGCCCGAGTCCCATCCAGGGGGCGATCCTCGCCCAGCTGCCCCACAGTGGAATCTCAATCCAGCGCATCGGCCTTGAGATGGACAGCGGCGATATCCTCTCTGCCGCCCCCTTCGACCTCCTCGGAGACGAGACCACCCTCACATTGACCGACCGGGTCTCAGAGCTCAGCGCTCCCCTTGCCCTCGAGGCACTGGAGCGTATCAAGGAGGGGAGGGCCCGCTTCACCGCCCAGAGCGGAGAGCCCACCTATACCACCCTCATCGAGCCGGCGATGGCAGAGCTCGACTTCACAAAGAGCGCCAGGAGCCTCCATGCCCAGATCAGGGCGATGAACCCCTGGCCGAAGGCGCAGACGACCTTTGATGGACAGCGCCTCTTCATCACCGCTGTCCATGGAACGCTCAGTGAGGCTGGGGCGGAGAAGCGTGATCCATCGGTCGCCGTCGGTACCGTGGTTGCCAAGGACCGGAAGAGGGGTGTCGGTATTGCGGTATCGGATGGCATCCTCTGGGTGACCGCGTTGCAGCTTGAGAAGCGCAAGGAGCTCGATGCACTCTCCTTCCTCAATGGCAACCAACACCTGCTGGGAAGTATACTGGGGTAGCCTATGAAGCGAGGATTGGCCCTGCTCTTGGTCATCTCTTTGTTTGCCTCCTCCCTCCATGCAAAGGTTGCCCTGGTGCTCTCAGGAGGCGGGGCGCGCGGGCTTGCCCATATCGCCATCATCGAGGCCGTCGAGGAGGCGGGCATCCCCATCGACTTGGTGGTGGGAACCAGCATGGGTGCCTTGATAGGCGGCCTCTACAGTGCCGGCTACACCACCGAAGAGATTCGCAGCCTGGTCGAGAGTACCGACATGCTCGGCCTCTTCGCCCAGAGCCCACTGGTGGCCAGCCGCAACAAGGGCAGGGCCTTTGCCTCCAGCTATGAACACACCTTCTCCCTGGGCTTCACCCGGGGATCGATCGGTGATGCGCCGGCAATTCTCGGTGACCAGCGGATCATGGAGCTCTTGGGCTTCCTCTTTGCAAAATACCCCAACACCATCGATTTTGATGAGCTGCCCATCCCATTTCGTGCTGTTTCCACCGATGTGGTCAGCACAGAGGCGGTCATCCATGACCACGGATCCCTTGTTCGGGCGATCCGTTCCTCTATTGCCATCCCGATGATCTTCTCCCCCTTCCCCTCAGATGATGGGAAGCTCCTGCTCGATGGGGGGCTGGTGGACAACCTCCCGATCGAGGTCGCCCGCAATCTCGGAGCCGACTACGTCATCGCAAGCGATGTCAATGCCGAGGTAGTCGATGATCTGGCCCAGCTGGAGAGCCTTTCGGTCATCGCCATGCAGACGGTGATCCTTGCTACCCGCGTCAAGGCCATCACCCAGTGGGATCAGGCAGACCTGCTCTACAAGATCCCGCTCAAGGAGTTCAATGCCCTTGACTTCAACCGCTTTGAAGAGATCATCGAGCGGGGTGAGCGTGTTGCAGAGGAGCAGCGGGACGAGCTCCTCTCCTTGGCCCGAGAGATTGAAGAGAGCCGGACAGAACCCTACACGGAGCCAATGCGTAGTGGCTACCAACACCTCGACGCCCCCTTGATCCTCAGTGTTGAGGTGATGGATCTCTCTGTTGTCGCCCATCGTCGTCCGCTTGAGGCTACCTCCTTCTCCCGCTTCGTCGGGAAACGGCTCGATGAGAGGACCGCCCGGGAATTGAATCTCCTGCTGAGGGAGTTGCGCGTTGCCAAGGGCATCTCCATGCTCTCCTACGAGATGGGGGAGGACGGAGTACTGACCATCCTCATGCGTGGCTACAACAAGGGCAATGGGCAGGTCAACATGGGCTTCACGGCCGATATGGGGTTCTCCAACAACCTCGTCTCGACCTCAAGCTGGTTTCGTGCAGACGCCTTCCTCGATGCCCGTATCAAGGAGGTGTTCACCACACCGTTGACGCTGTCGGTCAGCGCACAGTTGGGAACGAAGAGTTTGATGCAGCTGGGTGTCAGTTACCCCTTCTCCTTTCCCCAATGGGGTTCCATCGATGTGAACCTCTCCCTCGGCTATAGCGTCGGCTCCTTGACCCCCCTCTCCTCGTCGATCAAAGGTGACCGCAGCCCACCGCTCGATCGCCTGCTCTCCCCGATGCTCGACATGGCGCTGACCTTCGCCGATGGGGTGTGGCTGCACTTCAGCGGCTACTACAACCTCGCCTTCCTGCATAACACCACCTATGAGCCGACGTTCCTTCCCCATGGAGGTTTTATCTTGTCGTTGCTCTACAACACCTTGGAGAACCGCTTCTCTTCGCAGGGAATACGCATTGACACCCTCGCTGCCGTTGGCTTTTCTACCCAACTGGATTGGATGGTCCGCCTCTCCCTGCAGCACAAGATTGCCATCTCTGTCGATGATAGCATCCGATACGACGCAGCGATCTCCTTGATGAGGATGCCGTATCAGCTGCTGGACAGTTACGCAGACCTCGGCTCCTTCGATGGGATTCCTGGGTACAGCCCCCTCTCCCTTGCACGTGACAGTGCGCTGGTGGGTCTTCAATGGCAACATCGGCTCTGGGAGCTGCTGGGTTATCCCACCTACGCCAAGGTGACGGTACGCGGTGGCCTCTTTGACCGCTATGACCCATATAGCGGCACGGCGCCGTCGGTGGACTCCCTCTTCTTCGAGCCGGACTGGGATCTGGGCTTCGGCCTCTCGGCTGGTCTGGATGCCCCGATCGGAGAAGTCGTGGTCTGCTTCGGGGCTTCGGTGAAGGGGCGGATAGCCTTCATGGTGGGCATCCATTGAGGTTGCGTTACATTTAACCGTAAAGGTTGTTTAATCCCATAGGGACAGCGTTGGCACGCGTGGTTTTTGTTGCTATCTGTTGCGCGATGTGCGAAACTTGAAGCGATGATGTAATTGACCTCCGTTGTGCAGTTGTCCAGCCTGACAGGAGGGCAGATACATGAGAGGACGCGTGCCATTGCAGCGCTTGATTCGCCGGGTTGGGATTGTACTGACAACCATCGTTGTCATCTTGATCCTGGTCTTTTCGTTCATGCCGGGAGAGTCAGCGCCAAAGGTTTCGTGGATCCCATTTGCTGACAAGGGAGCGCACCTGTTGGCGTATGCCGCCTTGGGTTTCTCCTCGTTCCTTGCCACCCTCGAGATCCCCGGATTCACCTCACGCAAAAAGCGGCGTTCGGATTCGAATCTCCACATCTCGTCATGGGCGGGACGGTCGATCATCATCAGCCTGGTAGCAGGCACGATACTTGGGGCGTTGGTGGAGTTGATTCAACCCACCTTTGGTAGAAGCCGGGAGTGGGCTGACCTCGCTGCCGACTTCATGGGATTGGTCGTTGGCCTTGCGGTGGTGTTGGTATTGCTCAAGCTCCTCGGTTCATTCTTCATCACGCGACCGTGGCTCTACGACCCGAATTGGGAGGAGGAGGTAGATGAGTCTCGCAGAGAGGATTCGCGACGCGTTGATGCACGCAGTGGTGGAGCTGGATGAGGATGTGCTGGGCCGCATCGAGTGGGCCCGGAAGAGTGAAGCGGAGTTGGGGGGAGGGGCCGTTGGCAGTACAGCGAGCCTTGCTGTCCTCGATGCCATCCTGGAGAACCTGAGGATTGCCAAGGAGAAGCGCCTGCCCATGTGCCAGGACACCGGCCTCTTTTTGGTCTTTGTCGATGTCGGCAGGGAGAGTACGCTGCCCCTCTCCACCATTGAGGAAGCCATCCACAGCGGCTGCCTCAGAGCGGTGGAACAGGCCTATTACCGTCGCTCGGTGGTCTCTGAGCCGGTGTTTGAACGAAAGAATACAACGAACAACATGCCCCCTGCCATCTACTACAACCTGGTCGACGGCAGTGATGTGACGATCCAGATCCTGCTCAAGGGCTTTGGCAGTGAGAACTGCTGTTCGGTGAGGATGCTCAACCCGACCGGTGGACCGGAGGCGGTCATCAAGGCCGTGGGGGAGATCGTCACCCTTGCCGGTGGCAAGCCATGCCCACCGATCTTCATCGGCGTAGGCCTGGGCGGGACCATGGATCGGGCCGCCTACCTCAGCAAGCGGGCGTTGCTGCGCGATGTCCGTATCGGTCACCGTGATCCACAGTACCGGAAATTGGAGGAGGACATCCTCTCCCATGTCCAGAGCCTGGGCATCGGGAGTGGCGGCTTGGGTGGGGTCATCACGGCCCTGAGTGTCGCCATCGAGGCAGAGCCGACCCACATCGCCGGTATGCCCCTCGCCGTTTCGATCAACTGCTGGGCCGACCGCAAGGCGAAGGTCGTCTACAAGGAGGGAGAAGATGCGTAAGTTTACCCTGCCACTGACACCGAACGATATCGCTGCCATGCACGCCTATGATCAAGTCAAGCTGAGTGGAAAGCTCTATGTCGGCAGAGACCAGGTGCACCGCCTGCTCTTTGGGATGATCGAACGGAATGAGGAGCTGCCCATCAGCCTCAAGGGGGCGACCATCTACTACATGGGGCCCTCCCCGGCTCCCAAGGGGATGGTCATCGGCGCCTGTGGTCCGACGACCAGCGCCCGGATGGATCCCTTCGCACCAACACTGCTCGACCGTGGCATGAGCGTGATCATCGGCAAGGGACCGCGATCGACAGCGGTCCATGATGCGATCGTCCGCAACAAGGCGGTCTACCTGCAGGCCTTTGGCGGGTGCGGAGCCCTCTACGCAGAGGCGGTCAAGCGCGTCACTCCGGTCGCCTTCTCCGAACTCGGCCCCGAGGCGCTGATCGAGCTGGAGGTGGAGGACTTTCCGGTCATCGTCGCCATCGATAGCCATGGGGGCAGTGTCTTCTCACGCCCATAGTGGTTTTTACTGGACCTCACGCCAATAGTGGGGTAGAGTTTGCTATGTGCAAGCTTCCTCTGAGGAGCTCGCTGCCGAGGGGTGGGCAGACGAGCTCTGTTTCATGGGGTTGCAATCGTATAGGTTGAGGTGTTGGAGTTCAGTGAACAGTCGTGTGTTAACCCCGTTGCTCTTAATTCTGTTGCTCATAGGATGTGCCAAGGCCGAGGAGAACAAGGTCGCGATCATCCCATCGGCTGTCAGTGTAGTCAGCGGTGAACAGCCCCCCGTTGTCAAAGAGACCGATGTGATCGGTAATCTGAGTCGCCCCACGACCCTTGAGGAGCGCTTCAGTTATACCTACGGCTACATGCTCTACAATACCCTGCTGCAACAACAGGGATTCGGCGATCTCGATGAGCGCTACTTTGCCAAGGGTGCCCTCGATGCAGCCAATCGCAGCGGGTTCTTCTCCCAGAATGAGATGGCCCAGACCCTCTATGAGGTGCAGGCCCAGCTGCTGCAGATCGCCCAGCAGGAGGTTGAAGCCCTCGCCCAGGCAAATCTCGATGAGGCCGAGCTCTTCTTGTCCGTCAATGGGGAGCAGGAGGGGGTCAATACCACCGATAGCGGGTTGCAGTATGAGGTCATAGAGGAGGGGAGCGGCGAGCACCCCACGCTCTACAGCACCGTCGTCCTCGACTACACGATCAGCCTCATCGGTGGCCGGGTCGTGGACTCGAGTGCAGATCGGGGCGGCCCGGTGACGCTTCGTCTCTCCAGCCTCGGGGTGAAGGGGTTTGTCGAAGGGGTCTCGCTGATGCAGCAGGGTGGCCATTACCGCTTCTATCTCCACCCCTCGCTCGCCTGGGGCAAGGAGGGTAATCTCCTGGTCGAACCCAATACCCTCCTGGTGGTGGAGGTCACCCTCCACTCTCTCAATGGGGGAGAGTGAGGAGGTCGAGGATCTCTGTAAGGGAGGTTATGGTGTAGGTCGGTGAGAGGGTGCTCCTCTCCCGTCCTCCCATGTTGAGCCACACCGTGTCCATCCCGCTGTCGATGCCACCCTTGATGTCGCTGGTCAGGCTGTCGCCGATCATCAGGCACGAGGCCTTGCTGGCCGAGAGGTTGGCCTTCTTGAGCATGGTCTCGAAGTACCGGACATCCGGTTTCTGTACCCCCATCTCCTCGCTGATGAAGATATCGTCGAAGAAGTGGGCGACCTGGGCAACCGCAATGCGCCCTCGCTGTACCTCGGCGATGCCATTGGAGGCGAGGTAGAGGGTGTATCCCCGCTCCTTGAGGGTCGTGAGTACCTCGATGGACTCCTTGTAGAGGATCCCCTGTACGCTGAGGTGGTATTGGTAGCGCCTGCTGCTGCGCTGTGGGTCGAACGTGAAGCCGCTCTCACGATTGAAGCGTACAAAGCGCTCCCTCTTCAGCTGGTCCAGGGTGAGCTGCCCCCGTTCGAAATCCTTCCAGCAGGAGAGGTTGGCCGCTTGGTAGCGTGCAATGTGCCCATCGTCGAGAGAGACGCCTTCCTCCTCGGCCATGGCGCAGATGGCCCGACGCTCGGCCGCGTCAAAATCGAAGAGGGTGCCATCGGCATCAAAGAAAAGATAGCGATACATGAATAGGTTCCTTTACTTGTGCTCTGCTTCTCTGTACCATAAAGAAAAAGCTGCTTCGTGGACAGGGAGTGGCGGGAGGCAGAGATGCAAAGAGGGTTTTTCACTCGGTTTTGGGTCATTGGATATATAATTGGCGCACTTGTTGTGGCCCTGGGGATCTTTGTCATGTTCCAACAGGACTCCTTCTTGCACGTCTTTGTGTTCCTGCTCGGCCTCTTTGTCACCGTCTCTTCGATTGTGCAGCTCATCGGCCTCTCTTCGTACAAGTTGAATCTCTTCTTTCACCGTACCACCCTGGTGAGGGCCATCATATCGATTGCCATCGGCCTCTTTGCCGTGGTGGTTCCCCTGACCGCGGCAAAGATCAGCTGGACGGTGATGCTCTACCTGATGGCAGCGGTGCTCGGCCTCTCGGCCATCATCTCCCTCATCGATGCAATCCTGACGATCAAGGGGGGAAACTTTCGCGTCTCCCTCCTCGCCGACGGGCTCTTCAGCTTGATCGTATCCATCCTGCTCTTCGCCTTCCCCAAGGAGATCGGCACCATCCTCTTGAAGGTGGTGGGCATCGTGATCATCCTCAATGGGCTCTTCTTCGTCGTGATGGCAAGCCGCGGACGCGCCCTCTCCAAGCGGATAGCCTCGCTGACCATCGAAGGAGAGGGTGAAGTCATCCCGTGATCAGGGGACGATGAAGGATGCCGCGATCGCCCAGCGCTGCACCTCGCCGTCGCGAGGAGCCGACTCCCCGCCGACGGGGAGGATCACCGAGCTGAGGGGCAGGACCTTCCGTGAGTAGATGTAGTCGGTCCGCTCCTTGACCTCTCCGAATGAGACGGTATTGCCGCTATCGGTTACTGATGAGAAGTGGGTGACGCGGTAGGCGTCGAGGAACTGCTCATCCTCCACGGCCATGCTCAATGGCCAGAGATAATCGATTTGGCGGTAGGTGATCGGGCTGAAGGAGGACCAATCCTGGTGTGACGGCTCCCAGAGGCTGCTCGCCAGCAGGGTGGGCTCCACGATCGAGCCCCCCCGGATGATGGCCAAGAGGGTCTTGAGGCGCTCAGGGGTGACACGCGCCTGGATCTCCTTCCACTCATCGCCCCCCTCCATGAATGAAGCGAACACCTCATGTTCGACCAAGTTGGCCAACGCGAGACGGAGGGTCTGTTCCCCGTTGAGGCGCACCCGTATGGCATGGGTGGTCGCCTCGATGACCTCGAGGCCGGTGATGATGGCCCCGCCCTCCACGAGCGTGGCATTGTCCCCGATCCGCCTGACCAGGGCGGTGACATTCTCCATGGCCCCGGTGACAAAGACAACCGGATAGTCCAGGTCAGCGATCGAGGTGGCCACACTCTCCACCATATCGGCGGTCTGCCAGGGAGTATCACTGAGAGGCAAGAGGATGGTGTTGAGGGTGCTCCCCTTGGCTATGGTTACCGCGGTATCGCTGGTGATGAAGCGGTGGGGGAGCGTCAGCTCTGAGAGCGGGGGGATGAGGCGGGCCAGTTCACGTTCACGCTCCCTGCGTTCGGCTTCAGCCTGTTCTTGGAGGCGGAGTGCCTCCTGCTCCTTGGCATACGCTGCCTGGCGTTGCTGCTCTTCGAGGATCCGTTGCTGTTCCGCCTCGGCCTCGAGACGCTGTTGTGCATCAAGGGCCTTGGTGGCGCTTGCCAGCTGGCTTTCCAGCCTCTGGTGTTCCGCCTGCAGGGCGCGAAGCTCTCCTTTGAGCTGCTCAGCCTCACCTTTGAGGTGTTGCTGGGCTTCAATGGCACTCTGGGCACTCTCAAGCTCTCCAACCACCCGTTGGTACTCCGCTTGCAGGGCTGCAAGGTCTGCCCTGAGCTGTCCAGCCTCCGCTTCGATGCGTTTTTGTGTATCAAGGACCAGGTCGGCGTTCTCCAGCTGGGCCATCAGGGTCTGTCTCTCTGCCTGCAACGCTTTGAGCTCACCTTTGAGTTGCTCGATCCCGGCGCGCAGCTCATCGATGGTCCTCCCGCGCTCCTCGATGATCTGCTGTAGTTGGGTCACCGTGTCATCGCCCTCATAGGCCTGGATGATTTGCTCAAGCTGACCGATCTCCTCCTGTAGGAGGATGACGGTCTCCCGGGCGCTTGCCTCCTCCTGACGAGCCTCTTCAGCCTCGCGTTCAGCAACGATCAGGGAGTGTTTGGTCACCGCAAGCGATCCGGGGTCCTGCTCGGGAATGGCAATGATGTCCATTGCATCCCGGGCTGTGTAGCTTGCACATCCCGATAGAAGTGCCACGACGGTGATCAACACGATTGCTGGTATTCGAACTCTCATAGTCTCTTCCTCAGATGGAGAAGAAGGCCTCAGCCTTCGCCTTGGCCGCAGCCTTCTTTGATTCTTGGGTGTCCTTGTCCTCACCAAGCATGAAGAACTCGCAGTAGTTTGCGCTCACCTTGTCGATGATGACCTCCTCAACCCCCTCGAGGCAGTCATGGTAGCTGCCCGGGCTGTAGAAACGGCAGTTGACGCAACTATGCAGGCTCTTGCCACAGTGGGGGCAGAGGGTTGCATAGCCGATGGTGTAGAGACCATCGATGGGGGTGTGGCAGTGGTGACAGGCCGGCATGTCAGAACTCCAGCCTCTTGCCGAGCGCTTCCATCTCCCCCTCGCTGTACTGCTCCTTGGAGAGGCGGATATCCTTCTTGTCTCCCTGGTAGCGGGGGATGACGTGGATGTGCAGGTGTGGCACCTCCTGCCCGCTCTCGCTCCCGTTGTTGATGACGATATTGGTAGCCTTGCAGCCAAGGGTACCCCTCAGCTTCGCCTCGGCTCTCTTGGTGATGGTCATCAGGTGGGCGAGGGTGTCATCGGGGCAGTCGCCCAGGGTTTTATAGGGTTCGTTGGTGATGACGAGCAGATGGCCCTTGTTGACCGGATTGATATCCAGGATGACGAAACATACATCGTCCTGGTGGAGTTTTGTGCTGGGGATCTCCCCGTCACGAATTTTTGTGAAAATCGTTTCCATGGCGCACCTCTCGCCCATTGTAGCATACAATTGTCGCCTCAGAAAAGGATTGTGGGCACCGAAAGGGATTGAACAAAGATTTACAATGTACTACTATCGCAAAGGTGGTTGGACAATATGACCCACCCCCCTTTTTTTCGGCTGCTAATCTGTTCTGTGCTCTACAAAAAGAGTGTTTCCAGTCTTCAGTTGGCATTGAGGAAAATCTGTCGAACAAGTCAATATTCTATATTTGATAGAGGTTATACAACATGGCAAATGTGCACAAATTGAGGAACATTGGGATCAGTGCCCACATTGACTCGGGAAAGACGACACTCTCCGAGCGAATCCTCTACTACTGCAATAAGATCCACGAGATCCATGAGGTTCGTGGCAAGGATGGCGTTGGGGCGACCATGGATCACATGGAGCTCGAGCGCGAACGCGGTATCACCATCGCATCGGCGGCTACCAACGTTATCTGGAATAATCATGAGATCAACGTCATCGATACTCCCGGTCACGTCGACTTCACCATCGAGGTCGAGCGCTCCTTGCGTGTGCTCGATGGGGCAGTGCTGGTGCTCTGCTCGGTCGGTGGCGTGCAGAGCCAGTCGCTGACCGTCGACCGGCAGATGAAGCGGTACCACGTTCCCCGCATCGCCTTCGTGAACAAGTGCGACCGTACCGGAGCGAACCCCTACCGGGTCAAGGACCAGCTCGTCGAAAAGCTCGGCCTGAATGCAGTCCTCATGCAGATTCCCATCGGCCTTGAGGACCACCTCGAGGGGGTGGTCGACCTGGTGAGGATGAAGGCCCTCTACTTCGATGCCGGCCCCCACAAGGACCAGGTCCGTGAAGAGGAGATTCCGGCCCACCTCCTTGAAGAGGCCGAAGCGCGCCGTGAGGAGCTCCTCGATGGCGTCTCCCTCTGCAGTGACGAGTTGATGGAAGCGATGCTCGAGGAGACCGTGACCGAGGAGTTGCTCAACAAGGCGATCCGCGAGGCGACGATCTCGTTGCAGCTCTGCCCCGTCCTGATGGGGTCGGCGTACAAGAACAAGGGCATCCAGCCGCTGCTGAACGCAGTGGTCAACTACCTGCCCGATCCGACCGATGTCGTGAACAAGGCCCTCGATCTGGACAACCACGAAGAGGAGGTGATCCTCCACTCCGATGATGACCTTCCCACCGTCGCCCTGGCCTTCAAGCTTGAGGATGGGCAGTACGGCCAGTTGACCTATATCCGTGTCTACCAGGGCAAGATCCGCAAGGGTGATGAGCTCTACAATACCCGCTCACGGCGCAAGTTCCGTGTCGGTCGCCTGATCAGGATGCACGCCTCGACGATGGAGGACCTCACCGAGGCCGGTTCGGGGGAGATCGCAGCCCTCTTCGGCATCGACTGTGCCAGTGGTGACACCTTCTGTGACCCGAAGCTCAACTACTCCCTCTCATCGATGTTCGTGCCCAGTCCCGTCATCTCCCTTGCCGTGAAGCCGGTGGACAAGAAGGCCAGTGACAACATGGCCAAGGCCCTCAACCGCTTCACCAAGGAGGACCCGACCTTCCGCACCTACGTCGACCCCGAATCCAACCAGACGATCATCCAGGGGATGGGCGAGCTGCACCTCGAGGTCTACGTCGAGCGCATGAAGCGCGAGTACAAGGCCGAGGTCGAGATCGGGCAGCCTGAGGTCGCCTACCGGGAGGCCATCACCGCCCGTGCCGACTTCAACTATACCCACAAGAAGCAGACCGGTGGATCGGGCCAGTATGCCCGGGTCGCCGGTTATATCGAGCCGTTGGTGGACACTGGCGACAGCGATGAGCCGAAGGAGTACGAGTTCGTCGACGAGATCAAGGGCGGGACGATTCCCAGCGAGTTCATCCCCTCCTGTGACAAGGGCTTCCAGGCCGCCATCAAGAAGGGCAGCCAGGTCGGCTTCCCGGTCATCGGGGTCAGGGCGGTCATCAACGATGGAGCCTGGCACGCCGTCGACTCCTCCGACATGGCATTCCAGACTGCAGCGCTCAGTGCGTTCCGTGAAGCGTTCGAGAAGGCCAAGCCGGTCATCCTCGAGCCGATCATGCGTGTTGAGGTTGTCGCCCCCAACGAGTTCCAGGGCAGCGTCTTCGCCTCGATCAACCAGAGGCGCGGCATGATCATCAGCTCGACCGAGGATACCGCTTCCAGCACGGTCGTCGCCGAAGTCCCACTCTCGGAGATGTTCGGCTACTCGACAGTCCTGCGGTCACTGACCCAGGGGAAGGGTGAGTTCACCATGGAAATCGGCAAATATGGCCGTGTCCCTGTCAGTGTCTCCGAGGAGCTGAAGAAGGCCTACCAGGAGAAACGCAAGCGGTAATTGCACCTCAGATTGCACTCACAGCCCCTATATGTTGGAGAAACATATGGGGGTTGTTTGTTTTCTGGACGTAAAAAGTACCCAAGGGGCCTATTTCATAGTATACTGAGTTCAACGAATACAACTTGGAGGTGAGGGTACATGGAAATACAAGAATTGAACGACTTGAGTCCTCTTCGCGTTTTTGACGAGTCGCTGGGCGGAGGTCTCGGTCGTGGGAACCTCGGAGTGCTTGTTTCTCGTCACGGAGTTGGTAAGACAGCATGTCTGGTGCACTTGGCAACGGATAAACTGCTTCATTCAGAGCACGTGATCCATGTCTCCTTCAGTGGGAACGTCGAGCACGTCATCAACTGGTATAAGGAAGTGTTCCGCGAGGTGTCGGAGGGGCGAAGCCTCGATGACGCCGCATCGGTTTACAATAACATCCTCTCCAATCGTGTGGTGATGAACTTCAGCCAGGAGAATGTCACCATCGACAAGGTGCTCTCCAGTCTGGAGACGTTGATCAGGCACGGCTCGTTCAAGGCGGATGCAATCCTCTTTGACGGCTACAAGCTGACCGTCGCCACCGAGGATGATGTACGCAAGATCAAGGCGTTTGCCCAGGAGATGGACCTCGAGGTCTGGTTCAGCGTCTCTCCTGTCCGCGCAGATGTCACCTACGACCAGTACGGAGTCCCCAACACCATGCTCAAGTATGTTGATCTCATCGATGTGCTGATCGGTCTGATCTACAACGAGGAGCGAGACAAGGTGGTGATGACCGCCGTCAAGGCCCAGGGGGTGATGATGGAGAAGCCGATGGGCGTCTCCCTCGACCCCAAGACGATGCTGATCTCAAAGTAAGCACGTATCACACAAAGTCTACAGGCCGCCAATTGGCGGCCTGTACATATTCTCCCCTTCAATGGATCAACGTTCACACGGGCAGGGGCGTGACGCGGCGGTTCTCCCCGGTCATACCTGCCAGAGCTCCTTGACGAGTCAGCTGGATGCGTTCAGGGTGGGCGATGACCCACTTGTTGCGCTTCAACAGCAGGGGTGCCTCTCGATCGGAGCTTGCCCTTTTTTTTGCTATGTCCGCCTCTCCCAGCTCCTCGTTGGTTCCCAGTGGCAGGATGATCAGGGAGCGGAACCCGCTCTCGTGG
>Ga0265295_1003584_pt1 | contig 22341 bp, 21 predicted proteins | sample Munlansysbiofilm_FD_192503 | JGI IMG/M metagenome (GOLD analysis project Ga0265295, IMG submission 192503) | Leachate microbial communities from a municipal landfill in Southern Ontario, Canada - Methane capture system biofilm | ecosystem: Engineered > Solid waste > Landfill > Unclassified ...
AATGGAAGGCGGTGAAGAAGAAATCAAGAAAATCCAGGCTATGGCAGATTGGAACATAAAACACTACGGACTTCAGTAAAAACTGAAGTTCTACTTTTTTGATTTATTTTATTTTCTTTCTTTTTGTTTTCTTATATTTCCTTTCAGTTTTTCTCTTCGGTTTTTAATTTTTCGATCGACTTCATAGCTTCAGCACCCGAATCTTACAACCACCTGACTGGTGGCGGAGCCTACGATAATCGAACCATTAGTGTGGGTAAAAATGTCGTAGAATCATTACAGAGTGGAGACTTTTCCTGTGGAAACATCGTCACTTTTTTTGCACTTGTAACAGTAGACGACACTCCAACAGCAGACAACTATGAACCTCAGACTAAACCCGATAGAAAAGAAACACGATTACTATATATAAATCAATAATCGGAGCCGATGAAGCCGGAATTGTAATCAACAAAGCTGGAGACATAATAGAATATCAGATAATTGTAAAGAATGAAGGCAATGCGAACCTGACAGGAGTTTCGGTAAGCGACCCGATGATTACACTGGCAGGCCCGATAGGAGACGATGTTGATCCTGGAGTGTTAAATTCGGGTGAGACCTGGAAATTCCTCGGAAACTATACGGTAACCAGCGAGGATATTAATACTAATGGTGGAGGAGACGGGTTCATAGAGAATAAGGCAACCGTAACCTGTAATGAGCTTCCAGAAGAGAGCAGCAGTGTGAAGCAGATGATCAAACTCTCTTCAGACCAGGGGGGATAATGGTGGAAGCGATGAAAACAAAGGAAACGGTGGAGACAATGACAGTAAAGATGACACTAAAAAGGGTGGAAACGGTGATAGCGCCCGTGTCATCCCCAGAACTTCCACCAGACCAGACGATGTGAACGGAAACACAGAGAAAGAAACTGGCAATATAGAGCTTGAACCTGATATTAAAAGCTTTGAGCAAAAAGACGGATATGTAGAGGCAGGTATTGAAAAGGAGCCAGAAAAGAAAGAAAACACAGGTATACCTGAGTTTTTAATCTATGGCATAATCGGGCTACTTGCAATATTCCTGCTTGTAAACCTGTATAAAAGAAAATAAAAATAGCATCAGATAAAAAAATTAAAACGGGTTTGATTTAGAAAATAACTGGATGAAGGCATAATTCCTGAAAGCATAATTCCTTCATCTAATTTACTAATTTTTATTCAGGGTCTAAATTAAATTGAGGAAATGATATCTTTTCTGGATTTGGGTAAATTCGAGTGAAAGATTTAAGCATTCGAGAATTGGGTAAAGGTATTTTTCCGAAATTTATTCTGACAGGCTTTACAATGAAATTAAGAACTTTCACAAGCTTATCGAAACAAAATATTCAACTTCAGAATTACCGGAAAAAATTTCATGTTGCTGGAAAATTTTACAATTAAAAGCTAAGAAGAGAAATAACCATTGTGAGCAAAATTAAAATCGATATGTTGATTGATGGTAGGCATCTGTTTTATAATGCCGTTTTTAAATTACCGTTTTTTAAATTACCGTTTTTTAAATTACCGTTTTTAAATTACCGTTTTTTAAATTACCGTTTTTAAATTACCGTTTTTAAATTACCGTTTTTTAAATTACCGTTTTTAAATTACCGTTTTTTAAATTACCGTTTTTAAATTACCGTTTTTAAATTACCGTTTTTTAAATTACCGTTTTTTAGGCTGCCGTTTTTCACAGATGCCTTGCACGCCAATGTCTTTGTATAAATATAAAGATACGGATGTACTGAAAATCAAATATAAACTTTTAGAGGTACTGTAAATTATTGAAAGAGTAATAAATGAAACTTAAATTGTAAAGACAAAAAGTTCAATAAACTGATAGAAAAAGGATAGAAAATGAATAATGAAGAGTAGAAAAAGGATAAGAAAAGGTAGAAAAAGAGTAGAAAGGAACAAAAAGAACTAAGAGAAGTAGAAAAAGAATAAGGGAAGGCAGAAAAAAAGTGAAAAAAATAGAAAAAAAGAAAGTTGCCTGGAAATTAAAGTTGCCTGGAAATTAAAGTTGCCTGGAAATTAAAGTTGCCTGGAAATTAAATATCAACAAGAGGCAGCTGTCTTCTGAGGTCTGGCAGATAACCTTCTCTGTGCAGAGCGATCTTATAATCACTTATTGATCTGCAAATTTTTTGTGTATATTTTATACAGTCTGTACCCACTTCCCCCTTAAACAGCAGTTTTTCAATCTTTTCGATGAATTCCGGATATGTAAATATAAGTTCCTCTTTAGTATGCAGGAAAAGGGCCGCAAAGTCCCTGTGGATGCCCATACTTCTTTTAAGCAACTCAACGTTAAGGTGGTCTTCCGAGAGGTAACTGTTGAACTTCACAAACGTGTAAAAGTCTGCGATATTCTGGTTGAGGGAGTTAAGTATCGAGTACAGCACATTGTCTGTTTCCGGAAGAGGAATATCCGGAAGGTTGAGGTTTTCACCGTCAAAAATTTCGTTCTCTTCTATATTTTGATCCCGGGTTGTTTCGCGGTCCATTTTATCACCCTGGTATGGCGTTTTATAGTTTAGATTTTATAATTAGTTTTTTAGTTCAGGCAGTCACGATTTAATGCCAGACGGAACAGGTATTTACGGAACAGGTATTTACCTTTTTAAGGTGGCTTTTCCGGATACACCTACTGGACCTGTATATAGGAGGCGCAAATATATCGGTTGAAGTGTATCCAAGTGATCTGCTCTGCGCAGGTTGCCTTAACCTCTGCAAGCATATCGCTTCCCCACTTGAAGCGGCTTTGAGGGATTTCACATGGAGCGTTGGACTCCGTTTTTGGATTTCATTTTTGAATTCCATTTTTAATTCCTTTTGGGAAACCGTTTTTACATTACTTATTTACATCACTTAATTACTCCAGAGATGCCGGTTTTAAAGCTGGTCCTGAAGTCGTATAATTTGAAATTGATTTAACGATTAGGCTTCTTGCATTTTACCATATATAAAATTATGTCTTAATAAAACTGACCAAATATAATTTTATAGAAATCTGTATACGGCTCTGCCAGAAAATATGTTCAAATATATTAATACTGATATATGCTGGAATAAATATTTGAGCTTTTATATTCCAACCCGTCCTGATTGAGAACCCTAAAAAAATTAATTTTAGAATTTTTCAGCTTTTAAAAGCATTTTTGTCTTTGAACATTTCCGTCCCTACAGCTACAAACCCATAAACAAAACTTAACACCAGAATAATAGTGGCTCCTGACGGAACGTCCAGAATATAGGATAGACCTATTCCTGCGACACTGATAACAGCCCCAAAAGCGGTAGATATAAGCATCATTTTCTTCAGGTTATGAGTAAACTTGCGGCTAATAGTGGCAGGAATTGTTAGAAGAGCTATTACAAGGATGATTCCCACAACTTTGATAAGAACCACAATTGTAAGGGCAATAATACAGAGCAGGAAAAGGTAAAGTTTGTCAGTGGGAACGCCCTGCACAGTTGTAAACTCCTCGTCAAAACATAAAGCAAGGAACTCCTTATAGAATAGATAGACTGCACCTACTATGATGATATCAAGAGCCAGCATAAGATACAGGTCCAGACGGGGGACTGTAAGGATGTTTCCGAAAAGGTAGGTCATCAGATCCGGAGCATATCCTGGAGTGAGATAGACAAAAATAACTCCCAGAGCCATTCCAAGAGACCAGAGTATACCTATTGCACTGTCCTCAGGGATTTTTGATTTCTTGCTTACGGTACCCATAACGAGAGCTGACAGAAGGCTGAAAGGGAGGACTCCGTACATTGGATTGATACCAAGGTAATATCCAAGCCCCACTCCTCCGAATGAAGCATGGGCAATTCCCCCACTGATAAAGACAATCTTTTTAACAACAACATATGAGCCTATTATTCCGCAGGCAACACTTGCAAGGACTGCGGCTATAAGGGCGTTCTGGATGAAAGTATATTGAAGAAGATCAAACATTTTTCATTTCTCCTTTAGAGACTGTTTTTCGAACCTGATCCTTGATCTTCAGGGACTCTCTTTATGCCTCTCAAGCACTCTGTGGGGCACTCCGTGAGCAATAAGTTCTACAGGACACTGGTAGGTAGCTTCCAGGTCTTCAACCGGGATCTCTTTTGAATTATGGTAATGAAGAGTACGGTTCAGGCAGGCTATCCTGTCCACATAAACAGAAACTGCGCTGAGGTCATGTGTGACCATAATGATCGCCATTTCCTGCTTGAGCCTGTTCAGGAGCCTGTAGAGTTCGTCCTGCATATGGGGGTCAAGCCCGGAGTTAGGTTCGTCCAGAAGCAGGAGTTTGGGTTTTGTAGCAAGTGCACGGGCAATAAAAACCCTCTGCCGCTGCCCACCTGAGAGCTGCCCTATCTGCCTGTCTTTAAGATTAAACATCTCCACGGTTTTCAGAGCTTCTTCAGCAGCTTTTTTGTCTTCCTCACTGTACTTTTTCAGAAAACCCGTATGGCTCATCCTTCCTGTCAGGACTACTTCCCATACGCTGATCGGAAAATCAAAGTCAAAGCGTCTGTACTGAGGGACATATCCTACAAGATCTCTGCTTTTTTCGGGAGGCTTCCCAAAGATCTTCACATTGCCTTTATAAGGCTTCAGGAGCCCGAGGAGCACTTTGAGGAGTGTGGTCTTTCCTCCTCCGTTAGGTCCAATTATCCCGAGCAGCCCATTGGGCTCTTTCAATTCCAGATTCACGGCTTCAAGGATTATCTGGTTTCCATAGCGAACCCAGACATCCTCCAGCTCTATAACCTTCTCCATTAACCTTCCTTCAGATTATCGTTTTTATCTTATCCCGAATTATGTTCTTTTTATATTTAGATGTAGAACCTGAACGACGATTTTATCAATAATTTAAGTGAAAGCCTGTTCACGATATTACACCAGGTTTCTGGCAAAGATATCAGAGACGCTGTCCATATTCTCAATATAATTCTTTGCCAGAGGATCAACAGCTACAACTTCTCCTCCGATTTCCTGAGCTAAAACTTCCGCGCTCCTCGTGCTGAACTGAGCCTGGACAAAAATAACTTTGACATCCTTTTCTTTTGCAAGGTCCACAAGTTCAGTAAGATCCTGTGCACTCGGCTCTTTTCCTTCAATTTCGACGGAGATCATGTTAAGCCCATAATCTGCAGCAAAATAGCCCCAGGAAGGATGATAAACCATGAAATTTTTTTCTTCTTTTCCTTCAAGTTTTTCCCGGATCCTCGTATCCAGAGCATCCAGCTCTTCAAGATAAGCATCTCTATTCTGGGCATAATAAGCTTCATTTTCAGGATCGAGCTCTACAAGCCCTTCATAAATCTCTTCGACCATTATCTTTGCATTTGAAGGGGATGTCCATATATGAGGGTCCAGTTCTTCATGATTCCCCTCACTTTTGTTTTCATGCCCGGTTTCCAGCTCCTCATCATGTCCTTCTTCCCCTTCATGATGGTGATATCCTTCAAGCTTTTTCAGTTCGATTCCTTCAGAGCAGTTTATAATGAGAGTATCGCTATTCATAGACTCAAACCTGTCAATCCAGACTTCTTCAAAAGGCATCCCAACCCCTACTGTTAATAACATGCTGGCTTTGCTGATTTCCTTGACTTCCTTTGGAGAAGGTTCATAAGTATGAGGATCTGCCCCGGAAGGAACTATAACAACTGTTTTTACCCTGTCTCCTCCGACTTTTTCTACGAACTCAGCTTGAGGGACAACGCTTACGGCAACTATTATGGGTTCTTCGTTTCCTGAAATTTCAGCTCCCTGTCCTGTACTCCTATTATTCCCTGAATCTCCGGCATCCGTACATCCACTTACGAAAATACTCAGACCAACAATCAGAATTACCAGCAGAGGTATGATTTTTAATTTCATTGTTAAACTCCTTTATAATTTCAATTTTGTTCTTTGGCGCAGTTAATTTTTTTTGAAGATCAGATGGAACTGACATATAAAAGATAAATTTGATAGCACCCAAAAATTTGATTAATTCGAGGCATATTTTGGCATAACACCAAACTTATATCAGGACCGGGTAAAAGTCGTCATCCAGATCTGATCCAGACTGGGAATCATTAATGGTGATGCTCCTCAGGAAAACATTTCTCGTGGCTTATTTCTCCGCAGACGCCAACCATCGGATGGCCCATTGAACTGCAAATTTTGTTTACCGAATTCCTGGAAACAAAAGCTTCAAAACGAGAAACTTCAGCACATGCTTCCTCTGTAGAAAGACCGTAATGAGTAAAGAGAAGGCTCAAAATCCTGTGCCTCCGAACAAGAAATTCTGCATATGCCTTTCCCATGTCAGTCAGGTCCACACCCCTGTATGGAACATGGTTCAGATAGCCAGCAGTTGCAAGTTCATTTAAAGTTTTGCTTGTTGTTGAAGGGTCGACCTGCAGGCAGGAGGAAATTTCTGTAGTCTTTACAGTGCCTCTTTTTTCAAAAATAAATTTGAGGTAATCTACCTTCCTTGGAGAGAGCTCAAGGCCTGTAAACTCTGGATAATTCTGCTCATTCATATAGAGAAATATAAAAAACTGGTATTTATTGTTTATCATACACCAAATTAAAAGCTAAAACTTTTACTATATCAAAATTTGAGAGAATCCACGGACTCCGGGCTAAAACAAAATACAGAATATAAATACAGAATACAAAATATAAAATATAAATACTAAATATAAATGAAAACAGGATGAAAAATATAAAAAACTACAGAATAAATGAAAATATAATGTAAAAGAAAACACATAGCATAAAAATTAATTATTAAAAAATATCTAATACTACAAATAAGATATAAAATTCTTTAAAAAATATCAGTAAAAGAAAAAATATATTCCGGAGACGATCAGAAAGCTTACTACTCCCATAAGGGCGTTTCCAAGTGTATTTGACCTGAAAACCTCAGAGGGTGTCAGTTCTGCGAGTTCTCCGAAAATCCAGAAAAACGGGTCATTAACGTGTGAAATCATAAAAGTGCCTGAAGCCATTGAAAGGATCAAAATTTCCGGAGGGAGTCCAAGCTCAGGGACAAGGGGGAGTAAAAGGGACGGAGCGACGAGCATCGTTACAACTCTTGAGCCCTGCACTGTTTGGAGGGCTGCTGCAACAAGAAAAGGCACAAGAATATGAGGCAGGTTGAACTGCAGGAAAAACTTTCCAAGGGCTTCCCCTGCTCCTGTCATGGCAAGAGTTGCACCAAGAGCTCCACCCCCACAAAGGTCGAGCAGGACAACACCGCTTCTTTTTATGGCTTTTTCGACCTGGACCCTTATCATTGGAAGTCCCAGCACTCTCCCGGAAAAAATAGAAAGAAGGACCCCAATAAGTAATGCAACATTCGGATTTCCCAGAAAGGTGAATAGAGTATTAGGATTATTTAATACAGCCTCGAAAAGGATGAGAAATAGAGGAATAAAAATCGGAGCATAAGCTTCAAACCTTCCTGGTTTTCTATTTTCTGTCCTTTGCAACGCACCATTTTCCTGTGACAGGTCTTTTTTCTCCTTTACAATGGTTTTTTCCCGTATTACCCCACCCTCATTCATTCCGGAAACTTCAGCCTTTCCAAGACTCCTCGCATAAAGATATCCTGAAAAAGAAGTGGGAACAGCGGTAAGAAATCCCAGTAGAATAAGCATATCCCTGTTTGCTGAAAGTTCTTCTGCTGCCGAAATGATCACAGGGGAAGGATAAACCAGATTAAATGAAGCAACGGCTCCCAATGCAAGTGCAGTTGCAGTGGAAATCGGGGGGTAATTGAACCTGGAAGACAGTTCTTTTGCTATCGGGATAAAGATAACGTAAGCAAGGATATAGCACATTGTTGGCACGGAAAAAAGAAATCCAAGAAAGCTCAGGGCAAGCAGGGGATTTTTGAAAAAGCGCGTAATGTCAGAAGCTATTAAAGACATTCCCCCGGTTTTCTGGAGCAGAAGTCCGATGATGCTCCCACTCGTAATAATAATGGCAAAACGGGAAAAAACGCTTCCCAGTCCTTCAGTAACTGCTTCGATAGTGCGTATGGGCTCTCCTGCAAGAATCCCTGTTAGAAGAGATACAAGAACAAGACTAAGGAAAGGGTGAAGCCTGAATTTTGCCGTAAAAAGCAGTATGGCTATAAGTGCGAAAAGGAAAATGAGGACAGGATGCATCATATTCCGGCTCTTATGGAATTATAAATTGCTGATAATGGGAAATGAATCCCGGTATATCTTACTTATAGACTCTTAAGTGTTCTCCTCCGGAGATTCCTTGAAAGATGAAGAGGGAGATGATGATGAGTAAGAACTGGACGGAGAGGAAGAAGAGGAGAGGGAAGGAGAAGAAGGAGAAGAAGGAGAAGAGGAAGAAGAACTGGAAGAAGAAAGCTGGTTCAGTTCATCAACCTCTTCTTCTCCAAGAACCCTTGCAAGGTTAAGGAGAATAAGAAGCCTGTTCCCTGCTTTTCCAACTCCGGTCAAATATTCCGAATTAATTTTTGATTTAATCATATCCGGAGTGGACTCGATAGAGGAAAGGGGCAATTTTAATATACCGTTCACGGAATTCACAAGCATTCCTATTGTCGTATCTTTAACTTTAACTATAATAATTTTAGAAAGGCTGTCACTTTCTCTGGGGCTGAAACCAAGGCGCCGGTTGAGGTCTATTACCACGACAATTTTTCCCCTCAGGTTAATAAGCCCTTTTACACATTCCGGAGCCTGAGGAATCCGGGTGATTTTCGAAATCGGAATGATTTCGGAGACCTGCATGATATCAACTCCGAATTCTTCTCCTGAAAGTTCAAAACTCACCAGCTGAAGTGATTCTTCAGAGGATGATGAACTTTCCTTTTCTATCGTATCCTCAAACATTTCAATTCCCCGGGGGCTTCAGATTTTAAGCGGCTTACTGGCCCAATCCGTTTTATCCAGAATCATTTAATCAGTTGTTAGACAACCCGTCTCAGTAGACCTTATTTGACAAGTTTTTTAGCCTGAAATATTTAACTGATTCGTTTTAGCCAGCCTTATTTAACCAGTTCGGTGGGCTGAAACATTTAGTCAGAAATATTTTCTGACTCACCTTTCGAATTTCCGAGCCTGAACTTTTCAGTGACTTTTTTCATCTTCTCGCCAAGCAAAGAGAGGTCGTTAGCCATGCTGGCAAGCTCAGCCATTGAGGCGCTCTGCTCTTCCAGGGCCGCGGCAGTTTCCTGAGTCCCTGCAGCGGATTGTTCGGATATGGAAGATATATCCTCCAGTGTAGAGGTGATTTCTTCAATGGACGCGGACTGCTCTTCTGTGGCGGCTGCAACATCCTCTATCATATTGGTGATCTCGTTGATTGTGGAAACGATCCCTGTAACCATCTCGACCTCTTCGCTGACTGATAATGAACCATTCTTTACATTCTTCTTACTTGCATCTATGCTTTCAACCGTATCACTGATGCTTTCCCTGATTTCATCGATCAATCTGGAAATATCCTTAGCTGCGGTTCCGGACTCTTCAGCAAGTTTGCGGACTTCATCAGCCACCACGGAAAATCCTCTGCCGTGTTCCCCTGCACGTGCAGCTTCAATTGCGGCATTCAATGCAAGCATATTGGTCTGGTCTGCAATCCTTGTAATCAGAGTTATAATTTCATTTATTTGTTGAGATTTTGAGTCAAGGTCCTTTATAACAATTTCAGTTTCATCGACAGAAGAACTTATAAGGTCCATTTTTAACAGGACATCCCTGGAGACATTTCCAATATTATAAACGGTATCATTTACCAGATTTGTGCTTTTAGAAACTTTCTGCGTATTATCCGCAATTTCCTGAATATTATGGGTCATATCCTGCATCGCATGAGTTATATCAATAATTTTCGTGCTCTGTACTTCTGCCCCGTTAGATATCTCGGCTGCTGTTTCTGAAATTCTCCTTGATGCAGATGCTACTTCTTCGGAAGAGGCAGACATTTCTTCCGAAAGTGTGGCAAGATGCAGTGATCCTTCCTGAATTTCTTTAATCAAGCTGCACAGGTTTTCAACCATCGTTTTAAAAGCCTCCGAGAGCTGAAAGATCTCGCTTCTGGAGGAACCTTTAATATCAACGTCAAGGTTTCCTTCAGAAACCATATCAGAAGCCTCAAGCAGTTCGTTGATGGGCTTTCTGTAAATATTCATAATTACAAAAACAAGTAAACCGCCGATAAGCAATGAAAGGAAAGTTACCAGAAAAATTTTGTTTACGGAATTTGTAATTAGCACATCCAGTTTTTCTTTCTGGTCAGCACTGGCGGCTTCAGCCACTTCTCCAACTCTTGTGGCTATAGACATCATATTTTTCTCTTCGAGCGTTTTTCTTTCTTCCAGAACCTTAAATTGCTCGAAATCTGCCTGGAAATCTTCGGCACTTCTAAGTATCTCATTCCCTGCAGCAATATTTTCCGGCCTATCCATCCTCCTGTTTAAGTCTGTAGAAAGTTCAATAATTTCTTCCATAAACACATTGAAATTATCTGCATATTGCTGGTCGGGGCTCATAGCATAATTTTGATACTCATTTTGAGCTTTCATTGTCAGTACAATTATCCTTTGAGCGCTCTCGGCATTGGAAAATTTTTTCTCGAGGGTCTCATTTGAGTACCCGGCCTCAAATTCCTCTCTGTACTGGACCATCTGATTTTTAGAAAGCTTATCTGCGTTTATGATTAGAATTTCACTATCATTAACAAGTTTACTCCTTACCTTAGCCTGTTCGTCTTCTGCTTCAACATATCTGTTAAAAGTTTCATTGAATTCCCTGGAAGCTTCAAGGACAAGATCCATTCTGTCACGGTTCTCAGGGTCAAGGTAGCCTATGTATATCACTTTGGATATCTCTGCCTGTGTGGGCACAAAACTGAGATAATGATAAACTTCTTTTTTGTAGGCAGGATCGCCGTGAATAACATAGCTTTCTTCAGCTTGCAGGGCGTCCTGCATATTATTCATGATAAAAGTCATATTCTGGATAGCCCGGCTCTTCTTATCAACTTCGTTCATGCCCTGATAACCTGTATAACCTACAAAAAAGATCAAAATCAGGAGTAGGGCAAACCCTATCACTACATGCCCTATTTTTGTACTTTTATACATCTTTTTTCACCCGTGCTTCCAGCATCTTAACTTCTGTAGTCTATCTGCCTAAAACCGGATACAGATAATACCTGTAAAAGGCAGAGACACACATCTTCAGAAGGCTTTTATCCAGATTTCCCAACAACTGCTCAATATAGATTATTTAAGAATTCATAAATATTATGATCCTTTAAAAGAGTAAGAAACTTAAAGGGTAAAAACCTCAAATAATGGGGGAACCGAATAACCAGTTTCATCAGAAGTGTTACTTCTGAAGTATACTCAGGATAACTTAATGGGGAGAACTCATTACTGTAAGAAACTCCTTGACCTGCGATCCAAATCTATCAAAATTAATAGGTTTGGAAAGAACTGCATGACATCCGGCTTTAAGAAATTCCTGTCTACTTTCAGGATCACAATTCCCTGTGACAGCAACCACCTTTATACTTTCTGTATCAGGATTGCACTTTATCTGCTGAAGCAGCTCAAGTCCATGCATTTTTGGGAGTTCCATATCCATCAGTATGAGATCAACTTTAACCTTGCTGAGGACTTCCAGTGCTTCAAAGCCGTTTTTTGCCTTTATCGGGTCATATCCGCAGGACTTCAGAAGGTCGGATTCAACAACAAGATTAAGCAAGTTATCCTCAACAATCAGGATTTCAGGCATTTAATCACTCCTGTATCTGCTTGAAGAATTCTCTGATTGGGTCCTTCATACAGAGGTACTTATTTTAAAGAAATTTTTATTCTAAAGAGGGTATTTTTCTGAATCTAGTTTCGCAATTAGTAGGGGATAAACTTCTCAATTATCTAACTTCTTAACTATAGGAAATAAATATCCGATTAATCTGATAAAATTCCATTAAATATTCTTACAGCTTTCTATGGAAAGCGGATGTGTTCCGTACTACCCTTCTGGATATAAAATTTAAGCATAAATTTTAAGCATAAATTTTAAGATTTAAATGTAAATGGGCTGGGATTTAAAAGCCTAAGTACAAACACCTGCAACTAAATTTTAACACTAAGTAAAGGAATTCAGTGCAAAAACAAGTCATTTAGTTCCAGTGTGATTCTTTGTATGGAAATAATGTTGATTCTTTGTATGGAAATAATGTTGATTCTTTGTATGGAAATAATGTTGATTCTTTGTATGGAAATATTACGTGAGAGTCAATTCCCCAACTTATAAAAACAATATAAATCCCCGTAGAATATAAAGTTATTTATTAAGATATATAACATTATTTTAATATAAAGATTGAAAATAGGATAGTTGATGCTTGGTTAGATAATTTTTATTTAGGCAATCCTTACTTAGATTTTAGATAATTTTATTTAGGTAATCCTTACTTAGATTTTAACAATCTTTACTTAGATTTAGATAATCCTTACTTACATGATTCTTATTCACATATATGCTAAGGCAGAGCCAGCTCTATATTTTATAAAAAGAGCTCTTTCAAATCTTCCACCGGTTCTATGCAACCGAGACAGACGGCTTTGAATAAATATAGACAAAGAATAATAAAATTTTACTAAAATTTATTAACACACAAAAAGCCAGAATAGAAGCAGACAAAAACAAAAAAAATTGACGAAGATAATTAAAAAAGTTTAATATAGCTGTTTTCGTATATACTTTTTCATATTAAGAAAAAAGAATTGATAATCAGAAAAACTTGTGTTAACTGTATATGTTAGCATGTATGCATCTTCTTAAAAATTCTCTGATTTCATTCCAGCTAAAAACTTTCAGTTACTGTTTAACACAAATTTTCAGTAATCATCTTAGAGATTCAACGTTAATAAAGATTCCAAGTTGTTGAAATTCTAAGCATTTAATTCTGAACTATTTAAATTCTGAACTATTTAAATTCTGAACTATTAAATTCCAAGTTACTGAAATTCTAAATTGTTATTTTCGAGATCGTTCTCTGTTAATAACAGGTTTGAAAAATAAAAACGCGATTATAAATCGGCATGTTTATACTGAATTCGAAAGTATTTTTAAAATGAAATACGGTCAGGGAACTTCAAAAATCACTGGATTTAAATAAAAAATAATATTTAACATAGAAGTGAAAAGTAATACGCACACAAAAACTGTCACTTACTTAGCAAAAATAGGAAGGTTTAGAATGGCAAGGGTAATGATCGTGGACGATGCCGAATTTATGCGAATGGTAATTAGAGATATCCTCCTGAAGCACGGACACGAGGTGGTTGCCGAGGTAAGTGATGGAGAAGAAGCAGTTCAGACGTATCTGGAAGTAAAACCTGATCTTGTGTTAATGGACATAATAATGCCTGATATGGATGGCAAGGAAGCGCTACAAAAACTTCTTTTAATAGATCCTGCCGCAAAAGTGGTAATGTGTTCTTCTCTTGGGCAGCAGGCTCTGATAACCGAATCTATGAAAATAGGAGCTATGGGTTTTATAGTGAAACCTTTTGAGCCGGAAAGCATGCTTGATGTAATTAGAAAAATAGCCGAACCAAATTAACCTGCCAGACTAACTTAACCTTGCAGAACCAGGTTACATTGAAAAACCAGATTTACCCTGCCAAATAAAATAACTTTACCAGATAAGATAATTTTGCCAGACAGGATTAATCAGGTCTAACCAGATCTACCTTCTAAACCAGATAATTTTGTCAAACCAACATCCGAAGAAAGTGCTTGAAATGGTTATTCGTGCGCTCATAGTGGATGATTCTGCTTTGATTCGCAAAGTCCTTTCCGATATTCTTAATCAGGATCCTAAAATCGCTGTTATCGGAACTGCAATCAATGGAGAGGACGGCCTTGAAAAAGTCAGAAAACTTAAGCCCGATGTAGTTCTTCTTGATAATATAATGCCTGTTCTTGATGGGCTTAAGACTCTTTCCCATATCATGGAAGAATTTCCGACTCCTGTGGTTATAGTGTCAGCTCTGGGGGAAAAGGCTGAGGAGATTACCCTCACAGCTCTGGAGTATGGAGCAGTGGACGTAATCGAAAAGCCTTCGGGTATTCTCAGTCAAAGTATGCACGAGATGGCAGAAGAAATTTGTGCAAAAGTCAGAGCAGTTTCAAAAGCCGATCTTAATAACCTTGGGTGCATCCGGGATTTAGAACACCAGATACCTGAAAACCACAGGAAAAAAAAGAATAGCCTCCGGGAGAAAACCTCTGTTAGAAATGTGCTGGCTATAGGCGCATCTACAGGAGGGCCAAGAGCTCTGGAAAAACTTATAGGCTCGTTTCCCGCTGAAATTCCAGCTGCGGTTCTTATAGTACAGCACATGCCTCCGGGTTTTACAGCATCCCTCTCTAAAAGGCTTGATGCAAAATCAGCCCTCAGGGTAAAAGAAGCACAGGAAGGAGACATAATGGAAGAAGGAACTGTGTTTATAGCCCCTGGAGATTATCATATGGAAATTGTACGGAATAAAGTAAACGGCTTTGGAGAAGATACAGTGCATCTATCCTGCGGACCTAAAGAGCTGGGGTCCAGGCCCTCAGTAAATGTCCTGTTCAGATCAGTTGCCAGGATTTACGGTCCCAGAGTTATTTCCCTTGTACTTACAGGAATGAACTGCGATGGAGCGGATGGAGCTGAAGAGATTAAAAAAATGGGCGGTAAAGTGATCGCAGAAGACCAAAGCTCATGTGTGATATACGGAATGCCTGGAGAGATTGTAAGGCGAAACCTGGCAGACTTTGTGCTTCCTCTGGATAAAATGGCTGATGAAATTGTCAAAATAGTCAGATGACCCTGGGTAGATCAATTATTAAATTAATTTTTTAGATCAAATCTGGTTAAATTAATTGTTCAGATTGATTGCCAGATTGGTTACTCAGATTGGTTACTCAGATTGGTTACTCAGATTGATTGCTTAGATCAGCCTGTAAGATTAATTACTCAGATTAATTGCTTAGATCAGTCTGTAAGATTAATTACTCAGATTAATTGTTGGCTCAGCTGGTTAGGTCAAAGGGTTAGACGAATTTTAAAGTAACATATTCTTTAAAGTAACATATTCTTTAAAGTAACATATTCTTTAAGTAACATATTCTTTTAAAATAACATAATTCTTAAAAGTAACATAATTAATAATTTTTACTTATAGAAAATTCCGGTAGCTTTCAGGATTATAAAATGTTTACAGAAGGCAGGCAAAATCATGGACATGTCGAAGTATATAGGCATTTTCAGGTCCGAATCTGAAAAAAACATTCAGGAGATGAGCGACTCCCTGCTAGCACTTGAACAGAATCCTGAAAATGCGGAGCAGATGAATATATTATTTCGTTCAGCTCATACTTTTAAGGGCATGGCTGCAACCATGGGGTTCAAACAGATTGTTGAACTGACACATGAGATGGAAAGCCTGATTGATAGATCCCGTACAGGAAAGCTAACCCTTGATTCTTATTTAATCGATATCCTTTTCGAATGCCTGGATACTCTGGAGAGGCTTGTTGAGGAAGTCTGTGCAGGCATGGAAAACAAAATCGTCGGGAGAGAAGGCGATAGAAGCGAAGGTAGTAACTCCGGCCCAGATGCAGAAAAGATTTTAGAAACTCTGAGGACGATAAATAATCCCTCAGAGGAATACATTCTTCAAAAAAATGAATTTTGTACTTTTTCTTTAGATAAAGGAATAGAGGAAAAAGGGAAAAGACAAGAAGTAAAGGAAAAAACAGGAGAGAAAACGGAAGAGAAAGCGGAAGAGAAAGAAAAAGGAGAAAAAGAAGAAGAAACAGAAAAAACAGAAGGAAGAGAAAAAGAAGAAACACAAAAAACAAAAGAGGGAGAAAAAATAGAAGAGAGAGAAAAAGGAGAAAAAATAGAAGAGAGAGAAAAAGGAGAAAAAATAGAAGAGAGAGAAAAAGGAGAAAAAACAGAAGAAGATGAGGAAAGAGAAAGAAAAAATGCAGAAAAAGAGGAAAAGGAAAAAGCGGTAGAGAAAGAAAAAGAAGAAGAAACAGAAGGGAGAGAAAAAAACGAAAAAGAAAGGCAAAGTGGTAAGGAAGTAAAAACCCAGAGCCCAAAAATACATAGTTCAAGGGTCAGTACTGAGAAGTTAGATAAGCTGATGAACCTTGTCGGTGAGCTAGTAATAAACAGAAGCAGGGTAAAAGAGCTCACAGGGAAATTAAAATCAAAAGATCTGGACTTTGCACTTTCTGACTACCAGAAGCTAACCAGGGAGCTTCAAGAAGAAGTGTTAGAGATAAGGATGATACCTCTGGACCACATAACCAATATTTTCCCCAGAATGATAAGAGATCTTGCGAGGGGACAAAATAAAAAAATTGATTTCATAATAAGGGGAAAAGAAATCAAAATAGATAGAGCTATTATAGAAGAAATCGGGGATCCTCTTGTGCACCTGCTAAGAAATGCAGTGGACCACGGAATAGAAACTCCTGAAAAGCGTGTGGAACTCGGGAAAGAGGAAACTGGCAAGATAATAATTACAGCTTCAAGACAGCAAAACTATGTCCTTATCAGGATAGAGGATGATGGGAAAGGCATAGATGCAGAAGAAATCCGAAAAATCGCATTTCAAAGAAGACTTATTTCTAGAGACGAAGCCGAACAGCTTTCTGAAAGAGAATTAATACAGCTAATTTTCACACCAGGACTCAGTACTGCCAGCGAGGTTACGGACCTTTCAGGCAGAGGAGTCGGGATGGATATTGTAAAAAACCGAATTGAACACCTTGGAGGTTCCATAAAGGTGGACTCAAAACCTGGAACCGGTTCAAGGTTCGAATTGAGGTTACCAATAACTATTGCTCTTTGCCAGTCTATGCTTGTAAAAGTGGGAATGGAAAGGTACGCAATACCTTTTACCAATATAATAAAAAGCATTTCAGTCAGGAAAAAGGACGTCCGGCATATAAGGAGCGAAGAAGTTATTTTGATAAATGAAAAAACACTTCCACTGTTGAGATTACGTAAGTTGTTCCAATTGCCTGCGATAGAGAATGAAGAAAACCTGGATATAGTTATAGTCGAAAAAGCCGGACAGTACATAGGGCTTGTGGTGGACTCACTGCTTGGAAAACAGGAAATAATTATAAAAACCTTCAAAAGCAGGTTGCTGGAAAAAACCCGGGGATTTGCGGGAGCAACCGTCATGGGAGACGGGAGTGTTATTTTAATCCTTGATATTAACTCTATAACCTGAAATCTCGACTGAAGAGAAAAATGAACGCATGCAGGTGAAACGAAAGTGAATGAAACCGGATAAATATAGACTGGAGACAGACGCAGAGAAAATAAAAACAGAAAGAGAACGAGAGAAAATAAAAACAGAAAGAGATTTTGAGGAAGACTCGGGATTTGAATTATTAAAAAGAGTGATTACGGAAAGTACCGGATTTAACTGTGAGCAGTATAAGGAAGCCCATTTCAGGCGCAGAGTTAATGTCCGGGTCAGGGCTACCGGGTCAGAAAGTTATGAAGAATATCTCAGGTTGCTGAGAAAGAGTTCAATTGAGCATGAATATCTTATTAAAGCCCTTACGATAAACGTCAGCGAATTTTTCCGAAATCCGGAAACCTTTGAGGTAATTGAAAAAGAAGTTGTTCCTTTTTTAATAAAGTCCAGATCAGACTCGCTTGTAAAATCGATCCGTATCTGGAGCGCAGGCTGTGCAACAGGAGAAGAGGTCTATTCTCTTGCTATTTTGTTCCATAGAGCTCTTGGAAAAGACCTGGATAAGTATAGAATAAGCATTATAGGCACTGACATTGACACTATAAGCCTTGAAAAAGCCCGAAAAGGAATTTACCCTGAAAATGTACTTAAAAATATAGACGCCAGTACAAGAGAAAAATATTTTGTGAAAAAAGGTGAGACCTATCAGGTTCTCGACAATTTAAGGAGTATTATTCGTTTTAAACGGCATGATATGATATCAGAATCCTGTATAGACCATTTTGACCTCATAATCTGCCGAAACGTTATGATATACTTTAAAAAGGAAATTCAAGAACAATTGCAGCTTAACTTTCACAGGGCATTAAATAAAAAAGGTTTCTTTGTGATAGGAAAAGCCGAAACACTGCTGGGAACAGCTTCAAATCGCTTTAAGCCTTACAATGCGAGAGAGCGCCTGTACTTAAAAGAAAACTAAAATGTGGAAAGAAATCCATATAGAAGAGATCAATAGAAATCCATATTGGAAGGAACCAGATTGAAAGAAATCCATAACGAAAAAAATCCATAATGGAAGAAGTACATAACGAAAGAAATCCATAATGGAAGAAGTACATAACGAAAGAAATTCATAACGAAAGAAATACGTATGAAAGAGATCTGAAAAACCGAAGAAAACTATGGGGAATTTTATGGAAGAGATAACAAGTTTAAGCGAATTCGAGTATGGAGCGCTGAAAGAAATAGGAAATATAGGTATAGGAAATTCGGCAGTTTCTCTTTCGAGGCTCGTAAACAGTCTTGTATGTACAAAGGTTATAGATACGGAATTGGGATTAATCGAAGACATACCGAAAATAGCAGGTTTTTCAGAATCCCCGGTTATGGGCACATTGATACGTATAAAAGAGGACCTCAATGGATATATCCTTGTTTTTTTCCCAGAAACAAGTGCAGAGAGCCTCTATATAAGCCTTTCAGGCGAGGAAATCGAAAAAAATCTTACAGATCCGGTAAAAAGGTCTTTAAAAATATCTTTAATTGAGGAAGTTAGCCATATCCTGGCAGGAACCTATGTAACTTCTCTCGCGAAGTTTTTGAAACTTAATCTTTCAATTTCAATACCTTATGCAACATATGATATGTCTGACTCAATTTTTAATTCGGTGATTACAGAAATGGGCTATATAGCAGATTTTGCTTTCGTACTTGATGCAGAATTTCTGATAAAAGAAAAGAGGATTAAAGGGAACGTACTGACTTTACTTGATCCGAAATCTCTTAGCTGTTTGCTGGAAAGAATCAATTCGATGATTAATCAAAATGCTTGATTATTACATTAAAATTAACAGGACAGAAACCATATAAAAGGAACAGATAATCACAAAATAATAATCAGTTTTCAAACCAGTAAATATCAAACCGATAACTTTAAACCAATAACTTAAACCGATGACTTAAACCAATAAAAATTCAAACCAATAACTTAAAATCAATAACTTAAACCGATAAAAATTCAAACCAATAACTTAAAATCAATAACTTAAACCGATAAAAATTCAAACAGGTGAATTTTGAACTAACCGGTGTTATGAAAATAGACTTATAAGGAGGTTTTACAGATTGGTCAATTCGGACATAATCACGGTGGGGATAGGAGATTGTGCAATAGCTAGAAGCCCCATGAAAATTAAAACCTCCGGACTGGGTTCCTGCCTTGGAATAACCCTCTATGATAGACAGAAAAAGATAGGTGGCCTTCTCCATACCATGCTTCCAAACATAAAAGATGCAAAACTAAAAGATAATCCTGCCAAATTTACAGATGCGGGAATAGAGTATCTTGTAGACGAGATGATCAGAAGAGGAGGTTCCATAGATAAACTTGAAGCAAAAGTTGTAGGGGGAGCGGGAATGTTTGAAAATTCACGCCTGAATATAGGTGAGAGAAACATTAAAAGTGCCAGAGAAACAATGAAAAAACTGGGAGTGTCTATTATAGCTGAGGACGTGGGGAAAAACTACGGACGTACAGTAATATTCGATACTCTTACTGGAGATCTTCTTATAAAGACAATTCTAAAAGGGGATAAATTAATTTAAGAATTTATTATCTAGTTTAATATTAATATCTAGTTTTGTACTTAATTGCATTTAATTACCCATTTTATACCATATTTCAGTTTCTTATCTTGTTATCCAGTTTTTATTTTACAATCAGTATTTATTTTTACCATCGGTTTTTATTGTTAAACATCAGTTTGCTCATTTGCATCTTATCATCCATTTTGTGTTTTATTATCCAGTTTGCCCTTTATTGTCGATTTTTTATCCGTTATTCGATCCAGGGTATTATTCGTTTATTCGCTCCAGAGTATTTTGAATTTCTTTTCTTTAAAAAATTATATATTTGATATAAATATTATAATAGACATTCATTATCTAATCGATTGCAGGCAGAAAAGCTATGCTTAAAATCGATTGATTAACAGAGAAAATAAAATACCATAAAACTCTAAGTGTATGCCTGGGATTAAGTACGCCGAATTATGTGACTTTTTCTATACGGCATAAGAAATAGAGCAGAGCATTGGCGATCAGCATGGGACGACCAATTAAAAACAGCATAAATTTAAAACAATATAAATAGTTCAAGGATATCTAAAAAGGCTGAATCAAAAATAAAGGATTGAATGTACTGCACCGAAACATGCTGAAATGAAACATTAGAATGGATGTGCAATTGTAAAGTAACAATAATTGTAAAGTAACAATTGTTGAAACATACCTAAGCACGCTAAACTGACTAAAAAATGCTGTTATAGCAGACATCAAACCTGTAGCTTATTAATTAAATAACGAAAAGTAAACTAGGGGAATTTCATGGAAATCAACGGAGTAGAAATTGAAGACACATATGCAGAAGCGTTTCCGATCAAGATTGCACGAGTGCTCATAACAGCAGTAACAAAGCGCTGGGCTCAGGTAGCAGCTACTGAAGCTACCGGCTTCGGGACATCAGTTATAATGTGCCCTGCAGAAGCTGGAATTGAAAGGTTCGCAAGCCCCAGCGAGACTCCTGACGGGAGACCTGGAGCTTATATTCAGATCTGTACTTTCAAATATGAAGCCCTTGAAGAACAGCTGCTCGAGAGGATTGGACAGTGCGTACTTACTGCTCCTACAACTGCAGTCTTTAACGGCCTGCCCGATTCTGAGAAACAGTTCAATGTCGGCTTTAAACTCAAATTCTTTGGAGACGGTATGGAGTCCGAAGCTCAGATTGCCGGGCGCAAAGTATTCAAGGTCCCGATCATGGAAGGAGACTTCGTGACTGAAGACAACATCGGAGCTATAGCCGGAATTGCAGGCGGAAACTTCTTTATCTTCGGAGACTCCCAGATGAGTGCCCTGACTGCAGCCGAAGCCGCTGTAGATGCAATTGCAGAACTTGAAGGCACAATTACCCCCTTCCCTGGCGGCATTGTTGCAAGTGGGTCCAAGTCCGGAGCAAACAAGTATAAATTCCTGAAAGCTACTGCAAACGAAAAGTTCTGCCCCTCCATAAAGGATAAAGTAGAGAACACTGAAATTCCTGCCGATGTCAATGCTGTTTATGAAATCGTTATCAACGGGCTCGATGAAGCAAGTATAAAAGCAGCAATGAAAGCCGGAATAGAAGCTGCGGTAACTGTCCCCGGAATCAAAAAGATTTCCGCAGGGAACTACGGCGGCAAACTTGGTAAGTATCAATTCAAACTTCACGAACTCTTCTAAGAATTCAGGTTCTATGAGCTCTGATGAGCTCAAAATTCTCTTTTTTAGTCACATACTATTTTTATTAAATAATTATTATTTTTTACATAATTAATATTTTTTTAGTCATTTGTTATTTTTTAAATAATTATTATTCTCTGTTTTACCTGTAATTTAATTTTAACGAGAAAGCTTTTCCTATACCTCGCAAACACCTTTTTATTTTCCAGACCTAATTACTTTTCAGAGAAAAGTGAGGTATGAAAACGTGAATAAACAAAGAATCAATTATCTGGTGGATCTTGTCCTGACCGCCCTATTTTTCGTAGTCGCATTTACGGGTTTTTTCATGTATTTTTTCATCCCTTCGGGAATCCAGAGAGGCAGATACGTTGTATACATGGGGCTAACGAAAGCCACGTGGATCTGGCTACATAATAGAGCTGGAATCCTGATAATAATTCTTGTAATCATTCATCTTATCCTGCACTGGAACTGGATTGTACGTACTACCAGAAATTTCTTCGGAAAAGAAAAAGGCGAATTGGAAGAGAATGAAGACAAAAAAATAGAAGACAAAATAGAAAAATATTAAAAAAGGATTAAAAAGTAGAAAAATTATAAAAAACACAGATATTATAAAAAGATATAAAAAATTATAAAAAGATATAAAAAATTATAAAAAGATATAAAAAATTATAAAAAGATATAAAAAATTATAAAAAGATATAAAAAATTATAAAAAGATATAAAAAATTATAAAAAGATATAAAAAATTATAA